>ENA-OPCY01000038-OPCY01000038.1-human-gut-metagenome-genome-assembly--contig:-NODE-38-length-105835-cov-9.530318_pt1 | contig 105835 bp, 83 predicted proteins | sample MGYA00241568_ERZ501487 | MGnify/ENA primary metagenome ERZ501487 (study PRJEB25962, sample SAMEA2042574) | human gut metagenome | biome: human gut; feature: human-associated habitat; material: faeces... | reverse complement strand
AGTGAATGGTAAGAAGAACCTTACTGCCCTTTTTCCCTTCCACCGAATCCAGCTGGGTGATTGCAAGATCAGGATATTCCAGAAGATATCCTTTAAAGTCTTCATAAGTGCGGCCAATCCGGCAGGCTTTGTCAACTTTCAGGTGGCACGCCACTCTGCGTGCACTGTAGCGTACTTTTCTTGGAAGATCGATATTCATGGCTGAGATGATGCGGGCATCGATCAGCCGGTAAATGGTCCTTTCGCTTACCGTAAGAGAATCAGCATTGGTTGCACAGATGTGATGTGGAGACTGTCTTTGACGGATCAGAGGAGAAATGAATTCATCAAGATAACGGATCTCATCTTCGGAATAGGAAAGACCGGTCCTGGATTCCGAAAGAACATCCCGATATTCCCGGTGGGCAAAGTCAGCGTTATAGACCCGCTTTTCCAGGCTGCATTCGGAGCGTTTTCCGCAGCCGTTGCAGACATAGGGTGGTTTCAGAAGACGTTTACAGGTTTCTTTTTCGAAATCCTTGCAGAAAGCATTGCACATGGAACATCGTCTGCATAAAGAATACCGTCTGACAACGTGACATTCAGTACAGATATGGGATTTCTGACAGGCAATACGTTTGGAACAGCTGTTGTAAGAACGCCGGTAAGCGCCTGTTTTCTTATACTGAAGATGATTGCGGACCTCCTTTGAAATAGTAGTTGGATCTTTTTCCAGTTGAGTGGCAATCGAGGAAAAGGATCCTTTGTTATCGAGCATCAGCTGAATTTTACATCTGTCATCCAGACTCAAGTGTTTATTTTTACTCATAAGAACACCTCCCGAAAAAGAACCGGGACACAGCAGATAAACTATAGCATGAAATAAGACAGAGATGTAAAAATTTGCAAGAGTAACTTCCGCTTGAGAATTTGTCGAAGTAACTTCAGCTTTGGGGATGGAACGGCCGGAATTTACTTTGGCAATTGAGGATGTTTTTGATATTTTGAAAAAATTTATTTCTTATGCAACTTTTCTGAAGACTGTACAGTCTAATCATCAGAGACATGTAAAAAATGGTTTTATTACGAAAGGAGTTTTATTATGAAAAACAAATTTATCTGTGCACTTTTAACCACTGTTATGGTATTATCTTTTGCTGCCTGCGGCAGTGACGGAAACGGAGCTGCTGCCTCTACTGAAAGCACCGTAGCTTCCGAAAGCCAGGTTACAGAAAGCAATACAGAAGCCACTTCTGAAACCGCATCCACCGAAAGCACCTCTACGGCAGAAGGAGCCTATGAAGACAACTTTGCTGTTTCCACAGAGGATGCTACCGCTTTTGCTAAAAAGATCCAGGATGCCGTAGCCGCTGAAGATCTGGATGCTCTTGCTGATCTGGTCAATTATCCGGTCTATGTTGCTCTGGGCGATGGCAGTGTGATCGAAACCAGGGAAGATCTGATTGCTTTAGGCGCAGACAAAATCTTCACCCCTGAGCTGAAAGATTCTATGGCTAATGCTGATCTGTCCGAATTAAGCCCCAGTATGGCAGGCTTCACCCTATACAGCACCGGTGACGGTCCTAACATCACCTTCAATGTCCAGAACGGAGTACTCGGCATCAGCGGTATCAATTACTAATCATTCTCGTACAAATCGGGGGAGCCTTTCATCAGGCTCCCCTTACTCGTGTCGAAACTACTGTTGTCAACGGTACCATAGTGATGTCTATGTTCCCGTCTGTCTTACGTGTGATCAGCGTGGCTCCCCGCTGGATATATTGCTTCGCGATGCCGGAATATCCCAGATAATCAATGGACATTCCGTAAGTCATGCGGATACCTTTATAAGTCAGTGACAACGTATTCAGATGATCGTGTCCACAGAAGATCCATTTTAACCAGCCGTTATCCACCGCTTTTTCGAAAAAATGAGGTGGTCGGTTCGATATTCCGAAATACTCATCCTTTTCTCCGATACTGCCGTGTTCATAGATCACACTGTGATCACCTAATTTCATCTTCTCGTAGGCTTCCTTAAACTCCGCGGGTGGCATGTGGAAAAATGCCATAGCCGGTACTTTTCTCTCGTTCAATTTCTCCATACACCAGTCCGTCTGGTCCTCATGAATGCAGTCGAAACCGCTGAAAAACCAGCCGTCGCCGTACATGTTCGAGTCCAGGTGGATGAGTGGCAGGAGAACTCTGCCTTCTCCATCGATCAGATCCAGTACAAAATTTCCGACGCCTGCAATGGGGTTTTGAGGACTGTGCTCATATCTTCCTTTGGTAAAAACAGCGTATTTTCCCGTGGCAAAAATCTCCGCCAGCTGCTCCTTATTGCAGGTGGAGCCCATCTCACAATCATGATTACCGAAGACAAACGTATAGGGGATCTGAAAACCATCCAGAAACGCTAACAGCCTTTGCGCCTGTTTTCTATTATTCATCGTCCCGCTTTTGGGGAAAAACGGGAACACGGAATCCCCGGTCAGGACGATCAGATCCGGTCCCGTCCGGCGGATCAGCTCCGTCACCGCTGCCAACGCCAGTCTGTCCTTTTTCCCGGAAAACATGCCGAAACCAAGATGCAGGTCTGTCAGCTGTAATATTTTATAATCTCTGTCTGTCGGGATGCAAAGGGAAAAAGTCTCTTCGTCCCGAATTTGAAAATTTTGAGAAGTATACATAGGAATCTCTTTTCTGTCGCTTAATCTGTTTCACTATTGTATTTGAGTTTTTTGAAATCAGCTCAACGGGATCAATGCACCGATTGCAGACAGCAGCGTAGACAGCACCATCAGCACCTGAAACGGTACCGTGCCGATCACGCCGCAGATAGGACTGCTGCCGGCTTTTTTCCTGGACTTTCCATAGGTCAGCACCAGCATGATGCTCACAAGTACCACAACGCCACTCATGATCCGGGTCAGAACGATAAAGCTGTTCACTCCAAACACGGCAAACAGAATGCAGGGAACCGTAGCGATCAGCCAGCTGACGCGGTTGCCGCTGCCGATCTGCTCATGAACCACATCGCGGAGGGCGAGAGTATTGCTCCAGAACGTAGTAAGTAAAGCAAACAAGGAAAATACACCTGCCAGGATCATTGCCCAGGTACCGATACTTTCTCCCAACTGCATGTATGCCAGTTCTTTTTCCAGCGCTCCCTTGGTTCCCAGGAGAACCGTGCCCGTTACAATCAGAACAAACACTGAGGAAAGCCCAAAACCGATGAAAATGGAGCGGCGGATCTGTTTCGCGTTGCCATCCAGACCTTTCACCACCTGGATCACTGCCTGATTGGCGGAAGTTGCGAATACCACCATGCTGTACAGTGCCAGCAGATTATTCCAGTGGAACTGTGCCCGTTGCAAAGAATTCAGCGGATTCAGAAAAGTTCCTACCGTCATCACTGCCACAATTCCCATGAGGACAATGACTGCGTACTTCTGCGCGATGCCTACTGCTTTCATGCCGATAAACACCACAACTCCGGCGATCACATAGTACAAAACCTGCGCCGCCACGAAAGGCATTCCGAACCAGTTCACAAAAATCTGTGCTCCGCCATTGATATTGCCGCTGACACCGATCATAATTGCCAGCCCATAGACAATAAATACACTCCAGCTGAAGATCTGCTTCATTTTCCCATGAAACAGCTCTCCTTCAAAGCTTTTCACCAGCTGGACACCACCGTTATTGTAAGACAGCTCGGCAATGATCAGGTGCAGGATCACGTTCACACAATAGGCGATCAATACCATCCACACGACATCCAGCATGCTGTTCTTCGTGGCAAGATACGGAACGGCGATGATGCCGGTACCGATGCTGTTGCCGACGATCATGCTGATGGCTTCAAAGGTCGTGAGATGGGCTTCGGATTGGATGGGTTGGGACATAGGGGACCTCCTTTGTAAAAAATAAGGTGTTTAATCAACACTGTATGGTGCTTTTTCTTCCGCCACCTTCGACAGTTCTCTTTCTGACATAAATTGATAGAGTTTTTCCTCTTTACGAGGTTCCACATTATCTGTCCATAGTTCGCACTGGCTAATTACTGTGTTGATAGCGTAATCATAGTCTTCCGGTGGATATTTATACTTTTTCAGAAGTCGCTTAACCATCTTTCGCATCTGTGCTCTGGCAGTTTCCTTTTTCTGCCAATCAATAGTACGGTTCTTGCGAAGCATTTCGGTAAGCTCTTTTGTAAGAGCAATCAATTCGTCGTTCTTGTAAAAATCTTTGATATGCTCAGGTTTTGTAATTGCATCATAGAATGCAAGTTCTTCTTGCGACAGTCCCAGTTTTTCTCCATTTTTATAAAGTTCAGCAATCTCCTGTGCAGTCTTCAGCAATTCTTTAATAACTTCTTCATTTGTAATTAAGCCATTATAGTAAGAATTCATTAATTGTGCTATCTTTTCTGAGAATTTCTGCGATTGTACCACATTAGTTCTCTTATATAAAGATACCTGTTCAGCCATCAGTTTCTTCAAAATCTCAACAGCAATATTCTTTTCTTTCATTTTGGATATCTCATCCAAAACTGCAGGATCAAACAAGCTAAACTGTTCACCACCGGTTTTGCTACTATCAAAAAGGTTTATAACTCCTTCACTTTGTACTGCCGCTTTCAACAATTCATTAATCTGGTCATTGATTTCTTTAAGCGACAGATTCTTCCCCGCGGTTCCTCCGTAGGTAATCTTAATGATCGTTGAACGGACAGCTTCCATATAAGCCGCTTCATGTCTTTCTTGTTCAGTTGTCATGCTGGAGCAAAGGGAATGTGACTGTTTTAACAGCATAGCTTCCTTCAAGAACATATCTTTTCTTTCAGGTACTCTTGCATCCAAAATAAAATTTGTGCCACCGGTAATAAGTTGAGCCATCATAAGTGGTGAGCCGCCAATAAATCCACTAAAATCAAATCCATGCAGTATATCTTTACAGACTTGCAGCTTTTCCTGAAACTTTGGATATGCCATTCTGGTAATATTCATATCACCATATTGGGATTGATCACGCTTCGTGTATTCTTTCATTGCAGCTTTCAATGCAGAAGCAATTCCAACATAATCGACAATTAATCCACCTTCTTTGTCCTTGAATACACGGTTCACACGTGCAATTGCCTGCATCAAATTATATCCATGCATTGGCTTATATATATACATTGTGGCTAGGGAAGGAACGTCAAAACCTGTAAGCCACATATCAACGACAATCGCAATCTTCATTGGATCATTATTGTCTTTGAACTTTCTAGCCAGTTCCTCTTTGTGCGCTTTTGTTCCAATGATTTCCTTCCATTCCTCCGGATCATTGTTGCTGCCTGTCATAACTACACCAATTTTTTCTGTCCAGTCTGGACGCATCTCCAAAATCCGTCGATAAATCTTCATTGCAATCGGACGAGAATATGCTACAATCATCGCCTTTCCTGTTAATAGATTCGCTCTATATTTTTCATAGTGGTTTACAATATCATCACAAAGAGATGCAATGGTCGAATCTGCTCCAAGAACGCTTTCCATCTGCCCCAGCATTTTTTTACTTTTCTCAATCGTTTGTGCATCAGACTGCTGTTCCAGAATATCGTAAGTAGAATCAATCAGTGTTAATGTATTTTCATCCAATTTCAGATGCACAACACGACTCTCATAATAAACCGGTCTTGTTGCCCCATCTTCCACAGCCTGCGTCATATCATAGACATCAATATAATCGCCAAAAACTTCTCTGGTATTTCTATCCTTTGCAGAGATTGGTGTTCCCGTAAACCCAATGAATGTAGCATTTGGCAATACATCGTGAATAACTCGTGCATTACCAATTACAGTACGGGCTTCCTTTTCACCGTTTTTATTTTCTGACACGACAATTTTCTCATCGAATCCATACTGACCGCGATGAGCCTCATCAGCCATAACTACAATATTTCTTCGTTCCGAGAGGGCTTTCTCGCCACGCTCGAACTTAAACATTGTGGTAAATATAATTCCGTTTGCATTTCTGCCATCAAGAAGCGCCTTTAAATTCTCCTTGCTTTCAGCTTGTACCGGTGTCTGTCGCAAGAAATCTGCACATTGTGAAAACTGGGCATAAAGCTGATCGTCTAAATCAATTCGGTCTGTCATTACCACAATCGTTGGGCTATCCAGTGCTTCCTGCAATAAATGTGCATAGAATACCATTGATAATGACTTACCAGAACCTTGTGTATGCCAAAATACTCCACCTTTACCATCCGTTTTGGTTGCCACTTTTGCCTTTTCGATAGCTTTTCGAACTGCAAAATACTGATGGTATCCAGCCAGTACTTTAAAACGACTATTGCTACCGCCGGAAAAAAGAATAAAATTCTTCAAAATATCCAGCAAACGTTCCTTTTGAAACATTCCTTCATAGAAGGTCTCAAAAGACGCATACGCAGTATCTTCATAATTACCATCTTTTGTTTTCCACTCCATAAAACGATCTAATCCTGAAGTGATAGTTCCAGCCTTATTAGTGGACAAATCACTAATAACACAGATAGCATTATAATAAAAGATCGATGGAATATCCTGCATATAATTACGAATTTGATGATATGCATTTTCTGCTCCAACTTCATCCTTAGACGGGCTTTTTAACTCCATCAGAACAAGTGGTAGTCCATTAATAAACAATATAATATCCGGGCGACGATTATTTCCATTTTCAAGAAATGTGAATTGATTTACCACATAGAAAGAATTGTTCTTTTCGTTTTCGTAGTCAATCAAACGCACAATTGATGATTGCTCCTCGCCCCTCACTAAGAACTTAACCGTAATGCCATTTTGCAGGTAATCCATAAAGAGGATATTCTTCTGTAACAAACTGCCGGTATCAAAATTCTTCAGTTTAATCAATGCCTCATCAATAGCATCCACAGGCAAGCTACGGTTAATACGAACCAGACTATTACGCAATTCAACATCCAGTAGTGGACTGCTGTAATCACGCTCTAAATCCGGAGCATAGAGATGATCATAGCCCATGTTTTCAAACAGTTCTATGATGGCTTGTTCATATGTATCTTCAGTAAATAAGTCTGGCATGATAATCCCCCTTATACCAGCTCAAGCTGCTTTTTTAGCTGCCTTTCCATTCTATCCTGCGTCACTATATCGTATGTTTTTCTAAGACTCTCCAATGCGTCATAAAGCTTATCTCTATATTCTTCTTCGGAAAACATTTTTGCCGCTGCTTCTACAGTCATTGCATGTTTTTCATTCTCTTTCTGCATCTTATCAATAATAATTTGGTATTGATACATTTTTCCTAATGCATTCTCATATGCTCTCAAGAAATCGCCATAGGCCAAAGCTTCTTTTCCCTTGAAAATCACTTCAACCTCCATTGCAGTGTTTCTAAGTTCTTCTCTTTTTCGTAAAAAGTCCTTGTGAAACGGTTGTGCCAATGGATGTTTAATCGCATCTGCTTGACTTTCCATATTTGAATTATTTGTAAGCCATACAAAATTATCGTCATTAGCAAACTGAGGTTCTCTTTCCCTTTTTGCTGAAAGCCACATGTAGTTTTCTTTACATAGAGCTGCTATTCCATTTATCAACATGTATGCTTTCAATCGACGATCAAATAGATGTTGCTTATTACTTAACGCTGTTTGATGAACTGATAACCACAGTGCAAGTATAGCAGTTAAAGCTGTGATCATAGAACACCAAAAATTCCAATCTTTCAACATAGAATCCCTCCTGCACAAATATAAACAATAATTTAGCGGCTTAAAGGTCGATGTTGGAGACATCAAGCTCACCTGACATAAGGCGAGGGAGTAAAGAGTCTCGTACCGCCTGCAAACGGCAAATTTCATCATAATTATTGCGAATTGCAGCGTCCATAGGGGCAACTATCAGTTCAAATTTCTCAATTTGCTCATCGTCGGGAATAAGAATTGGCATATCATTCAGCGAATTGCGATTGATAGAACCGAAAACTGTACCTTCGCCATTAAATACATCCAACTGCTTTTTGAGCGAGAACATCGTGTAAAGTACAAAAGACTGATGGTTAGTTTTAGAGTGAATAGCGGCAAGCCCGCGACCAATACAACAGTCATTATGAACAACATTAAGATCGCCAACTGGTGCTCGAACACTCATTAAGATGTCATTTGCATAAGCCATTCGCTTTGGCTCGGTGGTATAAAGGCGGATAGTTGGAAATCTGAAACCAAATTCAGCACGACCTTGAAAGAAGATTGCGCCTATTCCGTCCTCATTATAGCTACTGCCACTTGGCGATTGCCCCATAGTAATATTAGCGATGTCGCTTAGAGAGCCTTCAATCCAATCAGGGGCAGGATTGTCGATAAACATTTGCTGATAAATTGCCTGAGCTTGTTGCTCTAAATTATTGTTTATCTCATTGTTTTTCTTGATTTTTTCGTCTATACTCGAAAGAATACAAACCAAAGCATCTTGTGTTTTTCTCTCAATTAGAGGGATTGGCATTTTACCAAGTGTTTGAGCATTTATGTTTCCCCGTGTACTCCCCGTGTTAAATGAATTAATCCAATCTTTATACTGTTTAGACTGACAGAAATACTTTATGTATTTAGGATTAACTTTTTTCTCATCAATACTGAACTTAATAAGAAATCCTGCATATACAAATTCTCCATCCGTTCCATCATAAAAATAGTTTCTTCCCGTGCTTGCGCCTGTTCTCGCAAATACAATATCGTTCGGTTTTAAAAGATATTCAGAAGCTTTCACATCATCAACGGATTTCAAATCTTGTAGATTTAGTGTGCCATCATCTTTTATATCTGTAATTCTCAAATAGGTGTATAAATCTTTTGAAAAAGGAACCGCACTTGCACCAATTCCATATGAGCCTTTTCCGTCTATCGTTAGTGATGCTAATGTGGTAATTTGTTCATTCATAATCGTTTCCTTTCTATCCAATATATTTTCGATGAGCAATCTTAACATTGCTTTGTTTTACCATTGCGTACTGCAAGGTTGTATCTATCTTCCTATGCCCCAAAAGCTGTTGAAGCTGCTCAATGGGCATTCCTTTATCTATTGCCATAGTTGCAAGTGTACGCCTGAACTTATGAGGGTGTACCTTGTTAATTCCTAATTGCCTTCCAAATTCTCTAAGGCGAACCTCAACACCGCTGATTTTCAACCGTTCGTGTGGCGATTTCAGCGATACAAACAATGCTGGATTATTGTCCGTCCTGCTCTCCAAATAATTCTGCAAATGTATCTTTGTGCGAGCGTCAAAATAGACCACTCGTTCCTTACTGCCTTTACCAAAAACAATACATTCTCTTTCATTGAAATCAATATCATTTTGGTTAAGCAGTACCATTTCGCCAACACGCATACCCGTTGAAGCCAACATATCAATAATTGCCAAGTCTCGAAGTTCTGTGCAATTATCCCTCATAAGCTCTAACGCTTCATCGGAGTATGTCTCCTTAATGTTTGTCCCAGTTTTTACTCTGTGTATACGTCTGACCGGGCTTTTCAATATGTAATCCTCGTCCTCCAGCCAAGAGAAGAAGCTGGAGAGAATACGGCGGATATTGTCTATCGTTACCTTGCTTGACTTCTTCTTTTCCTGATATTCTGTCAGGTATCCTCGTATATCATCTGTTATTATGTGCTTGACATCTTTTTGAAGTTCATAAAGCATGGCTTCAATAGTTGTCTTATAGTATTTAAGAGATTTCTCAGAACAGCCCTCTATTCTCTTTGCCGATAGAAATAACTCTACATAGTTCTGCTCAGAGTATTTCTCTTTGTTTTGATTTTCCGTTACCTCATAATTTGCAAGAGTGTATCGCAATACCTCTTGCAGTTTTTCATTTTGTGCATTATTCAGGTAAGGTAACATTCCCTGAATAACATCTTTGATTAAATCCTGTTTCACAGTCAATTCTCCTTTGAAATATTTTTAGAGAACGACTATGGGGCGGAAGTCCCCCGATATTAACTCCCGCCACCCACGGAAATTATGGGATATGTTATAAACAATAATTTAGAACAGCAAATGGAAGCACTTTATAAGTCTTGGTTTATTGACTTTGAACCCTTCAAGGGGGCAAAACCAGAAAACTGGAGTAAGACCGACATATATTCCATTGCAAATATTATTTATGGCGCACCGTTTTCTTCAAAGTTATTCAACACGGATGGAATCGGAAAACCTATCATCAGAATTCGTGATTTAAAAAATCAGGAGTTTGTTACATATACCACCGAGGAACATCCTAAAGGGCATCTAATTCAGCCAGGTGACATTATAGTAGGTATGGATGGTGAATTTCGCCCATATATTTGGGGAAATGAATCAGCTTGGCTAAATCAGCGAGTTTGTATTTTTGAAAATAAACGTCCTAAAGGAAAAGCCTTTGTCTTTTTTACCATAAAACCATTGCTGAATGTGATTGAACAGACTCAAGTAGCAACTACGGTTATCCATATCGGGAAAAAAGATTATGATGCATTTGAAATTACGCTTCCAGACAAAACATCACTTGACCGATTCGATGAAATTACAGCTCCAATGATTGATCAAATTGTAACTAACCGATTGGAAAACAAACGGTTAGCTACATTGAGAGATGCATTGCTTCCAAAACTTATGTCTGGCGAGCTTGATGTTTCCGACATCGACCTTTAAGCCGCTAAATTATTGTTTATCCTATCATTGAGTGCAATTTTATCATCAAACGCCTTCAGGAATGAGCCAATTTTTTCTTGTTCAACTAATGGTGGAACATCAATTTCAAGATTCTTTACCACATCCATCTGCACACGCTGTCGTCCAGATGAACCGACCATAGATTTTATTGCCGGTTCTCTTACTTCCGGGTTGCAAACGAGATAGTACAAATAGTCCTTATCCGCGATTCCTTCTTTTGCTCGGAATACGATATACTCCGTTGAGCCAAAGCCAACTTCTCCATCATTTAAGATTGAGACCTGAGCTGTTTTTCCGTTTTCTAAACACGGCGTAATTCGTGCCATAATTGTATCTCCATTACGGAACTTCGTACCACCAGAAAAACATTCTTCAACATAATATGGAATATCGCGATAAAATGGGCGGAGCACATCCATAGGGATTTTCTTAGCTATAGCACCCTTTTTTATTGTTTCTCTCGGATTGAAATCTGCAATATCAGAGAGCTTCTTTTTTGTCCATTCAGATTTCATACCCAATCGCCTCCAGTTTTTCACGAATTACAAATTCGTTTATTCTTTTTTGTCCTGTATTCATAAGCTAACTCTCACTTTCAGTTTCATCTTCATCCGTTCTATAAGCATCTTCAACCGAATAAGTAGCATCATCCATCATCTTAACATCTATTCCTACGTTGATTGTGTCCTGTGTTTTTCCTCCATCCTTCAATTCGTATATAAACTGCAAAGCTGCTTCAATATAATATTCAATTCCATTCTCGTCCGAATTCAAGGATTCAATATTATCAATGCTAATCAAATGAACTGTAGTTGAAGTAATCAACCGTCCTTTTTCAACAAGACCAAAGTCTCGCTCTATTATCTGCACAGAAAAATCCCCAGAATTTAACCAATCAACAATTTCCTTATTTTCATCATAATCTTCAATTGGTTGATACGAATATTTGTCAATTTCCTTTGCCCACGCTTCTAACTGCACCTTAACTTCATTTTCATTTTTGCATATGAACAGTGATGAATCTGATACATTTTCTGCAAACTCCTTTAGCAGAAATTCTCCAAAAGCATTATCTTTGGAATAGTATATGATTTTTGAACTGCGGTGTTTTAATGCAAATTCCAAAACACTTTCCCATAGCAATGCATCCTTAAATCCTTTATCAGACTTTTTGTCTTTTCCTTCAAATGGAGGCAACTTACTAAATGCACGATTTACAATGCTTTCAAACCTATTATTAGAAGCAATTGGAATTTCTATAACGCTATTTCCTCTTCCTGAAATCTCCTTCTTATATTCCTCAATCTTAATTTTTATATATTCTGGATAATTTATTGTAGGATTCTCCTGTATAGAATACTCAGGAAACTGTTTCTTTGATATTGTACTTTTATATGTAACAAGCAATTCATCATGCTTTTCTATAATCTGCTTCTCCATTTCACTCCAGACAACTGATGGGATAGCTATGGTTACATATTCATATATATCAAGTTGTTCAATCATACCAACTACATGTTCAAATGTTGCATTGAAGCTAAAAGTTGTGAAATCTGCCTTCTTTTCATATGCTTGAAACAACGCATTCGTATCAAAAATCAAACAATACGTTATTTCACTGCTTGAGCTCATATCCGATCACCCCCAGCTTCTTCCTGATTTCGTCCTCCAGTTCATGCGACTTTGCAAACATTTCCGCAAGTTCAGATGTTAACCGATCCATCTTTTCTTCAAAGGGCTCATCGTCATCTTCCTGCTCTTCAATACCCACATAGCGTCCAGGTGTAAGGATATAATCTTGTTTTTCAATTTCAGCTGTATCCGTAACAGCACAAAATCCCTTAATATTTTCAAGTGTTCCGTTACCAAAAGCTTCGTAGGTATCTGAAATCTTATTGATGTCTTCATCCGTCAGCTCACGAAGCTTTCGGCTCACCATTGTTCCCATCTTTCGAGCATCAATAAATAAAGTCTTTCCCGGTTGTTTTTTCTGCCTATTGATAAACCAAAGTGAAACTGGAATCTGCGTTGTATAGAAAAGCTGAGTAGGCATTGCAACAATGCACTCAACTAAATCAGCATTGATAATATTCTTACGAATATCACCCTCTCCGCCTGATTGAGAAGAAAGGGAACCATTTGCTAATACCATACCAATACGGCCTGCTGGTGCAAGATGAAAAATCATATGCTGAAGCCATGCAAAGTTGGCATTTCCTGCTGGTGGTGTTCCGTATTTCCATCGCTGATCTTCTTTTAGTTTATCCAACCCCCAATCGGAAAGGTTAAACGGTGGATTCGCCATAATATAATCTGCTCTCAACGTTGGATGACGATCGTCAAGAAATGTATCTGCCGCATAGCTTCCAAGATCAGGCTCAATTCCACGAATTGCAAGATTCATCTGTGCCATCTTCCAAGTGGTCGGATTTGAATCCTGCCCGTAAATAGAGATATTGCTGATATTGCCGCTATGGTTCTCTACAAATTTTGCTGACTGAACAAACATACCACCTGAACCACAGCAGGGATCGTATACCCGACCTTTATAAGGTTTCAACACTTCTACCAAGGTACGCACTACGCAGGATGGAGTAAAGAATTCACCGCCACGCTTACCTTCCTGTTCTGCAAACATAGAAAGGCAATACTCATAAGTACGACCCAAGATATCTTTTTCACTACCGTGTTCAATCATCTGGATATTGGTGAATAAATCCACCACATCCCCCAACCTGCGTTTATCCAGTTCCGGACGTGCAAAATTCTTCGGGAGAATATCTTTTAAGCGCTTATTTTCTTTTTCAATCGCACGCATAGCATCATCAATAACTGTACCAATTTCCGGTGTATGCGCTTTTGCTGCAATCTCACTCCAACGCGCTCCTGCCGGTACAAAGAAAATACCTTCCGAAGTATATTCGTCGATGTCTTCTTCGAATCCATCGCCTTCTTTAACAAGTTCCTGATACTTATCATCAAATCGATCTGAGATATATTTCAGGAAAATCAATCCAAGAACAACATTCTTATATTCTGATGCATCCATATTACCGCGAAGCACACAGGCCGCATCCCATATCTGTTTTTCAAATCCAATATCGGCTGTATTTTTATCTGCCATTTTTATTTTCCTCCTCCGATGATTTTAATCTGTTTTCATTCTGACTCTCTTCTTCCAGCACCTACTGTACATTTGAATTATACCTAATTATCATGTTGATGTATAGTATACTTTTATTTGGCTTGTATCTCTACCTACAACTTTTTCTATTCTTTTACCTTCCAATAACCTTTTGTGTCTGAGCCTATACGTTCAATAATGCCTTTATCTTTTAAAGCCTTAATCCTGTCAGATACTGTTTTTCGACTTACATTCAAGTTTTGCACCAAATCCGCATACGTATATCCTGGATCAATTCTAAGAAGCTCTATTACCTCTTTTTCTTTCTCAGTCACCTTCTCAGTCACCTTCTCAGTCACCTTCTCAGTCACCTCGCCAGGTCCATGAACGATTCGCTCCTCAGGAGCAGTAAATTTCACCATGATATCGCCTGGATTTATAGTAAATTCTGGCATCGGCAAATCATCAGACTTGCAAGCTTCACATATTTTTTCAATACCTCTTCCCCAACTTTCTATAAATCCAGCTAAGTAAAAGACATTTGCAATATTAGGATTATAAGGTCTTGATGCATGTTTACCCATTAAGTTTTTCACGGTCCAATTATCCGGCAATTGACCACAGTTAGCAATATACATCTTATCTGCATATACACTTATCTGAATTGGTACACCATAATTGTACTGTGAGTGACACAAAGAATTTAACAAAGTCTCTCTTAATGCCTCCTCCGGAACAAAGTAGCGTTCTCTACGCTGCATCCCTACGTATGTGATTTTTGCTCTCATATACTTGAAATATATAAGCTCAATAATTTTATCTACAATCTCAATCAGTGAGCCTCTTACTTCATCCTGATACATGAGATCTGCATCTGTTTCAAAATATCCAACCTTTACATATGCACCTAGTTGCCATTTTTCTGGATCTTTGGAAAATAACATCATTGCAGCATTGGTCAAATATTCACCCGATGTAAGATGAAGTTTTTCCAACAATACCTCTTTAGGTTCTTCAAGTAGTGAGGGTTCAATTCTTCCCTTTTGGGCTGCTAATTCCTTAAATTTATTAATAACTGGATCATCAACATCTGACATTTTAAATGCCGGAATTGGCATATTATCCCAGGTAACGCCTCGTTTGCCATTTAGAAAACTTTCCAGCGCAGGACCTGTAAGAACTTGTTTCGTGCTTCCACTACGATAATGATAAACACCTTTGTAAGAAATACTGGTAGAATAAGCCGGAACAACTATTTCAATGTATTCTTTGCCATCTTTTTCCAACAAATTAACATCCGCGACAATTCCTAATGACTGCGTAATCTTATTTGGAATATCTTCCAACAGTTTCTTTGAATTCTCTACACCTATAATGTCCCCATTATCATTACAACCGATATATATTTTCCCACCCTGAGCATTTGCAAAGCCACATATCCATTTTAGGTATTCATCTCGCCATGACTCTTTCCACTCTATATTTTGATTTTCAGCCATATTGTTACCTACCTTCCTTTATGCTCCCTATTATAATTGACATTCTAATTTCTTCTATTCTTTTGTGATACAGCCTTCTTTCACCTATCCCTTTATCTTTTTACTTTTTAAAATAAACGCAATCAAATCACCCACTTTGATTGTCACTTCCAATTCTTCTTTTATTTCCCGTTTAAACTATACAAATTCAAGTATTCTATTTTCCTGACTCTATCTGAACGATATCATCAAATCCGCAATTCAACTCCACACAAATACGTGCAAGAATATCCAATGACACCTGCTGCTCATTATTCATCTTAGTAAATGTACTAGGAGCAATTTGAGTCTTTTTACGTAAATCAGTTTTACTCATGTTCCTATCAATTAATAACTTCCATAATGGCTTATAAGATATTTTTATTTGAGTATCTGACATGACTATTTCCTCCAACTATTTACACGACAGAACAATCTGCTTTCCTGCATAATATTATATCAGTTTTCTTTTGTAGCAACAACAATAACTTTTGAGTTCTCGAAATCTCTTTTGTATGTTCACTGGCATGCTATCCATTATCTCTCCACGTACAAAATATCATAAAAATAACCTTTCAGTGCACCTGATACCAACTACGCCAAAAGGTCTATTTTTACTACATCCGTATTCAATTTTTCAGTACAAGCGAATATTTTTCAAGGTAATTTTTTAGATATATTTCCTTCAAAAGCTGCCCTCAACACCGCTTAAACTGGGCATTTCTTAGAGAGAAGACAAACCGTCTCCACATGCCCCGTCCAGGGGAACATGTCGACCGCAACACCCTTTTTCATGCTATAGCCGTGTTTCTTTAAGTATTCCAAGTCCCTTGCCAGCGTTTCCGGGTTGCAGGAAACATAAACCACCCGCTTCGGTGCAAGTCTCACCAAAGAGCTTAAGAATGCTTCATCACTGCCGCTCCGCGGCGGGGCCATGAAGACCACATCCACCGTTGTCCGCTCCTCTGCCATCTGCACCATAAACTGCCCGGCATCTTTTTCATAAAACGTGATGTTCTTTACGGCATTTCTCTTCGCATTCAGTCTGGCATCCGCCACTGCCGCCTTATTTAACTCTACTCCGATGACCTGCTTGGCATGTTCCGATGCAATCAGTCCGATGGTGCCGGTTCCGCAGTACGCATCAAAAACCACTTCTTTTCCGGTAAGTCCCGCATATTCCATCGCTTTATTGTAAAGCACCTCTGTCTGCTCCGGATTCACCTGATAAAAGGATTGCGGTGAAATGCGGAATGTTTTGCCGCAAAGCGTATCTTCAATGTAACCTTTCCCGTAAAGCACATAGTCCTTTTCCCCCAGTACCATGCTGGTTCCTCTGTTATTTACATTCAGGACAACCGTTGTAATCTCAGGGTGTTCCTTTAAGAGCGCCTTTACAAAGTTGTTTTTGGAAGGCAAGATGGGAGATGCCAATACCAGAATAACCAGAATTTCTCCCGTATTTCTGCCGCATCGGATAAGTACATGCCGGAATAATCCCAAACCGGTGTCCTCATTATAAGGCTTAATTTTAAATGACTTCAAAAGCTTGCGGATAGTTAAAATAATTCTGTCGGCATCCGGATTTTCCAAGAGGCAGTTTTCCACCTGCACGATTTTATGTGTTTTCTCTTCATAGGTGCCGGAAATGATATTGTGACGTCTGTCCTCACCAAACACTGCATGCACTTTATGGCGGTAATGGTAGGGATTGCTCATGCCGATAATGGGATCAAAACCACCAAACTTTCCGCAGAGCTCCTTTACCTGCTTTTCCTTGTGTTTCAGATGTTCCTCATAGGAAACATCCAGAAAGCGGCATCCGCCGCACTTTTTATATACCTTGCAGGGCACTGCCGATTTTTCTTCCGGCCGTTTCCCATTTGCCGGCTTACCACTGTTCTCCGCCTGTCTCTTATTCTGCGGCTTCTTCTCCTGCCACTTATTATTTTCCTGCTGCTTCTTGTTTCTCGGCTGCTTCCTGTTTTCCTGCTGCTTCTTGTTTTCCTGCTGCTTCCTGTTTTCTTCTCTCATTCTTCTTCTCCCTCTGCACGACCGCAGCCGAACTGCCGGACCTGCTCCACCATATGACCGATATTGCCCTCGCCTGCAAATTTGTCCAGGTCAAAAAAGTCTTCCTCTGCCAATGTCAAAAATCCTAACGGATGTTTTTCTTCACGTAACGTCACATCTCCCCGCAGGGTTCCCACATACACCTCCACAAAACAGTCCTGATTATAATAGGTGAAATCCATCATATGCGTCAGGATTATATCCGAACGACCTATGCCGGTTTCCTCCTGCAATTCCCTGTATGCCGCATGAAAATGATTTTCTCCCGGTTCGATTTTTCCACCCACCAGATTATACTTTCCCAGATAAGGGTCCTTGGTTCTCTTGCAGAAAAGGAGCTTATCTCCTTCTTTATTAAAAACCATAATGCAATTATATCCCTGCATGGTATATCTCCTTTGATTTAAAGCATTTTTTCAATTCATGTCTTTTTGCTTCTTTTCCATTATGTCACATACAAAATTCTGCTGCAAGAAAAAGTCAAATTACGGCTACACAAAATCCGACATGAATTCTACATAAACCCGACATGAATTCTACATAAACCCGGCATAAATCTAAATCCCACAAAAAAATCGCACCTTCAAGGTATTGCCCTTGAAAATGCGATTTTTCTGCTTCTTTTAAGTAGTCGGAGTGACGTGATTCGAACACGCGACCTCTGCCTCCCTAAGACAGCGCTCTAGCCAAACTGAGCCACACCCCGAAGCACAAGATGTATTATATCTTGTTTTTTTTAAAAAAGCAAGTGCTTTTTAAAATTTTTTCAATTTTTTATGTTTTTTGTATTTTTCGTACTTTTTTGCATATTTTTACGTTGCCGGAGCCGTTCGTTTACTCTGTCGCGGAAAAGCATGTATATTGTAGCTGTCAGGGGAATAAAGAAAAGCATCCCCGGCACGCCGAACAGACTGCCTCCCACCGTCACTGCTACCAGGACCCAGATGGAGGGGAGTCCCACGGAATTTCCCACCACATGCGGATAGATCAGATTTCCTTCTACCTGCTGCAGCACCAGAAATAAAACAACAAACCACAGAGCCTGAAAAGGATCTGTCATCAGAATAAGAAATGCTCCCACAGCACAGCCGATGAATGCCCCTACTATGGGAATCAGGGCCGTCATGGCAATCAGCACACTGATTACCAGTGCATAGGGAAAACGGAAAATGGTCATGGATACCAGAAACAGGCAACCAAGAATCAGGGCTTCGGTACACTGTCCGACGATGAAGTGGCTGAAATTGGAAGCCAGCAGCCGCAGAACGTACTGCACCTTATCACAGGCATGGGGCGAAAGATAGGCTTTCAGGATTCTTCTTCCCTGATCTGCTAACTTTTCCTTCTGTGCCAGAATATATATGGCAAAAATAACGGCAACAAAGCTGTCTACCACACCGCCGATAATATTACTTGCCATTGTATAGGCAGAGGAAAGCACACTTCCCATGCCGCTCGTCAGAAACCGGCTTATGTGCTTTCCTATTTCCATCCAGTCTATTTCTTCGATCTGCAATTTTTCTATCTGGGACAGGATTTCCGGATTACCTGCAAAAAGTTCTTCCAGTTCCTTAAGCACTTTTGCCGTAAATGCGGGAATCTGGGCTCCGATCATCATAAAGCTTTCCTGCAGCCTCGGAATCACAGTTACAAAAACAACGACAAAAACAGTAACAACAAAAAGGAATGCCAATAACAGGCTGATTCCCCTTTTGAGCATTCCGGTGTTTTTCCCCCACCGTCTGCCGGGAAGATTTTTCTCGATTGCCCGCATGGGCAGGTTCAGTACAAACGCAATACAGCCCCCTGCCGCAAAGGGCGCCAGAATAGAAAGACACATTCCAATGCCCTTTACCACACTGCCGCTGTATATAATGAGCAGTACCAGTCCCGCCGCAAATATAAGCAATCCCCTTATCTGCTTTATCTTTTCCTTATCAAATCCCATATGAAATGCAATCCCTTTCTCACAATCCGTCTTTTTATGCAGAGTCTACTCATCACCATTCACAGATTTATGCATTCATCATCTTCATCCGCAATCCCATGCAGAATCCTATTTTCACCATTCACAGATTTATGCATCCACCTTTTTCATCCGCAATCCCATGCAGAAGGCAATTTTCATCATTCACAGATTTATGTCTCCATCATATCATCCACAGGTGAATACATCAATCCTTCATTTCCAGCACCTTAAGCAGGAATTTCCAGACACGTTCTGCCGAAGAAATGCTTAATTTTTCTTCCGTGGTATGGATGTCCCGCATGTCGGGTCCCAGGGCAACACAGTCCAGATCATCGATTTTGGAGGCCAGAATGCCGCATTCCAGACCAGCATGAATAGCCTGCAGTTCGGGCTTTTTGCCGTACATCTCTTCGTAAACCTTAACGCATTTCTCCCGGAGCGGAGATTCCACACGGTATGCCCAGCCGGGATATTCGCCGGTAATGGTGGAAATGCCGCCGCAGAGACGGGTAATGGTCTCCACCTTGGAAAGCAGAGCATACTTGGCACTCTCTAAGCAGCTTCTGACGGAGAAGGAAGCTACGGCTTCCTTTCTTTCGGTATTCAAGGTTAAAATACCTAAGTTCAGGGAAGTTTCCACCAGACCCTCTACCTCGCCGCTCATGGCCTGCACACCGTTCGGAAGTGCCAGCAGGGCAGATGCCAGACGCATGCTGCTCTCTTCATCGGCAGCCTCTTTTACCACTTCTCCCATATGCACAGTGGTAAGCTGGAAATCCGGGTCCTTGGTGCAGAGCTCCGTGTGAATGTCCTTCTCTGCCTTTAAGAGAATATTCTCCAGCAGTCTGCTGTGTTCTTCCGCTACAATAACCTCTGCCACCGTATGTCTCGGAATGGCATTGTCCGCAAGACCGCCCTCCAAGGATACGATATGCACGGGAAATTCTTCCGCCATAAGATAAAGCAGTCTGCCCATAATCACATTGGAGTTGCCTCTTCCCTTGTCAATCATTTCGCCGGAATGTCCGCCCAGCAGTCCCTCCACGCTGATACGGTACAGCTCGCCCGCTTTTTCTTCCATGGTGAGAGGGAAAAAGCAGTTGATTCTGGCGCCGCCTGCACAGCTTGTTAAGAAAATCCCCTCTTCTTCGGAGTCGAGGTTCAGCATTCTTTTGGCCTTCAGACCGGACAGATCTATCTCCCTTGCGCCGTCCATGCCCACTTCTTCATCCACGGTAATGATAACCTCCAATGCCGGATGGGGAATATCGTCGGAAGAAAGCAGCGCCAGGGCATAAGCAACGGCAATACCGTCATCTCCGCCCAGGCTGGTGTCCTTCGCATACAGGAAATCTCCCTCCACACCCAGTGTCAGACCGTCTTTTTCCATATCAATGGCAGCTCCCGGTTTCTTAACGGCTACCATATCCATATGTCCCTGCAAGATGACTGCAGGCTCCTGTTCATATCCCCTGCATGCCGGCTTCTTTATGATAATATTCTTCATTTCGTCCTGTATGCAGGAAAGATTATGCTCTTTGGCAAAAGAAACCAGATAGTTGCTGATACCTTCCACATTTCCCGAGCCATGGGGAATTTTACAGATTTCTTCAAAATAATGCCACACCTTCTGCGGCTCTTTGCCTTCTAATACACTCATAGTATGTTTCTCCTTTCGCAGCCGGTCTTCCGGATGCCTCTGAACATATATTATCCGAACATATATAAAGAAAAACACTTCCCTTTGCAACGCTCATCACAAGTCTTTGCTTTCGGGAAGTGTCTTAAACTCTTTGGGTTAATTATTTCGCATTATCAACCAAGAAGTCAACAGCTTTTCTGATGGCAAGGTCTTCTTCTACCTGCTTCTTGCCCTTTTCGCCAAGCATTTCTTTAATCTTGTCTTCTTCCATCTGATACTTTTCAGACATATCCTTGATTTCTGCTGCATAATCTTCTTCGCTTGCCTTCAGGTCTTCAGCCTTAGCGACTGCTTCGAGCACCAGTCTGGACTGGATTCTCTTTAATGCCTGAGGCTTGGTCTGATCCATAAGAGCCTGCGGTGTCATGCCGGTGAACTGCATGTACTGCTCCATGGTAAGACCCTGCATTCTCATTCTCTGGGAGAACTCTTCAATAATCTGTCTCTGCTCGGTTTCTACCATTGCGTCAGGAATATCCATCTTTGCGTCTTCGATAACGGCATCGATAACAGCCTCTTCCTTTGCAATCTTTGCAGCGTCTGCTTTCTTCATCTCTAAGGATTTCTTAACGTCTTCCTTGTATTCTGCCATGGTATCGAATGCGGAAACTTCGCTTGCGAATTCATCGTCTAATTCAGGAAGCTCTTTTTCTTTGATATCCTTAATCTTACACTTGAAGGTTGCAGGCTTTCCTGCTAAATCCTTTGCATGGTAATCTTCGGGGAAAGTAACGTTTACTTCTACTTCCTTATTTAACTCAGCGCCGATTAACTGCTCTTCGAAGCCGGGAATGAAAGAACCGGAACCGATGGTTAAAGGATAATCGGTACCCTTGCCGCCTTCAAAAGCCACGCCGTCTACGAAGCCTTCAAAATCCAGAGTGGTAATGTCGCCGTCTTTAACAGGTCTGTCTTCTACGCTGATGGTTCTTGCGCTGTTTTCTCTTTCCTTTTCAATCTGTGCGTTGATTTCTTCTTCGGTAACAGCGAGATCTGCTTCGTCTACCTTGATGCCCTTGTACTTGCCGAGGGTAACTTCCGGCTTTACGGCTACTTCTGCGGTAAAGATGAAATCCTTGCCCTTTTCAATCTGGGTAACATCAATCTTGGGAGCGGATACGATTTCTTCTTCACATTCATCCAGTGCTTTTTCGTAAGCATCGGGGATCAGTTCATTGGCTGCATCTTCGTAGAAAATTGCGGGACCGTACATTTTTTCAATCATATTGCGAGGTACCTTGCCCTTACGGAAGCCGGGTACACTGATTTTGTTTTTGTTTTTCTGATAAGCTGTTTCCAGTGCTTTCTCTAATTCTTCAGCGGGCACTTCAATGGTAAGCTTCGCCATGTTGTGTTCTAATTTTTCTACCTGTAAACTCATTGTTACAATTCCTCCTTAAAGTCGTGGCTATAACCTATATACCCACAGTCATTTACAGATTATAGCATAAGAACGGGCGCTTGTCTATTCATTTTTGCAACTGTCCGCCAGCCTGAAACGGTTTACGGAGCCTAAAAGAGCGTGTGACTTTCCGATCAGTTCCGTACTGATGGCGGCATTCTCCTCCGAAGCCGCTGCCGTAGTCTCGATAACGGACGAAATTTCTTCTGCGCCGTTGGTGATGCTGTTTAATGCCGTCATCTGTTCCTCTACCGACTCCGTGATTTCCAGCAGCTTGTCCTTGGATACCTTAAAGTTGTCCACTCCGGATTTAATCACCTCTGCAGTCCGTCCTGCCACCTCTCGGCCCCTGCCCACAGCTTCCTTACTGTTGGCAATCAGCCCGGCAATGGTATTGCTTGCCTCCGCACTGGCGCCTGCCAGCTTTCCGATTTCTTCCGCCACCACGGCAAAGCCTCTTCCGGCTTCTCCCGCCCTGGCCGCCTCTATGGATGCATTTAAGGAAAGCAGATTGGTCTGGTTGGCAAGCTCGTTGATGGTTCCCACAATGCTGCCGATTTCATCGGAGGTTTCGTTGATACGCTCCATAGCCTCCATGAGCTGCTGCATTTTTTCTTCACCGTTGACTAACTGTTCGTTGGTGGTAGAAGAAATTTCCGCCGCCAGCTCCGCATTTTTCTGCACAATGCCAAGCTTTTCCGAAAGCACCTGAATGTTGTCGCGCAGACCCGCAATGGAAAGGCTCTGGGAGGTTGCTCCTTCTGCCACCTGCTCCGTGGAAAGCTGAACCTGCTCCGCATAGTCCGCCACGGTAGAAGAATTCTCCTTTACCTCCGACAGGGTGTTGTTTAAGTTTTTCAGTGTCAGGTCCAGAGCTTCCTTGATGGCGGTAAAATCTCCGCGGTATGTCACATGCTGGTGCACGGTAAGATTGCCGTTTGCCACATTGCTGACTACATGACGGATATCGTCAATATACGCATGCAGCTCCGTTATGGTGCTGTTGAGTGCCTCCGTCAGGGTGGCAATCTCATCCGTAATCGGCTCCTCATCAAAGGTCAGGGACAAATCGCCCTCCGCCATTTCCGCCACCTTTTTACTGATGGAATAAATGGGGGTAAACCACTTGGAAACCGCATTTTTACAGAACCGGTTGCTTAAAAATACAGAAAGCACAAAAATCAGGATATTCAGAAGAAGAACGATAAATGCCAGGGAAAGTGCCGCCAGAAGAGGACGTACCACCACTACCTGCCAGCCGCAGTCAGTGGTTTCCAGCATCATGACCTTTAAGCCGCCGCTGTAATCCCAGATGATTTTCCGCTTGTCGCTGGTGCCGGAAAGCTTCTGATAACCGGCATCCTTAAGGGTAACGGATTTATCCGCCGTAATCCGGTAAGCATCATTGGGATGCGCCAGGATAACGTCCTTGCCGGTAACCAAAAAGGCATAGGCGGAACCGTTAAACTGACCGGAAATCAGGGAAACCACCTCATCCAGATACAGATCCATGCCTACCACACAGGTGACCTCATCCCGGCTGCGGACTGCCTTGGAAAGAGTAATGCAGATGTTTCCTGTATTCTCATCCACATATGGCTCGGTAATGCAGACATTTTCGGATGCTGCCGCCATGGTATACCAGATTCTGTCGGTAAGCACAAACCCCGCATCCGGCTGCCAGCCACCGCTGTAAACAACACTTTCGTCCGGATATGCCACATAGACCGCCGCCGTTATGTCATCCATTGCTTTGATGCTGTCCACAAAGTCAAGCTGTGCCTGGTAGCCCTTCAGCTGTCCGCTCCCTATGGTCGCTGCCACCGCATCCACCACTGCCTGTTTCTCCGCCATCTCCGCATTAATCTGACCGGTCAGCCCGTTCACCTCGTTTTTCATGGAAATACCGGATTGTGTCAGTGCCAGCCCTGCCATGATGCAGATGGACACCACGCAGACGGAAAGCAGGATAAAGAAAATAATCCGTGAAAAAACACCGCCTACCTTTTGTGCATAAGTACCTCTTTTGTTTTTCATAAACATGTCCCCTCTATTCTTTTATTTTATATTTTATTTCTCTAATTTTACAGTCTCCCCGTCTAAAAGAGAGGCATCTTCTCCGTCGTGGGTGGAAATAAGAACCATACGTCCGTTGGCGTATTTACGGATGCAGTCCGCCGCTTTTTTGCGGTTCTCCCCATCCAGTCCCGTAAAAGGTTCATCCAAAAGCAGGCAGTCCCCGCCATAAGCAAGCGCCCTCGCCAGACAAACCCGCCGTTTCATACCGCCGGAAAGCTCTTCTGTTTTTTGGAGGCAAACATCGGAAAGCCCTAAGTCCGACAGGATATTCCTTGCTTTTTCCTCCCCCGCCGCTACCGCTACGTTCTGCAGTACCGTGGCTTTGGAAAGCAGCCTGTCCTCCTGAAACAGAACCGATGGATACCTGCAGCCGGAAATGCTTCCTTTCTCCGGAGGATAAATCCCTGCCATGGTAAGAAGCAGGGTCGTCTTGCCAGCTCCCGAAGGCGCCATCAGGCAATAAATCTTCCCCTTCCGGTAATGGGCATTCACGTCCCGCAGTACCTGCTTTCCGTCATATCCCCGAAACAGTCCGCACACCTTAACATCCTCCGCCGGATACTCCTGTTCTTTCCCGGCAAGAAAAGGCTGCCAGTCGCGCAGTTTCCGGAAGAAAAACAAAAACAATCTTTCTAACAGAAAGGACAACAACACCACCACTGCCGTCCAGGCAAACACGCCCGCCGTATCCAGGTAGATTTTCGACTCATACAAAGCCGAACCGATAGCCCAGCGCGGAGTGCCGATTACTTCCGCAGCAACGCCTGCCTTAAAGCTCATGCCAAGCGCCGTCTGCAATGCCCCCTCCAGAAAGGGCGCCAGCGCCGGCCGCACAATATACAGAGCCCTTACGGGAAACCGCAGATGATATACCTGTGCCATTTCCACGAGATTTTTATCCACATGGGTAAGCCCTTCCAGAAAACTGACATATACAATAGGAAGCGTCACCAAAAAGGAAATTGCCACAGACAGGCTGTCCGCGCCCCGCCATATGAGTAATATCACCACAAAGGAAGCCACCGGAACCGCTTTGGCAAACTGCATAACCGGCGCCAGAAGTCTTTGCACCATGCTGCTTTTAAAACTGAATGCCGCCAGCAGACAGCCGGCAAAAAAGGCCGCTAAAAATCCAATGGTTACCCGGGATACAGATATCCCCACGGTTTTCCAGAAGGAAACGGTAACTGCCTCCCTCACGAGCGCCTGCAGGGTCTCCGCAGGTCCCGCTATCAGAATTCGGTTGTGTACGAAAAATGCGGCAAGCTGCCAGACTACCAGCCAGAAGATAACTATGCCGATGCCTGCCAGCCCGTCTTTTGTTTTTTTATTCATAGTAGAAATCGTCTGCCGGAAGCTCTCCGCCGACAGCTGTCGGATTTAACTCATACAAAACCTTCAGATAACCGGAAAGCGCCTCTTTCATTTCGCTGCCCGTCATGCAGGTAATATTACAGAAAGGAATTGCCTTCTGCGCTACCGGTTCCTTGGCAATAATATCCTGCGCCACACAGAGAGCCGCGGTTTCTTCCACGTTGGAATTGGCAAAGTCCGCACTCTCCTTATGGTCCTTTAAGAACTGTTCTACGGCTTTTTTATGCTCCTTTAAGAAATCGTTGCGTACAATCGTAACACCGGTCAGCAGACTGCTGCCGTCATCCGCTGCCTTATCCCACTCTTCCGTCAGGGAAGCGCATACCTTTAAGGCATCGTTCTGTGCACATGCCACCGTTACAAACGGCTGGGGCAGAAGTCCCACGGCATCCGGATTTTCGGAAAGAACTGCCGCCACTTCGGTTGCTTCGGATTTGTATTCGAGAGTCACATCTTCCAGAGAAAGACCGTTCTGTGCCAACAGATACTGCAGACAGTAATCCGGGGTTGTGCCTTTTCCCGTCAGATAAACCGTCCTGCCGGCAAGGTCAGCCACACCGGTAATATCATCCCTGCCGGATACCAGATAAAGCACGCCGAGGGTATTGACATCCAGTACCGTAACGCCGCCGTCCGTCTTCTGGTAAACAATGGCTGCCACATTGGCGGGCAGCAACGCAATGTCCAGATCTCCCTTTACCACCTGTGCCGTCAGTTCATCCGCCGCCGTTGCCATGGTAAATGTGTAGGAGTTCTGTGTATTGCCTTTTTCCGCTTCGTCCATCAGGTGCAGAAGTCCGATGGTAGTCGGTCCCTTCAGGGCGCCTACCCTGATTTCCGCACTCTCCTCTTTTTTACCACAGCCGGAGAGCACCAGCGCCGTAAGCATCATTACCATAACTGCCAGTGTCAGCAGTCCTCTTTTATTTTTTTTCATAATGGTTTCTCCTTGTCATTAAGATTAGTCTATGCTAACCATTGTAAATTACCTTTTCTGTTTTGTAAATCGGTAATTTCAATTCATCTTACAATAAAATGAGAAAAAAGAAAAGATAAAAATGTATAAAGCCCTTTCCGGCGGATATACTATCATTAGTCATCAAAGGAACCCCTCCCTTGATGCTGCTACCAATGATAAATTTAATACTTATCCTCCCCTTGAAGGGTCCCGGGCTTACCGTGTAGGCCCGGGGCTTTTTCGTTTCCGGTCATGCCGTTTCCCAGCCTGCTTTCTTCTTTCCGGTTGTGGAATTTACTACTTTGTGATACTCTGTAAAAAGAGTCGGCAGAAAACGGAGGTGCGGTATGGTTTCCAATCTGGAATATTACAAAACATTTTATTATGTGGCTAAAACCGGGTCCCTTACCCAGGCAGCCTCCCTACTGTCCATATCCCAGCCGGCGGTCAGCCAGGCCTTAAAGCAGTTAGAACAGCAGACAAACGCCAAGCTTTTCCGGCGCGTGTCCAAGGGCGTAAAGCTGACAGCGGAAGGCGAACTGCTCTACTCCTACGTGGCAAAGGGCTACGAACAGTTTCTGCTCGGGGAAGAGCGTCTGAAACAGATGCAGAATTCAGAGCTCGGCGAAATCCACATCGGCGCCAGCGACATGACCCTGCAGTTCTTCCTTCTACCTTATTTAGAGCAGTTTCACGAAAAATATCCCGGCATCAAGGTGATTGTTTCCAATGCCCCCACGCCGGAAACCATTGAAAACTTAAAAAAAGAACAGATTGATTTCGGTGTTGTCAGTTCCCCACTGGCGGAGGACCCTTCCGTATGTGCCCTCCCCGTCCGGGAAATCGAAGATATCTTCGTATGCGGCAGGCGCTTTATTTCCTATAAAAACCGGACGCTGGACTTATCCGTTTTAGAAACGCTGCCCCTTATCTGTCTTGAAGGCAATACCAGCTCCAAGCATTATATGGAAGATTTTCTTTCCAAAAACAACGTTTCCCTCAAGCCGGAATTCGAGCTTGCCACCAGTGATATGATTATCCAGTTCGCCCTGCGCTCCCTGGGTATCGGCTGCGTGGTGAAGGATTTTGCCCTGCCCTATCTGCAGTCCGGCAAGCTGTTTGCCCTGCGTTTCAACCAGATGATCCCGAAGCGGAATTTCCTGCTGGTCACACCGTCCGGCGGTCATATGTCCCCCGCCGCTGAAAATCTGTTACACCTTATTTATGAAAGGAATGAGAATATTTATGATTAAAAACGTAATTTTTGATATCGGTAATGTACTTGTCTACTTCTCCTACCGGGAAAGCTTTGCTTCCTTCGGTTATGATGAAGCCATGGTCGACCGGCTTGCCAAAGCCACCGTCTTTAACGAAGCCTGGGCGCACTTTGACCGGGGTGATTTAAGCGACGAAGAAATCATTGATTTGATGGTAAAAGCGGACCCCGAAATCGAAAGTGATATCCGCCGTGTACTTGCAAACTGCCACGACATCGTAGTGCAGCACGACTATGCCGTTCCCTGGGTGCGGGAATTAAAGCAGAAGGGCTATCACGTCTATTTCCTGTCCAACTATTTTGAAAAGCTGATTCGGGAAAATCCCGAGGCGTTAAGCTTTATCAATTATATGGACGGCGGTATTTTTTCCTGCCGCGTGCATATGTTAAAGCCCGCACCGGAGATTTACCAGGCTCTCCTGTCCAAATACCAGCTGAATGCAGAGGAATGTGTCTTTTTTGACGACAGACCGGAGAATGCAGAAGGCGCCAATGCCGTAGGAATTCACGGCATCGTCTTTGAAAACCTGACACAGGCAAAAGAAGCACTGGCCCGTATGGAGTAATCCCGGGCAGTGCTTCTTTCATTTCATCCTATAATTCTTTTGCTTGTATGCAGACTTTATTTTCCTATTTCTTATCTGTGGATTTTTCGGCTTCGTTTCGTCCGGAAGTCTGTCCGGAAGCATCCTTAGCTTCTTCGGCATCTTCTTTCATCCCTTCCAAAAGATGCACATCCGCCATGGTTTCTTTTCCGGTCATTTTTCCGTACATCCAGATATACATCCAGGTAAGCAGAGGAATGATAGCGGTTGCCAAAAGGCAGCCCATAACCCAGTTGCCTGCGGAAGAGGTATCTAAGATTGCCACAACCAGCGTCACTACATACAACATTACTAAAAGCACGATTGCTACCCATGCCGCAATCTGTTTTCCTTTTCGGCTCACTTCATTCCTTCCTTTCTGCATCCAAAAACCTGTTTTTATTTCTTTAAGGGGCTTTCACGGTAGATGATATCGTCTCTGCCCGGCCCGTTGCTGACCATGGTGATGGGATATCCAATCTGTCCTTCGATAAATTCAATATAGTTCTTGCAGTTCTCCGGCAGCTCATCATAGTTTCTGATGCCCCTGATGTCGCATTTCCAGCCGGGAAGAGCCTTTAATACCGGCTTTGCCTTTTCCAGCTTGTGGGTAACCGGGAAGTCCGTCGTCACTTCGCCGTCAATGTCGTAACCGACACATACGGGGATTTCATCCAGGTATCCCAGTACATCCAGAACGGTAAACGCTACATCCGTGGTACCCTGCAGACGGCATCCGTACTTGGAGGCTACGCAGTCAAACCAGCCCATACGTCTGGGACGTCCGGTTGTAGCGCCGTACTCACCGCCGTCGCCGCCGCGTCTTCTCAGTTCATCTGCTTCGTCACCGAAGATTTCGGATACGAAAGCACCCGCGCCTACTGCGGAAGAATATGCCTTACATACAGTAACGATTTCCTTAATTTCATAAGGAGGAAGTCCTGCGCCGATGGCACCGTAAGCTGCCAGGGTAGAGGAAGAAGTAACCATGGGATAAATACCGTGGTCCGGATCCTTTAAGGTTCCAAGCTGTCCCTCCAACAGGATGGTCTTGCCTTCCTTGATTGCCTTGTCCAGATATGCGGATACATCGCATACATAAGGAGCAACCATATCTCTGTATTCCCGTAAGGTTGCAAGCAGCTCTTCGGGATTGATGGGATCCTTGTGGTATAAATGCTCTAAAAGAATATTCTTTGTTTCCAGTACACGGTAAACCTTTTCCTTCAATAACTCGTCATCGAAAAGCTCATTTACCTGGAAACCAATCTTGGCATATTTATCGGAATAGAACGGCGCAATGCCGGACTTTGTGGAACCGAAGGAATTCTTGCCCAGTCTTTCCTCTTCATACTGGTCAAATAAAATATGATACGGCATTACAATCTGTGCTCTGTCGGAAATCAGAAGCCTGGGTGCCGGTACGTTTCTGTCCGTAATGGACTTCAACTCCTTCATCAGTACCGGAATGTTTAATGCCACACCGTTGCCGATAATACTTACTGTATGCTGATAGAAAATACCGGACGGCAGCGTGTGCAATGCAAATTTTCCATAATTGTTTACAATGGTGTGTCCTGCATTGGCACCACCCTGAAAGCGGACAATAATATCTGCTTTTTCCGCCATCATGTCGGTAATCTTACCTTTTCCTTCGTCTCCCCAGTTTGCGCCTACTACTGCTTTAACCATAGTGTCCTCCCTTTCATCGACTCACTCGATATCTGCTCTGCGCAGAAATTGTGCTTTTCGCACTTACCCTGTTATTATAGCCGATGCTGTCACATAAGTAAAATCAATATTTATTATATATGATATTCGTTTTACTTACATTTTATTTTGAATAGTGCACCTATTTACTGATTATCGGTTATGAAATATTTTTTCAATTATTTTAGATTCCGACAAAGAATTCTGTTCCATAAGTGTAAGCGGATTATATACCTTAGGTATATCCATAGAAAATCCAAAATTGTATACTTTAATATCTTTATCCGAATAGTATTGGGCAATTCTGGAGCCAAATCCGCCGCTCAATATTCCATCTTCTATCGTTATTACTATATCATGCTTATCGGCTATCCCTTCCAATGTTTTTTTATCCAATCCTGTAATAAATCTCGGATTTATAACCGTTGCCTCTATGTTCATAGTTTTTTTGAGTAGCTTGGCTGTACGGACACCCAAGTCAAAAAAGCCCCCCAGCGCCATAATGCATATGCCTTGTCCTTCCTTGACTATTTTATATGAAACGATATCGTATTCCTTCGCTACATCATAATTGCTGTATTGGACACCCGTCCACGGTACCCTGATTGCTACAGGTCTTTTCCGTTGTTCCAGACTCCAATCCAGCATCGCTATATACTCTTCCTTATTAACCGGTGCTAAATATGTCAAATTCGGTATATTAGCCAGCAAAGGAATATCCAGAATGCCTATATGTGTGTCATTATAATGTCCGAAAACAGATGCATGTGTGACAATAATGGTAGCCGGCAGACTGTTAATACACATTTCCTGCTGAATTTGATCATAAGCTCTTTGAATAAAAGTAGCATTCGTGGCAAATACCGGTTTACAGCCGCCTTTTGCCATTGCTGCAGCCATTGTAACCGCATTTTGTTCTGCTATTCCCACATCAATGTATTGTTTTCCTGCAAGTTCTCTTCTTTCTTTGTTAAAACCGATACATATCGGTGTGGATGCCGCTATAACTGCAATTTCAGAATTTTCCTTCATCTTGCCAAGCAAATGCTCCGCAACAATATTCCCATAATTTTCCACTACATCCGGATTTTTTCTTTTCCCTGTTTCCTTGTCAAAAGGGCGTGCCCAATGCCAGTTTTCTTTATCCTCTTCTGCGGGCTTAAAGCCCTTTCCTTTTTGGGTACAGACATGAACCACTACCGGCACTTTTGTGTCCTTTACGTGATTCAATGCTTTAATTACCGCTTCTATGTCATTCCCCTTCTCCACTAAAAGATATTGAAAACCTAATGCCTTAAAAAAATTGTTTGGAAGTGTTCCTGCGGATAATCTTAAATCCTTTAAATGTTTTCCCAATGCTCCATGATTTTCCGGTATAGACATTTCGTTATCATTAATAATCACAATTAAATTGCCGGTAATCTCAGATGCACAATTCAGTGCTTCAAACGCTTCTCCACCATCCAGAGATGCATCCCCTATTATGGCTATCACATTTTCGGTTTCCCGCCTTAAATCCCGTGCCTTTGCCAGACCACATGCCAGACTGATTGAGGTAGAAGTATGCCCTACAGCAAATAAATCATGCTCACTCTCCAGCGGATTGCTGAATCCTGTCACATTCTGATAGCTTTCCTTTTCGATAAATGCATCTTTTCTTCCTGTCAGAATCTTATGACAGTATGTCTGATGTGAAACATCAAATACAAATTTATCTTTAGGTGAATCGAAAACATAATGAAGTGCAATAGTCAGTTCTACCATTCCTAAATTAGAAGCAAGATGCCCGCCGCAGTCACTCACTTTATTGATTATGGCTTCTCTTACTTCTCCCGCCAATTCCGTCAGTTCTTTTATCTGAAATTTCTTTATATCTTTCGGACTGTTTATCTTTTCAATGTACATTTCAAGGTCCTTTCCCATACTGTTTTATGTCAAAAAATTCCACCTCATCAAATCTGTTTCATAGATTTTATATAAATCTGTAATAGGTTTCCAGCCTAACCTTGCTATCTTTTCCGTACTCTGCAAAATTTCCAGATGGGGCAAATATCCGGTTTCTGCTTCTGAACTTAAATCAAATTCTATATGCACATTATCATTAAATTTTGCAAATATTTTTTCTGCAAATTCCTTTACCGACAAAAAAGTCTGGGGATTTGTTATATTATAAACTTCTCCTTCTTCCCCCTCAAACAATACTTTCAGAATTCCGGAAACTGCATCTAATGTATAAACAATACTTTTCTTGCTTTTTCCATCAGATTTCATTATTAAATTTCTGTTTTCTATTACGCATCTTGTTATTTCATTGAAAATTCTTTGTTCATTATACTGCTGGTAAAGTCCCTGAATAGCTGAAATTCTGACCGTTTTTACATTACATCCATACACTTTATAATAAGAATACGTCAAAAATTCTGCTCCTATTTTTCCCAACGGATAGCCATTCCGTATATTTAAGCAATCAATTGCTCCTATCCTTTGTTCATCTATCGGCTCACTGCTGCTGCACGCACCATAGACCTCCACCGATGACAATAACACCAAGGAGGCTTTTTTCTTTCTACATAACTCCAGCATATGCGAGGTTCCGTCCACAATAACCTTATAGGTTTCAACCGGATATTTTATAAAAAAATCCCGTTCTGTAGGAGAAGCTGCCTGTATAATATAATCAAGCTTTTCTTCTCCTATTGCCTCTTCTTCCCTGCCGAACTCACACATTACCACGTTTTCGGAACCGTCCATATAGGCAGGCATATTATCCGGCTTTCGGGTTGATGCAAATATTTTTGCATTTGTGCGATACCTGCCATTCATATACAGAATCCATTTTACTATAGCCTGCCCGGTCATCCCGTTGCTTCCGGTTATCAAAAAGGTCTTATCCTGTAAATATTCCGAAAAGTCAAAAGTATCCGTATATCTCTTGTACTCCTGTTCTTCCAACTTGCTTAATCTCATCTATATCTCACCGCCTTCGGCATTATTAATATAATAAAGTAACGCCCGGAACAAAGCTATATCCTCTTTTGTCGTAATTTTAATGTTATTATTTGTTCCTTTCGAAAAAAATATTTCTACCCCATATTCCATAGCCAAAATGTTTGCATAAACAAAATCTTCGCGCTTATCCGTCTCCGCCTTTTCATATAAGCTCTTTATCAGCCCATACTTATAGCATTGCGGTGTCTGCACTCTGATTACCCTGTTACGGTCTATCTGTTCTTTTCCCGATAAGCGATTTTCGGTTAAGACAATCGTTTCATAGCAGGAAACCGCACTGCATGCATTTCCGTTCTTTTTCGCTGTTTCAATCAGGTCATTGATTACTTCCTGCGACACAATCGGTCTGGCTGCATCATGAATAATTACATAATCCTGCTCCGATAGCCGATTTTTCAAAAAATAAACTCCGTTTTTCGTGGAAATATGACCGGTTGCGCCTCCCGGAATAACATCTGTAACTTTATCCAGATTATATTTTTTTACAATATTTTTCGTATGTTCAATCCAATTACCAAGACAAACCACAATAATATGGTCTATATTCGGATTGTCCTGAAAATTTCTTATAGTATGTACGATAATCGGACAACCGTCTATTTCAATGAACTGTTTAGGAACTGCCGACTTTAGTCGGCTTCCAACTCCGCCTGCAAGTATAATAACATCTATCATTATTCTCACCTATACATAAATCACTTTTTTAACCTGTATCTACTACTCTTCAAAGCAATAATTATATTTACCTTGTATTAGTTCTTTTGCAATTTCCTTCCAATCATACTTCAAGGCTACTGCTTTCGCACATTCCTCATTTTTCTCCGATAAATTGCCTGCTAATATCTGTTTTATATGTTCTATTGCTTCCGAAGTTGATTTACTTATGAATATTGCCTCACATTCCGGTAAATTGGGCATATCGGAAGCTACCACACTCTTTCCTCCTGCCAGATACTGAAACAATTCTACCGGAACCGTTTTTTTATGCCCTCCGAAAAAAGGTAGAATGGCTACATCAAATGTACTAATGATTTCCGGCAGTTTATCATATTCTGCTTCCGTATATGTCAGGTTATCAAAACCGCCAAGCCATGCCGGATAATCACCCACAATTGTTCCGGCAAACACAACCTCACAGTCTGAAAATTCCTCACAGATACATTGAACCATGGAAAAATAAATTCTGTTATCAATGGTACCGGCAAAACCGATTCGCTTCTTGCCGTTCTTTACCATTTTAGATTTTGTACAAAATTTATTGTAGTCAACACCCCCCATAATATATGCAATATTAACCTTGGGATTATTTTTCACTTCGTTATACAATTCCATATCCACTATTTTATACGAATTTCGAACACTTACACTCCGAAACTTAGATGGTATTTCCGAAGTAATATAATACACACGCTGTGCTCTCTCAATTTTATCTATCACCTGTTTCTTATTCTCATATGTTTTTCTGCTGTCTATGATAAAATATTTATCATTATCCACATACCCCTCTATCTGCTCTGCTACTGTCGGCATCACGGTTCTTATATCGCTTTGATAAGGAATATACTCATCCCTTAATTTTGTAAACCCCATAATCTGCTTAAAACAACGTTCGGCTGATCTATCATCCGTATAGTCAAATCGATTCATAATAACGTTGTTTCTTAAATCTGCATACTTGTCAGGATTATCAAAAGCTTCTGCTAATGCCTTTAACAAGTTCTCAAAGTCATATGCCTTTTCTCCCGGCATATAGAGAGAAATATTATTGAATACAAATCCCTTGGAATTTTTATATTCTTCAAAATCAGGAAGTAAATATACAATCGGTCTGTTTAATAACAAGTAATCATACACTATGGATGAATAATCACTTACCATAACATCAAAACTATTCAGTATCTCGTCATATCTGACATCCTGTTCAAATAAAATACTGTCCGTCATTTCATAACAATGCTCTGACATGTTAAAATTTCTACCAGCAAATGCTGTTTGCTCTATCGGATGAAGTTTATAAATAATTGCCGCATTATGTTTCTTTAGAAATTCATCCAGAACATTATTATCAAAATCATCCAATCTGAATATATTATCCGAAAAAATTTTCCCCGCATGACAACTCATATTGGAACGATAAGAAGGAGCAAAGAAAATCAAATGGTCATACTGTAAAATTTTCTCTCCAAATATTTTCTTCAATATACTCTTTCCATGCGATTTTACAACACAATCAAGGCGTGCCTGTCCGGTAACATAAACCTTTCTCAAATCAAAATTCAGCATTGCCGCAAGCTTAAATCTATCATCCAGACTATGTACACACATTAAATCCACTTTGTCAAAGTAGTTTTTTAATTTTATCATGTGGCGAGGATTTAAATTATGGTCATAATAATCATGAGCTTTCACTCCACTTCCATGCCATAAATTTACAAGTAATTGATCCTCTCTTTTATTAATATTAAGAAATGTATAGGAATTAGCAATAAGAATGTCTGCTCTGGATATTATTTCATTGGCTTCTACTGTATCATAAACAGCACATTTTATGCCTCTCTCTTGAAGTATTTGATAATATTCAATCTTTTTTATAATCCAGGCAGTTTCATAATCCGTATTCTGCTTAATGTATTTCCATAATGCATGGCAATTACATGCAAAATCCGGTTGTGACATAAATACAATTAGCATTCTTTTCCCTCCTCTATCCAGGCATATAAAACAGTATCCAGATGATTGTTCTGATGATGTCTTACCGCAAATTGATACTCACTGTTAAAGCTATGGATGACTTCACAAATTCTCCAATAATCATCTGGATTATGATAGATGGATATTGCCAATCTCGGTTGATATTTTTTTATCGTTTTTTCTGCACCCTTCAGTGCTTCATATTCCGCACCTTCAATATCCATTTTAATCAATGTCACTTTTTCATTCTCAGGAAGATAGTCATCAATCGTTTTTGTCTCAACTTCAACGATATTAATCGGCGCAAGTTTTTCATTATACTGTACCGTCAATCGGCTATCCGGCAAATACCCCCCTTCCGGATTTCCGATATCATTAAATGTAATCCTACCATTTTTATCTGAAACAGCATAAGGAACCACAATTAATTTCCCCGTCCAACCATTCTCTGTTAATTCTTCTCCCTTTTCTTTTATCTTGGCAATATTATCCTGAAAACATTCAAAAGAATAAATTTTCTTAACACTGTTGCCAAATGCTAAAACGAATTTCTCAACACTATCACCTATATATCCCCCGCAATCAATTATGACCTCGTCATCAATAATCGTATACATATGCCTAAATATATACTGCGGATCTGTCCGTGTTTTTAAATTGTTAAATTCGCCGGTTGCTCCTATAATTCTGCGTCTGACTACTTCTCTATACACCTTTCTGGATCTGTCATCATATAACATTTTTTCTACATTTTGAATTCTTTCATAGTTATTATATAATTCCTTAGAAAAAAAGCCAAAGAACTTATCTGTAATAACACTAAGGTAAAATATGTCAAAATTGTCCACTTCCTTTATTGCCTTGGTAATAGAAAACACATTTGCAGATCGCGATGTCACGAGAATAACATGTGTATCTGGGTTCAACGCATAAAGATGCTCCTGAGAATATATTTTTAAAAAATCACATCTTAACCCCCAATGTTCTGAATCCGTATCGATAATACAATCTATATTGTTAAAAAGGGAGTTAGCCTTTTTTACATTAGACTCAATTGCTCCCCAAAGAACTATCTTCTTATTTTGTGATTTTTCCCGAAAATTATCAATTGTTTGGCTACAGATTCCTTCTACCATATTCTTTTCCTTTTTTAGTAATAACTATATTTCCATTATTTCAAAATATCATCGCCGAAAATATCTTTTTTAAAGAACAGGAAGTCTTTTTGAGCTCCTATTCCTCTATATCTTGACGTATATCCAGCTTCATACAATTTCATATAAATTTTTCTGGACTCTTCCTTATCAAGGTCCATTTCTAAAAGTATGACATCAATGTCATACTTATTCAAATCAATTGCATTAACAATACGAGCTCCCATTCCCTCAACATCTACGGACATAAAATCTATATGATTGTCCGGAAAATTTTCTTTCAATATATCCCCAATATACACCATGGGAATTTTTATTTTCTGAACTTCCAGTCCTCTGCCCGCATAGGTATCGGCTATCTCTTTTACAAAAGTATTATATCCTGCATGTTTTGTTTTATAATATATCCATTCCTCGTTACTTTTTACATCGGAGCATCCACACATTATTGCCGTATCTCTTGCACGATTTTTCTTGATTTCATCGACAAAATCTGGATTAGCCTCCACAAGAACACCTGCGGCTCCCGCACGATAAAACATATAAGAGTTATTATAGAGAAGCCATGTATTTGCGCCTATATCCAGATACTTGATTTTGGAAATATCCCTTCCCACACTATCAAATAAAGTTTTTACTTTCTTATCCATGGCATTTTGAGAAAAATAATCTGCTGAAACATTTAAAATCTGCTCCGCCATCGGTCTCGCATGCACCATTTGTTCCTTTTTTAACCCCAGTTTGACCAGTTGGTCGCATATATTCTTAAACTGATATGGATATATACAAGAGATAAGCACTACTGCATTGTCAGGATACGGAGCCAGTGCATCTGCAAGCCAAAAAACATGATTCGTATATTCATATCCTATGAATCCCAGGTTCTGATGAATAAGTGTTATATCCAGTTCATCCTCGTACTTCAAAATACCACCACATATTTGCAGTTCATGACCGTAAATATATATTTTCAAATTCTCAACATCCTGCTTGAATGTATCTTTTATGTACTTTCTAAAAATTTGCTTTACCGTATTCTGCACATTACTCATGTTTTTGTTCTCCTATTCTTTCAATAATTGTCTCATAAAGCTTCTTTCCAACTGTTCCATCAATATTATTTGTTATCCCCTTAATAATTTCAATATTCTTCGCACTATATTGCTTCAACTCATCCATATAAGCCAGAAAAATATCTAGGGAATTCGACTTTAATTCATTGTAGTATGGTCTATTATGAGAAGAAGCTATGAAATCCTGCAATGTTGTTTTTTCTTTTGAAATGCCTTCTGGAAACTTATATGCTGTTATCATCATTGGATTTCCCAATATACCGTAAATCGGGATTAGTGACCCACCAGCGCCGAAATAGCAGTCGGATATACACATTGCATAATAGGGATCCGGCTGCTTATCCAACATTCCCAGCCCCTGTTCCTCAAATTCCTGTTTTAATAGAATATACTGTTGCAACATTTGGGGTCTCATTGACCTTATTGTACTTTCAGAAAGAGGATGCTCTCTCCATATTATATAATATTCATCCTTGTATTCTCTAAATTTGTTAAAAAGACGATGCATATTATTTATAAATTCATAAGAATTATTTAGTATTAAACTTACATTTGTATTAAAAAAAACTATCTTTTTATCTGTAATCTTATTTTTTTGTTTACTATATTCTTCTCTGTACTTTATAAGCATATCCGTCTTAGGTGTTCCTAACGGTAATAAAATATTTTTAATATCCTCTATACTCTTATCTGTTCTTTCCTTCAGTACCTCTATATATTTACTTTGCACCATTTTATTTTGTACACACACGTAATCTGCATATAAAACTCCTGGCACATCTATCAAATGCTTTTCTATTTTTCCGGGAAACAGATAATAGGGTACATAAACCAGTGTTTCAACATATTTTTTTAATTCAGAAGAATAGAATTGAGGCATCACACTGGTAATGGTGTTGCACTGATCATACGGATTATGTATAAATACGATGTCCGGTCTATGTTCTTGCAAACTATATTCATTCCATTTTGTAATCGGCACATAGTTTGGTAAATCATACCCCTCATAATGCATTTTGCCAAATGAGAAATCCGAATTACGTTCAAAAAAAGGAATCGGCACCACAAAAACCTCATTATCATCATCTTCTATTGCCTGATTCCATACACTATCCATAGAATCCCACATGGAAGCTTTATATGGCATAAATACAACTTCTCTTTTCGTTCTAATACTTCTGATATCCTGCAGGATATCAGAGATTTTGACATTCAGTATGTTAAATAAAGCTTCTGCCTTTTCTGTGTTCTGATTGTTCAAAAGATTATATAATAGATATAAATATTCACAGTATTCTTCAATGAATTTTATTACCCCTGTGCTGTTCGTTTCCAAGGTCTCAATTACATTCCCAACCTGAATCGCACAATCCTGACATTCTTCCACTAATTTGCACGCCAACTCCCGGCTGTTTTCCAGCACCTTTCTTTTAATTTCCTCATGTATTTCCTTCATCGTTTGTAAAATTGATACCAATTCACTCTTTTGCCATTGTCTCATCATTCTGCTTACAATCCATTTCCTCTTATAGTGACTTTTTCATTAAATTATACCACACAAATACAAAATATTGTATAATTGAACATAAACATTTTTAGTTTTATAAACTATTCTTAAATTCTGTGACATATGTTATAATTTGTCTATATTGTGCAGAGAGGAGCTTCTTTATGACACCCATTTCCATATGTGTAATCGCCAAAAATGAAGAAAAAAACATTCGCACTTTTCTTTCCTCCATCCAGAAAAGCATGGGGAAATATCCTTACGAAATCGTATTGGTTGACACCGGTTCCACCGATTGCACCAGAGAAATTGCCCGAGAGTTTAACGTGCGTCTTTTCTCTTTTAAATGGATTAATGATTTTAGTGCTGCTAGAAATTTTTCTATAAGCAAGGCTTCTTATAAATGGATTTTAGTTTTTGACTGTGATGAATATGCGACTCATATCGAGACTGACTGCTTTGAACAGATGATGCAGCAATATCCTTCCGGTGTGGGACTTATCACCCGTCACAATCAGTGCCTTTCTTCTGCCGGTGAACGGGTTTACACCGATTATGTAAACCGTTTCTTCCCGAAGAAAAAATATCATTATGAAGGTATTGTCCACGAACAGCTTGTAGCAAAAAATCACCAGCCCTATGAAATGGTTACTCTCCCCATTGAGGTAAATCATGTAGGCTATATCGGTTCCCAGATTTCTCTGGAGCAGAAAGCCACCCGTGATAGTGCTCTGCTTCTTGAAATGTTAGAACAAAATCCCAATGACCCCTATCTTTATTTTCAGTTAGGCCAGTCTGCCACCCTCACCGGAGACATGAAAAATGCCTATCGGTATTATAAAAAGGGACTTTCCTTTGACATCAACCCCGAACTGGAATATGTTCGGCTCATGCTTCTCGGGTATGGAGAATCCGCTTTAAAATTGGGATATTACAAAGAAGTTTTGGAGATACTGGAAAACGTTTTGGATGACTTTGATAACACACCGGAATTTTCCTGTCTTCTCGGAAGAGCTTATCGTCTGAACGGTCAGTATATCAATGCCATGAAAGCCTTTCTGAAAGCAACCACCTATCCTTCCGCTGCCATGGAGGGCTCCAACACCTATATTCCTCTATACCATATGGGATATATCAATGAAATGCTGGGAGATAATGCTTCCGCCCGGAAGTTATACGAAAACTGTGGGAACTATGCCCCTGCAAAAGACCGTCTGGCTGTTCTTGCCGGCAAATAAGATTTTCCTGTTTTGAATACTGCTTCATGAAAAAAGGGATTGACTTTCGCCAATCCCTTTTTGGTAGTAGTTGAATTACTGTAACAGAGAAAGTACACCCTGGTTAGCTGTATTGGACTGAGCCAACATAGCCTGACCTGCCTGAGTAAGAATCTGATTGTTAGAGTATTTAACCATCTCTGTAGCCATATCGGTATCACGAATCTGGCTTTCAGCAGCGGTGGTGTTCTCAACAACATTATCAAGGTTCTTAATGGTGTGCTCAAGTCTGTTCTGAATAGCACCCAAATCAGAACGCTGCTTGTTCAGAGTCTTGATTGCATTCTTAATGGTTGCAATGGAACCCTGTGCTGCTGTTCCGTCTGCACCGCTAACGCCGGTACCCTTTAAGGCTGTAATCTTAAGACCTGCAGAGCTGATAGCAGAAATCTTGATAGCGATCTGATTGTCAGTTGTTCCTTCTGCACCAACCTGTAACTTCTCATCGAAGTGACCATCCAATAACATCTTCTCATTGAAAGTGGTGGTGGTGGATACACGGTCGATTTCATCTACCAGTGCATCTACTTCGCTCTGGATGTAGGTACGGTCTTCTTCCTGATTGGTTCCGTTTGCTGCCTTAACTGCCAGTTCATTCATTCTCTGAAGCATGTCATGAACTTCGTTTAATGCACCTTCAGCTGTCTGTACGCAGGAGATACCGTCCTGTGCGTTGGCACTTGCCTGTGTAAGACCTCTGATCTGACGTCTCATCTTTTCGGAAATTGCAAGACCAGCTGCATCATCTGCTGCACGGTTGATCTTGTAACCGGAAGATAACTTCTCAGTGGATTTAGACTGTGTGGAAGAAGTTACTCCTAACATTCTGTTTGAGTTCATTGCTCTTAAGTTGTGCTGTACTACCATAATTTTTTCCTCCTTGGATTTTCCTAAGCGGCATCCTTGCCACCCGGTGAGCCGAAGCCTTCGCTTCAGCGGTTAATAAGTAATTTGTTTTACTTGTAATATATATCGGTGCAGTTCTTAAAAACTTTACACCTTTTTATATATTTTTTTAATTTTTTTTGTCCAGTATGGAATGTCTTTCTCCGCTGCTTGCACTCTTATAATAATTATAAGCGGCAACCGACGCCTGACGACTCATCTGAAGCTTTCCCCGCTCTTTCCTCAGATGGGCTTCCATACTATACTTATTACGTTCTTCCATAGCCTGGATATGATTACTTTTTTCCGTAATTTCTTTAATCAGGGCCTGCATGGAAAGAATCTGCTGTCTGTACTGTTCCTTTCCGTTCTGCAGCTGCTCCTTCACTTTTTCATAAAGTACCTCAAAGCCGTCATCCAGTTTGGAAAGTTCTGCCGCCTGCCTGTCTTTTTCCGTCATTAAGGCATCAAACTCCGGAAAGGAAAGTTCTTCCTGTTTTAACAGTGCTTCCTGCTTTTCACAATTTTCCGTAATCTTATCCAGCAGGGTATTTTTCTTTTGTAAGGATTCATTCATGATATTTAAGTAGTTTTCAATCATGAAGCACCTCCCACGTGATTAATACGCATAACCTCTTTCCAGGTATCCCTGACAGAACGCAAATGGGTACATACCTCTTCCAGTATCTCTTTATCCTTGGAGATATTTGCCTCCACCAGTCTTTGAGCTACATAGGAATAAATATTATCAAAATCCTGTGCCACCGGATAACTCATATCCAGCGTCATACGCAAATGATCAATAATCTTCTGTGCTTTTATAATATTCGTATGCGCCTTAGGAATATCCTTGGCATCAATAGCCGTCATTGCTATATTACAAAATTTAATGGCTCCGTCATACAGCATGAGAACCAGTTCTGCCGGTGATGCGGTTAAAACTTTACTGTTACTGTACTGTGCATAGGCATTGGGAAGTGCCATGTCATCAACCTCCTAATAAACTGGTTACGGCATTGGTATTGGACTGCAGTTTTGCAAGAGCCGTTTCCATCTTGCTGAACTTTTCATACCATTTATCTTCGTAATCCGCTAATTCCTGTTCCTGCTCCGCTATCTTGGTCTTGTAGTCATTGTAATCAGATTTTATCTTTTTGTCGTCATAAAAACTGCCATAGCTTCTGTAGCCGTCCACCGCAGAAGATAAGTCTGACATCTTGCTGTACAGGTTTCTGGAAAGCTGGGTGAAGAAGGAAACTACTGTATCCGGGTCGCTGGAAATCATACTCTTTAATTTATCGGCATTGCCGGAGGTATCGCCGTCATCGGGATCTCCGTCAATATGGTACATATTCTTTTCATTGTCTGCAGCAACAAAATAGCTCAGTGTATTGATACCGAAATTGGATAAGTACATGGTCTTCCCGTTTACTTCCACACCGGTAGACATTACATTTATAAATCCGGAACGGATGTTGGACAAGGTGTCATCGCTTTTCAGCAATGCACTTTTAATTTTGTCCTCATACTTTTCGATTTCCGTATCGGACATGGCATCTTTTTCATCATCTGTCAGAGGCTCATATCCCTTGGCAGACTCTGCATTATACAACTTGTCGATTTCATTGATGATGGAGTTATATTCCTTCAGGAAATCCTTAATCATGTTGTAAATGCCATCGGTATCGTCCTGCGTGGTAACGGTGACTTCTTCTCCGTCTTTTGTCTCTGCCAATGCTGTAAAAGTAAGTCCGTTAATGGCAAAGGTATTGTTGGAACTGGTAAATTCCGCACCGTTTAACAGGATTTTGGCATCCCGACCCTCGATTTTGGTTGCTCCGGTTTTCGCAAGCTTACCAGCATCATAATCCGCCATAACCTGTGCTGCATAAGCAGCTTTGCTGTAATAAGAATCTTCTATACTCTTTCTTACACTGTCCTTGGCGGTTGCACTGTAGGTCACATTGCCTTCAGTGTCTGTGGTTTCTGTGACATCTATGTATTTATCCTTGATGTCCTGCATCTGCTTATCATAGGACTCTAAGTTTTTCTGCTGGGTTTCCAGGGTGGAAGCATCATTTTTAAGAGTGGTCAGTTCATCCACTTCCTTCTGCAACACTGCCTTCTGTGCCATAAGTTCACCCTTTTCAGTACCATCGGGAAGCGTATAAATCTTACTGGTCAGTTCCTTTAATTCTTTGTTCTTTTCATCGAGCTGCTTCTGATAAACGTCGGATGATTCCAATGTTTTATCCTTGTACTTCTCCTGAATTTCCGCAATCTTATCTTCTGCAGACTTTTTCGATGTAAGAAGGCTCTTATACCGGGACAGATATTCGTCCGTCTTGGCTGCAATATCCTTATCAATCATGCTCTGCATATTTGCAAGGGTCGCATCTCTGTCTCCTGCCACATAATAGCCTGCATATTCCTGATAGCGGGCTAAAGACGATGCATCATCCTTCAGACTTACCTGCAGTCCTAACTTGGACAAAATATTGGCACCTGCTTCGTTGTTTGCCGTCATACTGAAGTTATTGTCAGTGCCTGACTGCTTGGCACTGATAAAAAATCTCTGCTGTCCGGCATCAAAATTGGCATTCAGTCCGCTTGCTTTTATCTGGGACAGAAAATCGGAAATGGTAGTATCTCCGGTCACATTGATATCTACCGTTTTTCCACCTGCAGTGAAAGAAATGTTGCCTTCCGAAAAGCCATCCCCAACGACATCACTGATTTTGGATAAAGCATCCCAGTTCTTACCGTCTGCGCCTGCTTCTACTTTATCACCCGTCAGATATGCCGTCTTTGCCAGCTGCTTTACGGCAAGCTGCTGTACACCGTTTACCGCATTTTCACCGGTAATCACGCTGACAGCACTGCTATTGGAAACTTTTGTGGTTTTCTTCATATAAGAAGTACTGAAACGTAAATTGGAAACATATTTACTCTGCAGGTTTTTCAGCTTGGTATTTAAGCTTTTCCATGTATCCTGCTTCCATTCCAGCTTGGTCTGTGCTTTTTTGGTATTATCTACTTTAGTCTGTCTGGCTGATACCAACTGTTGGATGATGCTTTCAGTATCCATGCCGGAAATCAGACCGCTCATTCTCATTGCCATGCTGTGCTCCTCCTTTTATTCGGTCTTAATTTCTGCCGTTTGCAGCAGTCATTATCTCTTTTCATCCACTAAGATACCTGCCATCTCCCATACCTTGGCTATCATATCCAGAGTCTTTTCGGGAGGAAGCTCTTTGATAACTTCCTTGGTATCTTTATCCACAATCTTGATGGTAATACGGTTTGTAGCCTCATGTATGCCGAATATGGCCTCTGAGCTGCCAAATTTCTTGTTAAAAGCTTCTACTGCCTTTTTTATCTGCTCATTGCTGGGCTGCTTCATTGTATTGGCATTGTCACCGTTCTGTGCATCGGAATCACCTTTTTTTCGTGTGTTCTCTACGATGCGGATAGTCGGGTCTGTCTGCTGTATCGTTTCCTGGGCAGATACATCCGTGTACTCTGCGTTTGTCGTCTGTGTCACGGGCTTGGTCTGTATCTGCGTCTGTGCCTGTACACTCATTACACTTCCTAATGGTTCAATTGCCATTATAATCACCTCCGTGTGAATCAGCTGATTTCCGTTATCAAAAAACATATCGGCAAAAAGCCTCAAAATATTTAGCTTTTTGCCGATAAAGTTTTTGGTTTTACGCCAGAATTGCTTTCACCTCTTCCAGCGCCTTGTCCGTCGCCGCCGCTATCTGCTCCGCTGTGAAGCCGTTTTTGTGCATGCTTCGGATTGTTCTCGATTCTCCAATGCTGATTCCTTTCGTTTCTCCGATAGCAATTCCCCTCGTTTCTCCGATAGCAATTCCCCTCGTTTCTCCGATAGCGATGCCCTCTTCACGTCCTTTTTCCATTCCAATGGCAATGCCCTCTTCCATAATTCCTTCACCTAAGTTGCACATCTCGTTCACATCCTTTCTAAAATCTTCTTCCTCTGATATATCATACTCCGTTTTCATTATATGTAACTTTTCTTCCACCGCAAGCTTCTGGGAAAATATGGTTCCCAAAAAACGGTGCAGTTCATAGCTTTCTTCCTGTCCGGGCAGGTCTTTTCCAATTCCAATCATAACGATATGGAACAGATCCAGTCCTCCCCTCCACAGCTGGCTTCCCATCATATCTTCTTTGGTCAAATGAATATGGCTCATGCTGTTTTCCTCCATATTCATGCAAATCCAGATAGAGTACACGCTCTTGATATCGTCGTAATGGGAGCCCGTAAAGTCCCTCTCCTTCTGGGCGGAAATCTGCCGGCTCACGTAAAAGACAGCCCGATTTAAAATCTGATATTCCCTGGGCTGGTCCTTCTGCATCTCCAGATTGATGATTATCTGGGTCAGCGGCTTCTTTTCACCGTCAGGTACCTTTTCTCCCTCCCTCTCCGGCAGCCGCACATAACAGATTACATCAAACCGTACCAGTCCCTCGTTGATTTCCTGATTTTCCGTGTTGAAGCCTGTTACTCTCCGTCCGTTTTCTTCCCGATCGGCATTGGTAAGCCCCGGCTCCACCGGCACCTTGCTGATGTAGGGTTCCCCTTCAATATAAGGAATAATATCCTTCGGCTTCATTCCCCGGAAAGCTTCCACGGATTTTGCCAGAATGTTGGCTATGATGAATTTCTGCCCCGCGATGTTTTTGGCATGTTCATCGTACTGCGCTTCTTTCCCGGAAGCGCTTACTGCAATCTTCAGTTCTCTAATCACATTTTCCTCCTTAGATTATTTTGTTGTTCATTGGGTTCTAAGCAGGAATTCTTGAATTTTTAGACACCGGCGAGCGCCGGCAAAAGAAAATTAGAAAAAAAAAGTATCTGCTTATAGATGTAGTATATCGTAAAGTTATAAACTATGCAAGGTTTATTTTTGAAATTTTCTCTATCACTCCATTCCAAAAGCCCGTTCCGTAAACTGTACACTTTTCACTACATCCAGCGCTTCTTCTTTTGTAAAGCAGTCTTTCTTTAACTGCACCAGATAACCGATATCCGATACACCCTCCTTTGTAAAATAAGCAGCCCACCACTCCGTTTCTGTATCGCCGTCTTCGGTAAGTTCCATAAACAGGCAGGGCGCCGGCAGGTCACTTATGCTTTCCTTTGTCACCGCATATAAATTGTTGTCATTAAAAGCAATATCTGTGAGCTTTCCATCCGCAAATACCGGCGTATCCCCATGCATCAGCCGGATTTTGCCGCAGGGGATTTCTTCATTTTTCGTTTCTTCCGTATCTATTCTGCTGCCGCCGAAGTCCGGCATATACATATCATATGCCCCTACCGCCATTTCCTGCGGAAGTTCCATGGTAAGATAATCCGCAACAGAGACATCCGATGTAAGCAGATGGTCTATGTTACCGTTCCGGATATCGATGGACAGATAGTCGCTACGTCTTACAATCCTCGCTCCCTCTAATTCTCCCTGTTCCGTTGTATAAATATCCAGCGCATACTCTACGCCGTCATAGGAAAAGGCATAATAAGCAAAACCCTGTTCTGTTTCTTTTCTGTCACTGTAAGCATACAAATCCGTCAGGGACAGGTCTTTTTTCGCGGAAAGCTTTTTTACCTCATCCATGGTGATTTCGTATTGCTCATCCTTACTCTGTCCGTCCGTTTTTTCTTCATTTTGCCTCTCATTCAAATAAAGCTGCACACGGTTCTGGAGCCGTTCCGCTGCCTCCTGTGCCGAAATGCTTCCGTCAAAATAAGGATTCAGTTCCTCCATAACAATCCGATAAACAGCATATACTTTGGCGTCATCCGGCTTGGCATGGTCCCGCATAAAGTAAACCCAGTCTACCATTTCATCCGTGTAAGATATATCAGAAATGTAAAAACTGTTCTTATAGTCCTCCCGCACTGCCTTGGTTACTTTCTTCCGGTATGCATCTTTCAGAACCGGGAATGCTCCCGTCGTTCCACTGGTATAGCCATCCTGGGTCATTTCCGTAGTGCCATACATCGCATACCGCTCCTGCTCCCTCTCGGATATAAGAAAACGTAAAAAGGCATCCACTCCTTCTCCATTCCCGGTAGCGGCATTTTTATATAAAGCATCGGTTCTCACATAAATACCGTTTCCGTCTTTACAGGGAAACCCTATCAGGGAAGCCGAACCCTGAAAATAACTGTACATGTCCTTTATGAAAAACAAGTCGTAAATGCCGGCGCTTTGGGCAAATGCTTTCTTGTCCGTATTGTCACTGTCCGCATATTTTTTAGCAAACTCCAGTGCCTTTCTGAATTCTTCCCCGTCTAAATAGCTTTTTCCTTCCTTCCAGTCAATATAAGTGGCATCGTCATTATCGTGCAGTACATAATACACCAGGATATCCACACCGCCCATGTTTTCTTCTATGACATCGGCATCCGAATTTTCTACCAGTTCCATAAATTCCGGGAGAGTTATGGTTGTCCTGTCCCCTGTTTCACCGATGCTGTAAGCAGCAAGAAAGAAGTCGCACTGATAGGGAATCCCATATAAGGTATCCCCTATTTTCTGGTCTTCCAGCACGCCGCTTCCAAACTGTTCCGGATCTGTAATAAGAGCATCCACGCTTGCCAGATAGCCCTTTTCCACATAATCTTCCGATGACAGGATAAGTCCGCTGGAAAGCATATCCGGTCCCTTTCCGTTACTCAGTTCTAAATTTATAGTCTGCAGGAAATCCGCACTTTTCTGTCCTTCCTCCGGTACCCGGTAGGTAACATAATATTCCTTATTCTGTCTGTTAAACCGTGCTATCAGCTTTTTCATAGGTAAGGACATGGTATCATCCGCCAGCACAATTTCTTTTTTCCTGGGAAGGGAGTCCTCCCGGTGCATGGTGAGAGCCACCAGCTCCGAATCCATTTTCACTAAAAGCTCCAAATCGCCCTGCTCCGTACATTCCATGCTCCATACTTTTTGCAGCAGATAATCATTCTGCACAAAAGCAAATATCTTCTGCAGGGTTCCATCCGTATACTTCCATAAATTCTGGGTATCGGCAAAATAAATGCTTCCATCCTCTGCCATAACCGCCTGATATTCTGTTCCAATGCCTTTCAGATTTTCTGCCACCGTTTTTCCATCCGACACCTTCTTAACAACCGGATTTTTCTCCGCATCCAACCCATACCAGCAGACATCTTCCCCCTCTTTCTTTTGCAGGATTCCATAAACCATCCCCGGCACCTCCGTCTCTTTTACCGTTTTGTTCTCGTCATAACAGTACAGACGCAGGTTATCATTATCCGCCAGATACAGTCTTCCTTCCCTGTCCACATATTTATATAAATCAGCATATGCATAAAGAGTTGCATCCTTGTCGGTAAGTTCCATGACTAACCGTGAGATTTTTCCTCCGTTTATTTCTGCCAGATAGGATTTATTTTCCTGGAATACCACCTGATACACTTTTTCGTCGAGTCCTCTGCAGGGTGCGGTATGGACAGCTATCCGGTATAACTCCCCCTCATAAGCAGAAGTACGTTCTCCCTGTTTATCCAGGATATTCCAACTCTTAAGCTGCCTGTCATAAATCCCCAGATAGTTTTTCAGATTATCATAGGTCTGGTCATTTATATACGTATGATATACAATATATTCTTTTGTCAGAAAAGCACTGTCTCTTTCCCCAAACTCTCCTGTTTCAAGCGGCAGTAAATCCAGCGGATTCAGAAAGCTTTCCTCTTCCACCGAATAATAAATCCCCAAGTCCTCCACACCTGCCCGCTGCGTTAATTCCGCACTGCTTCCGTCTCCTTTTCCTCCGCAGCCGGCAAGGAAAGCCAGACTGGCTGCCATAAGCAGAGCATTTCTTATTAAGTATCCTTTCTTCCTTTTCACGTTAGTTTCCTCCCTCTTATTGTAATTTCCTTTTCATCTGTTATTTTCATTTTTTTGCAATTTTTCTTTATATTTATAAATTATACTATAGCAATGCTTTTATTTCATTATTTATTTTCTTATAATTTCCTTAAAACAGGAAGTAAAAAAGCATTCCGGCTTCTCCTCAAAACAGAACTTCTTAATTCCGTATATTTATAGAAAAACCAAATGCTTTTCGCAAGGTCATTTTATTGTTTATACAAGGTTCCCTGATAAGTTGCCGTTGTTATCCGCTCATTTGCAAATACTGTACCTCTCCCTGACTTTCTGTCTGGGAATGTACTTTTTTGTGGAACCATGCTTTCTTTCCGGATTTTTATTTTGTAATAGGATAAGCATTTTTTAAGTTCCGGAACTCCTCCGGTTTTGCATAACTGTCAAAAGTAAATACAGCACCTTCCCCGATAGAATTTATTTCTGATTTGTTTGAAAGTGTTACCGTTGCTTTCCCATTTTCAAAAGAGATTTTCATTTCACTTTGGGGTTCCTCCGACTCCTCTATGCTTTGCACTGCCGTCAGAATTCCATTCCGGCATTCTCCCTCAAACCGTGTATAGAGCACATTATCAATGAGAAGTATCCCCTCGTAAGAGCCATCTTCTTTCCTTTTCACCGTCAGGAAGCTTTCATCCTCATTACTGTAGTAATTTCCTGTAATAAAATATTTTCCGTCGGACGAAAGTTCCGGCATGGTAACGGACTCATCCACCGGAAGGGATTTTTGAACCTGTGTAAGCACCTCCCGAACAGAATGCATATCTTCTATATTGATTTGCTGTCCGGCAGCCATTTCGGGAAGCCAAGGAAAAATATCATACAAATAGGGGGCTGCCTGGTTGTCCTTGTCAATGGAAATACCATTCTCCATGTAACTTTTCACCGTATCATAAAAGGCAGCCATCCGTTCCACCGGAAATGTTGCTTCCGGCTCTGTCATACCGTCAGTTACCAGATAAAACGATATACTGTCGGCATCATAAGGTACCTCGCTGGCAGTATGTAATAAAGAATTCCCCGCCATTCCAAACACCTTATAGGACAAAGTCACCTCTTTATCACTTTCCTCCATTCGATACCTCATCAGATACACATTGTCTTCTCTTTCTATTACATAATAAGAAATATACTGATTTGAGGTAATATTTGTAGAATTCTCCTGCCAGAACAAAGGATAGAGAGTAAAATCCTTTTCGTCCCCGTTCTTTATCGTATGCCAGATTTCTCTTCTGTCAGCCCACAGACTAAGTTCCACTCCTTCTTTGCCATTCTCCCAAATCTCTTTGCGGTATAAATCCGCATAGATGTCCGTATCCTTGAAATAAGAGCCGGTTGTACCAAATTGAAAAATGGGAATGTTGGCATACACTAACTCATATTCCTCTTTCAAAGCCGGAAATGCTTCTTTTACAGCAATATTTTTTTGTGTTTGAAGAGCTGCCTGTGCAATGCTCCCAATCATCTCTGTTACTTTTTCCGCTTGTTTTTTTACGGGCAGAAGAGTACTCCGCTCCATACTCTTGAACCCCTTACTTGTCAAAACCAATATGCACAAACCAGCCGTTATGGCTCCGGCTACAGCAAGCCATGTCTTTTTATTTCTTTTCATTTGAAATTCTGTATGCTCCTTCCTTTTCCTCACAATCGTGCCCTTCAAATTATCCTGCCGTCACTAATTACGATTTTCCGGGAACACATTTCCGCATAACGCTCCTCATGTGTCACCAGAATAACCGTGATGTTTTCCTTATTTAACCGGATAAAATACTCCATAATTTCATCTGCTATCTGCCTGTCCAGATTTCCGGTGGGTTCGTCCGCCAGTATGATATCCGGGCGGTTTATCAGCGCTCTCGCTATGGCTGCCCGCTGCCTCTGACCGCCCGAAAGCTCTGACGGCAGGTGATGAGCACGCTCCTCCAGGCCCAGAAAGTGTTCGATTTCCCGAAGTCGTTCTTTATCCACTTTCTGGGAGTTAAGCAGCCATGGCATCTGAATGTTTTCCTCCACCGTCAGAATAGGTATCAGATTAAAATCCTGAAAAACATAGCCTATTTTAGTACGCCGCAGTTTTGACAGTTCCCCGTTGTTCAGTTCACAGATATTTATTCCGTCAAAGAAAACCGAACCGGAGGTAGGCGTTTCTATACCGCCTATCAGATTGAGCAGTGTTGTCTTTCCCGAACCGGACTGCCCTGTAATCGCCACCATTTCTCCTTTTTCTATCTGCATGCTGACATTGTTTACCGCATAAATTTCGTTACTGCCCTGTATAAACTTTTTGGTCAAATTCTTTATTTCTATCTGGCTCATCTTGGTTTCTCCGAATTTCTACCTGTAATTTTTTAGCTGTTTCTTTAACTGACGGTACACCGGCAAAACAAAAGCTAAAACCGTCATAATACCGCATATAAGATAAGTAAGGACAAGTGTAATGGAAAAAGGAAGTCCCATGCCGGTTGATGCAGTCGTTACACTCACCAGCAAAGTGCTGACCACCGGCGGTATCAGTACAGCCGCCATGGCATTTTCAAGCCCCTGTCTGATAAATGATGCATAGGCCATGTTCTTTGTAGCACCGATAAGGGATAAAATTCTTGTCGTTTTCCGGCTGTCCCAGATATAACTGCTCAGCCTCATGTAAATAATCAGCATCATAAACAGAAACAGTATGGCAAACAGGAACATAAGCAAAAGATAAATGCCTTTGTTCATAACCTGTGCTCTTTCCACCTCTTCCTGCCTGTCCAGCAGGGAAATACTTCCCTTCTGAAAATAATTTTCTATTTTTTCTGCCGTATTTTTGTGTTCTCCCGCATCATGCAGTTTCACCTTAACCAAATCCACATACAAATTATCTGTTCCCGCATTTACGGCAAAAGAGTCCTTTCCGCTTTCCTGCACGCACCCTGTGCTTTCCACATTGTCAAGCCGGTTCAAAAAATCGAGTTCTCCCTGTGTAAAACCTCCGTAGACAGATATCTGCTTGTAAATCCATAGTTCATATTCCTGCGGCTTTTCCATCATGGCAATGTCCAGGGATAAATAGCCAAATAAAAACAGAAAAATCGTCATGACAGGAACCGCCACTGCAATACAGCTTCGGTATTCCCGGTTTGTCCGCTGTTTCCAGATGGCGGTTAGGGATTTTTCAGGGGATGACAAAAAGGAAAGCTTCCATTTCGTTCTTTTCCGGCTGTCTGCTGCCTGGATATCTTCTTTCATCCGGCTCCATACGGATTTTTCTTTCTTTTCCTTCAGAACATGCCCTAACGTTCCTGAAAGAATGAGCCCGAAAACCGCAATACACAGAATGGTATGTACCGGTTCTATCTTAAATATAAGCCAGGCAATTCCCTGCCCTTCCTTCACTTCCAGATAAAAGTGAAACAGCAGCTTCATCGTGCCTGCCGCAATCAGGACCGCACTGATGGCAGCGCAGAAAAACAGAACGGCAAATTCCGCAAAATAAAGTCTGTTGATTTGACGATTATCCGCTCCGCAGGAACTTAAGATTGCCATGTCCGACTGAAAACGCCGCAGATGATTTTCATAGGCAGACTTCATGATGCCTGCTGAAATAAACATGATAAACACACTTAAAATTCTTATGATTACCTGTCCGCCCGCTTCCTGTGCATCATGGGAAATTCCGTGGGCGGTATCATAATCATATGCGGTAATATGCAGCATCGTATTGTCTGCGGTTTGCAGTCTTTTTTGAAGTAAGGAACCAAAATACTGCATCGTTTCCGTATTTTTCCACTGTTCGTCATCCAGGATATGCACATAAACCGTACCGTCTTCCCAATACGGTTCCGATAATCCTTCGATATTCCGAAAAACTTCCACGTCCTTCTCACCCGCATTTGCTATATGAAAAGTTTCTCCTTTTGCCATACTGATAAGCTGTTGGCTCCATCCGTAACTGCTACTGTCCAGGTAAATGGAAAACAAAAGCGGCAGAATAAGCGCACACGTAATAATCACATATATGTTCAGATGCCACATGGGTCTGCGCCGAAAAGATTGTTTCAGGTAAAGAAAATAACTCATGTTTTTCATATCCTTTGCTCTGTTTATTGTTTATTCTTCCACCACTCTCATTCCATCCTGTAATCGGTCGTCAAATAGGGCAACAACCCGTTCCGAACGCAAAATGCCGTCTTTTATGTAAACCATATCGCCGCCCGCTTCCTCTGCGTTTTCTGCCACCTCCACGGCTCTCAGAAACACCGCTTCATAGCTTCCGTATGGCACCTTTTTTGTTTCCAATACAAAAACCATACCATCATGAACAGCAGCGGCAGGCAGGGAAAGATACACTTCTTCTGTCGTGACCGGTATTTCTTCTCCGTCAAGCTCTATCACAGACTCCGTTTCCACACGGCATTCCTGTGGGTAGACCGCCGCCACCTTCATGCGGAACAGACCATCTATTTTTTTGTGAAAAAAAGTACCGATAAGCAGCAGTGTAAAGAAAGTAATGGCAGCTATCCATATCCCTGTTTTTTTCTTTTTCATATCTTCTACCCCTTTAGCCGTCCCATGCCGTCCGACAATTCCTCTTCATAAACCGCGTAAAGCAGCAGAATGGGTATCAGGCAAAGCACTCCGACGGCATACAGCAGTTGTTCCTTTCCCTGTATGTACTCTTCCGCAATAACCGACAGCGGCCGCAGGACATCCTCTTTTACAAAATAAAGCGGTTGTTCCACCATATTAAAGCCCTCCGCAAACATGAACACAAATACAGCAGCCACACTGCCCTTTACCTGGGGCAGCAGAGCATGCCACAGTATTTTACAAAGCGAAGAGGTTTCCAGTCTGGCAGCCTCCACGATTTCCGTCGGTACCGTTTCCACATATTGGTACATCAGATAAAAAGCAAACGGCGAACACAGCATGGGCAGTATCAGTGCAAACGGTGAATTCAGCATATGCATGTCCCGCAAGCCGATATAAGTCGGAAGCAGAGTTGCCTGCAGCGGCATCAGCATAAGAAGCAGAACCAGAAACAGAATTGCTTTTTTTCCTTTTATATTTCCCCATTGCAGACCGACTGCCGCAAGGAAGGACAAAACGGCTGCTCCGGTTCCTATTGCCGCCGCTATCCCTAACGAGTACCAATACTTCGGATAAAACCAGAATTCTTCTATTAAAAGCAGGTAAAAATCTTTTATCCGTATTTTCCCGCACATCCAGAGAAACGGCAGAACACATACGACAGAAAGGAGTATTAAGCAAACGCCCTCTGTAACACTCCGCAGGCATCCTTTTTTGTGTTTTTTATGCATGCTTTTCCTCCCTGTGAAAAACGCCGCTTCCCACTGTCACAAAAACCGCTATTAACAGGACGATGATAACCGATGCGGCAGCCATGAACTGATAATTTAATTTCAGAAATTGATTGTTCATATAATACTGGAAGGTATAACTGTAATCGGGCGGATAATTCTGTCCGTAGTACAGATAGCTCTCCCGGAAGGTTCTGAAGCAGTATACCACGCCCATGACACCCACAAACTGAACGGCTCTTTTCATGAGCGGAAGTGTAATTTTTAAGTGCGTTACCATTTTTCCGGCTCCGTCCATCTGTGCCGCTTCGTAAATTTCATACGGCACGGCCAAATATGCAGCGGTAAGTATAACGATGCCCATTCCCAGGTATTTCCATAAAAACATGACATAGACGGGAACCGGGGTTCCCCTGTCCGGCAGAAATAAAGTAAAGGCAGCCGTGATGCTGACGGACGGCATAAAGAGTGGCAAAAACACCAGCTTTCTGAAATACCGTCCCAATTTACCTGTATTCACCGAAAATATCGTCAAAAGTAACGATAAAAGCAGAAAGACCGGTACGCATATCCCTATCATAAGGAGCGTATTCTTTAGTGCCAGCCTGAAATACGGATTGCCAAGCACTTCTGCGTAATTGGCAAAACCCACAAACTTTTTCTGAAACTGTCCCTTGCGAAATGAAAAAAGAATGACCTTCAGAAACGGCAGAAGATAAAACAGGGCAAGTCCTGCCATGACCGGCAGCAGACAAAGTCTCATTTTTCTCTGAAATCCGTGCTTTCCTTTATTCGCCCATATACATTTTAACCTTGCGTTCCAGTTCTTCAATGACTTCCTCCTCCGAAACATCCCCGCTCATGCCGTAACGGTAATAGCTGTCAAACAGTCCTTCCGGCAGGCTGAAACAGATAGTTCCCGTCATGTATAACTGATGCAGGTCGTCATAAAAACCGTCTTCCGGATAAAGCTCTCTGTTTGCAGTAAGAAAATTCTCCGGCTGGGCACAGTATGCTTCCGCCATCTGCGCCGCATACTGCAAAGCTTCTTTTTTGTGCGGGGCATTGGGGTTTATTATTAATACATCTGCCGTTATCTGCGACGTGGCTTCTCCCGCTATTCCCGGAATTCCGCAGACATGCACACCGGTCGTTCCCTCATATTTTGCATAATCCCAGGCATCGCCCTCTACCGTTTCCAGGCAGACCGTCTGTGCTTTCCTTCTTCTTGCTTCCTCCGGGCTTTCGTTACCCAGCACAGCATAATCCCATGAATGATTCATAAATTCCGAATGAAGATAATCACCGCCGTCCCGGTATTCCTGCTTTACGAAAGCAAGGATTTGACGGAATTCTTCCGTATCAAAGGAAATCTCCTTTCCCGATTGTTCTTCTTCCATGCGCTGCCTTCTCACGTAATCCTGCAATAAAAAGGTATTCAGAAAAGAAATTTCGTACCTGCCGTCCTGTCCGTTTTCATAAAGCACCTTTCCCGCTTCGCACAAGTCCTCCGCCGTATGCACATTCTGCATATTTACACCGTACTCGCCTAAATTGTCTTCCTGATAAACAATTCCTTTTACCCTAAGTTTCAGCGGCAGCATCCAAATATCACCCTGATAAACAGCACCCTCCCGGATGCACGGATAGCAGTTGTTCCAATAGTCTGAAATCATCTCCTCCGGAATAGGGGTATACATCATGGCATTGCGGATGGTTTCCGCCTGCGCCATATCTGTGGATGTGATAACAAAATCATAGTCCGAATCGCCGGCAAGCATCTTTAACGCCAGCTCCTCCCAGTCAAGAACTTCCAGTTCTATCTGATAGCCGCCCCAGTCACTGAGTGCCATTTCCGATGTAGTATAGGCTTTCAGCGGTTTATTATTCTTTATGAAGGCATCCGGGTAAAAAGAAAATACCGTTTCTTCCTGCGATGATTTTATAAAAATTCTGCCTGCCTCATATTGCAGGTGTCCGGGAATATCCTCTACATTTACAGCCGTATAGCGTGCCGCAACCTTCGGGTCTTTTGGGGAAAACTTCACATATTGTCCCATAACCAGATAGCCGTACAGGGAACCTTCCGATTTATCGTAAGAAATATCCGACATCCCATATGTAAAATTACTGTCATAGGCTTCCGAAATTTCCCTGGTACCGGCATCGTACAGCCGGAAACAGTATTGTCCGTTTTCACAGGTATTAATCCAATAACTGTCCTTTTCCGCAACTGCCACTGCCGCCGGATTTTCCACAGGCACCGTAAGCTCTTCTCCTGACATTTTGTCTATCAGGCTGGCTGCCGTTTCTCCACCTCGGTAGCCCAACAGCATCACCGTGTTTTCTCCTGCTGCCATTTTCTGCACATACATGGCATCCTTCCTTACCGCAAGAACATTCTGCTCTCCGGTTGCCATATCAAGTTCTGTCAGTGTTCCCTTATTTTCCCTGTATACATACAGCTTTCCGCCTGCAAGACACAGATTTGACAATGACCGGCTGTCTTCCTCTCCGTAGACCGCAAACTGCATCGGGTAAGCATCATCTGCGGAAATACTATATTCTCCGTTCTTTGTACCATCCAGTCCGTAGCTGTATACGGTATTGTTCTCCGTTGTAATAAAATAGATATTTTTTCCGCCCTCATCCACACAATAATCCCTCAGATTCTGTATGGTCAGTTCCGCTACATCGGTATTGTTATTCTGCTTACCGTCATGCTGGGAACCGCATCCTGAAAACCACAGGCACACGCTCATGACAGCTATTAACATAAAGATTTTATTATTCCTGTTCATATACCATTCCCATTTCATCAGTGGCTAAATCATAATAATACAGGGTCTGTTTCGCTCCATCCTGCGAATATGTCCTGAAAATCCAGTACAGCATATCCTGTCCCAAAAACATATGGGTAACTGCCGCATCACTGCCTTCCAGAAAGCAGATTTCCTGTTTTTCTGTTTCCTTCCATTTATAAACAGATGTTCCGTCAGACCTGCTGTCCCAGTAATACAGAGCCTCTCCGTCACTGACCGCATAATAGGAACAGCTTCCCAAATCAAAATCTTCTCCGCTCTCAAGATTATAAACATGGCGTGTTAAAATATCCATGGAATTGTCATCATTTGCATAGCTGAACCATTTCCCCGCCCAAAGGGTATACATGGCATCCTTCCTTATGTAACCGCAGCCTGCATCCTGCAGTCGATAGGCTATCAGATAGCCTTTCCCGAAATTCTCTGCGCTGTCCCCCAGATAAGAACCTGTTATGATACCGTTTCCCATCATCAGACGAACGGTCTCTCCCGGTGCCGAGTCCCATACCTTTACGCCGGAGCCATCAAACACACCCACGCCATCCGTCGCACCTGCGTACAGGCCGTCTTCCGTTATAAAATATTCCGCCCTGACGTCCTCAGCCACCGGCTCTTCTTCACCGCTTTCGCAATTAACCCGGCGCAGACTTTCTCTCTCTGCATTGTAGTAAAGCCATCCGTCCATATACTGCATATACCAGCCCGGATTGTCCTTAAAAACATGCAGGTTTTCTCCTTTTTTTCCGGATGTATATATAACTGATGTATCCGGCAGGGAAAAATATATCTGACCGTTTTCGTCAAAAACAAAGCGGCCTTCATTCAGGAGATTGGAATTTCTTACGGACTCTGCTTCTGACAGTGCTCCCTGTTCATAGAGGTCGCTCAATTCCCATTTTTCCAGTTTCTGCAGTTCCGGCGGCAGCGTTTCCTGCCCCTGCACAGCATCCGGTGTATCCTTGGTTTCTTCCTGCCAGTTTATTACCGTAGCCGGATTGTCCGTCCCATTATCCTGCTCTGTCTTTTTCTCACCGCAGCCCAGAGCCGCTATGCCGAGCATGGCTGCCAGTCCGATTACTCCCCATTTTTGTCTCCTCATGGTACCTCCGTTTTGGTGTTCATATTTATAACTTTTTATCAAGAGGCGGGCATGTAAAACAGCCCACCTCATTCTGTTTTTACAGTTTTAATACTGACATATACCGGTTTTGGCTTCACATGACGAATGCTTCTCTAGACAGGTTCTGACTTCATTTGAGCTGAATAATACATTACAGCTACTGTTTGCACAATAAATATTATGTAAATGCTTTTCGTGGGTCATGCCGCAATAAACTCCACCATTATTCGTGTTATAAAGCAAATGTGTCCCCATTGATACATTTGCTACATATGCCCCACACTGTACACGACGCACTTGTGAGTCACATTCGGCTTTATGACCATTTCCTGCACTGACCTGTTCAAAATTTGCTCCCAAAATACATATTGTCGCTAAGATTGCAATTAAAAATTTTACATACCTCATATTTACTCTCTATACTTTCTTATATATTTTGCACAAAAAAGCTTGTATTTTAGCCATCTGTGCAATGGTTAATTAAGTTGCAAACAATGACAAGCTCTTAATAATGGGCGAAAACCGTGTCATTTCTGTTTCAATGCACTTCGTTTTCCAGTCAGAAAGGTACACGAAATAAAACGTCATCCTTTTTTTATGAAGGCGAATCTGTGTCCCATTCTTCCCTATGGCTGCCAACCTCTCATGTCTAACAGGATCATCTTATTTGAAAGAGTCCTAAATTCCTTCGTCCAGCCTACCCATAGTGGGGTGCCGCCTTTGCTCCTTTCCAGGGTCATGCCCTATAAAATATGTCTTAGCGGCTTCGCTCTGCTTTGTCATTGCCTAGAGAGCACTCCTGTAATCCAGCACCAATTGAATCCCTGGCGGACGTTATCTGCTACAGTATGTGCTTTTTTGTTTTATGCTGCTTCTGGTCTGATGATGTCCTTTCGGAACTTTTCTTCATCAAAGTCACAGCCTGTTTGTAATACTACATAGAAGATCCGTATCGCTTTACATGCAACTGCTATCTTTGCCTGCATCCCTCCAAGCGGGTTCTTGGTCCGGTTTCTATAATAAAGAAACACATCCTGAAATGCGGGACTCCAGGTCATCAGTGCACGTACTGACTCATACATTGTTCTTCGCAGTTTTCGTCTGCCCCTCTTACTGATTCTTGGCTGACCTTTCTTTTTACCGGAGCTTTTCTTGACTATTTCCAGCCCTGCAAGCTTCTGTATCTGCTTCGGATCAGTGAAACGTCCGATATCACCAACCTCTGCTATAAAGCCAATCACAGTACTCATCCCTACTCCTTTAATGGCGAGCATTTTCTCCACATTTGGTACTTCTTTTACTTTTTCTTCCAGATATTCATCTAATCTTTTTAGCTGTTCTGCTTTAAGGATGTAGTCATTTACAAGAACCCATATCTCGAGTCTTGCAGCTTCACCGGCTTCCAATCCTACACTATTCTGTGCAGCTTCTACCAGGGTCTGAGCCCTCTTTATTCCTGCCGCACGCACCTTTGCATTTCGCCATATCTGATTGATTCCACCTGCACCGATTTTAAGGATATCCTGCGGAAGTGGAGCTTCTCTAAGAAGCATCAGTCCACTGGTTGAATCCCAATCAGCATAACACTCAAAATACTCCGGGAAGAACTTCTGAATCCATCCCTGTATCTGATTTGACAGACGTACATGCTGCTTCATGATCTGGTCCCTGCAAACAGATGCTTCTCTGATCTCCGCATATACTCCACTTGGAAGATAAGAAGTTGAAAATCTTCCATCTTTCACAAGCAACGCTATTGTTTTGGGATCCTTCAAATCACTCTTTTCCGGACTATTATCATCTAATTCCATACTTCTGTTTACGGTAAACGGATTTACTGTTACAAGCTGAATATCATGGTCTTGTAAAAACTTCTGAAAAGTAAGCCAGTAGCAACCGGTAGGCTCGCAGCCGACAATAACCTTTTTCATTTCAGTTTTATTCATGAGTTCCTCTGTCCATCGAAGGAAAGTAAGAAATCCCATTCCGGTGTTGCTAAACTTAAATACTCTTCTTGAAAGCTCAAACCCTCTCCAGTCAAACGCCCTGCAGAAGTGAGTTTTTGATCCAACGTCCACTCCAACAATTAAAGTGTCACTTGTTACTTGCTTTAGTCTGTCATTCTGTGTTAAATTCATTTTGAACCTCCGGTGTTTTGATTGTTTTGTTTACATCCGCCAAGATGCAACTCAATCATACCTTGAGGTTCTTTTTTATTCAATTGGCATTATTTCTGAATTACAGGAATGCTCCTTTCCACATTCATAAAATGATGTTTTCTGCCAAGTTCGTCTTTAGTTACTATCCGAAGCGCTTCTTGTCATAAATTATATACATTAAACTGTAAATTTGTAAAAGGAATAATTGTCGAGTTGTTTATCCTGCATTTTTCCAAATAGTCGTTTGACATTTTTAGATTTGTATAGTAAAATACTTGTCTTTCTGTTTATTGTCGTAAAATTTTGATTATGGCAACATTTACCATTTCGTTTGTTTCTTATTGATTATTATACTATAACTGTGCATTCATTTCATCCATTCTTTTCTTAAATATTTGTAACAAAAAAGATGCCCTGCCGTTTTGCTTATGTGCTATAAAGAAGTAATAGAAGTGTAAAAAATTTTGCCGTTCCTATCCGGCACGAAAGAGGTTTGTCGGATAGGTCGGGCATTAGTCGGGCAAGTCTACCTTGCCGACAAAAGAATAATAGATTTCAATATCCTGCCTGCGGGTTTTGTTCTCGTCATAGCTGCACTCATGCACCACGATTTTCTCGATAAACTCACGCAACAGGGTAGGGGTCAGTTCTTCAAAGTTGGTGTGGCTGCGGACAATGTTCATAAACTTTTCCGCATTGACGCTTGCCTCCTGCGCTTTGGAGAGTTCACCTTGCAGCTCTGCGATACGCTCTTTGAGCTGGCTCTGCTCGGCTTCATAGTCTGCCGACAATTCCATAAAGCGGTCGTCTGAAATGCGCCCGGCTACGCTGTCCTCATACAGACGCTTGAAGATGGCAGACAGTTCCGTTATACGCTTTCCGGCTGCGTCCAGCTCCTTTTTCTTGGCTGCGTTGCGCTTCTTGCCGCCGTCTTCGTTCTGCTGGATCAGCAGCTTCATGAACTGCTTTTCGTGCTTCTCCGCATAGCTGGTCACTTTCCGCAGATTGGCGGTCACGCCCGCTGTCAAAAGGTCGGTGCGGATAAAGTGCGCCGTACAGTCTTTGACACGCTTCTTGTAATTGCCGCAGATATAACAATCCTGCTTGCGGGTCTTGTTTTCGTATCTCTGCTGGTACATAACGCTGCCGCAGTCGGCACAAAAGAGTATGCCGGAGAACAATCCCACTTCATCATAGCGGTTGGGGCGTTTGCGCTGCTTGCGTAATTCCTGCACACGCTCCCATGTGGCAAGGTCGATAATCGGCTCATGGGTGTTCTCAAATACCGCCTGTTTTTCCTCCGGGTTCTCCACGCTGGATTTAACCTTGTAGGAGATTTTCTCGGTCTTGAAGTTTACCGTATGCCCCAGATATTCCTTGCGTTCAAGGATATGGACTACTGTGTTGGTAGACCACTTGTAGGGGTAATCGGGGTAGTAACGGCGGGTGCTGCCCGTCCTGCGGTATTCCAGCGTTCCCGGTGTGGGGATTTCCTGCTCGGTCAGCATACGGGCGATTTTGGTCGGTCCGTTCCCGGCAAGGCACAAGCTGAAAATCTGCTTGACCACCGGGGCGGCTTCTTCGTCAATGATGAAATGTCCGTCCTCGCCTTTGAGGTAGCCATAGACGGGCTGGCTCGTGATGGGCTTGCCACTCATGCCCTTGCTGCGGAAAACTGCCTTGATTTTCTTGCTCGTATCTCTCACCATCCATTCATTGAAAAGATTTTTTAGGGGTGTCAAATCGTTATCGCCCTGTGCGCTGTCCACTCCGTCATTGATAGCGATAAAGCGGACGCCTTTCTTTGGAAAAGTGATTTCTGTAAACATTCCGACTTGCAAGTAGTTTCTGCCCATGCGGGATAGGTCTTTGGTAATGACGCATTTGACCTCGCCGTTTTCCACGCAGTCCATCATCTCCGTGAAGCCGGGTCTTTGAAAGTTCGCACCACTCCAGCCATCATCAACGAAAAAACGGTAGTTCATAAAGCCGTGTTCTCTTGCGTAGGTTTCCAAAATGCGCTTTTGGTTGGAGATGGAATTGCTTTCGCCTTGCAGCTCATCATCTTTACTCAATCGGGCGTAAAGGGCGGTAACGGGGGTTGTTTGGGTGGTCTGTCTTAACATGGTTTCCTCCATTTCTGACAGCCGCCCCGCTATTCCGTAAGGGTATTGTACCACACGGGGCGGCTGTCTGTATAGCGGGTAATTGTAAATTTTGCTTCTTTATGACCTGTCAAAATGATAATTTTTGAAATTAGGGTTGTCATATCACATAACCAGTAGAAAAGTTCATATGTTTGATATATACTATCCAAAACGCCCTAATTAACCTCTGCTCCTAACCTAAACTTTCCGTAGAGTTCGGATAAATCCCGTCCTAAACTATGCGTCGGTTGTCGTATGCTGCCATGTGCGCTATACTATGAGCAGACAAACGCAAAGGGGGGTCTAACTATGGACGCAAAAATATTTGGTACATTCATTGCCACTCTGCGGAAAGAAAACGGTATGACGCAAGTGGAATTAGCAAAAAAGCTGCAAGTAACGGATAAGGCAGTCAGTAAATGGGAGCGAGGTTTAGGTTTTCCCGATATAAACACGATTGAGCCATTAGCCGACGCTTTGGGTGTGAGCGTGCTGGAAATTATGCGGTCTGAAAGAATTTCAGAAACTGAAATTACTCAGGACACGGCTGCCGCTGTTTTGACTGATACATTTGAGCTTGTGAAGTTCCAACGGAAAGCAGAACGGAAATCTATTATCAAGATTGCCGGGTGTATTGCTGCCGTTTTGTTTCTGATTTTCTTAATTGACGGTATGGGGTGGCTCGGTTTTGCAATGGTATATTTCCCGGTTATCTGCCTTGTGGCAAGTGTCGCACTTTTGATTTATGGCGTATGGCGAAAGAAAAACAAACTGCCATGTCTACAAACTTTCGTGTTATCTGCCATTATGCTGCTAATCCCTGTCGCTGTTGTTGTATTTTTGTTCCTTGCTGGAGCTTTAGGGCTTGGGCCTGTTCCAAACTAAATAGGGCAAGAATGGTTTATAAAGCGGTCATGCCGGAGAGCATGACCGCTTTTCCATGCCCCGGCTCATGCGATATAAGGCGGCTTCGGTGTAGCTGCGGTTTCCGCTTCAAGCACTTTCATCATCTTGTCTGCTGCGGTGGCTGTGGTGTCTTTCTTGAAAAAGCCGGACACAACAAGGACGGTATTTCCCATGCGGATCTCCGTCACGCAGTCGGGGCGGCGGTCGGTGCTGTTTTCATTATGCTGCTTCTTATCTGCCATAGGCTCTCCTTTCAGTTGTTCAGTAGTTCTTTCAGCCGTTCCATTTTCTGCTGGGCGGTGGCTTTGCGTATGTTCTCCCCGGTAAAGAGTACCGGCACACACATTTCCAGCAGGCGGTCATAGATACGGGCGTGGGCGGTGTCCTGCGGATTTTGCAGGTTATCCAGCGTCAGATTGGTGGTAACGATTAAAGGCTTGCGGCTGCGGTATCGGCTGTCTATTACATGATAGACCTGCTCTAAACCGTACTCTGTACCACGCTCCGTTCCAAAATCATCAATGACAAGAAGCGGCGGGCGGCAAAGTCGGTCAATATATTCGTTGCGTCCCTCGAAGCGGGCGGCAAGGTCATTTAATATCAAGGCAAAGTTTGTCATGCGGACGGGGATTTCCTGCTCCATGAGGGCATTTGCGATACACCCGGCAAAATAGCTCTTGCCTGTGCCTACTTTGCCCCACAACAGAAGTCCGCCGTTTTCAGCCTGCATTTCCTCCCAACGCTCCACATACTTTCTCGCCATAGGGAGCTGCGGGCATTTCCCGCTGTCATTGGCAAAAGTCCAATTCCTCATTTCCGGGTCGGTAAAGCCCCGGCGTTTCAAGTCCTCCACAATGTCAAGGTGTTTCCTGCGCTGCTCGGCGGCTTCTCGCTCCATGCGTTTTTCACGCTGGCAGTCACATTCTGCCGGGTGTCGGTCACGCCCAAACAGGGCAACCTTATCAGCCGGGAAATAGGCTTCTTTCGGTGTCCGGCACTTGCCGCAGTAAAGCAGACCGTCCTCGCCTGTGTAGTCCTGTGGCTCGGCGGTGGCTGCTGGTATCTGTAAATTCATATCTTCAAAAGCTGGTTTCATAGACTTTCTCCCTCCTTGTAGCTGTAATCGGGTATGCCCTGTTTCGGGGCAGCTTTAGCGGTATCGTCAGCCGCCCATCTGCGGATAGTGGCGGCATGGTTCTTGTATTTCCTCCCTGTGGAAGCGATATAGCCGGATAGACGGTCAATGTAATACTCCCATTTGTCGGGCAGTTCTGCTTTGAGTTCAGAAAGCTCCTTATCTGTCAAAATCACATTTTCATATCTGCCGTAAGCTGCGGGGGCGGCTCGTCCCGGTTTTAACTCTCTCTCTTTTTCTATCTCTATATCTATCTCTTTCTTTATCTCTATCTCTGGTGGACAAATGTCCGCTTTTGCTTCGGACACTTGTCCACTAAGCCGTTTTTGCTCTGAAATCTTCATTCTTGCCCTGCGCTTGCGCTCCCCCTCGGTAGAGGACTGACCGATGAAAAGCTCGATATTGCTCATATACAAAGCCCCGTTGTCCAGCGGTTCGACAAGCCCCAGCTTCATAAAGATTTGCAAAGCCCTTTCGACTGTGCCGACCTGCTGGCGGGTAATGGTGGCTATCATTTGGGCGGTGTAGGGGATATTTTCGTCAAGCTGCAAAGTGCCGCCGTATTTCAGCGATTTTAAGTACAGCTTCAAGAGGATATTGGAATACAGCATACCGTCCTGCATACTTTCCAGCAGCACGATAGCGTCATCGTCAAAATAGCTTTCTTTCAGTTTGAGGTAATAATATTTGCGGTTATCTGACATAATCTTGGTTCTCCTTATCTGCGGGGTGGGCTTTCCATCTCTTTGAGTAATACCGGGGGCAGAGTACCACGATAGCCCTAAAACTCTGCTTGCAGTCATGGGTACAGCCCCGGCAAAGGGCATTGAAAGTAATGCGGTTTCGCTCATTGAGGAAGAACGCCCATTCCAGCCGCCGCTTCTTGCTCATTCTCGGCATGAAAAAACGCTCCTTTCTTCGGTTTGGTCGGGTGTAACGGGACAGGGGCAAAATCTGTATGTTCCCGGTATCATTTTCGGGGAAAATCTGCCCTGTAAGCCCTGTTTTTTGGTCGGGTAGTATTGCGGTTAGGGTACGGGGCAGCCCCTTTGTTTTGTGTGGTTTCGGTATCATTTCGGGGTAGGTTTTCAGCGGTCAATTTCCTGCTTTTTCCGCTGGCTCTGCTCCCGGCGTAAAATGTGGTCGATATTGCTCTTTACGGTCTGAAGCTCCCGGACACGCTCACGCTGCTCCCGATAGGTGTTGTAAATCCCGTTCTTCTCGGCGGTCAGACTGTTAATTTCGGCTTGCAGCTTCTTTGAGGACGGGAGCTTTTCAATGCCGTGGGATTGGAAGTACCGCTTGGCAGCGTCCGCTATGATAAAGTCGCTTTCGTGCTGCTCCCGGTAGGCTCGTCTTGCCTTGTCCGATTTCTGCGCTTTCAGCCCGTCACGGGTGGGCTTGGTAGCGGCATAGTCCAAAACATGGCGTTGCAGCTCCTTTTTCTCCCGGATAGTGCTTTCCAGCGTCTTGATTTGTGAACGGCTGTCCTGCATTTCTGCGTTGACTGCGGTCAATGCTTCGTCCAGCTCCTCCGGGGAAGAAAAGCCGTATTGGTGGTAAAGGCTCATGGTAGCCGACATCTGTTTGAGGTTGTGGAGTGCCGCCCAGCGGTCATAGCCCACGCCCTTTCCCTCGGCTCGTTTGGCTGCCCGGTCAACCATGCGTTGTACGGTGTCATTCTTCGGGGCGGTTTTCCCGGATTTTTTCCTCTGTGCGCTGCCTTTGGAAGTGCCTGAGTATTCGGGTATGGCTGCGGTCTTTTCGGCGGCTCTGTGGGTGTTCTGCTCTAAAACGGCAAGTACGGCGGTCTTGTCAAAATCATCTCCCAGCTTGCGGGCTGTGATGGGCTTCGTCCTGTCCGGCGTGAGGTAGGACAATCGCCCCCGGCTCTCCTTGACGGTCACGCCCTGCCTAAGCAGCAGAGCAGCAAACTCATCAAAGGTGCTGGCTGCGCCCAGGGCTTGCCGTATGGTCTGCCGCAGCTTCGCCTTGTCCGTTTCAAACTTGGTCTGCTTTACGGGCTGCCCGGTGGCCGCAAGGGCGGCGTTCTCTTTGTCAAGGGCAAGCTGCCCTTTCTTCTGCGCCCAATACTCCCGGTCTGTGATACGCTCCTTGCTGCCATGCAAGAGGTCGATTTGATATAGCCCCTCCCGGTGGCACATCTCCATGACCTCGGCTTTGAAGTATTCCATAGCTGCGTCTGTGCAGCGGTGCTTCATACCGGCTTTTCGGTCTGCTGGTCTGTCCATGTGGGGCAGCATGGGAACATCTGCAATCCGCAAAGAATTGATTACGATATGCACATGGATATTTTCGGTGTGGTTGTGTCCGTCCGGGTGGGTGCATATCAAGGCTTGGTGTCCGGGGAAATGGTCGGCGCAGAATTGCTCCCCTAACTGCTGCGCCCGATCTACGGTCAATCCGTTGTCCGTTCCGTCCCGTGGGTCAAAGCTGATGATATAGTGGTGGCTCTTGACATCCTCCCGCTTTTGGTTTTTACCATAGCGGAGATTGGAGCGCATACAGGCAACGGCAAAATCTTCCCCGCCGCAGTTAAGGGAAGAAATGCGGTAGTCCTCCCTCGGCATCAATCGCCCGTTTTCGTCACGGGTGGGCTTCATGGAAAACTCGTCATGCTGGAAAGTGAGGTAGGCTTCGGCTGCTCCATAGTCGGCGTTTTTAGAGCTGATATGTTTGAGTATCGCCAATGGCTTCACCTACTTTCTGCAAGACTTCATACTTCAAGGCAGCAAGGTCGGCTGCTGCGTCCTTTAGCTCCTTTGCCATAGCCGGGTAGGGGCTGTGCCATTCGTTCAGGGTGCGGGCGATCTGATTGAGGTTGCCGCCGATCCTGCCGTATTCGGCGGTCAGCTTCCCGACAGCGGCAAGCAATTCATCATTGACCGGGGAAACGGTAACAATGGGGCGTATGGTTGCCCGTGTAATGGCTTGCCGGATAAATTCGGACTGGCTCATACTATAAGGGGCAAGCCGGGCGGTAAAGTCGGCGTATTCTTCATCGGTCAGCCGGGTCTTGACTACCCTGCTGCGGTGGGGCGTGTTATATCGTTTCATAGGTGGTTGACCTCCTTTCTGTGCGTGGTGTCCTCTCACTAATAGGAGAAAAACGGGGTGTGTAGCGGAACTGTTTTTGAAATAATCCGAAAAGAATTTGCGGGAATTTTTCAAGCGGCGTAAGCCGCATAAGCAGGGTTTGGGGAAGGCACTCCCCAACAAGATTCCCGCAAGGACAAAATGAGCAAACAGCGAAATTTGGTACTGCGGTAGAATCTTGCTCTAAGAAATGCACGCACTGGCTCAGCGTACTTTCTGCTCAATTTCTCCTGTTATGTCCTACTACGGACAACTTGCGATTTTGCCAAACGGAACGGCAAACTTTTTTCAAATGCTGCACACTTTAGGAGAAATGGGCGCAAAAAAAGCAGCAAACCTTTTTCAGATTTACTGCTTCTGTGTGCCGCTGTAATGGGCGGCGGTTATTCAGTTGTATTTGCTTATTTCAGTTCGGTAAACTGGGAGTTGTCGCTTCAAGGGTTATTCTTTTCTAAATAAATTAAATATCACTTGAATAACCAATGCTATGGCACACCCTATCGCTGCTCCAGCTATCACAATGAAAAAACATTCATCTATGCGAAATCTATTTGCTGTAAAAGACCAAATTCCCGCTATGGTTGCAAATATTAGCGCAAATCCCAAATACAGAGAATACATTGTTTTTTTGTTGGTCATACTAACAGGCTCTATACCTTTGAGGATATAGTCTGTTGTGACTTCAAAGAGTTCGCTCATGATAATAATTTTTTCTATATCGGGTGTACTTTGTTCACTTTCCCATTTTGAAACTGCTTGTCTTGATACCCCCACTTTGTCCGCAAGTTCTTCTTGAGAAAGTCCTTTATTTTTTCTCAAACATTGTATTCTATCTGCTATATTCATAGTTAGACTCCTTTCTTGTTTGGTGAAATTATAGCAAAACTATTGGTTGCATAACCACCATTTAGAAATGGAAATTCGTCAACTGACAGTTGCAACTGTGTTTTTCATCAAATTCGCATTTGTAACTGGCTTTATTCTATCATGTTTCGGTACGAAAATCTATGCCAACGGTCAAACTGAAACTTAAACGAAACTTAAAAATGCTCTCAATTAAATTCTGTTTTTTTGTATCAGCATTGGTAAGGGGCGGCAGCACTCTTTGCTGTCGCCCCTTGATTACCCTTTTGCGAAACCGGGCGAGGCTGTCAACGGCGGGCGTAGCCCGTTCATCTTGACCGTTGACTGCTCCGAACAGTTGTGCTATTTGTCATAGGTGTAAGTTCTACACTTGGCAATTTCAACTACAACAGAATAGGCGCTTTGTATTCTAGATACTCCCACTCGCCTAAAGGGAGAATAGACTGTTCAAACGATTTGTTTGGCGGGTACACATGAAGGATAAGCTCGTGAGAAATAGTACCAACGATAAGCTCCTTGCTTTTGAAAAAGATAAATTCTCCAGTGTATATTTACATGGTTCGGTATTAGTCTCTGCGTATCCCAAAAAGATATCTTTGAAGAACTTTTTTATGATTGCCTTTGTTTCATCACAGACGGTATACATTTGAATGCACATAGTCCATTCGGAATCGGGCGGCGCATTACTTATCTCCACCTGCAAACTGATTTCCGCATAAGTTTGTTAGTAAATTCAGAATATCCCTATCTGTCCCTATGTACTGTATAATTAGATTATTATACAAATAGAAATGTGGAATACTCTTCCATTCAACATAATGAGTTTCATTTTCTAAAACCACCTCGCTTCCACTATCATCTATAGAATAAACATCTACTTGAGCTTGTGCGGAATTATCGTATTCATATATCGTGATACGACCATCAGATACTCCACTAAAGGTTAGAAGATGCCTTTTTCCTGTTAGTATTTGTGGCTCAACGCTTTCACAAATAACAGTATAACCATTGTTTTCAAGCTCCTTCAAAATGTCATCTATACTTATTTTCACTTCTGTATCAGTGTGCTCATGTGAAACATCCTCTGTGTTATCATTTTCGGAATATATCTCGGGTACATCTGTTACAGTGCCATCTGTAATAAGCTCATCATTTTCGGTTGTCGCTTTGCTACACCCAGATAAAAATATTATAAAGCCAATACAAATTGCCATTATCTTTTTCACAGAACCTTACCTCCACAAACAAGTTGTTCTGTCAACGGCGGTCAAGCCCGTTCATCTTGACCGTTGACTGCTCCGGCTGGTTGCACTATGTATATAATAGCATAAAGCTGTGAACATTTCTACCATGTTTCCATGCTTCGGAATAACGCGGGGCGGTTGTCTTTGTGTGTTGTTTGTTGTCAGCTTCTTTATCGACCATGAGCATTATGGCAGGACATCTTTCGCCATCGTTTCTCTTTTATTATTTATATGTCGTGCGACTTTTACACATTAATTTCTGCTTTCACACCGAGCATGGCTTTGTTTTCCTCTAAGACCGGAGCAATGACCTTGGTTAAGAAGGATTCTACCTGCTCTTTGGAGCGGCCAACGTACTTGGCGGGGTCCATGGACTTCTTGAGGTCGTCTAAGGAAAGGTTGAATGCGGGGTCTGCGGCAATCAGCTCTAACAGATTGTTGTCCTTGCCCTCTACCTTGACGGTCTTTCCGGCTTCCATGGAAAGTTCACGGATTCTTTCGTGAAGCTCCTGTCTGTCTCCGCCGGCTTTTACGGCATCCATCATAATGTTTTCGGTAGCCATGAACGGAAGCTCGCTCATCATATGCTTTTCAATAACCTTGGGGTAAACCACCAGACCGTCCACAACATTCAGGCACAAATCCAGAATGCCGTCAATGGCAAGGAAGCCTTCCGGAATGGACAGACGCTTGTTGGCGGAGTCGTCCAGAGTTCTTTCAAACCACTGGGTAGCGGAGGTGATGGCGGGATTTAAGGCATCAATCATCACATAACGGCTTAAGGAAGCAATACGCTCGCTTCTCATGGGGTTTCTCTTGTAAGCCATGGCGGAAGAACCAATCTGGCTCTTTTCAAACGGCTCTTCTACTTCCTTTAAGTGCTGCAGAAGACGGATATCGTTGCTCATTTTATGAGCGGATGCGGCGATACCGGCAAGAACGTTTGCCACACGGGTATCTACTTTACGGGAGTAGGTTTGTCCGGATACGGGGAAGCAGTCCTTGAAGCCCATCTTTTCCGCAATCATGGGGTCAATCTTATCTATTTTTTCCTGGTCTCCGTCAAAAAGCTCTAAGAAGGATGCCTGTGTACCGGTGGTACCCTTGCAGCCCAAAAGCTTCATGGTGGAGAGTACATAATTCAAATCCTCCAAGTCCAGGTAAAATTCCTGTAACCACAGAGTGGCGCGCTTGCCGACAGTGGTAGGCTGCGCCGGCTGGAAATGGGTAAATGCCAGTGTGGGCTGTGCTTTGTATTTGTCTGCAAAAGACGCCAGCTCGGCAATTACATTCACCAGTTTTTTCTTTACCAGCTTCAATGCCTCTGTCATGATAATAATATCTGTATTGTCGCCAACGTAGCAGGAGGTCGCACCCAGATGGATGATACCCTTTGCCTTGGGACACTGTACACCGTATGCATAAACGTGGCTCATAACATCATGACGGACTTCCTTTTCCCTTGCCTTTGCCACATCGTAGTTGATGTCGTCCGCATGTGCCTTCAGCTCGTCAATCTGTTCCTGTGTGATGGCGAGGCCCAGTTCCTTTTCCGTTTCTGCCAGGGCAATCCATAATTTTCTCCAGGTACGGAATTTCATATCCTGTGAAAAAATATACTGCATTTCCTTGCTGGCATATCTTTCCGATAACGGGCTTGTGTATACGTCTGTACTCATAAATTCATTCTCCTGTCTGTTTTGTAAGAGCGCTGTCTCCAAGGCTCATTTTATAACGTGCACCTTCTTAAGTCAACTGTCAAACTTCTGCTCCGCTTCGTCCACCATACGGCTGATTTCCTGCGCATACATAGGATACTCTGCCGCTACGGCGCGGATTTCATCCCCTGCCCGGGCTGCGAGCTGCCTGTTGTACTCCATCTGTTCCCGTAGCGCCTGCCTGCGGGTGTTCAGTTCATGGCGGATTTCCACCATTTCCTTATGGTCAAGCAGCGCCTGCGGCTGCCTGAACCACCTCTCCGGCGACTTTACCCGGTAACGGGAAAGAGAATACAAAAGCTTCTCCCGGTAGTAGTCAATCTTGGCCTCCGCCTCCGCAAACTGTTTGCGTTCTTCCTTTTCCGACTGGTATTCCTCCCACAGCTTTTTTAACTTGGCGGCATTTTCCACGGAATACTTCATATATAAATAGTTCAGCAGGTTCGTGTTGTTCACATATCGGATCTTTACTTTATTCTGAAGCTGTACCAGGCGTACTCTCGCCTTTTCCACACGCTCCAGCTCCTTCTCCATATCCAGATACCGGAAAAATAAAACGGGCAATGCCACCGCCACTGCCGCAATCAGCACATAAAAAGCAACGATGGTCTGGTAGGAAAATACAAACTGTAAAATGAGCAGCATAATCATACAGATGACAAAGGTAATAAGTACAATCATGGTCATGCCCCGGCAGTCGTTCAGCTTACCGTACAGCTCGCTGCTCCGATAATCATAGGCGCTTTTTTCGCTGTCCAGCTTACCCAAATCCTGTTTAATCAGCTTCTGGTACTGTTCCGCCTTCGTCAGCTTCTCAATCCCCTCCGTGACCTCGTTTTCCTGTGCCTGCATCTTGTCGTACTCGGCATTGCTCATGCGGGTTTTGGTGAGATACTTTTTCCGCTCCTGCTCCAGCGCCACCAGCTTTCTGGCGCTTACCTGTATCTCTTCCGTCTGTTCCTTCGGCAGTGCTTCTATTTCCTCAATATCCGTAAGATAGGAGGTCACCAGACTGTACTCGCCGTTTAAAAGCGTAAGCTCTTTTTCCGCCTCCGCCATCTGCTCCAGGCAGTTTTCAATATACTGTTTTCTTTCTTCCGGCTGTTTGAAATCCACCCGGTCGCGTTCATAGGAAATTCCTTCTTCTATGTCCTGTTCCCGCTTTTTCTTCCTGCCGAAAAGCCAACTAAATAAGCCCATGGTACCTTCTGTTCCTTTCTGCCGCCGGCAAAGCGCCTTTTATGAAAATCCCCGCCCGCCGTCCGTTCCGCCGTTTACAGCGCCACATGCGCCCGGTATTCTTCCTGCAGACTTTCAATGTTTTTTGCCATTTCGGAATAATAATACGAAGCTTCCTCCGTCTGTCTCTTAAAAAGAAGCTCCTCCGTATTCCGTTTTTCTTCGCTCTGCTGCCAGTCCTCCGCTGCTTTCTCCAGCCTCTGTTCCAACTGCATGCTTGCCTCATAATAATCGGGCGAACCCGTTACAAATGCCACGTATTCCTTTTCGGGAAGCTGCATCCTTTTGGCGGTCAGGAAAGCCGTAAGCTCCTCTTCCTCTCCGTTCCGCCGGTATGCCTCTTCGAACATTTCCGCTGCCTTCTCATACCAGAACAGGCGGCTGAATGCAACGCCCTTGTTATGGTAAATAGCCGTGGACAGCAGCTTTTCTTCCTCCGGCAGCTCCTTTAAGAGCTTGTCGTATTCCCGGACAGCCGTGCGGTATCTGCCGTCGGTCAGCAGATGGTCCACCCTGTTTTTCTGCTTTTCAAAGGGGCTTAAGCCTGCTCCCTCCCGGTAAACCGCCTCGGTCTTTTTGATGACATCGTTTTCATACAGATGGACATACTGCAGGATAATGCCGGCAAAAGTCCCCGGGTCCGTCTTCTTCTGCAGAAGGGGGTACAGGGCAGCCGCCAGCTTCGGCAGCATCAGCTCTTCTTCTATCCAGTGGATAAGCTTTCTGTCCACAATGCTCCTGTCTAAAAAGAACGCATCCTCTTTCAGGACATAGCAGAGTTCCTCCGCCGAATAGACCCGGACACCGAGTCCTTCCAGATAATATGGAGTTTTTGCATAAGCACCGGTGCTAAGCAATACCTTTCCCAATTCTGTCCGCTCCTTTTTATATCTCAAAGTTTTCCGTCCATTTCTGATAACCGGACGGCGAAAGTTCTCCAAATCCCAAATCTTCCACATACAGACGGACTTTGTTTTCCCCCGTCATGGAAATTTCAATATACAGCCTGGTCGGCGTCTTCCTCTCCGGCAGTCCCGTAAGCGTCACCTTGCCGTAACGGGCATCCTTGCCGTTTAGGGGTGTCAGCACAATATCAAAGCTGTTGCCCTCTTCCAGATACACCTCTGTCTGAAATCTGGCATCATACCAGCTTACGCCGGCGTCTAAAAGTGCCAGATAGGAGGACTCGCCCTGCCGGTAAACCTTCATGCCGATATTGGCTTTCAGCTTATCCTCGCCCAGAAAGACATATCTGCCGGAAATCTCCGTGGGATACAGCCGTTCCCGTAAAGCGTAGCAGGCGCCCTTGCTGTAAAGGTTGTTGCCCTGGAATACCCGGCGGTTCCTGCACAAAAACCGCAGCGACTCCTTCATCCATTCCTCGGAAAAGCCTTCGCCAATCAGGTATACAGAGGTAATCATCTGCCCCTCTGCCAGCTCCTGTGCCATGGCAAGCATTTTTTCATCCATCTGTGTAAAAACGTTCTGTTTCTTTTCTTCCTCCTCGGGGTAATCCCCGCAGGCAAAGAAATTCCGTTCGTCTTTTTCTATGTAGACCACCATGGGAGTCGTTCGTCTGTTGCATTCCATCCGGTATATTTTCATCACATCCGAATGGTAATCGCACAAAAGCACCTGCCTTACCCAGATGTCCTCCGGCTGATGCACCATGTACTGATAAAAGCTTTCCGCGTAGCTCTGGTAAAAGAAGCTCTTCGTTTTTAAGGAAAGGCCTGCTGCCACCTGCTTTAACACTTCCACCGTTCTCTCATCCAGACTCTCGCAGGAAAACATAAATGCCTCCACATGGTCGGTATCGCCGATGACACTAAGTCCCGACAGGCTCCTTTTTACATAAAGGGTGAGCAGGGCAATGGGGTCATATCCGGTTTCCTCTATCACCACCGGCTCCCCTTTTTTTGCCAGCTGGAACAAATCCGTTACCAGCTCGCCTTCCTCTTTATGCTTCAGGGCATCCATACCGTAAAACCACTGGTTAAAGCCCTTTCTCTTGCACAGGCATAAGGGGATGTGATACTTCTCCGCACCGGGGAGGACGGACAAAGTTTCCGGCTCCGCCGCCTTGTCGGACAGAAAACTGATCTGCGCGTAATTGTCCGAAAGGTCATATCCTATTAACCATTTTTCCCTCATCCGCTTCTCCTTTCCGCATCCTGCCTTTTCCTGCCGCAGGTAAACTGCTTTTCTGTCTGAATGCCTCGCTTACCGCAGGGTAATCTGCTTTTCTGTCTGAACGCCTTGCTTACCGCAGGGTAAACAGCTTCCCTGTCATAAATTCTTTCCGGCGGTATTCCTCGTACAGCTTGTCCACCGTGGCATAGTCCTGCATGGCGCTGCTGATGCTCATATCGTTAATCAAAGCAAAGCTGCCCTCCGCCATAACCGTATCACTCTTCTGCAGGGTGGCGCTTTCCGTTACCTGCTCCTTGTCCTGCACCACTTCCATGATGTAATACTGCAGGCTTTCGCCGTAGAACAGCACGAAATCCTTGCTGTACACCCCGCCGTATACTTTCTTCATTTCTTCCGCAAAGTAGGAATTGTCATTTCTGCCGTAGGAGACATTTCCCTGCGGTACATAGCTGTCCCCTGGCGCATACCGGTAATAAATCATCACGCGGCTGTCCGGGGAGGATGCCTTGTATTCCACAATGGTTCTGTCCTGCAGCGCTAAAATATCCGTATCCGTAATCTGCGGGAAAGCCGTGAACATCTTCATCATAATACCCTTGTCCACCAGGCTGCGGATAAAAACAGCCAGCAACGGCAACGTGTCCTTATCCACTTCCTCCGGATTCTCCGCAAAATATTTCACATAGGCAAGACAGCTGATTTTCTTCACGCCGTCGCCCCTGCGGCTCATGGCAGCAATTTCATCAAAAACAAAACGGTCCGTCACACTGTCCCTTACAAAATACTCATAGGCACATTCCGCCAGAAATGCTTTTTCAATTTCCGGTCTGGCGCCGTTTTCCACATAGCTTTTGAAAATCTGCATCCGCTCTCCCACGAAAGAACCGGAGAAAAGCATCTGCGTCAGCATCCGTTCATTCAGCTCGTAAGTATCCACGCAGAAGCCCACGGCTGCTTTCCAGATATCCCGCAGCATGCGGATGGTGCCTTTGGCATACAAAATCAGATACCGCAGACATCTTTCATCGTATTTTCCGTGTGTAAAAGCATAATACACCATTTCCGTAAGTGCGCTGTCCTCTGCATACCCGGTCTTTTCAATCCATCTGCTGCACAGCCGCATTAAAACCTTCGGCTCAATGCCGTAAGGTCCCATCGCCGACAGCCAGTAGTATGCCGTATCTTCCATACCGCGCACCACCATATAACGGAGAATTTCGTTGCGCGACTCCATATCGTCGTAAGACATCACATCCACATTGGAAAGAAATGCCTGCAGTTCCTCCGTTCTGTCCTGCTCAAAATAATACCGGAGCAGTCTCTTCGCCACTTCTTTTTTCAGCTTTTCTCCCGCCAGCTCGTCCGTAAGAAGATACAGAAAATGCTTTTCGTTTTCCGGTGTAATCTCCTGCAGGGTCAGGCCGTCAAAGCACCGGTAGATATTCACATCATGCAGATTGCCCGCAAGCGGCGCCACGGCTTTCAGAAGCCTGTCTGCGGTAAGCAGTTTTTCCGCCTCATAAAACTCGGAATTCATGTAGCGGTTCTGCGCCTCGTCCTCCAATAAGATACGGCTGTCCGCTCCCGGCAGCGAAGCATAGGCTTTTCCGTCACAAACGGGATAAACCTTTTCGCCCTCCATTCCCGGGTCATACACTACCACGCGGCGGATGCCCTTCTTTTTCACGGTCACTTCCTGTAAAAAGGCAAGCTGGGCAAAATCATCCGTCAGCTCGCCCATGAGCATCTCGGGTGTCAGCAGGTTTTCATATAAATAAGCAAGGCACTTGTTTATACGCCGTTTACCAATCTGGTTTATCAGAAACTGTCCCATCTGTCCTAAATAGGTGCGATACAGCTCCGGGTAATTTTCGCGGTATTTGTAAACATTGGCATACAGATACGCCGCCTTGTTGTACGGAAGGCTGTTCTGATAGGAAAAATACATCAGCACCATCTTGGGAATGGGCTCCATACCGGCCATCTGCTCCGTATCCATGCTCTGCATGTAAAATTCATACAGTCTGGTCAGGCGGATTTCCCGTTCCACGGCAAGCTTATACCAGGTAAAATATTCTTTGCCGGTGCGGTTGCCCTTCATAAGCTGGCTGCAGATTTCCCGAAGCAGCCCGTCATCGGCTGCCGTCCGGTAGCAGGCAGTCAGAATTTTCAGTAAAAAGGCATCATATTCCTTTTCCTTGCCTGCCAGATAGGTAAGCTGCATCACCACATCCGGGCTTATCATTTCGTGCCGTGCCCCAAAATAAAGCAGCTTTTTCTCCTGCGTGCCGAGGTGCATCAGCAGGGAGGGATTGCTGTTCAGCAAAAGCAGGCTTTCCGTGTAAATCACGGGGCTGCTGCAGCCTCTCTCCAACTGCTCCTCCAAAAACATCCATCTCTTGGAATAACTTTTATTGTATTCTTCGGAAAGGTATAAAAGCAGCCAGGCAATCCGCCATTCATCCTTGTTTTTCCGGTACAGCTTTTCCACCTTGTCCGTTACTTTATTGACATAGGACTCCTCTTCCGATATGAGGGACGTCAGATACAGATAGTAAGCCCACAGTACATCATCCTCCACCGCCGACTGGGCAAGGCTCTCCGATACATGGTCCAGTATCCATTTGACCTCGTTTATCCGCTGCGCCGTAATCAGAAGCTGCGCATGGAACAGTCTGGCATACAAATCCCCGTCGTTTAAGGAAAGCAGTTCCTCCGTAAGCCGGCTGCTTTCCTTCGCCCAGCTTCCGGCCCCGATTTTTTTCATGCGGAAATCCAGATAAAGCTGCATAAGCTGCAGGGTAATTTCCTTCTTTTCCCGCCTCTGTCTGTAATCGTTTGTATGGCGCTGTCTTTTCACTGCCACGGGCACTTTCACGGTATCGTAACTGCCCTTCAGCGCAATACTGCCTAAATTGTTGCCGTCATGCAGTCTGCTCGTGTCAATATGTACGGAAAGCCGGCACAGGTTTCCCATAAAATCCTGCTCCGTCAGAACCTGTCTGGAAATGCGGATAAAGTCGCCCTCCGTTTCCACGGTAAGGTCCGTGTAGCCCCAGCCGTTGCGGGTAATCATAAGCACCGCTTCTTCGTCTTCCTTCGGGTCGTCAAGCAGAAGCATTTCCGGCTGTACGATATATTCGATTTTCTGTTTTTTATGGATACCGATTAAAAATTCTTCTATGTTTTCCACATGCCCCGGTATGTGGGATAGTCCTAAATAATACTCCCGGAACTGTCTGTCCTGCCCGGTGAGCATGTCTGCAAAATCCGGTGCATAGAAAGCCGCAATGGCTTCCTCGGGATTGGTCTTGGCAAGATTGGCAAAATGGAACAGGTTCTTCACCTCTCCCAACGAAAAAGCAAGCTCCTTTTTCTCCACCTGCACCGTAAAGGGCAGGCTGTATTCGCCATGATTGCTGATAATGGAAAATTCTCCCTTTATTTCTTCCCCTTCCCGCACGTTTTCGCCGTGGAAACAATACGCAATCTCTTCATCGTTTCCCACAAACTGCGTGGTCAGACATTCCATGCGGTTGTCCGTTGTATAGACAAGCCCTTTGGTAAGGCTTCCCTGACGGGAATAAATCCGGAAGCTTCCTTCCTTTGTTTCGCCCTTTTCGATGGACAATTCGATATTTGTGCATGAAAAATCAAGGGAACTCTTTCCGTCTTCGAAATGTTCCTCCAGTAATCTGTTAATAACCTCTTTCATGCCTTCACCCCTTTGCCCTGTCATGTTTCCAGTATACCATTTTCCTATAGGAATAGGCAAACTTTTTTTCATCCGGCATATACTGTCTATAAGTAAAAATCATGAGGTTTGATATGGACGCAACTCTCTTTACCAAAGCCGGCTTTTTACGGATTAACGTCACCTCTTCCCTGGGACAGATACCCGTAAAGGATGCCACGGTCTCCATTACCTATACCGGCGAGCCCGGACGGGTGTTAGAGGAGCTTACCACCGATGAATCCGGTCTGACCGATACCATTGAGCTTCCCGCTCCCGACATATCCTACAGCCTTGACCCCGAAAGCGAAGTGCAGCCATATTCGGAATTTACCATTACCGTAACGGCTTCCGGCTATGAGACCGTCATTGTCAGCGGCTCCGAAATCTTGGCAGAATCCCTTTCCACCCAGCCCATCCGCATGAATCCTCTGGATGCCACGGAAGAATATGAAAAAAGGGTGGTCATTCCCGCCCATACTCTTTGGGGCAGCTACCCTGCCAAAATTCCCGAATCCGAGGTGAAACCCATTGCGGAAACAGGCGAAATCGTTTTAAGCCGTGTGGTGGTGCCCGAATATGTCATTGTCCACGACGGTGCTCCCAGCGACCGCACCGCCCAGAATTACTGGGTCAGATACACGGATTATATCAAAAACGTGGCTTCCTCCGAAATCTATTCCACCTGGCCGGAATCCACCATTTATGCCAACGTGCTGGCTATCATGTCCTTTACGCTGAACCGCGTCTACACGGAATGGTACCGGAACCAGGGCTATAACTTTACCATTACCAGTTCCACCGCCTACGACCAGAAATGGATTTACGGCAGGAACACCTACCAGAACATCAACCGGATAGTGGACAGCATCTTTACCAACTACGTTTCCCGTCCCGGCATCCGCCAGCCGCTTTTTACCTCCTACTGCGACGGGCAGCGCGTGACCTGTTCCGGTTTGAGCCAGTGGGGGTCCAAATACCTCGGCGACCAGAGCTATACCGCCATCCAGATTTTGCGTTATTATTACGGAAACGACATTTATATCAACACTGCGGATATCATTTCCGGCGTCCCTTCCTCCTACCCCGGCTACGATTTAACCATCGGTTCCTCCGGTGACAAGGTGCGCCAGCTCCAGCAGCAGTTAAACCGCATTGCCCAGAATTACCCTGCCATTCCGAAGGTTACGGCAGACGGCATCTACGGTTCCGCTACGGCTGCTGCCGTCCGCAGCTTCCAGAACATCTTCGGGCTGCCCGCCACCGGTGTTGTGGACTTTCCGACCTGGTACGCCATCTCCCGCATCTATGTGGGCGTCACCCGGATTGCGGAGCCGTCGTAGAGGAAAACTTTCTTTCCGGACTTGTTATGCGGATGCACGAAAAAAGGGGGCTGCTTGCACAGCTCCCTTTTGTTTTCCTAAAAGCTCCGGATTTTATCGCTTCCGTCATCCACGGTGTTTTCTATCTTCAGTATTTTTACATCATAACCGGCACCGGGATTTACTTCTACGGAAACCACATCGCCCACCTTGTGCCCCAAAAGCGCTTTGCCTAAGGGGGACTCGTTGGAAATGAGGCCATGCAGGGAGTCGCCCCGCATGGTCGTTACAATCTTGTAAACCTCCGTACTGCCGTCATCCGCAAACTCTATGGTAACCGTGTTGTCGATACCCACTTCGTCCTCGGCGGACTCGTCGGATATGACCTCCGCCGTCCTTATCATACGGTCTAAGAAACGGATACGGCTTTCGTTTTTGTTCTTTTCCTTCTTGGCTGCATGGTATTCAAAGTTTTCACTTAAATCCCCATGTGCCCTGGCCTCCTTTACGTCCTCCAAAAGCTTCGGACGCAATGTCAGCTTCCGGTATTCAATTTCCTCTTCCATACGACGGATATCGTTTTTCGTCAGCTTGTCGTTCATAGCCTGTCCGCATCCTTTCCGTGAGGGTTTATTTGGCAAGCAGCATCATGATTTCGTTGCTTCTGTTTACAAACTTGGTCATATCTTCCGGCTTTAAAGGTGCATGCTGCAGCTTTGCAAGGTCGTAAAGCTGTTCGCAGATCATGCCCACATGCTCATCCTCCTGATGACCGATTACATACTGTACCAGCGGATGGTTGGCATTTAAGATTAAGGTCTCGCCTTCTTCTGCCATGTCTCCCATGCCCATGCCGTTCATGGCGTACATCTTCATCATATCCTGCATACGGCGGCTTTCTTCGGAAAGGGTAATCATGGAAGAAATCTTCTTGTTTTTCAGCTTCTCTACCTTAACCTCCAGCTTGTCCTTCTTTAATGCCTTCTTCATAATCTTGGCAATGGCTTCTGCCTGGCCCTTCATTTCCTCTTCCGCTTTCTTGGAAGTCTTGGACTTGAAGGTATCTGTCAGGTCGGCATCGATTCTCTGGAATTTAATGCCCTCGTTCTTGGACTCCAACTGGGAAATAAACGGCTGGTCAATATTGTGGGTAAGTATCACGGCATCCATCTTGGCAGCCTTGAACATATTGATGTACTGGCTCTGCTGTACCTCATCGGTAACATAATAGATAACCTTTTCCTTCTTTTCTTCACCCTCGGCAGCATCGTCCGCATTGCCGCCGTTTGCACCGTCCCCGGCTGCATCACCGTCGGAAACAACTTCTGCTTCTACCTTGTTGCCGTTTTCATCGGTTGCATTTTCTGCTTCATCCGGGTCAATCTTATTGACTTCCAGGCACTCCGGCAGCGTCATATATTTGCCGTCTAAGTTCTTAAAGAGAATGTAGTCCGTCATCTTCTCACAGAACTTGTCGTCCTTTAAGCAGCCGAACTTGATAAACGGGCTGATGTCGTCCCAGTATTTCTCATATTCTTCTTTTTCGGTCCTGCACATGCCTGCCAGCTTGTCAGCCACTTTCTTGCTGATGTAGTCGGAAATCTTCTTGACAAAGCCGTCGTTCTGCAGAGCGCTTCGGGAAACGTTAAGCGGTAAATCCGGGCAGTCGATAACACCCTTTAAGAGCATCAAAAATTCCGGAATAACCTCTTTGATATTGTCGGCAATAAATACCTGGTTGTTGTAAAGCTTAATGGTTCCTTCGATGGACTCGTATTCCATGTTAATCTTCGGGAAGTATAAAATACCTTTCAGATTGAACGGATAGTCCATATTCAGATGAATCCAGAACAGAGGCTCCTTGTAGTCCTGGAATACCTTTCTGTAAAAGGCAACATAATCGTCCTTGGTACATTCGTTCGGGCTCTTCATCCACAGAGGATTGGTGTCGTTTAAAAGCTCGGGACGTTTTCTGATTTTCAGTTTTTCTTCGTCGCCTTCTTTTTCGGGCTGGATGGTTTCGATAACCTCATCGGACTCCAACTTTTCCTCTGTCTTGATAATCTGGGTTTCCTTGGTATCTTCCTTGCTTAAATAAATTTCGGTCGGCATGAAGGAGCAGTACTTCCTGATAACCTCTCTTGCCTTGTACTCATTACAGAACTCCAGACAATCTTCCATTAAGAACAAAGTAATGGTGGTGCCCACTTCTGCCTTATCGCCGTCTTCCATGGAAAACTCCGTACCGCCGTCACATTCCCAGTGTACTGCCTTGGCGCCTTCCTTGTAAGATAAAGTGTCAATGTGTACTTCGTCCGCAACCATAAATGCGGAATAGAAGCCCAGACCGAAGTGTCCGATAATCTGGTCTGCGTTGCTCTTGTCCTTATATTTTTCAATGAAATCCGCTGCACCGGAGAATGCAATCTGGTTGATGTATTCTTCCACTTCGTCGGCGGTCATGCCAAGACCGTTATCCTTAAAGGTAAGGGTCTTTTTCTCCGGGTTGACAATCACGTCAATTCTCGGTTTGTAGCCTTCGGGAAGCTCGTACTCTCCCATCATATCCAGCTTCTTTAATTTGGTAATGGCATCACAGCCATTGGAAATCAGTTCCCTGTAAAAGATATCATGGTCGGAATACAACCACTTTTTAATAATCGGGAAAATATTGTCACTGTTAATTGATAAACTGCCTTTTTTTGCTGCCATATAAAACACTGTCCTTCCTATACTAAAATACCGCCTGCCCGACGCAGGCTTATTTCATCACATAAATGTAGTGTAAATCTGTCATGGCAAAAAGTCAATATAAAAATTAGCACTCATTTAACGTGAGTGCTAATAATTTTATAAACTTTATTAAATTTATAGAAAATACGAATCAAACACCTTGAAAAAATCGGAAGTGGTGACTTCCGGGTCCTGAATACAGGTAATCTCATTCCAGAGCTTTTCATTCAGGGTCCTTGTCAGGGTTTCCACATAGCTGTCGTATTCTTCGCCGAATACTTCCCTCTTCCGCTCCTCCATGATGGTCTGCTTGTTGCGGTCGGTTTCTTCCCGGTTGTAGGTACTTACGCATTTCAGAATATGGTATCCGTCTTCATCCTCAATAATATTGCTGATTTCACCGGTACTCATATTAAAAACCACATCTTCCAGTTCTTTCGATACCTGGCCCTTGCCGATGGAAGTCTGGATGTCCGCATATTCACTGTACTGTGCCGCCACGCTTGCAAAATCGTGGGCTCCGTCCGTAGCCAGTGCATAAGCTTCTTTTGCTTCATTGTAGGCTGCCGTTTTCGTTGCCTCGGCATATTCCACCCGCTTGCCGCTTCCGTCCGTGGTATACGTGCGGATATAAATCTGCTCCACCGTTACCATACGGGCTTCATCATCGCTGATTTCGGGATTGATGTCCTGAATAATACGGGCATATACCTTTTCCGCCAGCGCATATTCCGTATACATCTGCAGAATAAGCTTTTCGGAAAGGTTCAGGGTTTCGATTTCCTTTTCATTCAAGGAAGCATAAAACGTATCGGCTGCCGCCTTCACGCTGCTTTTTTCCGCATCGTCCAGCGTTACCTTGCGCTCCTGTGCCATAAGATTCAGTGTCTTTATCTGGGCTATCCGCGCCAGTACGGTTTCTTTCAGATTGTCCTGCAAAGTGACGCCGTTCTGGCTCACTTCAAAAATCTGCTCGCCGAAGACTTCTTTGTATTCATTCTGCACTGTTGTCAGATACAGCATGATTTCCGGTACCCGGCAGGACATGCTCTCTATCTTGAACACTTCGTCCTTGGCAAAACCGGTGGTCAGCACCACCTTGGTGGTACTGCCGCTTTTGCCGCAGCCCGCAAGCAGCATCAGCACGGAAAGCAACGCTGCCGCAAGCCGTTTTCCTTTTCTTTTATTTTTACTGAATAACATGAATCCATCCCTTAGGACCTTCGATACGTCCCATCTGAATACCGGTCAGTGTTTCATAAAGCTTTCTGGTAACAGGGCCCATATCGTCCATACCGCTGGGCAGGCAGATTTCATTGCCGTGGTCAACAATCTTGCCGACAGGAGAAATAACGGCTGCTGTACCGCAGAGACCGCATTCTGCCATGTCTTTCAGTTCATCCTTGTAAACTTCTCTTTCTTCTACTTCCAGTCCTAAGATGTCTCTTGCCACTACTACTAAGGAACGTCTGGTAATGGAAGGAAGAATACTGTCGGACTTCGGTGTTACAACCTTGCCGTCCTTGGTTACGAACAGGATGTTGGCGCCGCCGGTTTCCTCAAGCTTGGTACGGGTTGCCGGGTCAAGATACATATTTTCCGCATAACCTTCCTTGTGTGCCGTTACGATGGCATGAAGGCTCATTGCATAGTTAAGTCCGGCTTTGATGTGTCCGGTTCCGTGAGGTGCCGCACGGTCAAAGTCACTGATTTTAACGGTAATGGGCTTTGCGCCGCCCTTGAAGTAAGGACCTACGGGTGTACAGAACATTCTGAACTGGTACTCGTCTGCGGGCTTAACACCGATAACCGGGTTGCTGCCGAACATGTAAGGTCTGATATAAAGGGTTGCACCGCTGCCGTAAGGGGGCACATATGCCGCATTGGCTGCCACTACTTTATTGACAGCATCAATAAATTTCTCCTTGGGGAATACGGGCATTTCCAGTCTTGCTGCGGAATCCATCATTCTTTCTGCATTTAAGTCCGGGCGGAAGGTTACGATGTGTCCGTCCTCTGTGGTATAAGCCTTTAATCCTTCAAATACGGTCTGTGCGTACTGGAGTACGCCTGCGCATTCATTCAGTACAACATTAGGATCTTCTGTCAGGGTGCCTTCGTCCCATGCACCGTCTTTGAAATTGGATACATACCGGTAATCTGTCTGGATATAACCGAAACCGATGCTGCTCCAGTCAATGTTTTTCTTCGTTGTATTTTCCATAATCTGTACTTCCTCTCCTATATTTTTTTACAATTATTATCCTTTTTTTACGAAAAGTCAACTACTTCTCCTATGCCTTTCGCTCATACTTTCTAAAATAATAGGTTATGTCAAAGTAGGTCTGTTCATCGCTTTCTTCGGTAAGCTCCCATCCCTCGCTTCTATCCAGGTTCTCAAAAAAGCGATTGGCATCGTACGATTTTTCTATATAAAGAACATACGCCGTGTCGCACTTGGGTAAAAGCGCCTTAAATACGCTTTCTCCGCCATATACAAAAATGCTTTCCTGCTCTTTTTCCGCCAGCAGCTCTTCCAGTTCTTCCACGGAATGGGCAACCGTCACTCCTTTTTGTGCAAACTGCGCATCCTGGGTCAGAATAATATTTTCCCTGCCGTACAGGGGCTGTCCCTGTGGAAGCGCCTGCAGGGTCTTTCTTCCCATAATAATGGTCTTTCCGAGTGTCAGACTGTCGGTGTTTCTCTGCTCCGCCGGAATTCTCGTCAGAAAATCCCCGCCTTTGCCGATAGCCCAGTTTTCATCCACCGTTACAATAATGTTCATATCCTCACCATGCCTTTCCTAAAATATCCCGGTTGCCTTAAATGGCAATCGGGATATTTTCTATCTGGGGACCGAATTCATAACCCTCTACTTTTACATCGTTGCGGGTGAACCGGTAAAAATCATGAATATCGGGATTTAACCAGAACTTCGGTGCCTCTTTGGGCTCTCTGGTAATCAGTTCTTTTATAATGGGAACGTGCCTGTCATAAATATGGGCATCCGCAATCACATGCACCATTTCTCCCACCTGCATGTCACACACCTGCGCCAGCATATGCATAAGCACGGCATACTGCACCACATTCCAGTTATTGGCAGCCAGCACATCGTTGGAACGCTGGTTTAAGATAGCATTCAGTGTCAGCTTATCCTCACCCTTTTTCTGGGTCACGTTAAATGTCATGCTGTAGGCACAGGGATATAAATTCATCTCATGCAAATCCTGATGCACATAAATGTTGGTCATAATGCGGCGGGAAAACGGATTGTTTTTCAAATCGTAGATTACCCTGTCCACCTGATCCATCATGCCTTCCTTATACTGGTGCCTGACTCCGAGCTGATAGCCGTATGCCTTGCCGATGGAGCCGTTCTCATCCGCCCATTCATCCCAGATATGGCTGTGCAGGTCATGAATGTTGTTGGACTTCTGCTGCCATATCCAGAGGATTTCATCCGTGGCACTCTTGAGTGCCGTCCGGCGCAGGGTCAGAATGGGAAACTCCTTTGCTAAATCATACCGGTTCACCACGCCGAATTTTTTGATGGTATAGGCGGGTGTCCCGTCCTCCCAGTGGGGTCTGACCTTTTCCCCTTCGGTGCTGGTTCCGTTCTCTAAAATATCTTTGCACATGTTAATAAAAACATTATCCGCGTAGCTCATCTTATCCCTTTCTTTTCTGCAGGTCTCTCTTATTCCGGCACTCTTTTGCTCCTTTATAAATCCCACTTGTCACAGAGTGCGATAATCTGGTCTGCAAATTTTGCCATATCCTTGTTGCTTGTGCCTTCGTTCTTTTTAATAATGCCAAGCAGTCTCTGACCGGCGGAAAGAAGCCTTGCATAAACGCCGGTAACCGGCTTCTCTTTCTTTTTAACGGGAATACCGTCCGCCTCGTATTCAAACCTGCCCGTTGCCAGGTTAAATACAGTACCGCTGTAGGGCGCATACGCCTTGATGCCGTGTTCCACCATCAGACACTCTGCGAACGCCGTGCAGACGCTGTCCTCTCCGTGCACCACAAAGACCTTCCTCGGCTTTTCGGTGAATGCCGTTATCCATTCAACCAGACCGTTTTTGTCGGCATGACCGCTCAGTCCGTTAAACTGTCTGATTTTAGCCCGGACTTCAATGGGCTCGCCAAACAGCCTGACTTCCTTTGCTCCTTCTATGATGGCGCGGCCCAGTGTGCCGACTGCCTGATAACCCACAAATAAAACGGTGCTTTCCGGTCTCCACAGATTGTGCTTTAAATGGTGCCGGATACGGCCTGCCTCGCACATGCCGGAGGCGGATATGATAACCTTCGGTGTCTCTTCAAAGTTGATGGCCTTGGACTCTTCGCTGGTAATGGAAAGGTTCAGTCCCGGGAAGGAAATGGGATTGATACCCTGTTTCACCAATTCCATTGCCGCATCATCAAAGCACTGGGAAATATTGTCCTGAAAAATGGAGGTTGCCCGCACAGCCATGGGACTGTCCACATATACCGGGAAATTACCGTGTCCCGTTACCAGATTGTCAGCCTTGATTTTCCGGATGAAATATAAAATTTCCTGTGTTCTGCCCACGGCAAAGGAAGGGATAACCAGGTTGCCGCCCGCATCCAGGGTCTCCTGTATCACTTTTGCCAGTTCTTCCACATAATTCGTCTTTACCTCGGGGTGCAGTCTGTCACCGTAGGTACTCTCCATAACCACGTAATCCGCTTCCTTCGTATAGGTCGGATCCTTGATAAGCGGCTGGTTCTTGTTGCCGATATCCCCGGAAAATACCACTTTTTTTGTAGAATTTCCTTCTGTCAGCCACACCTCTATGCTGGCAGAACCAAGCAGGTGCCCCACATCCGTAAACCGGATCTTCACACCCTCGCATAAATCAATGATTTCATCATAACGGCAGGGCACAATCCGCTGTATGAGCCCTTCCGCATCTTCCATGGTATATACCGGCTCCACCAGCGGCGAATCCGCCCTTCTTTTGGATTTCCGGTTTTTCCATTCCGCTTCCATTGCCTGAATGTGCGCACAGTCGCGCAGCATAATCTCACATAAATCGGCGGAAGCTTCCGTCGTAAATACCTGTCCTCTGAATCCTTTTGCATATAAAAGAGGCAACATACCGGAATGGTCCACATGCGCATGGGTCAGCAGCACATAGTCCACACAGGCCTCCTCTACCGGAAGCTTTGCATTTTCAAACGCATTCGCTCCCTGTTCCATTCCGTAATCCACCAGAATGCATTTGTCCCCAACTTCAATGCAATGGCAGCTTCCGGTTACCTCGTGGTCTGCACCAATAAATGTAAGCTTCATTGTAACCCCACCTTTTCTTCGGATTTTACTGTTCTTCTTCATTGTAACTTTTTTACGGGCGGAGGGCAAGAAGAAGTTTACGCAAAAGTCCCGCCAGCCACATCCGTCTGACCGTTGACACCATATAAAAAAAGTGCTACATTCCGAATATCGTTTCGTTCCGTCGAAATGTAACACAAAAAGCAAAATCCCCTGGCTTTCCGGGGAATAAAAAAGAGCGCGAGACGGGAATCGAACCCGCGACCCCCTCCTTGGCAAGGAGGTGCTCCACCGCTGAGCCACTCGCGCATTTACTTGTCCGCTAAGGACAAGTGATAGTTTACTATAGGACAGAGCTTTTGTCAACCCATGTTTTGAATTTTTTTCGCTAATCTTCCACATACACAATTTCAAACTGCGGCTCCCCGAGACTTGCTGCGGCGGCATCCACATATTCCTTCCGGTCCGCACTCATTTCCACCCAGGTAAGCGACGGCATGGAAAACAGGGGGGTAAAATCCGTCACTTCGCACTGTGCCATGTTGATGCGGTTGATATCCGCTCTGCCTGCCAGCGCCGATATATCGGAGATTTCCGATTGCTGGATGGAAAGCCCCTCCACAAAGGTTACATCCCTGAGGAAATCCACATCCGTCATTCCCGCTCTTCCTACCGATAAATATCCGATTTCCGCTCCTTTCAGATACGCGGTGGCATCCGGTCCCTCCCGCAGGTTCAGTTCATCCAGTTTATGCAGCTCCGCCAGCGGGCTTCCGTCGTAATCTCCCGTCTGGTTCAAATCCAGATGTCTTAAATTTTTACAGGTGCCAAGTGCTTCTATTCCCTCCAAAGGGTTTGCAAGAAATCCGGCTTTGTACAGATACTCCTTCCCGGCAAGTGCCGAAATATCCGTCACCTGATTGTTCCGCAGTTCCACGCTCTCCAGATAATCCAGTTCTTTTAGCGGTGCAATGTCCCGCACATGATTGCCGCCGATACACACTTCCCTTAAGTTGGGCATAAGGGATAAATCCTCCAGACTCTGAATGCTGCCGTAGTCGGTTCCTCCGTCCAGATACCACTGGAAGCCCAGATTGTAATAGTCATCCTCCGAGGTGTAAACTTCATTTCCCTGCACATACACCCCCAGGACTTTATTAAGGTCCTTATAGGTAACGGTGCCCTCCTCTTTTCCCAGATAGGCGCATACCGCCTTTTCGATAAGAGGCTCCCGGAAAGAAACCCTGCGTCCCTCTTTGTCCGTCACATACCAGCCCGCCATGGCAGCCAGGCAGAAAGAAAGCACCGTTCCCGCAAGGCAGGACGCAAAAGCAATTCTATTCTTACGCCGCCGGTACTGCCGTGAGGTCTTTTGCAATGCCCGGCACAGGCTTTTGTCATCCCGGTATCTTTTCTCCGGTACAAATGCACAGCATCTGGCTGCCACCTTTTCCAACGGTGTCACCGGCTCCTTGATGGGCTTCGCCTTTCCGGTCAGAAGATAGGACAGCACCACGCCGTAGGAATATATGTCCGAGCGGATATCCGTCTGCTTAAAGCCGTACTGCTCCGGTGCGGCAAATTCCTCCGTCCCGGAAAAAACAGTATCCTCTTTTGCCCCTTTCTTATAAATGCGGCTGATGCCGAAATCAATCAGCGCCAGAGAACCGTCCGGTCTGATAATGATATTCTGCGGTTTGATGTCCCGGTGAATGACGACCGGTTCCGCCTCATGGAGCATCCGCATATTTTCCGCCAGTCCGACGGCAATTTCCCGTATGCGGTCTTCTGCCATATAGTTTTCCCGCATATAGCGGGAAAGCGGCACGCCTTCCACGTATTCCCGCAGAACGCAGAAATAACCGTCATTCTCATAGCTTCCGATAAAAGCCGGACAGGCCTTGTTTTTAAGGCACAGGATTTCCTGCTGCCGCATGCCGTCCGTCCGGTCATAACATTTGGCAACCGCCTTCTGTCCGGTCTGTTTGTTCTTAAGAAGCAGGGTTTCACAATCCGGCTTGCTGCTTAAACATTCCGTAACATCAAAAGCTGCCAGCATTTCTGCCGGCAGCTTTTCTTCTATACAGGCAGAAAACAGCATGTCGGCGGTAACACCCTCATTTGCTTCTTCCACTGTTTCCTGCATTTGTTTTTCCATGTTCTCCCCCCTGTTTCATCCCGCTCTCCATATCTTTCCGTCCGCTTCATGCCTCTCCGAGAAGAGGTGCCTGAATGGATGCTAAAAGCTCCTGTACTTCCATCACATCCATATGGTGCGTAATGCCGTAAATCACGGCAGCATCTCTTTTAATTTTGGCATACAGAATACTTTTCCCCGCTGTTTTAAGGAGCTGCTGGGTTTCTTTTAAATCCAGCTCCATCCCGATGGAAAGCTGCAGCAGTTTATCCCGGGAGGGCACTCTGGTACCGTTAAAAAGCTGGTGCCCGTAGGTACGGTCAATCTGTGCCTTTTTAATGACCTGCTCCGGCACCAGATTTCTCTGCCTGCACAGACTATTCAGGTACTCCGATACGGTTATATCCGTAAAATTCTCCCGGCTGTCCTCCATGACCCGGTGGAATTCCCGTCCTTCTGCAATTTTCTGTACCAATGTATTGGTAGTGATTTCCATATCCATACCGCCGTTTTCTTACTGCATATTTTTCATATGCTCAAACAGTTCATCGCTTACATAGCAGCCGGCTTTCACATGCTCCGTCAGGTTGATGGCACAGTCGAATTTCTCAATCATGCCCCGCACGGTCTGGATATTGCCCTGCCAGTCGGTATCATCCTTCATTCCCTGCTTCAGACGCTTCCAGTCCGTATACATTCTCACGGCAGGTCTGTCCTTTTTGCCGGGAACGGTGGGGAAGCTTAAGGTAACACCCTTGGGAATGACGGTTTTTCCGTCCGCATCCGGCTTGGGAATTTCTCCGTCCACCTTTGTGGGCACAAGCAGTCTTGCCTTTACCATTTCCTTCGCCAGGAAGCGGTAATATACTTTATAAACCGTTTTGGAATCTTCGCTTTCGGTCTGTTCCATCTGACCGATTAACAGAAGCCATCTTTCTAAATCCGGGTTCATGACCGGACGTTCCACTTCCGGAAGATGACTGTAATCCGGCTTGTTCACCAGCATACCTGCTGCCAGGGAAACCTGCTCATTGATGAGCTGCACGCCGCAGGCTCCGTCTAAATAAAAGCTTTCACCTAAGAAATTCTTAATTCCGTTTTTATCCGCTCCGCAGGAAATTTCCCGGATTTCAAATTTATCCTCGGGAAATCTGGCGCTCAGAGTTTCCTTGTAAGCCCTGGTAATCAGGCGGATGGCGGGCGGCATGCACATGTAACTGCCGTCTTTTCTGGCTACGGTCTTGGAAAACAGAAACGGCTCTCCGGTTGCCTTGCTGTAAACACAGTAAATCACTTCTGCTTCCAGAAGCTTTCTGCTGATAATTTTAGCCAGCTTTTCCAGCTTTACCTTATTTTCTTTGACAATTTCTTCGCTTTCTTCCTTTACCACCCTGGTATGGAACCATACAAAAAGGCTCCAGAGCTCCGCACAGTCCGTCAGGCTTAAAAATTCCGCATCTTTATCGGTAAGCTCCAGTTTTTTCCCGGTTACATAGGCATCGCCCAGTGCGGTGATATATGCCTGGTGTACGGATTTTTCAGAACAGGTGCGGGTAGATACCACGCTGCCCGGCTTTGTCTGATAGCGGGACGCCCGTTCCACACGCAGGGCTGCCTGACAGCCGGATGCTTCTTTCACCCTGGTATTGGGACCTGTTTCAATTCCCAAAACGGTCGTCACAAACTGATAGCTGTCGTCCTCTCCCGGATTGGAGATATATACGGCATCTCCCACACGGACAGTTCCTTCCACCCTGCCGACAACCACTAAATCCTCGGTATCCTGCAAGGTATACAGGGCACGGATACCCATGGCGAAGCCTTCCTCCGTTTCTTCGTCAGCGCCCATATGCTTATTATCTGTTACTTCTTCGTTTTCGTCCTGTTTCTTTTTTCCAAATAACATAATTGTCCTTTCCCCTGTATGGATGTTGGTCTGTTTTCCGCATTATGCTTCCGGCATCATACCGGCATATTTGATGCGGTAAATTCTTCTTAAGGAGTCGTTGATACGCTCCTCGGAAATAGTGCCGTTCTGTACGGCTTCCAGCACGCCGTTGTATGCCTTCTCAAAATCATCCGGGCATAAAATCATATCACAGCCCGCCTTCAGAGCCAGAATGGCTGCCTCGTCTGCTTCATAATATTCGGTGATGGCGCCTTTATTCATGGCATCCGTAATAATAACCCCATTAAAACCAAGTTCATTTCTCAGCTTGTCCGTAATCACTGCGGAAGATAAGCTGCAGGGTGTATTGTCGCCGGTAAGCGCCGGAACAGCCACATGACCTACCATTACCATATCCGCACCGGCATCGATGCCCGCCTTAAATACGGTAAATTCCTCTGCTGCAAGCTGCTCTGCCGTCCGCTCTGAGGTAGCCATGCCCTTTGCGGGGTCTTCCTTCATATCGGCTGCACCCGGGAAGTATTTTAAGCAGCTGCTGATGCCCTTTTCCTGCATTCCCTGTACGGCAGATGTCACGAGAGAAGCTGCCAGGGCGGCATCGCTTCCGTAGGAAGCATCCTTTAAGTAGCTGTCCTGCACGGTAGCAAGGTCTGCAACCGGTGCAAAATTTAAGTTTAATCCGTAAGTAAGCATGCTGTCTGCAATCTTGCCGGAAGCCTCATATGCCTTTGCCGCATCGGCTCCGGTTCCCATTGCCTGCTCACTGTCCGTCTTGTCCGCAAGTCCCGCCTTTTCCAGACTGGTGCTGCTGCCGCCTTCTTCCGCCACGCAGGTAAACAGAGCGTAACGGCTGTAAAGCGTGGTGTTGGACACCATTTCCGTAAACTGCGCCGCATCCTGCATGTTCTGGGAAGCATACACAATACCGCCGACTGCGTATTTGTTCAGTGCATCCTTGGTGCCGTCGCCTGCCTTCACGGCTTTGTTGACGCCGGTAATGGACTCCGGTGTCACGATAAACAGCCCTGCCACTTTATCTTCGAGCGGCATCTGGGAAATAAATGCTTCATCCAAAATAGCATCCAGCTGTTGTTCGGGTGTAAGAGCCGGCTCCGTATTCGTTTCCTCCGGCTTTACAATTTCGTCCTCCGACTCAAACAGATTGTCTATCGTGGTTTCCTCCGTCGTAGCGGCACCGCCGCCCGCAGTCTTTCCCGCACCCCTGTGCATGATGTACCACACGCCGGTTCCGATGATTGCCACAATCAGACAGACAAACAATAAAAGGGTAAGGATTGCAAGTATCTGGTTTCTCCGTCTTCTTTTCCTTCGTAATTCTCTTTTTTCCTTTGCTTCTCTGTCCTGTATTTCCTTCTGAATGGTATTTGTACTTTCTGCCATAGTGATCTTTCAAATCCTTCCTAAAAACTCATCAACATTACACACGGTCTATTCTAACCTATTTTCCGACAGATTTCCACAGGAAATACCTTACTTTTTAAAATTGAAAGAGCGCACCGATTAAAAATTTCAACCAATGCGCTCCTTCAGACTTCGATATCCAATGGATTATCCTCCTATTCAGTTTTCTTCTTTTTTGTCACATCCATGTTTTCTTTGGTTTTTTACACTCTTTTCCTTTGTACTGATTGTACTGTAACGGTGATGTTTTCCTTTGTAAACCGTTCTCTTCTCTCTGGTGTAATCTTCCTTTATCTATGGGTAACTCTATTCATTTGTAACTTCTGGATGTGGTTTATGTTTTGCATTACGTGTGCGTTGGACTGTACCTCTCTTTCTTTTATCTTCTGCTCTTTATTGTAACTTCATTATACATGGCGTCTCGTATTTTGTCAATATCTTTTCCGATATTTTTGTCGAATTTTGTAATTTCTTGTAAGTAATTAGAATTTTCTGTCAATTTATGTCTGCATACCATCCTAAATACAAAAGACGGACACCGAAAACAGTGTCCGTCCTTTTTCCTTTTCTTTACGCCTTATAAATAATACTCTTCGACAGTTCTTCCGCTTTTTCTTTTCCGCAGAAGGCTTCCACAATGGCAAGTGCAAACGGAATGGCGGTTCCCATGCCTCTTGAGGTAATCATATGTCCGTCCACGGAAACCTCCGCCGCCGTTACCTTTGCTCCGGTCAGATGGCTTTCAAAACCCGGATAACAGCAGGCTCTTTTACCGGAAAGCAATCCTCTGTGTCCGTAAATGCTGGGCGCCGCGCAGATAGCGGCCAGGTACTTTTCTTCTTTGGCAAAGGCATCCACCTGCTTCATCAGAGGCTCACAGCTCTCTAAATTTTTGGTGCCGGGCATGCCGCCGGGAAGCACGATCATGTCAAGCTTTGTAAAATCCGTTGCGGAAATGGTCTTATCCGCCGTGATTTCAATGCCGTGGGAACCGGTTACTTTTACAGAGCCGGTAATAGATACCATATCAATGGCAATACCTGCTCTCCGTAAAATGTCAACTACGGTCAGTCCTTCAATTTCTTCAAAACCTTCCGCTAAAAAAATAGCAATCTGTTTCATATTTTCTCATCCTTCCTACATATATTGTATTTGTGGGCTCCCGGCAAAATCTTTACCGGAAGCGGCAAAGTATTGCTTGTGTTCCCACGAAAAAAAGTTATAATATAATCAGAACCTCAAAAGGAGACTCTCTATGGAAATCGAGCGCAAATTTACAGTCAGAAAATTACCGGACAATCTGGACTCCTATCCTTTTCATATTATTGAACAGGCTTACTTAAACACCGATCCGGTGGTACGCATCCGCCGCGAGGACGATGCTTTTTACCTGACCTACAAAGGCAAAGGCATGATGGCAAGAGAAGAGTACAACCTTCCTCTCAACAAGGATTCCTATTACCATCTTCTTGAGAAAGCCGACGGCAATATCATCTCCAAGAAGCGTTACCTTATCCCTCTTAAAAATCCACAGTTTACCGGACAAAACACCCAGCCGCCGGAGGGCTATTCCCTGACCATTGAGCTGGATGTGTTTGCGAAACCCTTCGCTCCTCTTATTATGGCAGAAGTGGAATTCGGAAGTAAAATTGCCGCCGAGACATTTTTACCTCCCGACTGGTTCTTAGAGGATGTGACTTACGACCCGGCTTACCACAATTCCTACCTAAGTAAGCTGGACTTAAGCGCCGCCAGGTAAATACTGCGAAACGGCATAATTTCATCATTCGTTTCCAACAAGCTGTATGCTACCTGGCATACAGCTTATTTAATTCCTGCATCCTTTCCGCAAGGGCGCTGTCCGCGCCTTTTTCCATGCGCCACTGCCAGTTTTCACCTAAGGTAGAAGGCGTATTGATACGCGCCTCGCTGCCCAGCCCCAGGTAATCCTGCATGGGAATGATGGCGGTATCCGCTACGGACGCAATTGCTGCGCGGATAAACGCCCACTGCACTTCTTTTTTGCTGCGCCCTGTCTGCAGGTAGGCATCCGCAAATTTTTTATCTTTTCTATGCAAGGTGCGATACCAGCCGAGCGTGGTATCGTTATCGTGGGTGCCGGTGTAGACCACGCAGTTGTTATTGTAATGATGGGGCAGGTACTCGCTGTCGTTGTCCGCATCAAACGCAAACTGTAATATCTTCATGCCGGGATACCCGGTTCTTTTCACCAGACGCTTTACCCGTTTCGTTAAAAATCCCAAATCCTCCGCAATGACCTGTTTCTCTCCCAGAGTCTTTTTCATAGTGGCAAACAGTTCATAGCCGGGTCCGTCACACCACTTGCCGTTTTCGGCGGTTTTGTCCCCGTAAGGAACCGACCAGTAGGCATCAAAGCCACGGAAATGGTCAATGCGCACCACGTCATACAACGCAAAGCTATGGGCAAGACGCTTCATCCACCAGTCAAAACCGGTTTTCTTATGATATTCCCAGTCATATAAAGGATTGCCCCAGAGCTGGCCCGTTGCGGAAAAAGCATCGGGCGGGCAGCCTGCCACCGCTATCGGGTAGCCCTCTTCGTCCAACTGGAACAGCTCCCTGTTACTCCAGGTGTCCGCGCTGTCAAACGCCACATAAATGGGAATATCCCCTATGATTTCAATGCCCTTTTCGTTGGCATAGGCTTTGAGCTTCTCCCACTGGGTCAGAAACAGGAACTGTAGGAAGCTGTAAAATTCCACGTCCTTTTCATACTTCCCGGCATACTTTTTCACGGCTTCCGGCCTTCTTACCCGGATGTCCTCTTCCCATTCCATGAAGCAGGCGCCTTTATGAGCATCCTTTACCGCCATAAAGAGAGCATAATCGGCAAGCCAGCCGGCATTCTCTTTTTTGAAGGCAAGGTACTCCTTCTTTTCCCCAAAGGAATACCGGGAAAATGCCGTTTCGTAGGCTTTCCGAAGCAGCGGGTAACGGTTTTTATACTGTTTTTCATAATTCACACAGGCTTCCGTATCCTGAAGGTCCGCTGCCCTGCATTCCTTTTCGGTAAGAAATCCTTCCTGTATCAGTACTTCCAAATCAATGTAATACGGATTTCCCGCAAAGGTGGAAAAGGACTGGTAGGGGGAATCCCCATAGCCGGTAGGTCCTAAGGGAAGAATCTGCCAGAGCTTCTGTCCCGCCTGTGCTAAAAATCCACAAACTCATATGCTTCTTTGGAAAAAGTTCCGATACCGTACGCTGACGGTAAACTTGCTATGGGCAACAATACGCCGCTTCTTCTCATAGGGCCTTCCTTTCCTGCCGCATCTTTGGCATCCGCCGCAGCCGAAGCTGCTTTTTCTTATTTTAATTTCCAGATATCTCTGTTATATTCGGCAATGGTTCTGTCGGAGGAGAAAAATCCTGCTTTTGCGATATTGTGCAGCATCATCTTCTTCCACTTGTCCCTGTCTTCAAAGTCTGCCAGCATCTTATCCTTGGTGGCAATGTAATCCTCTAAATCCAGTAAGGTCATGAACCAGTCCTTGTTCAGCAGTTCTTTATACAGTCTCTGCAGATTTTCCTTGTGTCCGGTCTTAAGTGCTTTCTTGCTGACAATGAAATCTACGGCTTCCTTGATAACCGGGCTCTTGTCGTAGTAGTCCCTGGACTTGTAGTCCGCCTTTTCGTAATGGGCAATGACCTCATCAGACTTGGCACCGAATACATAAATGTTGTCGTCGCCTACCAGCTCATTGATTTCCACGTTGGCGCCGTCGGAGGTACCGAGCGTTACCGCACCGTTTAACATAAACTTCATGTTGCCGGTACCGCTGGCTTCCTTGGATGCCAAAGAAATCTGCTCAGAAATATCGCAGGCGGGAATAAGCTTCTCCGCATAGGTTACGTTATAGTTTTCTACCATAACCACCTGCAGGTAGGGGCTTACATCCGGGTCCTTTGCAATAATGTCCTGCATTACCAGAATGAGATGAATAATATCCTTGGCAATGATGTATGCGGGCGCCGCCTTTGCACCGAAAATACAGGTAATGGGACGCACGGGCAGCTTGCCGGACTTGATTTCCAGGTACTTATGGATAATATAAAGTGCATTCATCTGCTGGCGTTTGTACTCATGCAGTCTCTTGACCTGAATGTCGAATACCGAGTCGGGATTGACGGTAATGCCTTCTTTTTCTTTGATGTAAGCAGCCAGTTCTGCTTTCTTCTGCTTCTTAATCTGCTCCAAAGTGTCCAGGAATGCTTCGTTGTTTTCCTGCGCAAGCAGTTTTTCAAGTTCATCCGCATTCTTCTTAAAGCCGTCCCCGATAGTATCGGAAATGAGATTTGTCAGCTCCTCATTGCAGGAAAGCAGCCATCTTCTGAAAGTGATGCCGTTGGTCTTGTTGTTGAATTTCTCCGGGTAAATCTCGTAGAAATGATGCAGCTCGGTTTCCTTTAAGATTTCGGTGTGAATGGCAGCCACGCCGTTTACGGAAAATCCGTAGTGGATATCGATATGCGCCATGTGTACACGGCCGTCTTTGTCGATAATCTGCACCTTTTCGTCTTTATACTTCAGCGCCACTCTCCTGTTTAATTCCTTAATAATGGGAACGAGGGCGGGAACTACCTTTTGTAAATATTTAAGAGGCCATTTTTCCAGTGCTTCCGCCAGAATGGTATGGTTCGTGTAAGCGCAGGTTTTGCTTACCACATCGATGGCTTCGGACATGGTGAAATCCTCTTCCATCAAAAGAATACGGATAAGCTCGGGGATAACCATGGTCGGATGGGTATCGTTAATCTGGATTACCGCATGCTCGTACAGCTTGTGAAGGTCGTAACCGTTTTCCTTCATTTCCTTAATGATAAGGCGGGCGCCGTTGGACACCATGAAATACTGCTGGTAAATACGCAGCAGGTTGCCTGCTTCGTCAGAGTCATCCGGGTATAAGAACAGAGTCAGGTTCTTTTCAATATCCTCTTTGTCAAAATCAATGCCCTTCTTTACCAGCTTTTCATCCACGGTCTCTAAGTCAAACAGATGCAGCTTGTTGACACCGTTTTCATATCCCAGCACATCAATGTCGTACATCCTGGATTTTACGGTATAATCGCCAAATTCCACATCAAAGGTCACATCCGTTTTGCGCAGCCAGGAATCCTTTTCAATCCAGTCGTTCTTCTTGGCATCCTGCAGCTTGTTGGTAAATACCTGCCTGAAAAGACCGAAGTGGTAATTTAAGCCGATACCGGCGCCGGGAAGTCCCAGTGTGGCAATGGAATCCATAAAGCAGGCAGCCAGACGTCCTAAGCCCCCATTACCCAAAGAAGGTTCCGGTTCCACTTCTTCCACCTCTGCCATGGATTTGCCGACGGACTCCACAATCTTTTTCACATCCGCGTAGATGCCCAGGTTGATCAGGTTGTTGGACAGAAGCTTTCCAATTAAAAATTCGGCAGAAATGTAGTAAACCTTTTTGTCGCCGGAAATAAGCGGTTTTTCCGCAATTTCATTCTTGGTTAAATCAAGTAAGCTGTAATACAGTTCCTTTTCGGTACAGCCGGCAAGGTCTTTGCCGTAAGACTTCTGTGTCAGTGCATTCCATTTTTCCCGTAAATCCATGAAAATATCCTCCGTTTTCCCTCATTTTATCTATGGCAGCTTCCTGCCGCGTATCAGATTCTATTCCTATTTCCGTATCAGATGCTTGGGTAAGCCGTTTTCGTAAATGGGGAACAGCTCTCCCATGATAAGCGGTCTTGCATATACCAGATACTCCTCCGTGATGCTGCAGCCGTCCGCACCGATCCATTCCTTCGGCACATCCTTTTCGATGTTGGCAATGGCATGAATATCGGAAATATCCGTGCCGCAGCTATATTCTTCACCTTCCGGTCTGGTGAAAATGATCATCTTGCCGCTAAGTCCCTGTTCGCATGCCGCAAATGCAGCTTCTCCCGCCATGAAGGCTTCGTTGATGTCGGTCAGGGATGCCATGTGGGAAGCGGCTCTCTGCAGGGTGGAAAGTTCGACCGCTCTTGCCTTGTAACCCAGTCTGCTCTGGATAAGTCCCGCCAGATACACGCCGCAGCCGGAAAGCTGTTTGTGTCCGAACACATCCACTCTGTCATTGCCGTGGCTGTCGATTTCACAGATAAACCTGCCGTCTGCCAGATGAATACCCTCGGAAACTGCAATGACAATGGATTTCTTTTTCGACGCCAGTTCTTTTACTTTTTCCAGGAAAGCATCAATGTCAAAGTCCACCTCCGGCAGATAAATGGCATCCACGCCCTCGCAGGAGCTGTCCTTTGCCAGTGCGGAAGCCGCTGTCAGCCAGCCGGCATTTCTGCCCATGATTTCCGCTACTAAAATAGATGTGCGGTAATCCCCGTAAACCGCATTGTCACGGATGATCTCCTTTAAGGAAGTGGCAATGTATTTTGCCGCAGAACCATAGCCGGGGCAATGGTCGGTAATGGGAAGGTCATTGTCAATGGTCTTGGGAACGCCGATAAAACGCTGCTTCCTGCCATGCATGGACGCATAATCGGAAAGCATTTTCACGGTATCCATGGAATCGTTTCCTCCTATATAAAAGAGGCACTCGATATCATGCTGTTCCATTCTCTCAAATACTTTTTCGTAAATCTCTTCATTACCCGTAAGGGGCGGCATTTTGTAACGACAGGAGCCCAGGAATGCGGCAGGCGTCCTTTTTAAAAGCTCAATGCCTTCATCGTCGGAAAGGTACTCGTCCATATCCAGTATCTTGTCTTCCAGGAATCCCTGTATACCGTAAATCATACCGTATACTTTTTTAACGCCTGCTGCCTTGGCCGCCTTGTAAACTCCCGCTGCCGATGAATTGATTACGGCTGTAGGTCCACCTGACTGCCCGATAATAATGTTTCCTGTCATTTCTCTTTTCCCTTCTTTTTTGCGGAATTTCTTCCATAAATAAGTATATACAGTAAAACGCCCGCTGCGCTGAGGCAAAGTCCCGCTTTTAATCCGGGTGCTTTATATACAAGACGTATCTCATGGATGTTTCTAACATCCTGCATGTCACCGTTATCCCCGGTGTCCCCGGTCAACGGTACCGCCATAAGCCCGTCCGCAAGCAGTGCGTAATCTGTCTTTTCTCCGTCAACCCATACCTGAAATCCCTGTTCTGCCGGAATACTGAAGCAGATGTAACCGTTTTCCTCTGCCGTAACGCTGCCGCTTATAGTATCCGCAGTCCGGCTTTCCACGGTAAATTTCCGTGCGGAAAGAATGTCCATGACATCTTCAAAGACTTCCTTCTGCATACGGTACGGCCGTATCCAGATTTTTTCCCCGCCCTCTTTGAGGGCGGTGTCCTCTTTGAGGGCGGTGTCCTCAGTGAGGGCGGTGTCCTCAGAGAGGGCGGTGTCCTCGGAGCGGACGGTAAAACTGTCCCCTTTCTCAAAATACCCCAACCGAAGCAGATATTCGTCACTGACCTTCTGTAGCTCCCTTTCTTCTCCCTTAGAAGAAAGGAAAATCTTGCCCTCAGGCTCTGAGTAAACAAGGGCGTACAGATATCCGTCTTCCTGTACGTCAACCGTAAAGGAGTCTTCCTTCTGCTCCGTAATTTCCTTATCAACGACCTTAAACAGGGACTGCTCCACTCCCAGCTCTCTTACGAGGGCATTCTGAATGGCAAAGGCACTGCTGTTGCTCTCTGTCAGAATGGTATTCCATCTGTCAAACTCCTTCTCCGTCAGGAAAAATCCCGGACCAAGCGAATAGTTCTGCCTATAGACGTAAAAATCCTCTGTTTCTTCTATCTTCGTATAAAGAAACGTGTCCGGCTCCTCCACATCCATCAGAAGATACCGCAATCCCAGAATACTTTCCGCAAAAGGCGTTGCTCCTTTGTAATGGTAAGTAACCTTGCTGCCGCCCATTCCCAGTTTATCATAAATCCACCGGATATGGCTGTTGGTGGTGGAAGAAAAAACGGACAGGGAGGAAAATCCTGACAGGGCGCCATCGTTTTTCGTCATCTGGTCCAGATTGTCCATCCGGTAAAAGCTTTGTCCCGGGTCTGTCTCCTCTATCATGGCAACAATACTCTCGTATTCCCTCTGCCTGCCCAGGTAATAATTACGTCCGACAGGCTCCACACTGGTGTATGCCATGTTCAGTACCGCTTCGGTACAGACCAAAAGCAGTATAGCCCAGTTTGCAATCTTTTTCCAGCCTTTTTTCTGATAGAATATAGCAAAAACAATACTTAAAAGCAGATATCCGGCTAAAAATATCCATGCCGATGCCATGACTTCCACGGTCAACCCGTCCGTTGTCACAAAAATGCCGCATGCCGCCAGCAGGACAAGCCCCGTCAGAGTACCGGCAGCCGTCTGCCATCTGCCGTTTTCCTTCTGCTTAAGCACTGCCTCACAGCACATGGTAAGTATCACCAGAATATACAAAAAGGACTGTCTTGCCGGCAGGGAATTGGGATAATTAAATCCGTGCCAGATATAGTTCAGCAGATTGACCGAATAACTCAACAAGAATACAGTAAGCAGGATAATGTACCCGATTTTCTTTTTCGGGCTTATTTTTTTGTGCCAGATATACATTGGCACCAAAAGAAACACACATACCCCGCAGTAAATATTGGGCCAGTGGTCCAGGCCTCTCTCCGGCTGCAGCATGGGCACATGCCTTGCTATCATGGAAAGGCCGTCAAAATAGACCTCGATTTTTTTTGGAAAAGAAAAGTCATGAAAGCCTGTGGTCTGCATGGCAAAGAAAAGCGGCACTAAAAGCACCCCCGCCATGGCTCCCGCCAAAAGTGAGCTTACGGTAAAATGAAGCACTGATTTGCATTTATCCTTAAATTTCAGACCGTTGGTGAAAAGCTCCATCAGAAAATAGAGTACTAAAAATACGCAGAGAATAATAGACAGGTAATAATTCGTAAAGATGCAGGCGGTAAGACTCAGAATATAACGCCGGCAGCGATGGCTCCGCACCAGTTCTTCCAGCCCCAAAATCACAATGGGAGCAAGCAACAGACAATCCAGCCACATGTGGTTCCAGTTGTATGCCGCCACATAACCGGACATAGCGTAAAATATGGCAAAATAAGTGATGCGGATGTCCTTTGTGTCAAAATGCTTCGACAGATAATAGGACATGGTAAAACCGCACAGACCGATTTTTAAGACAATGAAATAGGTCATGTAATCCATCAGAAAGGCTTTGGGTACAAAATAGCAGAGCCAGTACACCGGGCTTGCCAGATAATACGCATAAACAGCGGTAAAATTGGTCCCCAGTCCAATACGGAAGGTATAGGCTAAGCTTTCCCCGCTGTGCAGCTTTTCCCAGAACTCCGTCAGAAAAGGCACATACTGGTGATACATATCGGAATACATGAAGCTGTTTTCCCCGAAAGGATAAATTCCACGGTATATAAAAATGCCCAGAAGCAGCAGAATGGGCAGACCAAGGGACAGGAAATACACGGTATTTTCTTTTTTCAATATTTTCCTTTGTTTCATAATCCTCTTCCCCTTTCTGCATTTTGCCAGAAAAGCGCGTGAAAGACAATTTTTCTTTTCACGCGCTCTTTTTCATGCGGATAACAGGACTTGAACCTGCACCCTCTCGGAATAGAACCTAAATCTATCGTGTCTGCCAATTCCACCATATCCGCATATCAAACATACCTAATTAGTATACGCAGAGGACATAAGATTTGTCAATATCCAAATATTGCTCTTGCTTTTTTTCGCTTTCTGTCCCATAATAATGCTGTTTTACTTATAGACTTATAGATTAGAAATAATCTGCTTTACAAAATCTACAGAAAGGCAGGGACTCCCCATGAAAGACCTGACAACAGGTAAGCCCATTAAAATCATTTTATTATTTGCCATTCCCCTTTTTATCGGACAATTATTCCAGCTGTTTTACAGTCTGGCAGACACCCGCATTGTCGGCGCCATTCTGGGGGAAACCTCACTGGCTGCCGTCGGCGCCACCACTACGTTAAGCGACTTTCTGATTGGCCTTCTGAACGGCTTTACCAACGGCTGCGCCATTATCATTGCCACCTACTTCGGCTCCGGTGACAGGGACAACATGAAAAAAGCCATCGGCGGAACCATTCTGTCCGGCATAGTGCTTTCCGTTCTCATCAGTGCCGGCTGCCTGCTTTTCCTGCCCCGGATTTTATGTGCCTTAAATGTAGCCGATTTTCTCATGGCAGAGTCCAAGGCTTACATCGGCATCGTACTGGCAGGTTTACTGGCTGCTACCCTCTACAATGTATGCGCCGCTATCCTGCGTGCTCTCGGCGATACCTTTACCCCGCTTCTGTTCTTAATTCTGGCAGCTGTACTGAATGTAGTGCTGGATTATACCTTAATTAAATACGGAAATATGGGTGTGGCAGGCGCCGCCCTGGCAACCGTTATAGCCCAGGCTGTTTCCGCCGTACTCTGTTTCTTCTATATGAAAGTCCGTTACCCGGAGCTTTCCCTCCGCCGTGAAGATTTCCGTTTTGACAAAATCATTTACAAAAAACTGATTACCACCGGTTCTTCCATGGGCTTCATGGTTGCCTTCGTAAACTTAGGCACCCTTGCCTTGCAAATAACCATCAATACCTTCAATCAGGATATCATTGTGGCGCATACCGCCGCCCGTAAGGCTACCAACATTTTCATGCTGCCCTTCTCCGTACTGGGCACCACTCTGGCAACCTTCTGCGGTCAGAATTTAGGCGCCGGCAAATACAGCCGTATCAAGACCGGACTGCGTGACACCCTGCTTCTGACCTTTATCTGGTGTGCCGGTGTGGCTCTGGTCGCTTACACGCTTTCCGGGCCTCTTGTCCATATGATAACGGCTTCCGACAACGAGGTCATCCTTTCCACGGCATCCCTCTACCTGAAGGTAAACACTTCCTTCTATTTTGTCACCGCCATTATCTGCCTGTTCCGTAACAGCATGCAGGGCTTCGGTGACAATAAAACGCCCGTTTTCTCCAGCTCCTTGGAGTTAATCGGCAAAGTTGCCATCTCCTTCCTGCTTGCCCCCGCCATCGGTTACATGGGCATTATCGTGGCAGAACCTATTGTCTGGTTCATCATGGTAATCCCCTTAATCGTGAACATGGTGCGCAATCCGATCTTAAAGCAGCAGGACAAGGAAACCGCTTAAAGATGCCGTTACCCGTTTTTCGTAAATAAACTCCGCAGCAGACAACAAAAAAGAGACCCTTCAAAGGTCTCTTTTTTTCGTGAAGCACGGGGGATTCGAACCCCCGACAACTTGATTAAAAGTCAAGTGCTCTACCGACT
>ENA-OPCY01000037-OPCY01000037.1-human-gut-metagenome-genome-assembly--contig:-NODE-37-length-106870-cov-17.400384_pt1 | contig 106870 bp, 100 predicted proteins | sample MGYA00241568_ERZ501487 | MGnify/ENA primary metagenome ERZ501487 (study PRJEB25962, sample SAMEA2042574) | human gut metagenome | biome: human gut; feature: human-associated habitat; material... | reverse complement strand
GAGGGCGAGGGGTATGACGTTGACTTCGACCACCAGTTCATAGAGGCTGAGAAGTATGATGCGAAGCCTACATACAAGAAGTTCCTTGGTTATCGCCCTGGCGTGGCAGTTATTGGCGACTTGATTGTCGGCATTGAGAACAGCGACGGCAACACAAATGTCCGTTTCCACCAGAAGGACACGCTGAAGAGGTTCTTTGAAAGGTTTGAACAGAACAAGCTTATTATCAACCGTTTCAGAGCTGATTGCGGCTCGTGTTCTGAAGAGATAGTGGAAGAGATTGCTAAACACTGCAAGACCTTCTATATCCGTGCCAACCGATGCAGTTCGCTCTACAATGACATCTTTGCCCTCAGAGGTTGGAAGAAAGTGGAATTGGGCGGCATTGAGTTTGAGCTGGCCTCCATTCTCATCGAGAAATGGAAAGGGAAGGCATACCGTCTTGTGATTCAAAGACAGAAGCGGATAGACGGCGAACTCGACCTGTGGGAAGGAGAATACACCTACCGCTGCATCCTTACAAATGACTACGAGTCTTCCGAGAAAGAGATTGTCGAATTCTATAACCTCCGTGGAGGGAAGGATTAGTTTCTGTTGTTTGTACCGGAGCAAGTTCTGCTACAAGTACCATGACATGTGTTGAAGCAACTGTTCATACAACGGTTGTTACATCCTGCGCATGACATTGCATTTGCAGTTTCTGACAAGATAGGACTTGACAGGAGAGCTGCACCAGCCAAAATAGGCAGAGCACCTTTAGCGGCTCTCTTAAAGAACTCACGACGAGACTGAAGTTCTTCATTCTTACCATTTTTCTTCATAAAATAAAAAATTTAAATTAAACAATATGCCTTTCGGCATTATTTGACAATCTCAATAAAATCAGTAGGAATATACGCAGTAGCGACAAGGCACAATCCCGAGATCTCAACAACAATTCTTTGTTGTCCTGCTATTCTGGCAACTTTTCCAACCACTCCCTTGAAGTCACCAGCTATTACTCGTACTTTATCTCCACTTTTATAGTGACACTGTTCCGCTGTAACAATGCGTACATGCTCACTATCAGTACTTGTTGCTTTGATAAAATTTATCATTGCATTGTATGGTATAATAAGCGGAGGATTTTTACCGTTTGCCTCTGGAGGAAGCGTCTTATCCAAATAATATTTTATAAAAGAGATTGGGGCATCAACTGTCTTTTTCACAAAACTGTCTGATTGTTCCCTTGTGGCGTATATAAAAAGAAAGTTGGGAAGAAGAGGCTGTTGTATTCGCTTCTTCTTCCCAGCAATCACTTTTAGTACATAGTGCATCGGCACGTATGTCTTAATATCATTCTTCTTTGCTTTCTCTACGGCTGCATTTACCCTGTTATAAGTAGCACGAAGAACAAACCAGTTGTAACCTTCCTGCTGGACATATTCCGAGGACACCCCTGTTTGTGAGCTTTGGGCTTCGGGGGAGACATTGGAGGCAAATCCAATGTGAGGAGGTGAATCGCAACCTCGTTTGGTATGCGCATTAAGCAATGCGTTCATATCGGCTTATATGTCGTTGCTCGTTAATAGCAATATAGACATAAAAAGAGCGTGGAAACGTCTGTTGTCTATTCCACAGTCTGAGGCTCTAGCAATTGCCTATCATAGTTGAACAGACAACGTCAGAGCCCACGCCGATATGAATAATCATTTCCATTAGGAGACCATAATAAACAATTGTTGTGCCCGAAAAGGTACAATCCGTGCTTACAGGTCTCCGCAGGAGCGATATTATCACACCCGGGACATCTACCGTTGGCTTTGCTCAAGACTATGATAACTGTTAATTTGCTAGATTACAGACTGTCTTAAACAGAGCGTTAGTAAACGCCTTCATTATGTCTGGACTATCTTTCCCACCCAATGCCCGCTTTGTACCGCTTTGTCATTATGACTCCGCCATACTCAGCACGGCGTAGGCTGCCTTGTATGCCATCACGAAAGAACACGTCTAACCTCAATGGCTATAAACATGGCGATAATAGTCCGCTGCAAAAGTACAAAGAAAATCTCAATACAACCTCATTTTGTTATGGAAAAGTATGTATAAACCTTAAATTTAACCATAATTAACTAAATTCTTGCTCAAATCTCGTATATTTTGTGTAAGGAAATGGCCTCTTATTGGCGTAAAAAGCAAAAGACAGATGCGAATGTCACATCTGTCATTATTGTTGTCGCACATGTCTTTCTTGAAAGAAAGCCTATGGCTGGTTTATTTCAGAATGATTTTCTCCTTTGCTGGATGACATAAGGAGAATGTACTTTTGCCGTCTTTGTTTGTATAGCAGAAGTCGCATGAATTTATAATATCCATGCCAATCACCACATCATAGTCTGAATTGTCGTTAAGCAGAGCCTGAACATTCAACTCTGCTGTTCCTGTTGGAAGGATAACATGAACAAGGTAAGTCCAGGATTCGACATCACCTCCTGCACTCGAAATAAGAGCCTTGTTCTTCGGTTGTAACCCTAAAGCATTTACAACTTCCTGTGAAATCAATGTATTGGTCGCTCCTGTGTCCCACAATACATTTTCAACTTGGCAATGAACAGGAACAGCCACGTTTGCCGACAAATCTACGGCTGGACAGATAATGACGTTTGTAAGAATAGCCTCTGGCTGGGATTCGTATTCTTTTGTATATACAGCCATTCCTACCTCAACTCAATTTTTCCCGTATATGAAGTTTGTTGAGGAACAGGCTCGTCAGTGATAAGGCGAACCAAACGGACATAACCTGTCCGTGCAGCTCTATTTCCGTTAATGACGGGAGCCTGAACTGCGGTTGCAAAATCTATTGTCTTGTTCTTTATAACTTTCATATACCTACAATTTAAAAAATGTCCCGCTGGGTACGCTGTTCTTATGGGAAGCGAGCGGGATTTGTCAATGCAAAGGTAGGCATTCAATTCCAAAAAACCAAACAATTGGAAGAAAAACTAATCTAACTACCCTAAATTTAACATTTTATCAGGAAAACTACTAAACAATGAATACGTCTTTCAAACGCTATTCTATTGCCGCCGAATCATTAACCTGCATTGTCTATCAGCAATATATGCCAACAGAGATACAACTGAGGTACAAGACATCCATTTTCGCCCTATGTTGAAGCCACTAACAAGGCTCTCTCATCCCTCTTTTTCTTTTTCGACCGTCTCACTCTTTATGGCTGATGAAAGTGGGACTTTTCATCAAAAATGCGCTCTTTGGATAGCAACCAGCCAAAATTGCCCAAAATATTTTTATAAAAAATCTTAAAACCGCTTTTTGCCCCTGTCATAGTTTTTTCTCTTTGCCGAGTACCTTGAACCACAGAAAATCCCCTGTTCAAAATTTGTACCGTTTTGAATTTGTTGTTTTTAGGAAAGTATTGTGGCTCAGCGTGTTAGAAGATACAAAAAGGCTTCCACATGCATGTCATATGAACAGCGTAGTCCGTCAACTTTTAGAACAAAATACGGATGTGGTTATGGTCGATACGGGCGATTCCTATGAAGGTATCTGTGGTTACTACAAGGGAACATATATCTCTTACTCCAAGGAGAAGCCTATTTCCATGAACCCCTTCAAGGTCACAAAGGAAGAGTATGAATTGAACTTCGGGGAAAAGAAGAACTTCTTGAAGTCTTTGATATTCCTGATATTCAAGGGTAACGACTTTCCAAGCAAGATTGAGGACATACTCATCAACCAGACCATCGTGGAATACTACGAAGCCTACTTCCATCCCTTTACCAAGTTTACGGAGAAGGAACGTGAAGGGTTGAGACAAAAGCTGTTGGTTGCCTCCAAGATGGAAGAAGACTATGATAAGTTCTCCCACAGCATGGAAGACATTGATGCCCAAATCAGAGAAGCCGAAATGGACAAGCAGGCGGAAAGCAGAGCACTCATGCTTCCGGCAGAAGCCCGGCGACTCAAGCTGCTCCGCCAGTGCCGTTCGCTCTATGCCCTTGCCCAGGATGAAGCTGCCAGCAAAGGCGAAAAGGAACGTGCCCTGCAGATTATCGAGAACTACAAGAAGGAACTCTACAACAACTCCATGCTTATCAAGATAGACAAGCAGATAGACCACATCGAGGAACAGAAACGCCGACTGAAAGTCCGGGAACTGTCCTTCAACTCCTATTACGAGTTTGCTTTGGAACGTATTCCGCAAATCGTGGCACAGGAGAAGATTCAGTTCAACATCCGCGACTTCGCTGCCATCCTGAAGCAGTTCTACCGGGGTGGCGAACTGGAGATGACCCTGAACTCCGACCTGGACGTGAACCTCTTTGATGAGCAGTTCATCGTCTTCGAAATCGACAAGATTAAGGATGACCCCGTGCTTTTCCCTATAGTTGTTTTGATTATCATGGATGTGTTCCTGCAGAAGATGCGCATCAAGAAAGGACGCAAGGCACTCATCATTGAGGAAGCGTGGAAGGCGATTGCTTCGCCCACCATGGCAGAATATATAAAATATTTGTACAAAACAGTCAGAAAGTTCCACGGCATAGCAGGTGTCGTTACCCAGGAGTTGAACGATGTGATAGATTCGCCCATCGTGAAGGAAGCCATCATCAACAACTCCGACGTGAAGATACTGCTCGACCAGACCAAGTTCAAGGACCGCTACGAGGACATTGCCGCCATCCTGGGACTGACACCCATCCAGCGGCAGCAGATATTCACCATCAATGCCCTGAACAACCGGGAAGGACGCAGCTACTTCAAGGAAGTCTGGATATGCCGGGGACAAAACTCGGATGTGTACGGTGTGGAGGAAGCACCGGAATGCTACTGGGCCTACACCACCGAACGCATGGAGAAGGAAGCCCTCAAACTCTATCTGGCCCACTACGGAACCATGCAGGAAGCCATCACGCACATAGAGGCAGACCGCAAACGGGACGGCGGGCATAAGTATCTGGAATTTGCCAGAAAAGTCAATCAACATCAAAAAGTCATGTCATTATGGTCAAGTTAAGATTCCTGTTGATGGCGGTACTGATGATTGCCGCTTCAACGCAAATGTATGCCGGATGGCGCATCGTTGTGGACAAGAACTGCATCAAAATCGTGTCCTCCAACCTTGCCGCCCAGAAACTCATCGAGGAACAGCACAATGCCCGGCTGGACACCATCGCCGCCAAACAGCAGAAGGTGGAACTCTATTCGGTCAGCATGGCCACGATGAAGGAACTCTACAAGCTGTCGGTGCAGAACATCTCCGGTTTCGGCATGGAGAGCCTGTACTACAAGGAAATCGGCAGCTGTGCCCTCGACATCATCCGGAACGTACCGGAACTGATTAAAACGGTCAGCAAGGCCAAGTTCACCAACCAGCTCTACTGCCTGACGGAACTCGGAGGGCTGGTGATGGAAACACAGCAGCTGGTCGGCAACTTCGTGAATATCGTAAACAATGCGAAGATACCCAATCCGCTCAAGGGAGAAGGCACTGCCGAGAAGAAGAGCGACGGCTACAACATGCTCGACCGTTACGAACGGATGTCGCTGGCCAACTCCATCTACACCAATCTGAATGAGATCCGCTACAAGGTGGACGGCATGATGCTCATGGCACAGTATGCCACGCTGAATGACCTCTGCTTTGCCATCGATCCCGAGGGATGGGCCAGCATTGTCACCATGAAAAACCATGTGGACGGACTGGTATCGGACTGGAACGGACTGGTGGCTGCTAACTAAAAGATGAAAAAGCTATGGAACACTGGAAAAAGAAATTGGGCGCTGTCTGCCTGGTACTGTCCCTGATGGTGCCGGGTACGGCCACTGCCGTGGTCATACCCAAGGACCTGCCGACCATTGAAGCGCTGATAGCCCTGCACAAGTGCATCAAGAAGGACGAGGACCAGGCACTGGGCAGAGTGGCCACCAGTTTCGGGGAACAGTCGCTGGTGACGAAAGGCGCCAACAAGTTCAACGAGGTGCGGACCACGTTGAACACCAAGATGAGCAATGCCCATTCATATTTGGTACTGGCCGGAGCCATTTCCTCCACCGCCAACTCGCTCTACATGCTGGTAAAGGAATACAAGGACTTTACCTCCAACACTTTCAAGCATGTCAAGAAGAAGCCCTTTGTGGGATGGTACTATGCCGATGCCAACATGGCGATAGCCCGGGAAGTGCAGCACTGCTACAAGCTCTACGCTTCCGTGGCCGCCTCGGGCATCAACCTGATGAAGGCTTCCATGGACGAGAAGCTGAACTTGGTGATGACCCTCAAAGCCACCATCGACAAGGCCCGCTACATCGTGGACAATGCGAACCTCTACTGCTTTCTCATCACCGACTGCGGCTGGAAGCCCGACTACATCTGGGAAATACTCAACTCCAACGTGAAGGACGAGATAGCAAATCGTGTCATCAATCAATGGAACAAAGGATATGCGGTATAGAATTTTATTACTCTGCTTGCTGGGCATGACGATGGCTTCCGGTCTGCATGCCCAGCGTCCGACCAAGGACAAGGAAAAGGCCCGGCAGTGGCAGTCCATGGAGAACGGCCCCTGGGATTTCGCACCGGACTGGTACTACTTCCTGCTGCACAAGAAATACTCGGGTGCGGAAATGTACTGGAAGTGGGCAGGATTCCAATCCGGCTTCCGGGTGCGCTTCAAGGAGCACAAGTCCAACGTGAAGCGCATCATGCCCACCCGGGTAACGGCGGAAGAGACCCAGCGGCAGAAAATCAAGAAGGTGGAGGAAGAGCGCCAGAAGATGGAGGAACTCTATCAGGAGGAACTGCTCCGCGAGGCAGACCGCAACGTGGATCTGATGTTTCCTTCCTACAAGGACGAGTTCAACCGGATGCAGGACTGTATCACCGACGGACTGCTCTACTGCATGCAGAAAAGCAAGGGCAAGCTCCAGTATCAGGTGGACGAACTGAGCCGTCAGAATGAAATTCTCTGTGCCGACATCGCCTACATCCACAAGATGGGAGTCGGTTACGGACTGGAGAATGCCAAGCGGCAGAAGGCTTACGAGGAAGCCCGACAAAAAATGGAGGAACTGGTCAAACGGACCGCCAACCTCTGTGCGGTGGCTTCCACGCATTATTGACATACAAGTTTAGGAATGAGATTCTTTGAGAAAATAGTTTGTAACAAAAATAGAATGAAATATGAATCTACTGTTAGTACCATTAACCATCGGATTGCCTGCCATTGACGAGAGTCTGGATAAGCTGCTGGTCGCCATGGAAACCTTTCCCAATGTGGCGGTGCTGGGTGATGCCATCGGACTGGCACGCATCCTCGGCCTGTTGCTGGCGCTCTGTGTAGGCTCCTACGAATGCTGGATGATGATGCTCGGACGGCGCGGCATGGACGTGATGAAACTCCTGCGCATCATCGGCATTTCCATCTGTATCTCTTCTTCCTCGTGGATCTGTCAGGCCCTGCAGGTTCCCGGCAAAGGACTGGAAACCGCTACCAAGGCCATGGCAAAAGCCAAGAACAAGGAGGTGGCCGCTTTCGAACTGAAGGTGGCACAGAAACAGAGTGAATACCTCGACCGCTTGCGGGAGGTACAGGACTCCATTTCCACCGCCCAGCAGGTAGCCGCCATCGGACAGGATGCTGCCTGGTGGGACAAGCTCATCTACAACGTGGAGAATCTGGGCAACACCATCAACAACTATGCGCAGCGGGCAGCGGTGGCGGCTGAAACCAAGATGAGCGAATGGATCAACGATGTCATCCGCTTTGTGGGGGAACTGATATTCCAGATGTCCTACTACGGCATTCTGGTGGCGCAGCGCATCTTCATGGCCATCATGATGATTTTCTGTCCCATCATGTTTGCCCTGTCCCTGGCTCCGCCCTGGAATTCGGCCTGGAGCCAGTGGATGTCAAAGTTCCTTTCCCTCTCGTTATGGGGCTTCGTCACCTATATGTGCATCTACTACATCGACTTCATCCTGCTCTATAACCTGCAGCAGGACCTCATAGCTTACAACCACCTGCTTCACGGTTCGGTAAACTCCTGGGAACAGATTGGTGCACTGGGACTGCAGGGTATCGGTTCCAACTGTATGTATGCCATGGGGATGCTGGTGGGTGCCTATATCATCCGCTTTGTGCCCGAAGTGGCTTCCTGGCTGATTCCGGGCGGTGTCAGCTCCGGTGCAGGTTCAGCAGCCGGCAGTACCGTGATGGGCATGACAGCGATGGCAGGAGGTATGGCAGGAAGTGTGGTCGGCTCTGCAGCCAGCGGTGCCGCTTCTCTGGTCAGACCGGGCAAATCCAAGAACAGCAACAACAAGAAGTAATCACTCAAACCATTCCCTATGCTTATAGAATCCTTAGCACAGAAAACGAAACTCGCCCTGATGACGGTGCTGGCCACGATAGGTGGCTGCACCCTCATCTGCGGGTTCACCGTCTGGTGCTGCATCTCGCTCGTGACGAAAGAACGGGAGCAGATTTACATACTGGACGGTGACATTCCCTTCCTGGCACAGCGTGCCCAGCTGGAAGCGAACTTCACGATGGAAGCCAAGGCACATATCCAGCTCTTCCATCAGTATTTCTTCAACCTGCCTCCCGATAACGACTACATCAAGTGGACGGTCGGCAAGGCGATGTACATGGCAGACGGTACGGCCCTCAAACAGAAGCAGGCATTGGATGAGAACGGATTCTACTCCGACATCATCTCCTCTTCAGCGGTGTGTACCATCATGTGTGACTCCATTCAGTTCGACGAACATGAACGGAAATTCACCTACTACGGAACGCAGCTCATCAAGCGCCGTACTCGGGACCTGAAACGCTCCATGGTCACTACAGGCTACATCGAATCAGTCCCCCGTACCCGGAACAATCCGCACGGATTGATGATTACGAACTGGAGGACACTGGAGAACAAGGACCTTGATTACTGAAAAATAACCGGATAATAAATTCAAAATCATTGCATACATGAAATCATTCAGAAAGACACTTCAGGAAAGCAGGCTCAAGACGCATCACTTGATACGCTCCTGGCTGCAACCCAAGCTGGGAGCCGTCGGCACCAGATACCGCCTGGCAGGACGCATCCGTCTGGCCAACATCTGGGCAAGGAAACATCCCAAACGCACCTTTGCCTATGTCACAGGTTCGCTGTTTTTCTTGCTGGCAAGTACTGTGGCAATCGACAGCATGACCTTGTCAGACAAGCGTGAGCCGGATGTCAGCAGCATTGCCCAGTTGGAACCCGTGTTTGCCGGATTCCGTACCATTCAGGCAAACAAGAGCATACATCGTTCCACGCTGACGGAGTTGACCCAAGAGGGACAACAGCTGCGGGAGGAACTGGACTCGCTCATTGCGATACCGCGTAAAAGCCATCAGGATTCCATCGATATCGTACAAAGTTACAACCGGCTGGAATCCATTGTCAAATCACTTCAAAACAATGACCATCCATGATCAGAAAAATCAATTTCAAACAGCCCAAGTACATCTTCCCGTTGGTGGTGTTCATTCCCCTGTGTGCCCTGGTGTACTTCGTGATGCAGACCTTCGGAGGCAGCGAAGATGCCCAGCAGACGGTTGCCACCGACCGCATCAATACGGAACTGCCGCAAGCCAATGCGGAGGAAGCCGGAGATAAAATGTATGAGATGTCGCGCCGATTTGGGGACGAAGATGCCTTCACCGCTATCGGTGCTATCGGTGAAGAACAGAAGAAAGCCGAAGAACTGGAGCACGGCTACAGCGAAGACGAACTCAACAAGCTGGATGCAGCGGAAGCGGAACGGCTTCGTCAACAACGGGAAATGGAGGAACTGGAAAGGTCGTTGGCCGAATCCAGAAGACACATCAACTCCTTTGCCTACGGGGATAATGCTCCTTCAGGAAATAGGTCAAACAATGGAAGCAGAACCGCTTCATCAGCACCTACCGATGGCTATACTTCACAAGATGACTTCGCTCGTGACCTGGAGGAAATCCAACGCAGAAGTTACGAACGGCAGAAGGCCATTGAAAGCGGATTGGGTATCGGGCGCTTTGACCGGGATGAACTGGCTCAGAAACAAAGAGCAGACTCCATTGCCAAGGTCCGTCAGGCTGAAAAAGAACGCAACCGCCCCAAACTTGTCATTAAGTCCGGTGATACCAATGCGGAGAAGTTTCATACGGTAACTTCCCCCGATGATGTAGCTGAAGCCAAACTCATTCGGGCGATGATTGACCAGACCACTAAAGCCAAGGAAGGGACCAGACTTCGTTTCAAATTGCTGGATGACATTACCGTCAGCAACACCAAGTTGAAGAAAGGCACCTACCTCTATGGAACAGTGACTGGCTTTGGACAGCAGCGTGTGAAGGCCACCATTACCAGCATTCTGGTCGGTGACAAGTTCATCAACGTGAAGCTTTCGGTGTTCGATAATGACGGCATGGAAGGGTTCTATGTACCGGAAAGTTCTTTCCGTGAGTTCGTGAAGGATGCCAGCTCCAGTGCCGTGCAGCAAAACATAAACTTCCAATCGGAAGATGGCTACGGTTCCGGCATCTCAGGTGAAGCTCTGGCACTGCAAGCCTTGCAAAACGTCTATAACTCAGCTTCTTCGGCCATTTCGTCCAACATCCGCAAGAACAAGGCAAAAATCAAGTACAACACGATTGTGTATCTGATTAACTCGGAGGAAGCAAGGTAAAAGGTCTAGAATGAAAATAGGTAAACTATCTTACTAATCACAGAGTAAGTAAGGTTACAAGTAATAGAGTAAGCAAGTTTACAAGTAACGCAATCAGCAAATAATCAAATCAGTAAATCATAAAAATTACCTAATATGAAAGCGAAATTATTTTTACTTTTCTTCAGTCTTCTCGGTTTTGTCGTACAGGCTGCAGCTAAGGAGAAGATCTACGTGAACAGTGAGGTAACTACCCACATCGTCATGCCCGAAAACATCAAGTTGGTGGACATCTCTACCACCAAGATTATGGGCAACCAGTGTGCCGACAACATGGTGCGCATCAAGCCTTATCTGGAGCCAGACTCCATTAAAACCTCCTTTGACGAGAATGAATTGCTGGGTACCATCACCCTGATTGGAGAGCGCCATATCGCTCAGTATGATGTGGTTTATACCCATTATCCCAGCATGGCAGCCTCCATCTTTGAGGTAGCTTACAGCGATACCCAGTCCTATATCAACCCCGAGGTATCGATGCCCAAGGCCGAAATGGTGCGCTATGCGTGGGCGGTGTATGGCAGTAAGCGCAAGTACAATCAGGTGGTGTCGAATGCCCACGGCATGAAGGCCATCGTCAACAACATCTATACCATCGGTGACTACTTCTTTATTGATTATTCCTTACAGAACAAGACGAAGATTGCCTACGACATTGAGGAACTTCGCGTGAAGCTGACGGACAAGAAAGAGACGAAAGCCACCAACTCGCAGACCATTGAACTGACACCGGTTTATTCGTTGAATCCGGTCAAGAAGTTCAAGAAGAATTACCGCAATGTGCTGGTGATTGAGAAGCTGACCTTCCCGGATGAAAAGGTGCTCCGTCTGGAGATCTCAGAGAACCAAATCAGTGGCCGTGTCATTACGCTCACCATTGAATACGAAGACATCCTCAATGCCGATGGCTTTGATTCGGACATTCTGAAGAACTCTTCATGCTATCCTTACTATTACATTTACCGCTAAATCTGACCCGATATGAAGAAGATTTTAATGATCATCTGTTGTGCGTTTGCCGTGTTTTCGGCATCCGCACAGGACAAGAAACTCACGCTGAATGCAGGTTTCCTGTTCCCGAACACCTTGAATGCGATGATTGGTTACGAGTATCCGTTGAGCTATGGCAATGCCGTGGAAATCTACGGTGAAGTGGGGAACCATTGGCAGAAACCCACCTGTTGCCGGTTCTGGAAGGGCTACTATTGGGATGGCGGATTGGTCTATAAGCAGCGACTGGTACGTTACAAGAACGGCATGCTCCGCTTCCGTCTCGGCCCTCAGTTCGGTGCCACCCAGAAGAAGTTCTTCCTCGGTGTGGAAACCGGTTTTGAATACAGCTATGTCTTTCAGAACGGCTGGGAGTTCTCGCTGATCCAGAAGAACAACGTGAACTTCCTGCATGGAGATACCTTCCGCAACGGACTCTTACTGGGTGTAAAAATTCCGTTCTGATTATCGTTTAACGTGTATTTTAAATGCAATAACAATGGCATTCGAAGAAACCCGGGAACAGCAACAGATGTACAACTACTTCCGCAGTTGCATCTACATCTTTCTCATCATCGAGATTGTGATGAATCTTCCCATTACGGCTGATAACCGTGTGACGCAGTTTATCCTGGACTTGTTGGGCAGATTCAAGGTGTTCAACTCCGTATCGGGCTGCAAGGTGGCTGAGCTGATCTGCATCTGTGTAGTCTGTATCGGCACCAAGGCAAAGAAGGCGCTGAAGTTCAATATCAAGACGATGGTCATCTATCCGGTGCTGGCCGGATTGACGTTAGTTGGCATGTGCTTTATCTTTCACGGCATGAATATCGGCATGAGCTGGTTCGGCTTTCCGGCCAACCGCATCCTCTATGCACTCTGCTCGGTCGTAGGTACCATGCTGGTGCATCAGGGACTGGACGGCATCGCCAAGTATTACAATTACAAGGTGGGTGAAGACCGCTTCAACTTCGAGAACGAATCGTTCCAGCAGTCGGAAACTCTGGTAGCCAATGACTATTCGGTGAACATCCCGATGATATACTACTGGAAGCAGAAGATGCACAAGGGCTGGATCAACATCATCAATCCCTTCCGTGGGACGATTGTATTGGGTACACCGGGTTCAGGTAAGTCTTTCGGCATCATCGATCCCTTTATCCGGCAGCACGCTGCCAAGGGATTTGCTATCATGTGCTACGATTTTAAGTTCCCTACATTGGCCAAGACACTTTTTTATCAGTATTGCAAGAACCGCAAGGCTGGTAAACTGCCACAAAACTGTGGCTTTCGCATTATCAACTTTACGGACGTGGAGTATTCCGACCGCATCAATCCGATTCAGCGCAAGTACATTCCAGATTTGGCGGCAGCATCGGAAACTGCAGCTACCTTGCTGGCTTCCCTGAACAAGGGAGGCGGTGAAAAGAAAGGCGGTTCGGAAGCCTTCTTTACCAATTCGGCAGAGAACTTTCTGGCAGCCATCATCTACTTCTTTGTGAACTTCCATCCGGTAGGCTTCAAGAACGGCAAGAAGCTGAAACGCTACGTTTCTCTGGCAGAAGACTCCGAAGTAGTCATACCCGAGGGAAATAAACTGGAACTGGTGATACGGAACTGGGACGATTACCATGCCCTCGATGCAAAGGGAAACATCATCCTGGACTTTGTGGACAAAGACGGAAACGACGTGTCAACGGATGAAGACCGGATGTTTGTGGATTTAAACGGCTTCTCGTATTTTGACCGGACGGGTAAACAAGTTCACATAGAACGCTGCTGGTACGAGGATGAAGACGGCAAGGAGGTAGAACCGGACACCATCACTGGGGAGTATTCGGACATGCCGCATGTACTTTCTTTTTTGGGAAGACCCTACGACCAAGTATTCAATATTCTGATGCAGGATGACAAGATAGCTTCCCTCATGGCTCCCTTCAAGAGTGCCTATGATAACAAAGCGAATGACCAGCTGGAAGGTATGGTGGGTACGCTCCGTGTCAATGCTGCTCGCTTGGTATCTCCGGAAGCCTACTGGGTGTTTACGGGGGATGACTTCGACTTGAAGATTTCGGACAAGGCCAATCCGAGCTATTTGGTGATTGCCAACGACCCGGAGAAGGAACAGGTCATCGGTTCGTTGAATGCACTGGTGCTGAACCGACTCATTACAAGAGTCAATTCCAAGGGAAATATCCCGGTGAGCATCATTGTGGATGAATTGCCCACACTCTACTTCCATAAGATAGACCGCTTGATTGGTACGGCTCGCTCCAACAAAGTGGCGGTGACCCTGGGCTTTCAGGAACTGCCGCAGCTGGAAGCGGACTACGGCAAGGTGGGCATGCAGAAGATTATTACGACCTGCGGTAACATCTTCATGGGTGCTGCCCGTAACAAGGAAACCTTGGAATGGGCGCAGAATGATGTGTTCGGCAAGGCGAAGCAGACTTCCCGGTCCATCTCCATCAACGACAACAAGGTATCGACCACCATCTCCGAAAAGATGGACTACCTGGTGCCTGCCGCCAAGATAGCGGATATGGCGACCGGTTGGCTGGCGGGTCAGGCTGCCCGTGACTTCACGGCTACGGACGACAGCATGCTGAACCACTTCGACATCGAGCAGTCGGAGGAGTTCAAGACCACGAAGTACTTCTGCAAGACACACTTCGATATGAAGAAGATTAAGGACGAAGAGGACCACTATGTACCGCTGCCGAAAATCTATGAGTTCAAGAACGACCGCGAGAAGGAAATCATGCTGAACCGCAACTTCAAACGGGTGAACGAGGAGGTGGACAAGATGGTCAAGGAACTGCTGGGTATGGCATAAATGATTTGTATAATGGCATCTTTACAATCAACATATAAACATTCAAGCCTTTTGCCTCCATTAAGTGGTAGCGCACTGAAGGTCATCGCCGTCCTTTCCATGGTGACAGACCACAGTGTCTACTACCTGATGGAGCACGGAACACTTCTTTATGAGGTCATGCGTTGCTTCGGTCGCATCGCTTTTCCGGTGTTCGCCTTCCTCATTGCAGAGGGCTTCCGGCATACCCGAAACCGGATGAAGTACTTCCTGCAGCTGCTTGGATTTGCCGTAGTTAGTGAGGTGCCGTGGTACTTGCTGAATGGCGCAGACGGAACGCACAATGTGCTCTTTACTCTGGCATTGGGTGTGATGGCACTGGCAGCTTTTGAGGCATCAAAAAAGGAGGACATCCTTTGTGGGGCTGTCATCCTTTCTATTGCTTGTTTCGCCACTTGGTCGGGTGTGGACTATGAGTGGCGGGGGATTCTGCTAATGGTGGTGTTCTACCTGTTGGGAAATGTCTGCAATCCTTCTTTTCCCTCCGGTAGAAAGGCGCAGCTATTCTGTGTCTTTCCACTCATGATACACTATGGGATAATCGGCGCTTTGCTGGCTTGCGGGGTGATTGCCTGTTATGATGGAACACGCGGGTTCATCCATGGCAAGGTAGCGAAGTATGGGTTTTATGCTTTCTATCCGGTGCATCTGATTCTTTTGGTTCTGATAGGAAAGTAATCTATCTTAATGTGGGTAAGGTTGAGTCCTTATTCAGGTTTTATTCTTTTCCCCTCCTTGTTGATGTAGTACCATTCCTTGCTTTCCTGGTAGTGCTATTATCTAATTCCTTTCTTCCATAAAGGCTGTGACAACCCCCTTTCGAAAACTATTATAGCATAAAAACAGCCCACTCTGTTGTTTTTTTGTTCCTTTGTGTAAATTTGCGATTGCACAGCATCCTGTTTGAAGGGTATGTACCTTAAAGAAAGAGTGAGAATCAAAGAATAAAAACAAATCTAAAAACAACAAAAGTATGAAACGAATGAACTGTTATTTTCTGCTGTTGGTAGCCGCACTATGTGTTTTGCTGTTTCATGCACAGAAAGAGTAGCCGATAGATGGTATTACAGGCATAAACCTGGAAGACGGCCGTATTCTCCACCGGGAAATTTCGGACGACAAGCCTCTTACGGAGAGCACCGCATTATCGACGGCTACCATTCCTCCTATATCCTTGCCCGTTTCAAGGGCGGTCTTTTCAATGGCGATTATGAAGAGTACATCTACAACAAGTTGAAAGCCAAAAGCTCCTATAAGGAGGGTGGAAGGACAGAACCTGCAGAAAGTATGACGTTGAAGGTAGGGTAACGAAAGAGAAATCCTAGAAATCCGGCAAACTGGACGGTGCTCACCGCACGTTTTACACAAAGGAGAAACTGGAAAAGGAACGCTTCTACAAAGAAGGAATGAAAAATGGAAAGGACGTGTACTACGAGTTTGACGGTACGCTGCGCAGGGAACATAACACCAATAGCTGTTTAATGAAAAACGATATTCCATTTCTATGTACTTCTTCTGCACAAGTTGGATTAAAGACCGACAGATGTTATGTATATAGAACTTCCAAAATTTGATCAGCCACTTTTGAATCACTAATGCGTATGGCATTGTTTTCATCCGTATTGTAACCAAGATAGTTGACGCTTCCATACCATATCAAAGACTTGTCAATGATAACAGCGTCCATCGACAATGAATCAATGACTTTGGTCCGGATTCCTGTTTCTTTCAGTCTTTCTTCCTTTTCTGTATTGTTTTTGACCAAAGCGAAAACCTCCACACCTCGTGCCGACAATTCCTTCAGCATGTCAAGTATGGGGGAATGTTTGCTCAGCCATAGCCTCGTTGCAGAAATGACGACCGAATGTTTGGCTTGGGATAAATCATTGAAAAACAGCTTTTGATAGGTGTGTCCGTTAAAAATAATGCTTTGTAGGCTTTCAGCAGATACATCCACCGGTTTCTCCTGCTTGATCCTATAACCTACAGATGCATATCCTTTCAGCCTGCGTCTGTACATCACATCGCACATCGGCATGCGGATGTCAATATAGTCATAGATGCGGACTTCCTTCTTACCTGTATATTCCCGGTGCAATCGCCCGGCATATTGAGCGACAATCCCTTTCCAGGAAACGGGCAAAGCCAGAAACAGGGTGTCTAAACGGGGATAGTCGAATCCTTCGCCAACATACTTTCCGGTTGCCACGATGACAAGTGGCTCTGAGGGGTTTACATTCTGCAGATATTCCATTCTACGGAGTTTTTCCTTTGCCGGTTCCGAACCGACAAGGGTAACTACATGTTTGCAATGAGGAGCCAAAGCTTTTGCCAATGTCTCTACATGAGCGGTAAGACCGGTCAGTACTATAGGTGTTCGTCCCTCCTTCAAGGCTTCGCATACATCATCCGTGATGAGCCTGTTTCTGTTCACGTCTTCGGACATTTTCTGCACCATCCGTGCATAAGTGGATTTTTCATCTGCCAGTTCCCTGTAGGAGGTGAAACGGGGTACGAGCAGGCGTGCGAAAGTTTGGGATGCCATCTGGACTTTGGCATCAGCCGAAAAACGGACCGGCCCACATTGCATGAAGATAATGGGCTGGTGACCGTCCTTACGGATGGAGGTGGCCGTCAACCCATAGACGTAGCGGGCATTGGCATACTTCAATACCCGTTCAAAATTCACAGCCGAAACATGGTGGCATTCATCCACAATCACCATTCCGTAGTTTCGGACAAAGGGCTTCACCCCGTTCTCCTCCAGACAGGACTGTATCAGGGCGATGTCTATTTTTCCATGCAACGTGTTTCCCTTTGAATCCAGAGTACCGAATGGAGAAAAGGTCTTTTTACGGCCGCGCTTTTTGGGTAGTTCATCTTCTGTAAAGTCGATTTGAAGAAATTCTTCTAAGCGGGATTTCCATTGGTCCAGCAGAGCCTTGGTATGTACTAATACTAGCGTGTTCACTTTCCGCTCTGCTATCAAGCCGATGGCAGTAACCGTCTTTCCAAATGCGGTTGTGGCATTCAACACCCCGTTGTTGTAGGCTGTCAAACAAGCTATAGCTGCTTCCTGTTCTTTGTGGAGCTTGCCTTTAAACCTTACGGTTACATGCTCTCCGGAATTGGTCTTGTCTTCCACACGGTACGATACCCGGTTGCTGTCTAACAAGGCTGTAATTGCATCCTCACATCCCCGTGGCAGAGAGACATAATCCTCTTCCATCTCGGCACAGGAGATGATACGGGGGATATTGTAGGTGGACAGGCGCATTCCTTGTCTGGCATAAAACTCGGGATTTCTGAATGATGCAATCCGTTTCAGATGGTTGACAACCTTTGCCTGGAGTCCGGACAAAGGAATATACAGCATGTTGGAGCGCACAAAGTAGAGATTGGCCGGAAAGTCATTTCGGGTGATTTTCTGGGGTGTCGGAGTTTCCCAAGGCCTTGTTTCGCAGGTTGTAGATAAATCGCCGAGTTCGGAAGCCGTCGCATGCTTTGCCAGTACCGCATCAATTTCTGATTCTGAAAGCCGCTTTATCTGAAGCAGATAGTCCCACTGGTCTTTGTAAACCATAAAGTTTTCATCCACAAATACACTGTTCCCTTCCTTGCGGGCTTTTCCCTGCAGTGGCAGTGCCACCAGGTTTCCGAATCCGCCATCCGGTATCCTGTCCTGGTTTGGAAAGAAGCGGTCATAGGATTTGAAGGTCATCCGCCCGTTTCTGTTCGTGGCTTCCGTCAGAATCGAGTTTCCAAGCCTCCGTGCTTTGGATGCAGACAACGGCTGTTCAAAGAATATCCAGACATGTGCACCGTTGCCGGAACGGGAGCGTTCTATTGCACAGGGAACATTCCAGTCCTTGCAGACCCCGACGTATGCCAGTACATCTTGATGATAGCCGTGTTCACAGGATTTGTCATCAAAATCCGCACAAAGAAAATTACAAGTATGGTCTGCAAGAATGGCATAGGCACCGATTACATCCTGTCCGTCCGGACTTTTCCCCTCAAGATGCCTGTATATATCCTCATACTCCAATGCTTTGAACAGCCTATTGGGGCATTCCATACATCTGTATCTTTTCTTGTCGCACAACTGCCTGTCCCATTCGTTCCGGCATACAGGCTGGTAGCCGGATTTCCCGGTGGTCCGGCTGTACCATCTCCGCGCAAACACGTCCTCGCGTCCCTTGAACAGATTGCGGAACACATCCACTTTTTCTTCCAGAGACAGATAACTTTTCACGATAGGCGGTGCCGTCACGCTGTTCCTGTCGCTCAGCAAAGCCTTCAACTTGTCCATTTCCTCATGAAGAAGCCTATTCTCTGCAAGAAGTCTGTTGTATTCATCCAACAGTTCCTCATATGTAAGCCGTTTTTCCATATCGTCCAAAATTGTGGCAACATATATAAAGGTATGCATACGGTCTTTCCCTTGAGCAGTCAATCACATATCTTTCAATTCAAAATTCACATATTCACGTTATTATGTTTGCGAATATACATCTTTTATCTTTAAAAGAGCAAAAAACGGGCATCCAACCGCTGTTGGACACCCGCCACACATTTAATCAACTACTTATGAAACTGAATTACTCGGCTTCGCCAGTAGAAGACCAGCTATCGCTGCTCCAGCCTTTGTCTTGCGACCAGGCACTTTCGGTTTGTTCACCGGCATTGATGGTGAAATCCAGAGTTTTATCTCCGCTACCAGTAAGGATAGCATCTTCGGTTTGGAGCTTGATAACTTCGATTGAAGGTTGAATATATTTCTTCATTGTTGTTTCGTTTTGTTGTGGTTAAATGTTGAAGGAGTGTTGATTACTGAGCGATGAACTTCTTGCCGTTCTGGATGTACAAGCCACCCTTCACAGCCTTCATCACGCGGCGACCGGTCAAGTCGTAGATAGGAGCATTAGCATCAGCAGCTTCGCCCATTACGTTTTCAATACCCGTTACATCACCGTCGAACACGAGTTTCATGGCCTGAGTAGTAGCAGCTTCCAAGTATGCCTTATTGGCACCAATCTTCTTGCCGGCAGCCATGCTGTAGAAACCTACAGCACCTTCTGCTGATTTACCGAATACCAATTCGTTCGTGTAATCTTTTTCAACAAGTGTACCAGTAAGTGCATTGCCTTCAGCATTTGAAGTTGCAGTACCGAGCGTCAAAACAGCCTTACCTTCGTTGGCAGCACCCTTCAGTATAACACCCGTGTTAGCAGGAATACCGGCTTCAATAGCCGTAGCGCGCAAAGTGCTTTCGCCTTGTTTCTGACCGATGTAAGCGGTAGCACCCTGTACTGACGAAACAGCGAAGGGGAGATATACGGTAGCGTATGAAGCATTATCGGCAGTGTTGAGGGTAACTTCCACATCGGTAGCTTCAACAATGTACCACTGAGAAGCATCAGCAGATTCTCCCCATCCCACCAAATTATGACTTTGAGAAGAAGCGTCGTGAATGTAGCAAAAGTTCTTTTCGGTACTTGTAACGTCCTTGAGTGCATACAGGGCATTACCCTTATCAATAACTTGGAACGACCCCATATTATTTTTATCAGTAGTCAATCGTATTTGATTACTCTTAGTCACATGACCCAAACCTTGACCTTGCATTTTTAAGTGATACTGGTTCTCAGTTTCGGTAGCTTCGAACAATACAACCGAACTGATTGCCTTTTGCATATTTTCCTTACCGGTCATATCAGCATTGGCATAACGAGACTGGTAGTATTTATTCTGCAAGCGATAATACTTACCTGCCTTGAGGGTCACACCGTTCGGCTTTAGTGCTTTGATTGCATCTACTAATTTGTTGGCATTCCCAAAATTGAATAAGTCTTTTTCAGCTTCAGTAATAGCCGGATCTAATTGCTCAACTCCGGTGTAAGCACCTATTGCATTTTCAGGCATATTGGCATATAATTCGGCCTGTTCCATGGCAATGGCCGCTGGCTTAAAGAAGCGACAAGATGAACCTTCGTCCGCATCTGACCAGTATCCCAGCGTATTATCACCTTGATGGTTTAAAAATTGAGTATTATCTGCCTTGAAGCAGGCTGCATTTGAAATGGAAGACTGAGGCTTTACAATATGCCAAATAGTATGTTTTTCGCCTTCGGTAATCTGAGGTTTATCTGTGGTGGTATTAAGTGATTTATTAGTTCCGGCTTTCTTATTGTAGATTTGAAAACCATCAAATACGTTACCGGTGAGACACCAAAAGTAAGCATCATCCTTTGATATGCTGACTAAATCCCCAGGAACGGCTACTGATATGTTTTGATTATCCGCCTCATAGTGACACATGTAACGATTCTTATTACTGTGCATATCAATTGCAAACCATTTCGGATTTTTCAAGTCTGTAGTTTTTTCAAAAGGCAGGTTTTCGGTACAATTAACCGTTACATTTTCACCGCCTGTTACTGTGCCTACCGGTTGAGTAAAGGTTATGAAATCAAGAACCGGAGCATTGTAGTTACTGCCAACAGCTTGTGCAACTTCTTTTACAATAGTGGTTGAAGTTCCTTCCAATTGGTAAGTATAGGTAACTTTAACAGCTTTGATGAGATCTGCTTCTTCCACTTTGTAGAACTCAAACATCATAACTGATGCCGGGTTTGCATCTGTCCATGAACCTAATGCATTAGAAGAATAGTGAACACAAGCCGTCTTATTATCGTTCTGAATGATGCACGAACCATCAGCAGCTTTTGCCGTCTTATTACCAAGTGTAACGGATTCAGTAGTCTTGGTCAAATTGGCTTTGTTCGCATAAACTACGAGGTTCTTTTGGCCTTGGTAAGGAGCCTGCCAGGCAGCTTTTTTATTGGCTGTAGAAATGGTGAAAGTTTGGTTATCTTGTCCCATTTCAACATACCACAATTCCAAAGCATTGCTGCCATCGTAGGCGGTGTTTTTACCTTGTGGTGTAATTACTGCATTAGCTGCTTCGCTGGCAGACTTCAAGTAACCACCAGGTTTACCCGAAGCATTGGGGTTCACCTCTTTAATCAAATAATAACCAGTAGTCAACTCTGCAGGTAAGGTCCTGTTTTCGGCAGCTTTGGTGAAGCCGGAAATTTCTAACTCCTGCGCATTCATTACTCCCATCATGCAGAAAAGGAATAACAACAAATAAGTAAATTTATTCATAGAGATTAAAAATTAAAAACCATAATTTTGATTCAGTTCTAAAGCGAAAGCAACATCGGTTTGTGCCAGTACTTTTCTCATAAACTGGAAATCAGCATCAGCAAAGATGTAAACTTATTTGTATGGATGGATTGTGATTTAGAAACTGTTTTCTGCGTACATGCGAAGTTAGCAAGTATCTTATCATGAAATCTAGTGAATACTTCAAATATGGAAAATATTACAAATATTTAAGTGGTACCCCCCCCATTTTGTAAGATGCGGTTTGCAGTTATTGACATAGTTGGATATGAATTTATGGTACACGTTTGTAAATAGGTACTTTTCTTCCTACTATAGGACCATAAAGCTGGAAATGTGTGTAAACGGACTGATTTCGGATATTATCTTACAAATTCCAAGATGAATAATGTTGAGTATGGAGACTTTCCGATGCTTAAAGTATTCTATTTCAGTTCTCAAGATAATCCGAAATTAACGGACAACGGTTACTGCATCCGCCCTGTACATCCATAAGCATTCATAATAGATAAAGGTTATATATTGACCCGAACAGTGCGATTACACTGTTCAGGTCTGTTTGCTTCTATACTATTCAAAACACATTCCTCAGGTAGCAAATCCTATTTTTACATTGAAAAAGAAAAGAATAAGCCTCTGGCTCTTGGCTTTTAATAGTAAATGTTTACCTTTGTATAAAACTTATAGCCGTAAGTATTATAACGGTAAGTTTTTTCTGCAAGTACAAGTAAAAGAAAAATATATTAGAAGCGTATGAAATTTTACAATCGCGAAAAGGAACTGGCCTTACTGGAGAAGACTCGTCAGATAGCCTTCGCCCAGCATTCACAGATGACCGTACTGACCGGTCGTCGCCGTATCGGAAAGACGAAGCTTATCCTGAAAAGCTGTGAAGAGAGTCCGACGGTCTATCTTTTTGTGAGCCGGAGCAATGAATCCATGCTTTGCCGTGGATTTGCGCAACACATCAATTCAGTACTATCCAATGTCTTCATTCCTGAATCCATCGATTCCTTTTCAGATGTATTCGAGATGCTGATGCGAGCCGGAAAAACGGAAAAGTACAATCTGATCATTGATGAATTTCAGGAATTCTTCTATATCAATCCGGCTGTTTACAGCAAAATGCAGGATATCTGGGACCGATACAAAGACAGCACGTTCGTCAACTTTGTGGCCAGCGGTTCGGTCTATACGCTGATGAACCAGATTTTTATGGATGCCCGCGAACCGCTTTACGGACGGTGTGACAGCATCATCAAGCTGCGTCCGTTCTCTACTTCCGTACTGAAGGAGATTCTTCATGACCACAAGCCTGACTATACGAATGAAGATCTTCTGGCGCTTTACACTTTCACCGGAGGAGTGCCCAAATACATCGATCTCTTCATGCAGAAGGGTTGCACGGATATGGAAAGCATGGTGGATTACATCGTGCAATCAGATTCCCCGTTCCTGAATGAGGGCAAGGCATTGCTCATTCAGGAGTTCGGAAAGAAGTACGGTAATTATTTTGCCATACTGTCGGACATCGCCAACGGTCGGAATACGACTGCAGAAATCGAGCAGAACATGGGAGATACGGTCATTGCCGGTCATCTCAAAAAACTCGAAGAAGATTACGAGCTCATTGTCAAGAAACGTCCCATCCTGGCCAAGGAAGGCTCGCAGACGGTCCGGTTTGAAATCTCCGACCTGTTCCTGCGCTTTTGGTTCCGCTATTTCATCAAGTATCACCGGCTTGTCGAGATGGAGAACTTCGAGCAACTGGGGCAGCTTATCAAGAATGACTATCCAACCTATTCCGGGATTACATTGGAGCAGTATTTTCGTCAGAAGATGATGGAAAGCCAAAATTTTGTGGATATAGGTTCTTGGTGGCAGGCTAAAAAAGGAAAAGATGCTTGCGAAATTGATATTGTCGGCATCTACGCCGAAGGCCGGAAAGCATTAGTAGCAGAGGTTAAACGACAGCGGAAGAACTTCAAGCTGGAGGATTTTGCTACCAAGGTAGAAACCTTACGAAACAAGGTCCTTCATAAGTATGATATTTTAATGGAATGTTTTACGATGGAAGAAATGTAGTTAGGCGAATATCCAAACGGACAGAAAAAAATTACCCCTGTCACAGTGTGAAGCAGGGGTATTTTTACAAGAGCGAGCGAGTTAGTTAGTCCGTCCGATTAAATGTTATTTCACTAATTTCTTTCGTCCGTTGACGATGTATACACCACCGATTACGGGCTTCTTCACCAAACGACCCTGCAAATCATAGATGCGGGTCGGCTGAGCAGCAGGAGCCGGAGTAAGCACTGAGTCCAAATCTGTACTCATGCCCACCTTGCAGATTTGCCACATCGAAGCATCAGCACTTGATGTCCAGGGCACTACATGTCCGTGAGCTGCCAGATGAATGGCCGGAATGCCGCCATTACCCGGCTTCGTACAACTCAGTACACTAAAGCCTGTTGCCGAAGAAGTTACCTCGTATGTTGCAGCATCAGCCTTGGTCGTAGCAGGTACACGTTCTTCCGTTTGTCCCGTTACACCCAGCCACTTGTTGTACTTTTCATTGTACACTTTCCAGTTACCTGCTTCATCTTGAGTAAAGACAAACTCCATATAGTCGTCCCGGCCTTCCTTGCCGACATACTCCGTCAGATTCTCGTTCAAGGCCAGTTTTTTAGAGGGGTACAACTTATTTTGAAGCATGTAGACTGCCCCGTTCTCTAATGCAATGCGATGACTTGAGGCTACTTGCTGAATCTGTTCATACGTTTCAGGTGAAGGGTCGGTCACACACTGAGCACCGGTTTCTTTGAGCAGCGAAAGTTGTTGACGGTCATACATACCTACGAAGTCGCCCGTTTGCTGTTCGCTGATGATTTCCACCTTGCGTTCGCCACAAGCCTTAATCCAATCGGCATACCCTTCTTCCGCACGTACACTGTAAAGACTATCGGTAAGGTGTTCCAAACTATAGTTTTTATAAACAATGGTATAGCCACCACCATTAGTGCGATGTGTATCTTCTTCATACACGAAGCCAATTGTAGAATCAGCTTGAAGCGTCATCGTTGAGTAAGCTGAACTCATACGAGAAGCCTGGTGACGACCTTCCCAGTTGGCAGCCAAAGAGTCTGCAGAGCAGAAATCTTCGTATGAAGCGAGTTCCTTATAATAGACACCTACATTGGCACGGCCGCTGCCGAAGGGAAGCGACTGCAAAGCGAGATAAAGGGGTTTGTTGTCCGCACGGCGCGTAACAGGAAGAATCATAATTTCACCATTGCAGGAATTTCCCTCTGCCGTTACTCCGTTATTGTTCTTGCCGGAGAAAGCCACCGTACCCCAGCTGCCTTCTGCCTTCTTCGCACTGGTAAAACTGTATACATTATAATAACGACCGCCATTGCAACGGCTGCTGATAACTACACTGCCGTCGGGCAATTCTTCAGCCTTAGGTTCATCTGCCCCCGAAGGAATAGGAGCGTTATCAGTGCCACCCAGCACCTTCCAGTTTGCGCCGAAGTCGTCGGAGTAAAGCACATAATTACACATTGTGGCATTGACATCACGCACCAAAGCGGCACAGTAGAGACGGTAATGGCTTCCTACCTTTGTATAGCGGCTTTGGTGAATCTTACCCGAACCTATAAACATGGAACGAATCGGACCGCGCTTAGAATTGTCAAACTGTGAATAGATGCTTTCTGCCAGGTTGGTAGGTGCTGACCACGTCTTGCCGAAGTCGGTGCTGATAAAGCGAGCAATACCCTGATGATGTTCGCGTGTACCGCTCGGGAAAGAAATGTCACCGGAACAGCTTAGCACGAGCACGTCATTGGTTTCACAATCAGCAACGATACAGGGGTCACCGAATCCTGTGTAGAAAGGATCGGTTGCATTCTTGCCCTGTCCCTCAACGATGGTCGTGATATCATCCCATGTTTTACCGTTGTCGTGGCTTACACGGGCATGAAGGTCAATGCGCCCATTGGCACTGCCGGCAAAGCCGATGTCGCTGCGTGAATGACGATAGTCCGCTACGGCAATCACATCACCGTTTTTTGCAGTAGCGATACCGGGAATACGGTAGGGAATTGCAGTGCTGTTGAGCGTAGGGAATACCTCAAACTGCTCTTCCACTATATATTCGCCTTTAGCAACAGTCACATGGAAATTTGTCAGTTTCAAGCCCTTGTTGACCCCTTTGAGGGTAAACGTAGCCGTCTGCTCTTTGAGTCCGCTAACTGCAAAGTGTTGCACCTTATTGCTGGTTATCAGCTTCGTTGTTCCGCAAGCTACTTCAATGGCATCATTGTGTTCGTGATTAATGACATCGAAAGAAAATCCTGTTACTGCATAGCCCACCGGGACAATCAGCGCATAGTTTTCGGGAGAATACTGACCTACGTAAGCAAGGATATTACCTTGGTCATCCTTTGTCATATTATTATGGCTTGCATCGAGTTGTAACACAGGATTGGTAACGTCGCTCTGCCATACTTGGTGCCAGGTACCATTCTGGTTACTCTTGACAAACTTACCGTGAGCCATGTCTATCTGGTAAGTCCCTTCTGGCAGATCTTCTTTGCCATAAGTCAAAGATGCTACTTCATCTGCTGTGAGTACACGGTCCCATATGCGAACAGAATGAATAGTTCCTGCAAATGGATATTCATTGATTTTATCCTGACGGACTACACCGCCCAGATACAATCCGTCAACATTCGGCACATTGCCAAATGTACGGTATCCATATTCTCCCATTCCCGAAACACTACGATCGGCTTTTCCATTAAAATAGTAATGGTAGGTCTCCGTTTCACCATTCATTGTGATGACAATCTGACTACGTTTCGTCAGGTCTTTTCCGCCCCACGTATACCAGCCTTCCTTGTGGCTGTTGCCGACATATTGTAAACCGTATTTGTTTGTTTCGCGCGTCACTACGCCAAAGTAATCCTGCCCTTTACTGTTTGACGAAGCAAAGAGCATAGCAGGTTGAGCAGGAGCTACTTTTGGAGTGAAGTCGATGGCTACGGTAACAGACTTGTGCTTGAAAATTTCAGATGCCACATCAGCGGGAACTGCATAAGGCATCGTGCCGTCGAGCACTACCGAATCGAGTACTGCTATAGGATTCGCATGAGGTTCGGGAATCACTGCAGGCGCATTGACAATCGCAAATTGACAACCGGCATCCTCACGGTCCAATCCATCCTGCCCCGAACTCCAATTATAGAGTGCATAATTCAGATTCTTTTGCGTCTGGTTAAGTTGCACTTTACCGCTGCGGATGATGAAGAGTCCCGCGGTGTTGCTGTAACTTAATTCCCAACCTTGTGCAGGAGCCGTAGCTGATGTAGAAACGGCAGCATTAAAGTTGGCTGTAGGGCTTACATAACCGCTGTCTTTGCGGTTGATGATGTCAAACGTACCATCTGTGCGGCTGACAAATTTCCACATCATGCGGGCATAAGCCTGTTTATCGTTACCTGTCAGCTCTTTGCCTGTTCCGTTCGAGGTAAGGTAGCGATTCTCGCGGTTGGGTGTGTAAAGTTGGTACCACGTTTCGTTATCAGCCGTCGAAGCTTTTGGCAAGTTGAGTTTTGGCAACAGGGTGGTCATCAACGCATTGAGTTCTTTGCCCATGGCAGCCAGTTCAGCACCGGTTGCATCCTGTTTACTTAATAACATATAGGCTGAGGGAAGAGCCTTCAACAGGTCTGCAGCAGCCTCGGGCGTGTAAGCACCGACCTCGTTACCCAGTTTCAAGCCTTCTGCACGAGAAATGATATCACCCAGTTCTGTGCGTTGGTTAAAAACCGCATAATTTATATTGGCTTCTTCGTCACTTGTGGGAATTATGCCCGATCCCATGGTCTTTGCCAATAATTGAGAGAGTTTGGCATAACCTTTACCATAGAGGTAGTTACCTGAGAAGTAAGCGGGATTAGCCATTCCTTCCTTTACAAAGGGTGTATAGCAGTCTATGTATTCCACGTTGGCCAGTTCCTTTACCAGTGCCTGAAGCTTTGTATTGAAAGGCACGATGCGGTTGGTGTTGGAGGCTGCATCACTTTTGGGAAGAATAGCCTGCACATAGATGGGAGCGTTAGGGGCTTGCTTGCGGATTTCGCCTACCAAAGTTCGGTATTCTGCTACTACGGCATCAACGGTTTTGTTGGTGTTATTCAAGTCAGCCGTACCGATATAGAGATAAATCTGAGCGGGTTCTTCATTGTCGGAACGTCCCTTGAAGATACCACTAACCATCTTCCTGATCGTAGCAATGTCCGGTCCGGGATAGCCCCAACCCGTACCACGACTCTTCACTTTGTCGGAATGTAGCAGTTCGTGCCATTCTCCACCGTGAATAGTAGCATCACCTATCAGCAGGATGTCGTCCTTACAAACAGGAAGCATACTGAAATAGGTGGCACGCATACCGTAGGAACCGCCCAGATTGCAAGCATTGTCTGGTGCCGAAGCAGGATAAACGCACTCGGAACCCACCAACCGGGCAATTTTGTTACACCAAATGCGATATCCTGATGCCGTCAGATGAAGACCGTCCAATGTATGGCTGTTATTGTTGGATTCAGATACGCTGAGCAGGTCATTCCATAGGTCAATGTAAGTAACCTTCATCTCCGTACAGATTTTCTTCAAACTGTCATTGGTTTCTTGTTGGAGGGCCAGATTACGTTGACGGCTGGGTAGAATACTCTGCACAAACAGTTGAGTTTCGGGCGTTTCCAACTGGCAGCGCTTTAGTGTCGTGCGCACATTGCGTGCCACTTGTGCAGCCGTGTTGAGTCCCGCGGTGCCCAGGTCATTGGTACCGATCATAAAGAAGATTTGTTTCGGTCTGCCTGCTACCACACTTTCCAAGTTGGCCAGCATTTCATTGCTTACGGCTCCGGAAACGCCTCGGTTAATAATTTTCGGGTTGCCAAAGGCTTCCCACCATTCATGCATGTTCGTAATACTGTTACCAACGAACACTGTATGTTCAGGGGTAATCTTCAGCACTTTAAATGCGTCGTAACGATGATTACGAAACGGCAGATCGGCAAATGCCGATAGTGCTCCCAGACAAAGGAAAGAGAGCGTCAACAGAATTTTTCGCATTGTGATAATAAATTGGATGAAATGGAATGTGATTGAGTAATACCCAAAGGGGTAGTATTGGATTAAATCGGTTAATAGTTAACAGCCCAAAACTTGTGATTTCTTTTCCGCAGCATCTGTTTCCGCATTGAAAAAAAACTGCTGCGTTTAATGTTTTTTGCCGATTAGCATGTATTAGATATACAAAATCATCTTCGACCTAATTTGAGATGCAATTATTGCTAACATGATCAAAGTGAGAATAGAAATGCAAGTTTTCATGTGCGTACGAACTCAGAAGATAGCTTTCAATGCCCATACACGGATTTATGCAAATTCGATAGAACTGTCATCGCGGCAGATTTGTTATGCCAGCAAACAAAATGCAAAGTATGTTGCGAAATTTCGAGTGTGTCCGATAGTGCCAAAAGCAAATTCTGACCTCATATTTAGCCGTTATTGTCCTTTTCATTGTACTGTCGGCAAAGATACCGTAATTATCTTTAATAACCTGCTATTGAGTAGATTTTTTTTGTTTATCTTTAACGGAAAGGTGGTTTTGTCATACAACCAAACTACTGAATGCGTATCGGTTAGGACATAAAAAGCGTATTAGCAATCTTGAAAAACACAGGCAATACGCTGTGAGCCGATAAAGATGTGCTTGATATGTTGTTGCAAAGGTGTAAGCGAAGAACTACAGGTGTTAAGCCTTTCTATACGATAATAGTATTTTCCATCTGGTTATCTAAAAAGTTCTGACAATCCTGCAGAACGGCGCATCATCCGTTGATATGGAGACACAAGAACCGACAACTTTTAAACAACAACGAAAGTGCGGCAGATTTAGCCGTAATATGCATCTTATCGGATTATGTAAACTGGCAAGGTTAAATCCGAAAGAATAGTTAAACGATAAATTCCTCAATATTGCCATGCAACTAGACAATTGACAAAAGTAAATCGGGCTGACCTTGCCAAGAAAGCCAGCCCGGCATATAGCATAAAAAAGCTAAGTCACCTAAAAAAATTACCTTTATTTCAACAGCACCTTCTGACCATTCAGAATATAAAAACCGCGCGTGGGGTGATAAACCCGGCGACCTGACAAGTCATAGTAAACAGGAGAAGGTAAATCGTTGGGATTTATCGTAGGGTATGAACCGACAGAGGTTGAGCCTCCTTCACTGAATACATGGGTAATCTGGTATTTGCATCCCGTGTCGGAAGTATTCGTTCCGCCACCCCAATTGAAAATGTGATAGCCTTGTCCGCTATTGTTCGTTTGATTAAATTGTACCGTTCCTGAGGTAATGATGAAATAGCCTAATTCATTGGAAGGCTTTAAAGTCCATCCTTTTGCAGGAGTATTGGCAACTGTACGGAGTGCCTGATTATTAGGGCTGTCGGGCGAAATATACAATCCGTTTGAGGCATTTTCGATGTTGTAACTACCATCTTTGCGCAAACGAAACAGCCATGTGGCAGTTTGTTTGTCAAAGGATTCTTCACCGACAAGAGGCTGATTATCTCCCTTTGCAGTGGGGTAACGATTACCGCGCAGTGGGGTACAGAAAGAATAGCCATGACGTTCTGCCTGCTCACTGATTTTCGGCATATTCAATGAGGTGGATTCTTCTTCTTTTTTTAGTTTGTCAAACACAGCATCCAATTCATTGCGTTGGGCTTCACGTTCCGTTGCTGTCAAGCTGTCTTGTAGAGTGGTGCGCACCTGTTCTAACTGCTTACGAAGCGGAAGAGCAAGGGATTCGGGATAAAACCCTAGGTTATTACTATAATGAGTATCAAGATAATAACTAATTTCATCAATACGTGAAGCAAGTTGGTCGGCCGCATCGTCAATACATTTGTTTGGCGAATAAACAATGCCATCGAGTGCTTGTTTACCGGTCGGGTCGGTCAGCACAAAGGTAAACTGCCATTTGTCACGGCCGGTTCCACCGTTGTTGACATGCGGCAAACGAAGGAACACTTTGTTCCAGCCCTTGCGAAGATGGACCTTAACCACCTCGCGTGCCGTAAGATTTTCATTGGTCAGTCCTTGAGTCGCATGATTTTGCTGAATGTTTGCATCGGGCTGTTCCCAGACGGGTGCTGCAATCTCAGCTCCGTTGAGCCAAATTTTCGAACCTCGACGATCCCAAGCACCGGTTTTAGGGCCTTTTTCGTTGCCCGAACGGCTATAGGTGTAAAATTCGATTTGTGCACCGGCATCCTGTTCTATGGGTGAATAAACGTAGGTCCAAGCATAAGCAGTTTGATTATTGGCCGGTGAAGTAAAGAAAGAAGGCACTGTAGGATGCCAAATATGGCGCAAATAAATACCTGCACCCGTTGCAATACGTGTGGCATAGGTTTTCCCTTGATATTCAAAGCCGGAGGGAAGTATATCGGCATTGCTCGTTTCGGGGGGAAGGGCAAAAGCATGATTTCCACCATTGGGGAATGGGTCCGTAATGCGCCAGCGCACATTGGTTTGCTTCACATAAGCTATAGGCTCATTTTTCAGCGAATGTGCTTTATGAAAAAGGAAACGTCGTTCGAAGTCAACAAACTCATCGTATTCAGCACCTTCATTGGGCAGTGTAGTTCCGCCTTTTTCTATATACTGTTCACCACCGCCATACCAAGCACGCTCTGTAGAGGCAAGAATGTTTGCATAAATGTTATTCTGGCAGACGATGTCGGCATCCGTACGTGTCTTTGTATCGTTCCACGCAGCAGATATTGTTCCTGCAACTTCGGGAGTGCCCTGACGTTCGTAATAAATATTGCTCTTGTAAATGTCCACCAAGTCAGCATACACATCAAAGTGGTTGGTGTAGTTATAGCGGCAATCAATATTGGGAAGCCCTTTTACGACTTTACCCGACGTGGCCCACATTTGTGTCAAATCACAGACAGATGCAGTCGGAGGTCCTGCAACCAAACGATTCCAAAGAATCACTTTCAGGCCTTTATCGCGCACATACTTTGACATCGTTTCCAGAAACTGAGGATATGTAATGTTTACTTCATCGCCTCCTATATGAATATAAGGAACACTCTGAAAAACGTCGGCAGCTTCGTCCAATATCTTTTTGAGTGCAGCCACTCCTTGATCAGTTTGCATATCATACCCCATTGCTTTCTGGAACACATGACTATGCCCCGGCATATCAATCTCCGGAATCACCGTCACGCCTCGCTCTGCCGCATATGCTACAAGTTCACGACACTGTTCCTGTGTGTAGTAGCACCCCGGCTGGCGTATATTGTTCTCGGCAGCGGTCAATTGGGGATAAGCTTTAACCTCGAAACGCCATCCGGTGTAATCTGTCAGATGCCAATGAAATACATTTACCTTAAAACGGGCTAAAAGATCCACTTGCTTCTTGATTTCATCATAGGCTATAAATGACCGGCCGACATCGTGCATAAAACCGCGCACTTTAAAGGCAGGCCAGTCTGTCAGCGTCAAAGCTTCGAATGCCTCTGTTCCTTCTGCATAACCTTCTGCCAATTGTTGAAGGGTTTGAGCAGCACGAATTACCCCCGTTGGAGTGATGGCTTCAATCAATACTTCATCGGCAGAAATTTGCAAACGGTAAGCCTCGTCAGGAAACAGGTTCACTTCATGATTAAATGCACCCGGAATTTCCTTCACAATATTTACCGTTACCTTGGCTTTCGCCTCAGACACGATGGTACACCCATTTGCTTCAAGTACACGTTGCAAATACTTACATGCCGTTGAATCCTGCAGAACTACCTGACGGTGGAGTGCAAAAGGCATCCCTTTCAATCGTGTCAGTTGATGTACTTTGGGCAATAAATCGCCTACCCTCGCAGATCCGGGCTGACTAATAAACAATCCAGCCAGCAGAAGCGGAATGAATAGAGCTTTTTTCATAGCTTTGTAGATAATTTAATATGATGTTAAAAAACAACTGTCCAAAACAGGCATAGATATAGTACAGGCCGATTGATTCATAAAGGTGGTGTTTATAATTCCTAACGAACAGCCTGTTTTTGGAATGTGCTTCACAGAGTGTGTTTGAAGTAAGTTTGATTTTAAGAGTGATGATGCAAAATTAATAGAGAATTTTGAAATTCAAATTAGAAATGGCTTTTTGTGATGTAGCCGGATGTGAAAACGGGTTTAGTCGAGGAGCATGCGTTTACCTAATCCAAGTTCACGGCATCGTAGGTATAGGTGTTGTCAATAAAGGCTTACTGGGTGGCCAATAGAACGATTTGAAGATGTGTCAATGAACCTTCTTTTTATGACACAACCCCGACTGCTTCCATCTTGAACAATGGCTACGCTACAAACCCAATCCTTTCCATCACGTTAAATTACACTATATCACCGACTAAGATTATTACATCTGCCCGACGAGATACCACATGGAAAGTATCGGCACCGTACGGTCTAAGACAGAAAGCGGATATGTGGCCGAAAACGCACGCTACCGCGCGCAGAACTGCTAAGACGCATAAAAGAAGAGGTGTGCAGTTCAATTTCATACACACCTCCTCCAAAAATTAAATTTTTTCAATTAGCAGCTCTAACGAATCATCCTCAAGAGAATTGAATTTATCAAAATGAATGTGTGTCCCTGTAGGAACGGAATTTTGAGCTAAATTTAGAAAATGGTTTGCTAAGGAAATTAGGCCTTCTGTATTAGCTTCAATTGAAATAGTCCCATTCTCATTAGAAACTTTAATTTGGAAATCATTTTCCCAATTTAATACCATTCCCATATCTGGAGAATAGTCTGGAATATTTAATGATACTTTCATTTTTATTCAGTTATAAAAATATGATAATTTTGTTCAACCATCATCTTTCCCGGTTTGTTTGGATTTGGCTTAAGAATTTCTAAATTTACATGAGGCCCTCCTCCATGTTTTCCTAAAATGTCATTATCACCCATACGAAAAACACGTTTTCCATCGGCAGAAACATATCTTCCAGGACTAACCTCTCGATAACCTTTCCCAAGGAAATTTTGTCCTAATTCCAGAGCTTTGCTAGATGTGGTCTTCATTCCATTCTTAATTCCTAACTCTGAAACAGTTTTAAATCCTTCTTTAGACCCTTGCGTTAACGCTTTAGCCGTAATTTTTGTTTCTGTTTTAACTGTTTGCTTTAATTCTTGCTTTACTGTAGTCTTTATACCGGCTTTTATACCGGTTTTTATTCCACCTGTTATAACAGAACCAGAACCAAATGTTGCTACATCTGCAATAAGTCCAAGCAAACCAATTCCACAAGTAAAAATATCACCGTCACGAAATCCTCTACAAATGTCGCGCCCGCTACCTATAACCGGAATAAAATCTACTGCGTCAACCTGTTTCCCATTAGGATCAACCAATTTTATAGGATTTTGATAGCAGTAAATATACGAGTTTAAATTGGCATAATTATAAATACCACCATTATGCTCTCCATCAAGATAGTTTTCACTATTTAATGGGTCATAATTGGAAATAGGATCTACAGAAATCCACAAACTCAGCCTTGGATCATAGTACCTTGCACCATAGTAATACAATCCCGTCTCTTCGTCGAATTCCTTCGCGTTGAAGAGATAAGGCGTATTCCAGATGCTGTTCCGCTCTTCAATGAACACTTCGCCGAACGGCACATACTCGATGTGCTGAACCACCTCGCCGTCCAGGTTGGTGATGTAGCTGCTGCTGCCCAAATGGTCGGGATGGTAGTAGAACTGCAACTTCTCGTATGCGTCCGGATCCTGGAAGTTGTTTTCCAGTGCCAAAGCACGGGCCTGCGCAGCCTCGGGAGAACCGTCGTCGCAGCAGAATCCCTGTCCGTCCACATAGTCGTTGTTGTCCGTTCCGTTGTACGGCACCTCAAAGATAGCATAATTATCCTTAATTACCTGCTGTTGGGCGGAATATTTTTGTTTGTAATTAACAGAAAGTCCGTCCGTCTCACTGCCGGCATATTGGATGCGTCTCGGATCGGAACCGTAGGAGGCGAAGTCGCCAATCTTGGAAACGATGCGCTGCGAGCCGATATAGATGTGCTTGGTGTAGCGTCCGCCCTGGTTGGCCACCAGATAAGGACTGACATAGAGCGAGAACTTCGCCGTGTTGGTGCGTCCGCCCGCGAACTCGGAGTTCACGTAGAGCTGTTCACCCTCACCGGAGGTCTTCACCGTGCGTTCACCGTCGGCATCATACCAGTAGTTGGTCACGAAGCCGTTGTCATCGGAAGCCGTCAGGCGGTTCTCCTCGTCCCAGCGGAGCTTGCGCTCGGCTGCGGTGGAATCCAATGTGCCATCCTGCTTGATGCGGCCTGTATTGACATAGACCAGGTTGCCGTTGGCATCGTAAGTGTAGGTATGGTTGTTGTCCACCTTGGCCACGGAATCCGGATTCTCTTCCGTGCGGTAGTTCGCATCCTTCACTTCGGCCAGCTGGAACTTCTTGCCCTCAGTCTTGCCATAGGTATAGGCCAGGTCATAGCCCACATGGAGCGTACCGTCAAACTGCACGCCCTGCTGCGTGAGATGCTGCTTCTTCGACACGATGCGATGCATGTTGTCGTAGCTCATTTCCAGCCGGTAGGAAGCGGTCTTGCTGTCCGCTCCGACATAGGTTCCCGTAGCACTTGCCAGACGGTAGAGTGCGTCATACGTATAGGCATGCGCCATCTGTCCGCCCGCCTTTCCGCTTTCGGGAAGTGCGGCCTTGTTGGCAACGCTGAGCACGTTGCTTACGGCATCGTAGGTATAACCATTGTCCATGATGGACTTGCCGCCTGCGTTGACCGTCAGGTTCTGCAGCCTGCGGCGTGCGGGCTCGTAGGTGTAGAAGGTCTCCGCACCGTTGCAGTATTTCAGGTAGGTGCGCTGCTCGAACTTGTCATAGCCGATGCGGTTCACGTAGTCATAGCCGTAGGACTTGTAGCCGCGTACCTTTTCCAGCTGACCGCCGAGGTTGTAGGAGTAAGTGACCTTTTCCTCGTCCGGGTAGATCATCTCCAGAAGGCGGTTGTGGCTGTCGTAGGTCCACTGTGTCACATAGGTGGCAATCGCCTGGTTGGGCACAATCAGCGTGCGGCGGGTCTTGGTGACTTCGCCCATCTTGCCGTAGAAGTACTCGATGGCTCCCGTTCCGTCCTCACGGAGCATCAGGCGACCGATGCGGTTCTGCGAGGCGTTGCGTCCGCCGTAGTAATACTTCACGTTGTTCTCCGGGTGGTCGGGATAGTTGATGCCCGTCAGCCGGTGATAATCGTAGTCGTAGGTGATGGACTTGCCTTCCTTGGCAAGGTTGGCTGTCTGCTTGGTCAGCACATTGCCGAGTGCATCATACGTGAAGGTGGTGATGCCGCTTGCAGGATGGTTCACCTCGGTGCGGCGGTCACCCATGTCATATACGGAGGTCGTCACGTTGCCTTCGGTGTCGGTTACTCTGACCAGACGGTCGATGCCGTCATATTCGAAGGTGGTGGTGATTTCTCCGTCAGGACCGCTGAGCTGCCTGGTCATGACAGTCTTGCCGCTGCCGTTGGTATAGGTAGCCTGCTTGTTGCCCAAAGCATCGGTTACGGTAGTTACCAATGCCCGGCTGCCTGCATCTGTGGTATAGGCTGTCAGCGTCTTGGATTCGTCGGGAAGAGTCACTTCCGTGGCACGGTCGAGTACGTCATACACCGTTACGGTCGGCGATACTCCGTCAAATGCCTTGTTGAAGTCCGTCCGCTTGCCCAGCTCTTCCGTGACGGGATAGTAAGCCTTGGCAACACGTCCGAATGCGTCATAGACATTGCGTCCGCTGACAATCATTACGTTCTGTGCATCGGATACCGAGCCTTCGGATGCCGAAGTGACCACGCCGTCCTTCTTGACCTGCACGGGCCGGCCGAAGCCGTCCACGAAGGTGACGGTTTCCATGTCATCGTCCGGATGCTGGATGTCGTAGTGCTTTGTCACGGCGTATGCCGGGGCGGTGATGCCATTTGCCGTAAATTCAGCCTTCGGGCTGTATTCGAATGCGATAATATAAGGTACACCCGTAGCCAGCTCATTCGGGCCACGTACTCCGGTGATGCGTCCGAGATCGTCCACATCGGTCTCGTAGTAGAAGTTGTTCAGGTCGCGGCGTTCCTTGGCGATGCCGTAGCGGTAATCGAAATTGCCTGCCTCGCTGCGGTAGCCGAACGCATCTTCCACACGTTCCACATACATGTTCATTTCCGGCTCGTAGCGGTACTTGTACCACATGCGCTGTCCCTTGGCATTGGCCGGAAGTGTCTTCTGCAGGATGTTGCCAAAGCTGTCATAACGGTAGTCGGTGACGGCTTCGCCGTTTCCGAGCTGCTGCGTTATCCTGGTCAGGTGGTTGGGGTACTTCGTGTCATATACCGCCGATACCTGGTGGTAAACCTTTCCGTCCCCTCCGGTCACGGTCACATCGGTCGGCAGTCCGAGGATGTTCCTGCTGCTGTTGGAGGTATAGCGGATGGAGGTCTGGTAGTCAAACTTGCCGTCTCCCTTGCTGCCGAGCTTGCCCTTGTTGCTGAACCTGTAGGATTTCAGCTCACCGTGGTGGCCGGTGAGGTAATACTCGTTCCATGCCTCCGAGGTGATCATTCCCTGGGCGGCACCTTCGTATTGCAGGTTCGCCGTATAGCGGAGCGGTACGAAGGCGGAAGCACGGTCACTGCACAGTACGGGCTGTGCGGTAAAGGTGTACTCGTCACCCTTGGCGGTCAGGTAGTAGCCGTCATATTCGTTGTGCGTTTCGGTATAAACCTTTCCGGCTGCGTCTTCTACGGAAGCGTTGACCAGGTTGCCCTGCGTATAGTAGCCGGACACGTCATACTTCTGTACCGACTTGCGGTAGAGCGCATTTTCCTTTTCAGTATCCAGATTCTTAGTAATCACTTCGCCGAAACCGAGGAACTCACGTTCGTGGCGGTCACGCTTGCCGTCCTTGTATTCAAAGGCGGTGGTCATGAGCGGACCGTCGTCATGGATACCGTCATCCACCGTGAGGGAAGACATCACCCATTTGCCGCCGGGAAGCCCGTATGTGGGAGCGGTATGTGCATAGTCCAGCGTAAACGTACCGCCGAGCGAGTTTGTGACAGCCTTCAGCATGTTCGTCCTGCCGATGGCGGAACGGGTCACTTTCAGCTCGCTTTCCTTTTCGGATTCCACAATGTCGAGATAGCCGTCACCGTCCACGTCCTGCAAGGTGTAATTCGTCCGGTTGATGCTATGGCTCAATGATACTCCGGGATTGACCGATATTTTAATCGGGATAATTTTAGGAGTGATATTTACCGTAAAGGCCACATTGCTGCCTTCTGATGTAGAAGCCGATTCATTAAGAGCTTCTGCACCTTTCCATACTAACGGAGAATCAAATCCTACACCGTTGTTGAAGGCAACCATGATATTTTTACCGGATTTCCATACTTTATCAGGTAATCCGTCAGAGTTTATATCTGTCAGATTATATTCCTCCCCGCTTTTGGAGGTTACAAAGTTAAATCCACCGGCAAAACTGCTTGAACCGATATTGAAGGATGCTCCTGTCGAGAATGACTGGCCCTTGCCACCTTGTATGCGGTCAATATCCCAGTCGATAGGATTGGCAAAAGCATAACCGAAGTTTAAGCGCACCTTGTTTCCGGCAATAATCTTGTCCGGCAGTCCGTCACCGTTAACATCGATGAAATTTTCAGTACTCCAGTCCTCATTGGACGGAGGAATACTTGCAGAAACGGGAATGCCACCTTTAGCTTTATTGCTCGATTCCTGATTGGCTGCGCTTGCCTTTCCGGCTGCAATATGTCTGACGACATTGCTTACAGAAACAATCGCATCACTGCTGAGTGCAAATCCTTTGGACTGATTCTCGCTTACAACAGTTCCTATGCCGCTCAAGACCTCACCGCTTATGCCACCGAGCGTATTTGTATATTGTATTTTACCTCCGGCAACAATATCCGGATAACCGTCGCCGTTAAGATCGATCATCATGGATTTTGTGGTAGTGCTGCCCTTCGAGTCATTATAGGTAATCACGACACCGGTCTGCTTCACGGTACTTTTGCTGACCATTTCCTGAGATACGGCTGCTGCACCTGTACCTTGCAAATGTTCTCCTGCCAAACCGGATACATCCCCAATATTCTCAAACGGGTTTGTCAATACGACATCAAGTTCCGTAAGGCGTGCAGCCCCCATATTGGTGGCAGTGATGAAGATTTCTTCACGTTGACCAGTCCAACGGTCGAGCTTGTTCAGGTCTGTGCTTAACGGCGTGAAAGGCATTGTCAGCGGATCAACCTTTGCGTCTTCATCCTGTGGCAAAGTTAACAGCGACTCATCTATGGGACGGGAATAGCGGTTTTCTGACGCGTTATAGACGAAGCCGCCCCATCCACGGTACAGATGTCCGAATCCTGCCGGCTCATCTACTGCATATAAATTGGCTGCTACGGTCTGAGGTTGAATAACCGAAGGATACCTGACTTGCACGGAGACTCCAGATACGGCAGAACCGACCTGACTGTCATCAGAGAACAGTTCAAACCAAACCTTATCACTGCCGATGTCAGATTTCCGTATTGAAATGGAATCATTCACCATAACACCGTCGGTAATGGCAAATGATTTCTTGCCCAAGAGCCTGTCGGGTGTTTTTACAGTCAAAGTGAGCTTGCCATTATATACAGCATTTGAGAAAGTAATGAGCGGTTTGACATAAAGTGTGCTATCGGTTGCGCTCGGCAAATACGATGAAGCATTTGCAATGTGATTGGCAAACAGCGTGTAATCCGGACAAACCGGTCGAGCCTGTTTTGTTCCGGTTGAATCTGTATAAGAAATGACAGGACTCCATTTGACTGCATCCCAACGCACATTGGATTCCGCGCTGACAACAAAGCGTAAGTTTGTCAATCCTTCGGAATTTTGCAGGGATATGGCCAAATCATCATTATAGCTTTCATTCCATGGGAAGGTCCGGGTATATAGCTGCTTTTCAACATAGGATGGATTATCATTACCATGGACATCCTTTCTGTCTGTTGAGCCCCAAATGATTAGGGTCACATCATCAGTCGTTTCAGGTTTTGTGAATTTACCTGATATATCGACAGTCTGATTCCCTTGTGCTATGTTCAAAGAAGTTGACGCAAAATACAAGGCTCCTTCTTCCGGCTTATATATTGTCGTTGAGTAACCATTGGGCATAATTTCTTCAGGTCCTGTATATGTTACAACAGGATGCCAGAGTACTTCGTCAAATGCGCCATTGCTCATTTCCGTTGCCCCAGATTGGACGCGGAAATAAATGCGATCACCTTTCTTTACGGATAACAAAGAAACGCCTGCCGTGTAGGAAGTCTCATCACCTTTTGTGATGGTCTTATTCCACAACTCAGACTTTCCTTTCTGTATAGCCACACGAACACCATCCGAATTTTTATATGCTTCCTTATCATAATCACCGGTTGGGACTACAAGGGAAACAGAGCCGGAGATACTTATTGTTCCGGCTTTGGGTGCAACCCATACGCGAACAGCATCTTCCATTGGTGAAATGCGCAACATCTCCGCTTGTTCCTCAGGATCCACAGCACCGACAGAGACATCTATCTTAGCCGGGTCATATATGATAGGGCTTGGAGTGTCTGCACTGTTCAAGGTAAATGTCGGTACTGCATTGCCTTGGGCATCTTTCTCTATGTGGTTGAAGTACACCTTACTGTTTGAGACCAGATCAATCAGACCGTCCCCGTTTATATCAGAGAAATATTCCTTGGTCTTGGTTGTGGTTCTTGCATGATCTTCACCGACTGTTGCAGCAACCGGACCCCATCCTGCTTTTACATCTGTACCGCCAGAGTAAGTATTGCTGCTTGAAGATGAAAATCCGGTTATACCTTTTACCTTGACAGGTTCTCCATAAGATATTTCTCCTGTAACACCATTCCTTAATTGAGACCGGTAATACAAAGCACCATTTTCCCGATATACCTTATCGGGTAATCCATCGCCATTCAAATCCACAAAAGTTGACAGTCCTCTGGATTGGTCGTTGCTATAATTGAAACCGCCTCCTCCGGTTGTTGTGGTTGTCGTGCTTTGATCATCAGGACCGACACCGGCATAGAATGAACCACCTACCGAAGAGCTTGTTGTACCACCAAGAGCAGAAGGCTTGTCACTGAACATATCCATTCCCTGCAGGGGATTGACAAATCCGGCATCCAGCCCGTCATTGTGCGTGTTCCATGTTTCCTGACTGTCCTTGAAGGGGACATATCCCTTGTCGGACTGCACGTCGTCGTAGTAGCTGAACTTTTGGAAAGACACCTCCTGTTCGTTAGAGTCCAGGTGGCGCACACCGGCGAGCAGTTCACGGTTGAACGCACCGTTCCGGTACTCAAAGGCATAGCTTCTGAGCACGTTTCCCCGGAAGTTCACCGTCACTTTCTCCAGCAGGCGGTTGGAAGAGGTCAAATAGCCGTAACGGGCGTTGTTGGTCTTCACCTGCCGGGTCTTGCCGCCTTCAAACGTCACGACGGTATGGGGTTCCTGTCCGGCATTTCCGGCACGCACCTCTTTCAGGTAGAGCGCCTTGGCTTTCAAGCCGCCGCGGACATCTTCATCGGCTGCCTCATACACATATTCCATGAAGTCGCCGTGCGTTTCTTCCACCCGGCGCAGTTTCCACTCGGAAATCACCTCACGGGTATTGCCGGAAACATCCGTGAATGTGCCTTTCAGAACGGCACCTTCACCGCCATAGGTGTATTTCACACCCTGCTTGTCGGTGACTTCCCAGTAATACTCTGACGGGCTGCTGCCCTTGCGGATAATACGGCTGAAGTCTCCTCCCTGACGGGTATAGAACTGCCGGTCTGCCTTGCGGGGCATTTTGTCTCCACGGTGGGCCACACCCATCTGTCCCTTGTCGTCCATGGTCGAGAGCATGGAGCCGGAGAGCAGGTAGGTTTCTGTCTCGCCGGCCATGTCATAGCGCGGCACGCCCCATCGGGTGTCCAGCGTAATGGAAGGTACGGAAAGACTCCATCCTTCACCGAGCCAGCCGCTGCCGCCCTCGCTGCTGTACTGGATGCCGAGTGAGGGGGCCATGCCGTTTCGGGCAGGCGGCATCTCAAAGGCATACTGCAGGCTGGCCGTTCCGCGGTTGTTGGCCTGTGGCGGAGTAATCAGATTGATTTTGGCCGTTGGGTCGGCTGCCTTGATGTCGTTCATCATGGTCGGCGCAAACCCTTCGGTCTCCGGCGATTCGGGTGCCTGAATTACACCGTTAATCATATCCGTGAAGTGGGTGGTTCGTGACACTACGCAGGCTTCCTGCTTGTCGACCTTCACTCTTTCCAGCGCCACCCAGTGTTTGGTGTCGTTGTCAAAATAATAGGTACGGATGTCGTCTTCGGTGTAGCCGCTCGGAATGCGGGTGCGGTCGTACTTCAACCGGACGGTGGCTCCCTTCTCCGTGAAGTGTGTGCCGTGCGGCAGGAAACGTACGCCTTCTCCCTCGGCTGTGACATTGGTCATGCCGAAATCCAGTGCCGGCAGGTCCATTTCACGCAAAGGACGCATGGTCAGCTTTCTGGCTGCCAGCATGACACCATGATCTACCAGCAGCGCACCGTTGGCATTTTTCAGGCTGTCTGCCTTGCCTTGGGCAAAGTGTTTCCCTGCCGTTCGGGCAGCCGGAGTCTGAAAAGCGTGTTCATAATCTGCCTTGCCTTTCTTCAGTGTCGGGAAGGAAGCGGTCAGGGTCTTGCCGGAGGCGGTAGTGGCACTGAGCGTGAGGCTGCTGCCCGATACGGGAACGATGCCTTCGAACTCGCCGTCCTGCAATGTAAGTACGGTATGTCCTGCCTTGACCGTCCGAACCCCGTTACGGACGAAGCCGTGCACATAGGCCAGGTCGCCATAGACTACCGGAGTTTGTGACAGCGTAAGTGCCTGCCCGGGTCCCGATGCCGTTTCGACATGCAGGTTGCGTACCGAATAGCTCCTGCCTTCGGGAGCCGTGAAAAGTATGCGGTTGACACCTGCATGCAGCCAGGCCGGGTGAATCTCCTCGCGGACATGGGTCCAGCCGTCGGATGCCGTGGCCATATAACCGCCGGTAGCAGGTCGGTCGTTGATGCTCTTGGCTACGGCTCCGGAGTGATCCGCACCCTGCAGCTCGTAACACAGCCAGACGCGGGCGTCCGACGGAATTGTCCGGGAGAGGTTGATTTCAAAGATGTTGTCCTCGGGGTTGTCGGCAGTCTTCCCTTCGGGAATACCGACCGAACCGTAGCGGAGGGTGGCATAGGCGGTTGTCGTGCCTGCTGCCTGTATCGGAGTGGAAGAAGTGCGGTGGGCAGTTGCCGCCTTTGCAGGACGGCTGCCGTCTTCTTTCTTCCTGCCGCTGTCTTCGGATTTTTCTTGCCGGATTTCCGATGCTGTTTCCATCTGGAGCTGCGCATTCGGAGACTGGCCGGACAGATAATGCGAACCGGCAATGCCGGCTGCCGCCAGCGTCACGGCTGATGCGGCGATGATAATTGTCCGTTTCATGATATTTCGGTTTTAGTTGAACTATTTGGCTATAATCTTCCGGGTTTTTTCCCAATCCGGACCGATGGCCTTGACTACATAGACTCCTGGGGCGGGTGCCTCGAAGCGCGAACGTTTGGTTGTTTCACCTTCCATGAACTGCTCGTGAACCAGTTTGCCGGAAGCGTCGAATACCATCAGCGTGACATCCCCGGGCCGGTCCTGTTCCAGCACGACATCAAAGATGCCGGTCGTGCCGTCAGGCTTTACCTGGAACGAATCGTCCTTGTTACCGTTTCCTTGGCTGTTTCCTTCACCGTTTTCGGGCCGGTCTGACCAGCCGATGAGGGAACCTTCCTTCTTTTCTGTTCCATTGGGGAGTGTCGGGTCGCACTCACTGCCTACATGTACCGTGAAGAGGGCTGTGTTTGTCTTGGGATTCTCAACCTGTACATTGCCCGAATGGGTGAAATCGGGAATTGGCTCTCCGTTTACGGTCAGTCCGGTAATATGTGTTTCACCGGTTCCGAACTTGATGCACAGACGCCATGCCCGGATGTTCCATTGGGTAAAGCGGCGGATGACCTTGCCGTTGAGCTTGTACGATACGGTAATGCCTTCCAGTCCCAGCGTGAGGACGTCTCCTTCCTTGATGCGGATAAACTGGGTAAGACTCGTGTGTCCGTCGATAATCATATATGCCTTGTCACCTCTGACGTCAAAGCCGAACTGCGTGATGTCGTCGGATATTCTCGGTTCCACACCGAGACGGTAGTTGGAGTTGGTTCCTGTCACCGTCCAGGAAACTTCTCCGGATGCAAAGATCCGCTTGTCGTGTACGTAGGTGGTGTATAGCGGTCCGCCTGTTCCGTAGATGTCGTTACCGCCACCCTGGGTGACTTTCAGCGTATAGGTGCCGGGAGCCAGTCCGTCAATGCGGTGAGCCTCTCCGGTGAACTTGCCGCTTGCAATGATTTCATCCTTGGGTACACCGGCTACCGTATCGGCTGAGAGCACATAGTCATAGACGGGAGTGCCGATGTGGATGTCAATGTCGATGCTGCCGTCATTGCGGGGCTTGCCGTCCTCACAAGTAGACGGGGTCGGGACGGCATCTGCCGCCAGTCCGTCATAATAGGCAAAGGTGAATACATCGCTGCCGCTGCCGTCCAGGTCCCAGAACAGGTTGTGGAATACGGTCTTTCCGCGCATGAGGTCAGGCCGGGAGCATTTCACGGCTATCATGTCTTCCGTATCGAACCTGCCTTCCCCGCTGGGGTCGATGAGCAGCAGGGTACGGTTGCGGCAATACTGTGAGAACTCGTCATCCGGGGTAAGCGCATGGCTAAGTTCTGCCATGTTTCCCGTGTCACCGATGCCGCCGGTACGTACAGCTGCTATGCGCAACGGCTCTTCGGAGGTGACGGTCTGGATAAGACCTGACATTGAACCGGAGGCTTCGGGCAGGGGAATGGTACGCGTCTGGCTGCCGATACCGTCAATGCGGAGGTAGACCTGCCCGTCTTCCCTCCGGATGGAAACGGCACTGCCGCTGACTCCGGTGGCCACAGCAGTAGTGCCGGCCTGTCCGCCGGAGATGGCATAGACGTTTCCTTCCCTGTCGAAGCGGTAGCCGTATTCACAGGTGTTGCCGCCGGATCCGGTAAAGCCCGCGTCGAAAGTGGGATGGCTGAGCGGGCAATAGAAGGAGATGGCTCCTTCACGGCCGGACAATGCCGGTGTGACGGCAAAGGCTTCGGTCGCACTTGAGTCCTGCTCGATGGTGTCCAGAAAGCCTTTCCGGGTAACGGTCATGCCCGTGCCGTTCCAGCGTACCGAGGTGCTGTCTGCCGATGCCGGTACATTGCTGCGTACCGTCCATGTGCGGTGCATGATGTGCCACAGGGTATCTGCCGGTGAGGTGTAGGTGGTCAGCGGACCGTTGTCGTCACCCCAGAAGATGTACCCTTTGTCAGGCAAGGGATTACCGTATTCACGCCCCATGACGAGCAGGCGGCTGGCGGACGACTCCGCATAGGAATTGCCGTCGTGGAAAGTATCGTTTGCTTTCATGGTGGCATAGACGGGTCCTTCCTCGTAGGAAGTGGTGGAGAGGGGCTGGTGGAGAGCGGAAGCGGCATCCAAGCCGATGGCTGTCACCCGGTGGTGATAACCCAAGTTCTCGTCCTTGTCCCATATCAGGTTGCCTTCACTGTCCAGATAGGAGTTGTTCAGGGTGATTCCATACTTGACGGCCAGATAGCTTTCCACTTTCCTGCGTTCTGCCGGGGTAAGGTAACGGCCGTAGATGATGACTTCGGGGGAATAGCCGTCAAAACGGTTGTTCCCGAATGCCGTTGCATCATAACCGGTGCTGAACTGCGGATTGGATGCGGAATAAGTACCGCCGACAAACAGATTCGATACGGAGTTTTCTCCCCAAAGGCCCGTTCCGGGACGGTTGCTCTTCAGATAGGTGAGCACGCGGACGGAGGACTCCCGGAAGTCTGTAGCGGACTGTCTGTCAGAGGAGGAGAACAAGAGGTCTTCTCCCGTGTCCTTTCCGTAGTCCAGCGGCTCCGTGCCGTTGGCACGTACGGCCTTGTCCTTTGAAAGGATGGATCCGCCGCCTTTCCTCCCGTCAAGGGAATAGAGCAGCATATCCTTGTCGTGACTCTCGGGAGGCAGGGCAAAGACACTGAAGACAGTAGCCTGTGAAAAGTTGGAGAACTTGAAGGAAGCTGTTTTTCCGTAGCTTCCTCCTGAAAGGTACAGTGCCGGATGAAAATTGAATGCCGGCGCGAAGGAGCGGGTCTGGGTGTATTCGCTTCCCGGTTTTCCGCTGCGGTCAAGAGAGCGCAATTTTACGGAATCCCCTGCGAGATCCATCCAGCGGTATGCGCCTTGAAGGTCTGCCGTCACGGGCAATGTCTGGAACCACAACTCTGTTCCTTTGACACCGCCGGGGGACTGTGCACCCGCTGTCACAACTCCTGCACCGAATAGAAGTAGCATTAGTTGCTTCATCGCTTGTGTGATTAAGGTTAATGATGGGAAAGGTTACCGGCCTTTCCAATGGATTGTGTCCGCTGAAAAGAAGTAGGGTAAGGTGCGGACGGAGCTATAATGAAGAAAATGGTCCGGAATCCGTTATCCGGTTGAAGGCATCATCTTGATGCTGAAACAGGAGAGGTATAGCTCCAGTGGCAAATATAAGGTTTTCTTTTTGTTATTGTAAACGAAAAGAAAAATAAAATTCACTTTTAACTCCGGAACTGTATAATAAATTACATATACGTACCATTATGCAATTTATACAGGCTGTATTTTGTCTTCGTGTGTTGATTTATCAGGAGGTCTATTAAAAAAGATACATGCAGGATGTTTATTTCGGAACGGCAAAAACCGGTGTGTTGGAAAATAGTTCGGATAAAACAATTGGATACACAATAAAACAGTGTATCTTTGCGTAAACAAGAAGAAATGTTTATGAATAGAATCAAGAAAATCCTGGAGGTTAAAGGTATGAGCCAGACAGATTTGGCGCATCGGTTGGGCAAGAGTTTCAATACGGTCAATCTGTATGCAGCCAACAAGGTGCAACCGCCGCTTCCTGTTTTATACCAAATAGCAGATATCCTGAAAGTGGATGTGAGAGATTTGTTGATACCCAATAAAATGTAACCATGCAATCCAATGTTGTCCTAAACGATTTATAGGTACGATGAATATGAGGTTGTTGTAGATAACAACCCCTTCAAAGCTTTTTTTGGCCCCATTTATACTACTCCAGCTGGCTCTGGCGGAGGTGTAAATGGCTCATTCAACCACTTTTCGAGCTCTATTTTCGTGAATGTGTTCAATCTAAGTGATACGACAAGATTGGCGAGTCCCCATTTGTACTTTGCAATGTGCTTTAGCCAGCAGAGTAGCAGCATCGTTGACAAAGCAGTCCATATCTGTGTCTCAACAGCATTGCGTGATGTACCAATGAAATTCTTTATTTTCAACAGCTGCTTGATGTTTCTGAAGAATATTTCAATCATCCACCTTGCCTTGTAGAGTTGCGCTATTGTGGAAGCAGCCAGCTTGAAGTTGTTGGTGAGCAACTGTACCACATAGCCATGTTCGTCATTCCAGACAGCTATGCGTCTGAGCGGTTTTGTGTATTTTTTCTTTGTCTGCTCACCTGTTAGTTCAATAATCTCGTCGATGAGCACATTTTGCGCCCTCGTTTCGGGCAATAAACGTTCTTCAATTTGTGAGTAAAGCAGGTTATCCCTGTGTCTGACAACAAAAAACACATTCCTGCTGTCCCAATAGTCAAGAAGGGAGAAATCGCAATAGCCACGATCTGCAACGACTACAGAATGAGGTGAAACGGGAATATCCAAAGCACCCCTATTGTCACTGCATTTGCCATCTGTAATGTTTACGAATTCAGGAAGAAGACTGTCATAATCAAGTAATGTGTGCATCTTCACTGCGCCTTTCTTTGTTGTGTAATGTGCCCATTCGTAGAGTGACATGGTCAGCGTGATGGTAGATGAATCCAGCAATTTGATTGGCATCTTGAAACGGAATTTGGTGCGTTGCCATATCGTCTGCTGTCCAAAATGAGCAAGCAGTGCATAGAATATCCGTCGGAACACGCCACTGTCCCTTTTGGCATTCTGATAAGCGACTGTTGATTTAGAGGGAGCGCGACAGATTCCGAGGTGATTCAAATTGCCATTGGCTGAATTCAGTCCATTGGAGATATCACGTACAGAATCGCATCCAGAGAACTGGCAGAACATCATGCTTATGAACTGGCTCCATGTGTCGTAGCCTTTGCTGTGCTTGTCCGTTTTTTCTTCACGAATAATTTTCCTTATACATTCTTTCGGAAGTCTACCGATTGCTTGTGCGAAAAGTGTTATATTTGCCATAGGAAGTAAAAGAGGTGGTTCTCTTTGCTAAGGTAGTTCATTCTACCTTAGCTTTACTTCCTTTTTTTGTTTTTATCGAAAAACGTTTAGGACAACATTGATTCGAAAGTACAAAAATATTCTGTAACACGAATGTTTATGATTGAATTTTATGATTTTGGCTATATTTTGTATGGTTGCCGGATTGTTTTGACTGGGTGTTGAATCCAGTAAATTGTTATCGGAAGAAATAAAGCATACAGCCTTTTGTATAAGGATATAACGAAAAAGAGAGCCTGCCGTTTTTCAGCGGCAGACTCTCACGGACAGAGTTATTTAAAAGTAGCTTAGAATTTGTATCCCAAAGTAATACCGATATTGGCATTATGTGGAGCATTTCCGTCCTTCACTTTGCAGAAACCGAGCTGGGTATCGAGACCGACCAGAATCTTGCCGAATTCTACCCCTAATCCGATATTCCATCCGGCATCAAAACGATTGTAGTCAAGGCCGTCGCTGCCAAAAGTGTCGACTTTGTCTCCTCCATTGACTGCAATGCCGCCAATAGAAGCTCCTCCGTCAAATTTAGTCTTACCACCTACACCGCAAGCAAGGTAAGGACCGGTCGCGATGACCAGATTGGTGTTGTCTGCAAGGTTAAAGCGGAACTGTACATTGATAGGAAGTTCCAGATAGAGTTGGTTGATCTTTACGTCTGCATCGGCATCAACGACGGTTCCTTCATAGCCGCTGGAGTATTTGGCCCCTTTTTGTGAGAAGAAGAGAGAAGGTTGCAGAGAAATAAGGTCTGTAAACTGGTATTCCATACCTACTCCGATGCGTGCTCCGGGCTTGAATTTGGAATGGTCGGAATTTTCACCAATATAGCTGCTCAGGTTCAGACCGGCTTTTACTTGAAAGGAGACTTGGGCGAATCCGATAGTGCAGCATAACGCAAACAAGACAGTTAAAATACTTTTTTTCATGATTATGTTCATTTTAAGTTTCAATCAAAAGAAGTCGGACACTTGGCATGTCCGAACTTTCACACACAATGTAGCTTCCAAGCGGATTAGTTTTCATGGATGGTGCAGATGCTTACCCGATTCCAATCTGGTTCTTCAAACATGTTTCCTACACCTTGTCCTTCGGCTGTAATCCGGTTCTCGGCTATTTTATACCGTTTCACTAACAAACTCTTGACGGCATCCGCACGTTGTTGAGCGATACGGGCATTTACTTCGGCCTTTCCTTCCGGAGAAGCATATCCTTTGATGGATACAGTAGCCTTTTCATGATTTTTCAAGTAAGTCGCAATACGTTCCACATTAGGGGTCTGAGAAGCTACTACACTGACACCTCCTTGGCGGAAGGTTACCACAGATTCCAATGTTTTCTTGTGGCTGGTGATGGTATCTGTTACGATAACCGGACCCTGATTCTTGCAGTCGGCTAACTGTTGTTCCAATTCAGCATTTCGTTGGTTGGCAGCAGTCAGTTCGGCTTCTTGATCTACGTTGGTTTGTCTCAGGTTATTTACCTGCTCGTTCAGCGCATCCACTTCTGCCTGGTCATACAGTTTGGCAAAAGAGATATGGTGTTTGCCATTGCTGCAACGGAAGTGGTATTTCAGACCGGCTGTAATTTCCCAGGCTGCCCGGTTGGCGTTAAATCCTACGTTTCGTTCACCACATGCGTTCAGATCATATACCAAGGCAGGTTTGATGCCAATGGTCCAGGCTTTGGCTTCACCTAAATTGAAATTGAAGTTGAGTCCCAGTTTGCTGGAGATGCTGTTACGGTCTCCGTTACCGTTTTGGGCATAATGCAGCCAACCGAGGCCGGCTACGGTTTCTATTTCGAATAATCGGGGTGTTCCCCAATATCCTGCAAATAGGTTGCTCAGATTGACGGAGGTCAATAAACTTACATTGGTGTTGTCAAATGCCGTTTTGCTGGCAGTCGTATTGATGCTGGTCATGGCTTCCACACCCATACCGAAAAAGGGTGTGAGCTGTTTACCTATTCCCAGTCCCCATGTGGCTCGCATGTTCGGGAAAAATGCACTGTGGGTCAATGGAGTGGTAACACCGGCATGGATGCCAATAGACCAGTTATCTCCCAAGTTGGCTCCTTCGTAAGCTCTTTGAGCATAGATGCCACTACAAGTAAGACAAGCTACAATTACTGCAATAAATTTCTTCATAAGAATGAGTTGTTAAAAGTTTAGGGCTGCAATATTAGCAGCATTTACAATCCGTTGTTATTGAAAGGCTTTCTAATTAACAAATATTAAACATAAATCAATACGAAACCAATCTTTTGGCTCTCTATGGGATCTATTCATAGGGGCACTGGGAAAATCCGATGAAGATATTGCTGGACATACGGAGGTCGTTGGTATTCATCTTCAGATAATCGGAGTGAAGTTCTTCATGGTATGGCTGTGACGGATTATCACGTATCCTTAATTCCCAAAGAATGTGCTGTAGAACATGGAATCGGATGGAATTCAAAACATCTGCTTACTTTTTCACAAGCTATGGTCATATTTCCCAAGAAAAAGATTTGTGTCTTTGCTTTTATTTATACATTTGCAAGCTACATAGGTAAAATGACCTATTTCTAACAAACCTTATAGTATAGTTTAATTAAAGATTAAGAAACATGAAAAAGTACATTGCTGAAATGTTGGGAACGATGGTTCTCGTTCTTATGGGATGTGGTACGGCGGTCAGTTTGTCGTGTACGTCAGCTAACCCTGATTTAGCTTCTACTGTTGTTGGTACGGCTCTTGCCTTCGGACTGGCTGTCGTGGCTATGGCTTACGCTATTGGCGGTATTTCCGGCTGTCATATCAATCCGGCTATTACACTGGGTTGTCTGTTGTCGGGACGTATCAGTGGAAAGGATGCCGGTATGTATATGCTGTTTCAAGTAATCGGCGCCTTTATCGGTTCAACTATTTTGTGGGTGCTGACTTCCAATTCCGGACTAGTCGGCACGGGAGCCAATGCTTGTCAGGAAGGTGTTTCCGTAACCGGAGCTTTGCTGGCGGAAATAGTTTTTACCTTTGTTTTTGTATTGGTAGTGTTGGGTACAACAGATGCAAAGAAAGGAGCAGGCAACTTTGCAGGACTTGCTATCGGTCTTTCTTTGGTGCTGGTTCATCTCGCCTGCATTCGCTATACGGGAACTTCGGTTAATCCGGCCCGTAGTATAGCTCCTGCCATTTTCCAAGGTGGGGAAGCGTTAAGTCAGTTGTGGATATTCATCGTCGGACCTTTCATCGGTGCTGCATTGAGTGCCGGAGTGTGGAAAGTGTTTGCCGACAAACAAAATTGATAATGTAGATAGGATTGGGTATTTAAAAATAGCATGAACGGATTAGTCACATTTAAAATTGAACGATTATGAAATTGAAAATGTATTTTATAATGTTGGCCTTGGGCCTGTTCAGCTTCGCAATACAAAGTTGTGATGATGACGATGAGGATGCTCCTGTTTCAGAACAACTGGAGAAAGCTTTTACCAATGAATTTGGCAACGTAGCCCATAACTGGTCTACGCGAGGTACTAATCATGTTGCATCTTTCAATCAAGACAATACAGAAAAAGAAGCCTGGTTTGATGCAAATGGAGTTTGGCTGATGACAGAAACGGACATTGCTTACGATGCTCTTCCTGCACCGGTTAAACAAGCATTTGAAGCACTTACTCAATATGAGGGTTGGAAGCGTGACGATGTGGATATGCTTGAGCGTAAGGGCATGGAGAAAGTATATGTGATTGAAATCGAAAAAGGCAAGGAGGAATTGAATCTCTTTTTTGATGTCAATGGAAATCTGTTGAAGGAAGTAGCTGATAAAGACGATGATTCGTTCAACTATTTACCTTCTGAACTTCCTGCTACTGTAGCTCAGTTACTGAATGAGAAGTATGCCGGTTATAAATTATTGGAGGTTGAAGTGGATCCTGTTTCCAAACTACTGGAAGTAGATGTCCTTTTGCAGTCTGCCAAGTTGGAGGTTTGCTTTGACGTTACAGCATCCTATGCGTGGGTTTCCACTTCACAGGATGTGCAGTATGTATCTTTACCTGATGTCGTAAAGACTGCCGCACAAAATGCCGTAAAAGAACATGCTGGCTATGAACTGGATGATGAGGAAGCAGAAAAGGTGGTGACTCCTACAGGTACCTATTATATTGTGGAATTGGAAATGGATGGAAAACCTGACATTCAAGTTGAATTTAAAGAAGACGGTACACTAAAACAATAAGATTCATGTTATACTCAATTCCAATAAAAGAAGAGAGCCTTTTGCTGCATTCCAGTAAAAGGCTCTTTCTTGATTATACAAGTACGGCTAATTTAAAAACGATAAGCAAATCCAAGATTGAATACAGCCTGATCAAAATCACTGACTAATTGATAGCGGAACTCAAAGTTCATCATCCAGTTTCTAGCTATTGCGAAATCAACTCCACCACCAATATTCATGCCAAACCGGCATTCATTGTCGCTGTCGTCATCGCCATCTATATGGACGTGATTTCCGTCTATATCCACATCTAAATCATTATCCCAGTCAAACATCCAATTGGAAAATGTCAGACCAAGCAACGGGTAAAGTTTCACTTTGCTTGCTACAGGAAACAAATAGTGGAAATTCAAGTTTACATCCAACATGCTGACGTTGTCATTTTCAAAGAAGTAGTTCAATGAAGGTTCCAAACGTATAGGGTTGGTGATATTGTACTGATATTTCAGTCCCAAACCAACACTCTCAATTTCTGTTCCATAACTTAAACCGAACCCGATTGCTTGTTTTCCCTTTTGTGCATAAGTGTTGCCAACAAGCATCAAAAAACAAACTGCTAAAAATAAAATCTTTTTCATTTTGGTATGTATTTTGTGTAAAATTAGTCATCGTCATCATCCCAGTCGTCATCATCATCATCATCATCGTCGTCCCATTTATGACGCCTGTATTTCTTGTATTTTTTGTGATGATATCTGTCGTGATGGTCACAATAGGAACAATAATGTTTGTGCCAATATCTGCTATGGAAATCAATCCTGTCATAAAAAGGATTGTAGTAATGGCTTCCCGGTCTGATACCAATTTCAATCAAGACACGATTCCATTTCCGATAGCGTTTATAATAATGGCAGATGTCACGCATGTGTTTGCCGGAAGTCCTTGCTATTTCAAGGGCTAAACCAACATTACCCCAGTCGCGTCCACACTGTCTGTAATAGTCATCCAGAAGACTGCCGCGCGTGTTATATTCTACGCACAATCGCTTCCGGTAGTCGGACAGTTCCACAGAGGCATATTTATTAGCTCTGCTGATGAACAAGGATAGCCTGTCTTGTGCAAAGATGGAACAAGAAACAGCCATGAGCAATAGTAAAGTATAAAATTTCCTCATAAAACAAATGATTGGTAAAATTGTGGACAAAGGTACTATAAAATCATTAGATAATGCATTGCATTTGAAAAAATACAATCATTTGTTGTTTTTTTCGTCAAAAAGATGTTTCAAAGCAGATTTTTGACAGGAATGATGGGTAAAATTAGCCAAGCAGTGCTTTTTTATAAGAACGGATAGCTGATTTCTAATTCTATTTGTTACCTTTGAGAATCATTGTAAAATATGGCTTATGGGAACCTTGGGATGCATCAATGACATGTTGCAACGCGATAAAGAAAATCGGGAGCTGCGCAAACGGAATCGGGAGAGGTTAACAGACACCTACCACCGGTTATTAGATACAGGAAAAGAGACTGACCTCTCTTTGATGACGATGGAAAAAATGGAAGATATCCGCCGGAAAACTTTGGAAAAAGAAGAGCTGGATAAGGCTGCCCATTTTAAGGCGATGCTTTATTTAGCCTTGGGAATGGCATTGATTTTTCTCTTGATATGGTTACTTGTAGGATGTAGCAGTAAACCGTCCGGAAACAATCAGTCTGCGGTAAGGGGTGATTCAACTTCGATTACTCAAGGCGTTCAAACAGTTTCCGTTCATACCCAAGACACAATCTGCCATCTTCCAGTAGCCACTCAGAGTGTAAAGGATTCTGTGTTTACAGAGCAAGAACTGCAAAAGATACAGAATGAACTGCGAGAACGATATGCGCGTTCAGAAATAAAGGGCACTCGTTTAGACGGCAATATACAGGCATGGAGCGTAATAGGGAATCATCTTGTCGTGCAATTATGCTTAAACTCGCCGGAAGCTAGAGCCGTTTTTCGTGAGAAGATTATGGATTCACCTGCTATCCGTTTTGAAGGGGGCACAGAACCGACACCCAACAATCAACGATACACTTCCGATACTTTGGGCATCCATTTATATCCTGAATTCTCTGCATACCCATACACGGCTCGTACCGCCACTTTTGTACTATTCAATCAGAGCGAGCACGAGATAGAGTGTGGAGATTCATACCATATTACCTATGAAGACCAGCAAGGAGTCTGGCGAACTCTTCCCATAAATACAAACTTCCACTGCATTGCCCACATCATCGAACCTGGCAAACGATTTCTGTTTAAAGCTAACCTCAACCCGAATGTCCTGCCCAACCGACCAGGCAGATATCGGTTCTTCTATAAGGTAGAACTAAGCGATAAAAAACAGAAAATCATGCTTATGACTGAATTCCGGCTGGCAGATATCAAAGAAACTGTCCGTGATTCTTCCGATGTAATCAGCGTGGAATATGTAAATTACCCCCGATGAGAGTTGATATGGTTTTATGACTAAATTTCATTTTCGATGTGCCATTGTCTGATTTTGAATTCCATATACACATGAAACGCTTTTTTCTATCCTTCATACTGCTTGGGTACTTCTTTCAACTTGAAGCACAAGAAAGAACAGCCAACGACACCATTCTGATGTTGGAAAACAAAATATGGAGAGCCGAACTTCCTTCTGAAAAATCCTATACGCAAGAGATGGAGTTCCGGGACTATGGGTTGTATGCTACTTTTACTTACAATGGAAGAAAAGTCATCATGGAAGACTCTTATTGTGTTTGTGGTGACACCATCAAAACTTCCTTCTGTAAGCAGTATTTAATTTTGGAATTGACTGACAGCACTCTTGTTATTCGTTATATTCCCCAAAGACTGGTCATAGGTAATGGCCCTGTAAAATACGCCAACACGATTAACTCACCGGCCAAAATGCTTGAAAACGAGCAACGGTTAGACAGTATTTGGAGGAAAGAAAATATTTGGAACAAGGGTGTTGCTGATATTTCCGGGAAGCCTATCAAAGATTTGTCAACCATTGAACCTCCCCGATGGGCCAAATGGGATTACGATTTGACAAAATACTATGTTTCCCAAATGAAATACCCAGAAGAGTTGCTAAAAAAGAATGTGGCAGGTTATTCTGTCGCGATGTTTACGATTGATACATTGGGAGTTCCAGGTATAGTCAATATCCTGACTACCAACTACAAGGAATTCGACCAAGAAGTAATCCGATTAACCAAAGAATTGCCACACTGTCTGCCCTGTCGAGACCAAAACGGCAAACGGATGGAATGTCTTTATACGGTGTATGTACCTTTCCTGCCCCAACATTATAGGGATAGGGTAAAGGCGGACAGCATTGGAGAAGAAGAATTGAAACAAAGCTTTGTGGAATGGGAAGCTGTGTCTTATTTTGAAAAAGCAAATCCGTATGCAGTTACCGACTATATTAATGAACGCCTGATATACGATTCCAAGCTATTAAACGGTAAAAAAGAAATCAAAGGGATTTATACGATACGCATTGATTCTTACGGGGAAATAATAAAAGTAGAAACCTTACGAGGTTGTGGCATACAAGAATGGGACAATCAAGTATTGCAAATCATAAAAGGTATGCCACGGTGGACTCCCGCCATCAATTTTCATGGTAAAGGTGAATATCGGAACTCTGTTTGGACTGTTCCTGTTTTATTCAAGAATGATAGTACAACAAGAAACGAACTGCATGATTATAACTGGCTCATAAAAACGCTGAGCAGAGAGTGTAAATATCCCGTTGCCCAGCAAAGAAGGAACAAGGGTTGTGTTTTACAGGTGGAATATACTGTGACCCCAGAAGGTTATATCAGCCATGCTGCGGTACTCAATCAAGCACCCCGTGCATTCCGAAAGTCGGTGATGCAAGTATTTCACTCGTTACGGAATGTACCCACTGTCTTACGCCCCGGGAAAAGCATTCTCAGCATCCAATTCTGGCTGGATAACATGGCGAAAGGTCCTCACGCAGATGTTTTGATAATCGGCTACACTTCTTGTGACACCCCTGTCTTGATGCGATATGATGCCGTGCTGACTGCCCATACTACTGAACCTCATCTGGAAGTGGGTGTACCGGTCTGTTATCTGAATGAACGAGGTGATACCCTTGTGCCTTACGGGAAATATCGGTATTGTCAGACGGATACTATCACGGAAATAGGCTTTGTATATGAGAACAAATCGAAGAAGGCCCGTATTGTTTGCATCAATGATGCAGGCAAAGAACTATTTTACGTTTTTAAATGTGATAATGGGCCAGATTATCTGAAAGAAGGGCTTTTTCGGATGATGGATGAACAAGGGCGGATAGGCTTTGCCGATTCATCAGGCAATGTGGTTATCCACCCCCAATTTCTGTATGCCACTCCGTTTGCAAATGGTCATGCTTATGTAACTGAACATGGAGAGGAAAGCAAGGATAGAGAGCACACGACCTGGCAGTCGGACGAATGGAAAATCATTAACCGGAACGGCAATGAATTGCTGGAATACACCGTCATCCGGAAAGACAAAGCCATCAAAGGATTGCTTATCCGATATTCCCATCCATCCGGAAGCATGCGGACTCTTACCTATACCTATCCGGAAGATATTGCTCTTGCGGACAATTTTCACGCAGAGGTGATGCTTAAAGACTTGAACTTTGACGGACAGGATGACATTGCCATACCGTTAGGCAACTATGGAAATCAACGCATCCAATATGAAGACGGTTATTTGTGGGATAAGACACAAAAGACCTATGTCCCCGTCAAGCAGCTGAAGGAAATTGCCAATCCGCGGATTGACAAAGAAGAGCGGTGTCTGTTCTCCTTTTCCCGCGAATCGGCAGCCAGCTACCATTATGAACGATTTGAATATGTGAATGCTGAGCTTGTCAAGACCGCCGAACTCATCCAGACTTACCGTCAGGCAGGAGGAAAGCCTCTCTTCACCGAGAAGCACTATCAGAAAGGGAAAGGTATGAGGGTAGTTCATTCATCGGTTCCTATCCGCGAAATTTCTCATTACTGGTTGAAGATTGTGCAAAAATGAACTTTGGGCAGCATCAACTAAGGGAATGTTTTGTATTTTTGCATCCAAAAACCTTTATTTATCCTATTTTGAAGAGGAGGACGGATTATGAAAGTTACGGTTGTCGGCATGTTATGCTGTTTGCTGTCTCTTGCTTGCACGGATAAGCAGAAGACATTTTTGCCGGAAGCGGTTCCGGCCTCGGCTATTGCTGTTATCGGAGGTTCAGAGCAGGATACGACTGCATTGACGGTAGAGGGGAATAAAGCCATTGCCCCACAGATACAAGACAGGGATACGGTCATTTATGAAATGCCCTCGTATTATCTGTGGTATAGAAAAGATTTGCCGAAATCTTATCGTAAGCAGGAACATCAGTTTTGGACAGAGCGTAAGGTGTATTGGCAAGATGTGAAGGTCATCAATGTCTTTCTGGCCAATTACACGGATGTACCTCTTGAATTTAACGGAGATTGGGAGCTTCAGCAATGGAATGGTCAAGATTGGGAACAGCCGCAATTGAAGTATTTGCCCGATACAGCAGAGACAGAGTGGATAAACGATGAACAAGCCCATTGCTTGTATTGCTTTCGCATTCCCGTTGGTGATTTTTATTATTTGCCGAAGGGACGTTATCGGATAAATAAACTGGTTGCTCCCCATAATCAGCACGTCGTTTGTCTGTCTGCCCCATTTGAAATTCCCTAAAGTCGGTTCGTAAAAAACATTTTGAACTAAAATCAAGTATTTGCGTATGAAAAAGTATGGACTAATTTTCATCATGAGCCTATTGGTTTGTGTTACGATGAAAGCGCAGGAGTGTGAGCGGTATATCGAAGTGACCGGAACGTCTGAAATGGAGGTTGTGCCGGATGAGATTCATTATCTCATTGAAATACAGGAGTATTTTGAGGAAGAATTTGATGGCGTATCGAAGCCTGAGCAATACAAGACGAAGGTACCTATTACCCGAATTGAGCAGGAATTGATGCAGGCCATCCATGATGCCGGAATCCCCGATTCTGCTGTACGCGTTCAAGAATATGGCAACAATTGGCGACATCAGGGGCATGACTTTTTGATCTCGAAACAGTTGGACATCACCCTGCAGGACTTCAAGCAGATTGACCGGATTGTCCAAAAGCTTAACACCCGGGGCATTCACTCGATGCGTATCGGCAAGTTGGATAACAAGGATATACTGACTTACCACCAAAAGGCCAAGATTGAAGCCCTGAAAGCAGCCCAACGCAAAGCAGCTTATCTGGTGGAAGCGTTGGATAAGAAATTGGGTTCGGTGATACGCATCGTAGAAAATACCAATGCAAACTCAGGAATGTTCGGTGCTTTACAAAGCAACGTGATGTCGATGAATGCCGGAGGATATGATAACTTCCGTACCATCCAACTGAAATATTCGATGACGGTACGCTTTGAAATAACGGACTGGATGAGCCGCTGATTCTATCACGTCAATTTGCCCGTCTGATGAGCTGACAAGCGTTTTTTATCGAATGTATCTGAGGAAAATAAAAAAGAAATGCTTACCTTGCGCCGTGCAGTCTTTGAAGGCTGTACGGCAAATAAAATACTAACCTTAAAAGAGAAGATTATGAGCATTTTTTTGAAAGCGGTGCAACGCATCAACCCTTCGCACCCCGATGAACCCAAGAAGTGGTACCCCGTGCAATATACCACTAAGATGGTGGACGAAAGTGAAGTTGCCCGACCCTAGATTGCCGAGTTGGGCGACTCAGCAAACTGAGTTGGAGGCAACTTTTGTAGAAAGAAACTCAAGGCAAAAACAGAACGGAGTCAATCGTTGGAATGCTTCTCTTCTTGCCGCTTTTCTTTTTGCTCTTTCTCTGCCTGCATCTGTTGCCGTTCTTTGTTCTGAATCATGCTCATAAAGGAAGAACTGATGATACCAGTAGGTATCGCTACCATGGCTACACCGACCAGGCAGATGATACATCCCAACAACTTGCCCAATGGAGTGATGGGATAAATATCACCGTAACCTACCGTTGCAAAGGTGATGATGGCCCACCAAATGCCGTCACCGATGTTTTCAAACACATCGGGTTGGGCATTCCGCTCGATGTAATACATGAGGATGGCCGAGAAACAGATGGTAATGAAACTGGCTGTATAGGCCGTAACAAGTTCCTCTCTGACGGAATAAAGAACTTTCCCAATCAAACGGAATGAACGTGAGTGCCGTATCAGCTTGAATATGATGAAAATATAAGGGAGGATAATGATGTGCACTACTTCTGTGTTCCAATAGATATAGGTCAGCACACAAGGTAGGATGGCTACAAAATCCACAAATCCGTAGAAAGAGAATGTATAATGCAGACGTGCCTTAATAGCACTTTTCGTCGGATGAAGGGCTGGCGCGGACAAGATACGAGCTGTATATTCGAGCAGGAATACAAACGAAGAAATGTAGGTGATGCCGAATAAGGCTAACCGATACCGGGACATCTCTTCAAAAGAACTGGCAATGACTGCCACAATGGAAATCAAAATGAAGAAGAGTACAATATAATGCACCCAGTTTTTGTTCAAAAAGCGTTGAATGGCTACATATAATTTCATGATGCGGTAAACTTGGATTGAAAAATAAATAGGGAATGTATGCTGAGATACCTTTTCAATGAATCGTAAGTTTTTTGCTTATCGGCAACCGGTACTTAGTTAAAACAAGGCCCTTTTCTCCAGGATATGGGAAACCGGAGAAAAGTAGCCTTGTCTGTCATCTTCCCTATGTCATTGGAAAATATAGGAATCAGTTCTTTCTTTTGGCCAGTTCGAGCACCTGCACACTGCCTGCAGCAAACAGTCCCACGTGTCCGTTGGGTAACATGCCGAAAGTGGTTACTTCCTTCAGAGCGGCTAATACCTCAAATTCGGTTTCGATGTTTGGGCAAGTCATACGTGTGCTGGAAATAGGCAGGAACACCAATGAATTGGATGGTTTCTCAAGGGTCTTGAACTTACCGTTCATCTGGTTGCATCCGGCATTTCCACTAAGTGTCTTTTCCGTTATGTCGAGTGAGAAGAAGGGGCGGTTCTCCATGGAATCCGGCAAAACTTCGCCGTTCACTTTCACCACGTCCCATATACCCTGCAAATCAGACAGCGGCATCATGAAACAGCGTCTGTTCAATTTGGCCAATGGTTGATTGAGCGAATCACACAGCAGAATCTGATCGGTGTCTCCCCGTTTTACTTTCTTTGTCAGGGAAAGTGCGTGTGAAAGTGCCTTTTCCTGCTCCATATCCGGACATGCCATCATCGTGGAAGCCAGTTTGTCCATCACCATCCGTGCTGACTCGTCCGACCATTCAAACGAACCCATCAGACGGTTGCAGCCTCCATATCCATACACCCTCATCTCACGGGTGTCAAAACCGATGAAAGGCTGTTGTTTCGTATTCACCGACTGACCTGCCAGTTCTACGACATTCCATTCCCCTTCAAGGTCAGACAAGGATACCGGATTTCCATTCCCCATGCAGGATGCTAACGCAAACAGGGCTGTCAACATCCCATAAATCATTGTTTTATTCATTTTTCTCATACGTTTAATTATCAAATCAGGTGTTGAAGGCTATCTATATGCTACTGCGGAGCGCCTTCTGCTCCCTGGGCTTATTTCCTAAATCAGACGCAAAGGTAGCAAACCTTGTGATACGAATGTATCTTTTAGGCAAAAAATGCAAAGTTAATCAGTTGATAATTCCTTTTAAGTTCTATGCGATGCAAGGTGTGTGGAAGCATGCTGCATTATGCCTTCAACTGCAACGTAAAGCAACTGTTCTTCCAAAAGTTTTTCAAGGAAGAGTTCAGATAATCTATTTTTTGTGTTACTTTGCACACCCATTGTAGGTCGGGAGTGCAAATTCCCCGACCGATATTCTATATATTTTCACAGAGACTACAAATGTAAGTAGTCTCTGTTTCTTTTTTTAGTTGAATGCATGTTGTATTCCACTCTACGATTTACCCAAATGCTTTAGAACTCTGATTATCTCACGAATATACCTTGGGTCTTCCGCATAGCCAATCTTATGCAGCCATAGCAGGTAGTTCCCTCCTTTATACTTATACTGCACCTTGGTATAGTAGGCCCGGACACTTTCCGTCCAATGGTTGAACTCATAGTACTTCCCAGTTTTGGGATTCGTTAGCCCGAACAGGTTGTGCCGGTTCCGGCAGAGCGGTGAACGGAACCAGCCCGTTTCTAGTATGGCCTGTGCCAATACAATCTTTGGATGCCGGATGCCATTGCGGATGATTTCCCGGTAGAGATTAGGAATGGTGAGTGCAGGAAGTGCTTTTTTCACACAAACCGTAGTTCCTTCAGTTCCCTTATCAGACGCTTTTTCGTGGGACACCCTTGCGTAAACTTTTCGGGCATATAGCTCCGAAAGCAGTTTTACAGGCACCTCTGGGGCAAGGGAGTCTTTTTCTGCCTTTTTGCAAGACTCATAAGCGCCTAAACCCCTCTGTAGGGTATCAGGAGCCACTTTTTGCTTCTTTTCCGGACGGATTTCCTTCTCTTTTGTAATTGTATAGAACTGTGCCGATGCTGAAACGGAACCAAGAATCAGCAACGCGGCGCAAAGAATGATGTTGTGCATTTCTTTTCAATGATAGGGTTGACAATACTTTTGCGGGTGTTCAAGGCGGTTCCGACCGCAAATATATCGTTTTACTTAAACAATACGAAAATGCACAACATCAATCATTCTGAAAGGCTGCCCTACGAGAAGTTGGCGGCATTGGGCATTGACCGGGAAAAGGCCGACAGCCTCCCTCAGGAAGTGAAGGAGAAACTGGCCTCCGGAGAGGTCACCCCGCTCATGCAGGTGTCCATCAGTGCCCGCAACGGAGACATCATCACGCTTCCCCTCAAACTTCAGCTGGTATCGGATAAATACGGCAACCCGGCACTCATGGCTTATCCGGTACGGGCCGTGCTTGAAAAGGAACGCAGTCCGGTATTGCGTTTGTCGGAGCAGGAAGCGGAGCGGTTGGGTAAAGGTGAGGTCATCCAGAAATCCGTGGAGGTCAACGGCGAGAAAACCCTGCAGTATCTGCAACTCGATCCCGAAACCAAATCCGTCATTCATCGCCGTGTCACGGATGTTCAGCTGGAGCAGAAACTCAAGGACATGGAAAAGGTCAACGACATCGAACTGGGCATGCAGCAAAAGCAGCAGGTACGCGAGGGAAAACCCATTGAGCTGAATGTAGGTGGCGAGAAAGTGTCTGTCGGTGTGGATTTGAAAGAGCCCCAAGGCTTCAAGGTCATTCAGGGCGACATGAAAGAGTGGGAACGGCAGCAGAAGCTCCGCTACGACGAGCAGCATCCCGAATACCTGGGACTGGTGATGACGGACAAGAACCGCTGGGAATACCAGCAGGTGGTGGACAAGCAGTCACAGGAAAGAGCCTTGAAACTTCGTGCGCCGAAAGCTGAACAATCCAAAGGTCTCAAACTCTAAATCCTTTTCCCTATGGTCAAGAAGAATGCAGAGAAGGATGTCGGCTTCGTCCGGCAGTTCAACGAATTGAAGAAGAAACATCCCGATGCGGTGCTGCTTTTCCGTAAGGGTGACTTCTACGAAATGTATAAGGAAGATGCACTCAAGGCATCGGTGATACTGGCGCTGAAGGTATCAGACAAGATTCTGCCTTTAGAGAAAGACCCCATCAAACTCCTGACTTTTCCCCGTCATGAACTGGACAAACATCTGCCCAAGCTGATTCGCTCCGGTCAGCGAGTCGCCATCTGTGAGGCGATAGACCGTCCGGAACTGATGAAGAAGCCCAGGGAAAAGACCGGGGAAGATTTGAAAGAAACGAACATCTCTAACAAGAATACTATGGCGAAAAAGAAGAAAGAACAGGCTGTGCAGGAAGAGCCTACCAAGACAGTCAAGATGGCTGCAGAGGAGAAACCTGCCAAGGAAATGAAGAGTGAACAACAGGCCGAAGCCAAGCAGGAACGCAAACCACGCGAACCGCAGATGATTACTGCCAACGGCGAGAAAGTCAGCCATGGACATGCGTTCCAGAGCACCACCAATCCGGCAGATTGGTACTTCACCGCCAAGATTGACGGCGTACAGCTGAAACCGCAGAAGATGGACGCAGCGGATTTGGCTGCTTACCAGAAGAAGGAAATGACGGTGCCCCAGCTGATGGAACGGTATTATCCCACTAAGCTCATGCCGAAGGTATCGGAAGAAGCCTACCAAATGCCAAAGCAGTTGTCTGGTCCTGATGGTGCCATTACCATCGACAAGTTCAATGTCTATAAGGAAAAGGACGAGCAGCGACCGGACTACGGCAAGTATAAGTTTTATGTACAGATGGGTGACACCAAGATGTCGGCAGTGGCATCCCGTGAGGACCTGAATGCCTACTTCGACCGCGTGGTCAGTCCCACACAACTCGTGGAGAAGAACTTCGGGGAACGCCTGCACCTGCAGTCTGCCTACGAGAAGTACCAGCTTCCCGAAGGAGTGGACCCCAAAGGAGTCCGTGTGGCCAAGGACCACTCCGACAACAAATGGAAGGTGTCGATGGACCTGGGCGACAAGGGCAAGACCAGCAAGCATGAACTCTCCTTCGATGACGGCTACTCGCTCTTCAAGGCAAAGACTGCCACCCGGGAACAGATAGCAGCCAAGTACCTCAATACGGAAATCACGGGGATGTTTTCAGCCGTGACCAACAAATTGGAGAAGTCGGCTTCCATGAAAATGTAACAAAATCAAGCGAACAATCAATCAAACTGAAATTCTAAAAATAAACGAATATGACAGCTAAAAAGACACACGAGGAGTTGGTGGAACTCCTTCAGACCGGTAAAATCGGCTTCCTCCGCTTTGTGATGGACGGCGATAATGCAGAGGACTATCTGGAGTGGTGCCAGACCCACGGCACGGATCCTTCGGATGAATCCGCAGAGTTTTATGTCGAACAGACGGACATTGACCAGATGGACCGTCAGGTAATGGATGACGAAAGCTATGGCGTATGGAACTAACACATCTGGCAATGCCGGGCAGGTAGCCATCGACCGCTTTGCCGAAATGATGATAGCCCGCATGGAGCAGATGAAGGCTTCCGACTGGAAGAAAGGCTGGATTGGAGGTGCATCCGGATTTGCAGGTCTCCCGCAGAACGTGGGTGGCCGCAACTACTCGGGTTCCAATTCCTTCTTCCTCCAGCTGCAGACTGCTGCCCAGGGCTACCGCCTGCCGGTGTACCTCACCTTCAAGCAGGCGCACAACCTGAAAGCCCATGTACTAAAAGGTGAAAAGGCCTTTCCAGTGGTCTATTGGGATGTGCTGGTCAAGGACAAGAACGGCCATAAGGTCAGTTCGGATGAGTATAAGGCCATGAGCAAGGAGGAGAAGAAAGGCATGGATGTCATTCCCTTTTTCAAGGCTTTCCCCGTATATAACATCGACCAGACCAACCTGGCAGAGGTGCAGCCCGAACGGGTGCAGAAACTCATGGAGAAGTTCAAGGTGCCCGAGCTCCGGGATAAGGAAGGCATGTATGTCCATGCCGCCCTCGACCGGATGATTGAGACGCAAGGCTGGCTCTGTCCCATACAGGCAGACAAGCGGGTGGACGGAGCGTTTTATTCACCAGCTCAGGACATCGTGGTGCTGCCCATGAAGGAGCAGTTTAACATCGGCAATACCCCCGAGGAAGTCTACCGGGGCGGCATGGAATTCTATTCCACCATGCTGCATGAGATGTCACACTCCACCATGACCCCTGAACGGCTCAACCGCGAGATGGGCGGACGCTTCGGAGACCCGAAATACGCCAAGGAGGAACTGGTAGCTGAACTGACGGCTGCCATGATCAGCCATTCGATGGGATTTGACATGAAGGTGACGGACAACTCCGCAGCCTATCTGGATTCCTGGATTGGGGTACTGAAGCAGGAACCGAAGTTCATCGTTTCCGTCATGGCGGACGTGAACAAGGCTTCGGATCTGATTCTGGACCAGGTGGACAAACAGCGGCTGGCTCTCAACGAACAGCCCTACCTGACGAAGAACGACCCGTTTGCCCCGTTGGGCGAAGGAGAGGAAGTACCGTTCAAGAATGCGGCCATTGTGAAGACACGCAATGGGGATTATGCCATCCGTGCCTCCTACGATGGTGTGGAACTGGGGTTGAAGAAGGTATCGAAAGATACGGCCAAGACCTATTTCCAGCTGACGGACTACAAGGACAAGGCTGCCTTCCTGAACATGACGGCGCACAAGACTTTCGAGCCGGAAGTGGCCAACCTCAAGCGCACGCAGGCAGTGGGTGCCAAGTTAAGCATCTGATTTTATGTAGAACCTTCAATTCCATGAACCATGACTGATTACAAGGTAAACTTCAAGGACCTCAAAGCCAAGGTAGGCATCGACGATGTAGCCTATGCGCTCGGCTACCGCCTCGACCGCAAGGCCGGTGTGGGCCGTTACATGGAGCTGGTGTTGGGTGACGGCAAGGAAAAGCGGGATGCGCTCGTGATCTGCCACCCCCAGGACAAGGCTTCCCAGCGGTTCTTCCGCCGCGACGGTTCCAAGGGGGATGTGGTCACACTCATCCGGGAGAACCTGAATGCCTTCAACGTATCGGGCAAGGATGAATGGCAGAAGATAGCCAAGGTGCTGTCCCGCTTTGCCAACATGCCCGAACCTGAATACCGCGAGGACCGGGAGTATGTACAGTCAGCCAGGTATCATGCCACCTTCGACAGCTCCAGGTATGAGGTGAAGCCGATAAATCCCGACAAGATTCCGGCCATCTTCCAACAAAGGGGATTGTCCGATGAAACGGTACGCACCTTCGCTCCGTTCATCCGGCTCATCCGCGACAGGAAGAACGAGAACTTTGACGGCTACAACATCGGCTTCCCTTATACCAACGGAGAGAACAATCAGGTCCGTGGCTACGAAATGCGGGGGTACGGCGGTTACAAGTCCAAGGCGGCTGGGAGTGATTCCAGTTCTTCTGCATGGGTGGCTGACTTGTCAGGTGGCTATCCGAATGTGGTGAAGAGTGTCTTCTTCTGTGAGTCGGCTTTCGATGCCATGGCATTCTACCAATGGAACCGGAAGCAGCTGACCAATGAAATTGCCCTGGTATCACTGGGCGGTACGTTCTCTGACGGACAAATCCGGCAGGTACTGAACCGCTTTCCCGGAGCCCGTTCGTTTGACTGTTTCGACAATGACCTGCCCGGTCGCATCTACGGCTTGCGCATGATGGCGCTGGTAGAGAACATCCCCTTGAAAATCAACCGAACCCGTGACAGTCTGGAAGTGGAAGCGAACGGACGTTCCTTCCGGCTTGATCCGGAGCGACCCTTTCAGGTGCAGGTCAAGGAACACCTGTCGGTCAGATACAATATGGGACAATGGCTTCCTCCCAAGGCTTTCAAGGACTGGAACGACTGTCTGCTCAACAAACCGATGGAGGTGCGGCTGCATCCGACCAAACAGGACCAAATCAATAACCTGGCCGAACGCAGAAATGCAGGCCCTAAAATATGAACGTATGAATGCAAAACGATGGAAACGCTCCTTGTTAATCGCTGCTGTTGGCTTATTGATAGGCAAGACTCCGCTCTTTGCCCAACAGACCGACCCGGCGCTGACTTCTGCCGTACTGGGTCAGACCGCAGCCTTGAAGAAGATTCACAAGGACCGCAAGAAAACGCAGGAGAAAATCATTGCAGCGGAAGTGGCCGTAACCGCTTCGCTGGAGCGGATTCACCATGTGGAAGACAAGATGCTGGACTACCTCTCGAATGCGCAGGGCGCCATGCAGAACCTCTACCAGATTAAGCGGGCTGGGGAACTGGTGGCCAAGGAAATCCCGCAGAACTGCAGCCTGCTCCTCAAATCGGTGGGCGGCAATCTGAAGGGAACCGTTATTGCGGCCATGGTATCGGATGAACTGACGGATGCTGCCACACAGATGACGGCACTCTTTCCCTTCATGAAGCAGCTGGTAACTTCGGGCAAGTATGACGTGACAGGAGATGACGGAAAGAACGAGAAGCACAAGGTGAACCTGCTGAACGCTTCGGAACGCTACTACATCGCCAACGAGGTGGTCAGCCGTTTGGAAGCCATCAACACCGACCTGTTTATCCTGGCCTGGCAGGTACGCACACTCTCATGGAACGACCTCTGGTTTTCGCTTGATCCCGAAGGATGGGCCAACGTGATGTCCGGCAAGAACATCATCGGCGGTATCATCTCGGACTGGAACCAGGGCTACAGTCTGAAATGGTAAATAGGTAAACAAGTAAACTAATTTACTAATCACATAGTAATCAAGTAAGGAAATAAGAAAGTAATCAATGCAATAAGTAACAGAATCATATAGTAAACAAATCATCCAAAAACAAAAGCGTATGGAAAAGAAAATAATCGGTCGTTGTCCCTTGTGTGGCGGCAACGTGGTAAAGACCTGCAAGGGCTACCGCTGTGAGAACAACATCGCCGAACAGCCTACCTGTGTGCTGAATATCAACGGCATTATCGGCAACCGCAAGATGAGTGACGAAGAAATCACCGAACTGTTGGAGCACCGCTTCATCCTGTTGGACGGCTTCGCTTCCAAGGAGGGAAAGACTTTCCCTTCCGTGCTGGAACTGGCAGACAACGGTGCCATCAACATGCAGTCTGTCATCGGCAAATGCCCGCATTGTGGCGGCGATATTCGGGTGGGTACGAGAGCCTTTAACTGCTCCAATTACAACAACCAGCAGGCGCCGTGCAACTTTGCCATCTGGCGCAATATCGGTGGCCACCAGCTGAGCCTGACGGAAGCCAAGGAAATCTGTGAAAAAGAAATCACCTCCAATGAACTGGAGATGTACCGTGATGACGGCACCATCTACCGCAAGCGTCTCGGTCTTTCTCCCGACAAACTCCAAATCGTGAAGATATGAAACCGGGAATGAAAATGATTATCATGCTGGTAACCGCCGTCAGTTTTTGGGGCGGACTGTTTTACTTCGCCAGCTGTTCCGGCCGACCCGAGAAACGGGCGGTGGAAATCGCAGAGAGAGCCTTGAAAGCAACCGTTGATAATCCGGAGTCCATCCAAATCAAGGGAATCAGCAAGGCAGATTCGGTATTCGGCAAGGAATATGTCAATCAACATGAAAAGGCTGCCCTTTCCATGCACTTGATGCAGTACGGCCACAAGTTGATGGAGGAAACGGACTACTTCCAGAACCTCGACAAGGACGATACCGCAATGAGTGATCAGGTCACCCGTCAGCTGGATGCCATGACCACCCTCCGGGCTTTGATAGCTTATGGAGAACTGGAGGGAGCAAATCCGCAAAAAGCCAAAGAAAAGAAGCCGTTCAACGGATGGAAGGTCAAGATAGATTTTGAAGCCAAGACCTTAAAAGGAAAACCGTATCACTCTGAATACTGGTTCATCCTCGATAAGGAGGCGGAAATTGTAGTCAAATCATTTGAAATACCGCTGCTATGAAACTGAGAAATTTGAAACATTTACTGTGCGCTATACTCACAGGAGGAACCATGTTATTTACCTCCTGCGAAGAATGTAACCATGAAGGAGACAGGTCTATCGCTTCTTCCCTCCAGGTTGGTGATGTAGTCTGCTCGGATGGCAGCGTATTGTCTAAAGAGAAGTTCTCTTCCTCGAAAAAGGAACCGGTGGCCATTGTCTATCATGTGAACCGGAATCCGGAGATCAAAGCTTTGGGCTATGCCGTTTCCATCCGGGACGTCGCATCGGCAGCCTTTGCCGACAGTCTGGGTGTCGAACAGGAAACGTCAGCTTCATTGGAGAAGGAAGACGGTAACGAGAACACCCATGCCATGTACCGCCACGAGGAAGTGAAATCTCCCTTAGCCGTTTATGTCTTCGACATGCGGCGCTATGGCCAGTCCGCCTACATCCCTTCGGTGAAGCAGCTCACTTACCTCTATCAGCAAATTGGACTAGTCAACCAACGGATTGAAGCGGTCGGTGGTTTACCTCTCAGTCTGCAGCCCGGTGACTGCTGGCTGTGGACTTCCACCGAAGTGGAGGGACAAAGGGACAGCAAGGCCTGGCTCTTCTCGATGCAGTCGGGAACCATTCAGGAAACTCCGAAGGACCAGACGCATAAGTTCAGACCCGTGATAAGTATCTATTAGATAGTGTAACCTCTAATGTAAAGATTATGAATGAATTACTCGTACAACTCCAGATGAAGATGGAGGCATTTCAAAAGGATGCAGCCCTTCAGGCAGAAAAAGGAAACAAGGCAGCCGGCCAGCGTGCCCGCTGTGTATCACTTGAAATGGAACCGCTGCTGAAGCAGTTCAGGAAACTTTCGTTGGCGGCTTCGAAAAGATAAAATCAAAAACTTTACGTGGTTGCCATTCATCGGCAATGAAAAAACAAGAAGTCCTGATGCCATTCATCCATGCGCATCAGGACTTTTTTTGTTGCATCAGTAAACCATGCCTTTCTGTCTCATTTCTTCCCGAATCAGTTCTGCTTCGGTATGGGTCAACTGGGGAAGCTGTACCTGTTCCGGACTCTCTTGCTGGTAAGCCTTCACTTCGTTGATGAGCATTTGCCAGTCGTAAAGGAACTCCTGACTACAGCCGTGTTTCTGATAAATCTTTTTGGCGGCTTCCAGTATCTCTCCGGCACAGCTGTCATTCCCCTGGAATACAACTGCCGGAATCTCGTTGTGGAAGCAATCTCTCAATAAGCGTATCTGATCTTTCATTTGTGTAAGGTAATAAAATCTGTTTTATATCGTGCCTTTCTGAACATTTATTTTCAGGGCCTGCAAAGATAGTGAGTTTTCGGATAGATTAAAAGTTAAACATTCATCTTTAACAGCTGGCGGGTTCTTTCCTTAGTCAGGCATTTCCACTCCCGATGAATTTTCCGATACAAAGAAACGAAGGGTCGGTACGGCAGCAAATGGCGCTTTGCTTGGCTGCAAGGAAAGCAGCCGGCAGCCTTCCGCAATTTGTGCCAAATTGGGTATTCCGTCTGCTTTCCCCTTGCCACATTTGCCTTCCGTCCCTTACACCCTTCGTGAGAAGAGGTATCGTAAAAATCACCCGGGAGTGAGAAGCCGAAAGGCTTCAAACCAAAGGGAAAAAATTAGTTCAGCTATGGCATACAAACTTAAAGACCGAAAAGAAAAGATGCTCTACAAGGGCAGTGTTTACGAACTTACCTTGCAGTGGGACAGAGAGAGTCTCCGCAAGTGCTTTTGCGGTATGCCTCCTTTCTATGCACACATCCGAAAGGACGGCGCCAACTTTGCACAAATCGACTGCTATTCCAATGGGGACGATTTTAGTGTGGTATCCATGCACCCGCTTTGTGAAGAGCCGGAATGGATAGTTCACTTCCTCAAGTCGGACATCAATTCCATTCCACTAAAGAAACTGCTGGAACTGCTTCCCATCTAATAGTAACGAACTTAAAAGGAAACGCTATGGACACACTCATTGAAGCCATCCCGACATGGGCACTTTGCTATCTGTTCAACTCGGATGCAACCGGGCTGACGGACGAAGAAATCGCTCAGATTGACCAGTGGTACACGGAGAACAAGGTTATGGGTATCACTACCGCAACGGAACATGAGGGAGAGTGTTTCCCTTACTTCTCACACTATCCGGCTTTCGGTCTTCCTGCCGAAGTGGTGGACTGCCACGTTATGGTAGGCTGATTGCCGAGAGCATTAGAATAATCAACATCTTTTACGCTTAAACATAGGAACATATGAAAGGAACTGACCATTTCAAGGAAGTCATCAAGAACTATCTTGATAACCGAGCCAAGGAAGATGAACTCTTCCGTGCCAAGTATGAAACCACCACACGCACCATTGACGATGTGGTCAACTATATCTTCCATGCTGTGCAGCAATCCGGCTGCTGCGGTTTCAGCGACATGGAGGTGTATGCCATGGCTGTCCATGCGATAGATGAACCTGATTTGGAAATCGGTAAGCCGATGGACTGCAATGTGGTAGTGAATCATCACATTGAGCTGACCGAGGAGGAGAAGGCAGAGCAGCGAGCCATTGCACTCAAACGATACCAGGAGGAGGAAATGCGGAAATTGCAACAACGCAACAGCCGACCCAAGGCAGCCAAACCGCAACCCAAACCCATTCAAGAACTCTCACTCTTTCAAGGCATGGAACTATGAAGGCAAGAACGAAAATAGAAAAACAGGTGGCAGCTTCCAATGAGAAGCTGACCGTCCTAAGCCCCAAAGTGCTCACATGGGCAGTGCGGAAAGTGGCAGGACATTTCTGCTTCCGGACTTCCGCACACAAGTGTACCTGTGGCGATTGTGGCAGACACTTCGACCATAAGGGAAAAGGCAAGTCGGTCTGCTGCTCTTATTGCGGTACTCGTTTGCAGATAAAGGACACCCTCAAACGTACCCTCAAGGAAGCCTATTATTTTTCTTCCCTCGAAGTAATAGACCATTTGCAGGTGCAACGGGTCTTCCGCTTGGAAACGACCTTCCGCAAAGGAATGCCTATGGAGGTAGACTACTGGGAGGCATGCCGTCTGTGGCTCAATGCCGAAGGCAAGTTAGCTGTCACAGCAAGAGCAAGGACATTGGGTTATTATGTGGACTGCTTTGATTGGGCATCCGAAATCACCTTGAAGCGACCGACCGAAGTCCATTGGCTCATTGCAGACACCTATGTTTATCCGCACTATCGGCTGCTACCCGAATTGAAACGCAACGGCATGAAAGGCAAGCTGCCCGACTGCCACCCGATGAAGCTGATGAAAGCCGTGCTGACAGACAGCCGGATGGAAACCATCCTCAAGTCAAAAGATTTACATGCCGTGTCTTACTTTGTACACCGACCTTTGGAACTTGACCGATGCTGGCAGTCGTATAAAGTAGCCACCCGGCATCACTACCGCCCTTCGGACATGGGATTGTGGGCAGATATCATCCGCTTGCTGGAGCAGTGTGGCAAGGACATCTGCAATCCCAAGTATATCTGTCCGCAGAACCTCAGAGCCGAGCATGACTATTGGATGAACCGACACAACCAAATGGAGCAGAAACGCAGAAGCCAGGAGCAGATGCAGCGAGCCAAACGGAAGGAAGCCGAGTTCTACAAGGAGAAGTCACGCTACTTCGGCATAACCATCGCCGACAAAGACCTGGTGATTTCTGTACTCGATAGTCTGGAAGCCTTCCAAACCGAGGGAAATGCCCTGCATCATTGTGTCTTCCAATGCGAATACTATGCCAAAGTGGACAGCTTGATACTATCGGCTCATGACAAGGAGGGGAATCCCATCGAAACGATTGAATTCTCATTGACAGAGGGGAAAGTGATACAGAGCCGTGGGCTGTGCAATACGAATACTCCGCACCATGACCGGATTGTCCGGCTGGTCAATGCGCATGCCCATCAGATACTCGCAGCCAAACAGACAGCGTAAATTCCTTATATATGTTCCGCTCCGACTTCCGCCGTGAGGTGTGGGTCGGAGTTTTTATATTTTGGATAGTAGAAATAGTTGATTATATTAAAATGAAATCTAATGCAAATATCTATTTGTTATATAATAGAATTCACATGATAATATGTTTAATTACGCATTGAAGTTAAGTGGGTAAATCCATATTTTATTCCCTTTGAAAAAAACGATGTAAATATATGATATACAACATATAAATAGCGTATTGTTTTTAATAAAATATAGGTAAACTAATTATGTAATAATAAAATAATATAGTATATTTGTAGTATAATAATATAGTAGTAAAGTAATATAGTAAACCTATAAAAATGGTAGCAAAAAATATAACAATAGCCATCGGCAATCAGAAAGGTGGAGTCGGCAAAACTACTTCTACCGCATGTATAGGCGCAGCACTCGCACTGCAAGGAAGACGTGTGTTGCTCATTGACCTGGATGCACAGCAGAACCTTACGTTCACGCTGACGCAGAACGAAGACCCGGAAACAAGCATCTATGATACCCTGGTCAAAGACCAACCACTGCCCATCGTTCCCATCCGTGAAAACCTGGACCTCGTTCCGGCATCGCTGGACCTGGCAAGAGCCGAAATAGACATGGCTACCATGATGGCAAGGGAGGGCATTCTCAAATCCTACCTCGATAAACAGAAGGAGAAGTATGACTACATCTTGATGGACTGTTCGCCCTCACTCGGTATCGTGACAACCAATGCGCTGGTGGCAGCGGACAAACTCTACATACCGCTCACTGCCGAAGCCTTGCCCTTGAAAGGCTTGACCATGCTGGATGATATAGTCCGGGAAGTGAAACGCAGGGTAAACCCAATGCTTGAATTAGGCGGTGTTTTCTTCACCAGGTTCAATAACCGGAAGTTGAACAGGGAAGTGATTTCCATGGTGGAAAAGCGGTACGGAGGGAAGGTCTTTCAGACGAAAATCCGTGAGAATATCGCTATAGCCGAAATGCCGCTGTCTGGTCAGACCATCTTTGAGTACGAACCGAAAAGCAACGGCGCAGCAGATTATCAAGCACTGGTAGATGAGATAATCAGTCGGGAGGAAAATAGGTAAACTATATTACTATATGACTAATTACAAAGGTTATTGGTAACATAGTAAGTAAATCAGCAAGTAAACAAGTAATAAAGTAAGTAATATGAGTAAGAAGAATTTATCCTTATTGATGGATGGCTTTATGGGTGAAGTCAATCCATCTGATTCTGTACAGGAACAGCCTAAAAAACAGGATGTTGAACAAGTCGCAGCAGAAGCGGAACAGCCAGCAGTTCAAGATGATAAGCAGGAAAGTCCGAAGGCAGCACCTGCAAAAGCATCTTCTAAGGAAGAAACAACCGAAACGGCTGCTACCGAGCAAATGAAGTCCAAGCTGGAAGCCAAACGCAGGGAGAATGTGGGTCGCCCTAAGAAAGGCGAAACAGCCAAAAGTGCCAAGAAACCCCAGGAAATCCGAGCCACCTTTATCGTAGATCCGGATTTGCTCCAAAAGGTGAAATACATTTCCCTCGTGGAAGGCATCCTCTTGAAAAACGTTATTTCTGAAGCCCTGAACAATTATGTGGATAAATGGGAAACAGACAACCGGAAAATACGCCTGCCAAAGAGGAAGTAGGAACTTCTGCAGTAGTTCTGTCATTGCAAGCGCCAGACAGCAATGACAGGACTGCTGCGTTATTTGGGAATTGAGGTCTATAAATTATTTATATTCGTCCGACCTGCCAGATAATGCTTTTGTACTAAAAATTGGGGCTATTTGCAGGAAACAAGATACAATATAAATAAAGCCTTGGTAGTTTAAAATAAATATGTTATCTTTGCAACAACAAATCCCGCCCGCTTCCCGTAAGATTAGCGTACCCAGCGGGACATTTTTTATTTATGGGAGTCAGATATACAAATCAAGCCATAACCACTGAACAGCAAATTGAAATTCTCCAAGAAAGAGGTTTGCTTATTGATGATATAGAGCAAGCAATTGATGTTCTTGATACCATCAGTTATTTCCGTCTTGCTGGCTATTGGAAACACTTTGAAATAGACCATTTTACACATCAATTTAGGGAAGGCAGTTGTTTCTCAGATATAGTGAAGTTGTATTCTTTTGATAAGCAACTTCGAGCATTGCTGTTTACTGCTATTCAAACAATAGAAGTTTCGGTCAGGACGAAAATAATCAAGCATTTTTCCCCTGGTTTTGGTGCATTTTGGTTTATGGATGAAACTTTTGCACTTAATGACGCTCGTTTTGCTACAAATCTGACTGTCATCCGTAAGGAAGTATCGCGTTCTCATGATGACTTCATAACAGAGCATTTTCGTAAATACAGTGAACCTGATTTTCCCCCTGTATGGAAAACGTTGGAAGTTATTTCAATGGGTACACTATCCAAACTTTATTCTAACTTTTCGGATGCTACCGCTAAACATGCCGTAGCGAGAGAGTTCGGCTTGAATCATCACAAATTCTTACGAAGCTGGTTGGAGTGTCTTGCTGTGCTTCGTAATTGCTGTGCCCATCATTCAAGATTGTCAAACAGGGTCTTTCCTGTAAAGCCTAAAATGCCGGAGCATATGCCTAATAAATGGATTACAGATTTTTCTTTTCGAGAACAGACTCTTTATCCACAATTATGCTATTTGGTATATTGGCTCAATTCTATTATCCCAGACAATACCTTTGTTGTCGATTTCAAACAACTTTTGATAAAATACCCTTCAGTAAACACTCGTCTGCTAGGTTTTCCTTATAATTGGGAACAAGAACCTTTATGGAGATGAGAGGATTTTGTACAGAGAAAAATCCATCCGGTTTGCTCCGTCTTAGTGACACCAAGCAAAGCTCGGCTGATAGGCTTTTGCTACAAATGGAAGTTCCAGTCCATTGCCACAGAGAGAAACAGCAGGGTTTCACTTCGCTCCACTCAGTTGTTTCTCACAATGTCAATGAGGTTAGGCTGCTGCTCTTCAAATGATGATTTACTCGATGGCTCTACCGAATGGTTTATAAAGTTAGCTCACAGATGTTGGCCGCCACTTCCGACTAATCGTATTGCATGCGATGCCGGAAGTGACGACCTTTTGGGAAGAATATGCCATCCGGTTTGCTCCGTATTTGCAATACCAAGCAAAGCCCGGCTGATAGGATTTTGCTACAAGTAGAAGTTCCATTCCATTGCCACAGAGAGAAGCAGCAGGGTTTCACTACGCTCCACTCAGCTGTTTCTCACAGTGTCAATGAGGTTGGAAAACATATCTACAAATGATGACTAGCTCGATGGCTCTACCAAACGCAGGCTGACGCTTGCGGAAGTAGAGCCATCAAATGGTTTTGGAGGCTGGCTCACGGATGTTGGCCGCCACTTCCGACTTATCGTATTTCATGCGACGCCGGAAGTGACGACCTTTTGAGGAGGATGTTCCATCCGGTTTGTTCCGAGTCTGCGACACCAAGCAAAACTCGGCTGATAGACTTTTGCAACAAGTGGAGGATTCCAATCCATTGCCACAGAGAGAAGCAGCAGGGTTTCACTTCGCTCCACTCAGCTGTTTCTCACAGTGTCAATGAGGTTAGGCAGCTGGTCTTCAAACGATGATTTACACGATGGCTCTACCGAACGCAGGCTGACGCTTGCGGAAGTAGAGCCATCGAATGGTTTAGGCGGCTGGCTCACGGATGTTGGCCGCCACTTCCGACTTATCGTATTGCATGCGACGCCGGAAGTGACGACCTTTTGGGGAGGATGTGCCATCCGGTTTGCTCCATGTCTGCGACACCAAGCAAAACTCAGCTGATTGGTTTTGGTTACAAGTGGAGGACTCCAGTCCGTTGCCATAGAGAGAACCTGCAAGGCTCCACTTCGCTTCACTTTGTAGGTTCTCACAACGGCAACGGTTTTCGGGGATGTGCATCTTCAAGACGGTCGGGATGCTGGGTTACGCGGACTTTCTAAGGAATATGTTTGAGATGACCTGTTAGAACTAATTCTTTCCCTTGGAGTCCTAGTCGGGAAAGTCTTGAAAACCTTTGGAACTTCTTGGTCCAACTCGTTTTATCCGTGCAAAGGTACTGCGGACGGGAGAAACGTCAAGTGCCGCTGAAGCTTTCGGACGGAGTACTTTCCGGCAGCCTTCCACAATTTGTACCAAATTGGGTATTCCGTAAAGTTCTCTGTCCTCACACTTGCCTTATTCTCCCTGGTGTCCGCAGTGTAAGAAGGCACGAAAAAACGGTTTCCCCGACCAAGAAGCTCTAAAGGGCTTCACAAGAGGGAGAAGAATCGGAATCGCAACCATCTAAATTGTTTTAACTATGGATTATCTCGAATTATCCGGAGCTACCATCTCCGAACGTGACAAGGCTTTTGCACAAGAGTTTGCCAACTTTGTAAATGGCAGTATGTGCTCACCTGACCAGATTGGCAGGGAACTGACCAGGGCGCACCGCTACCTGCAACAGCAGATGTTCAAGGTGTTTCTCGGCTTTATGAAGCAGCTGGCATACAACTATCAGCAGGGAAGATACGATGACCGCAATGAGTGGGCATCACGGCTGTCCACTGAAGCCTATCAACGGCTCATTGAATGTGACTTGATTTTCGACCCCGAATTTCCAACCTCTAAATGATACGACTATGGACGAATATGACTTTCCCGAATACGGCAGACAATGTGAGTTGATAACCCCTTGGCGAGGCTACCACCGAGGAACTATCGTAGCCCTCTCTGAACATGGTTTTGTGGTTCAGTTCAGCAGTGGTGCAGAAATAGATGTTTATAAAGACGAAATAATTTTGGATTGATATGTGCAGACTTATGACAACGCAGTTGGAGGAAGCCTTGAAAGGCTTTCCTCTCTATTCCCAGGACGGCAAGGGAAAGGACGCTATTTGCCGTGCCATCTTTGCGCTCGGTGGCGTGCGGTGGTTCATCCTTGAAGGTGAAAAGGAAGGAAACGACACCATCCTTTTCGGTATCGTCATCGGACTGATGGAGGACGAGTACGGCTACATTTCCTTGAATGAACTTTCGGACATTGAGTTGGATTTGACCAAACAAGGCTTCGGCAAGCTGCAAGTAAGGCAGCAGGAAAACTTCCATCCGGTGCCACTGAAAAAGTTGCGTGACAGCCGTCTGCAGGAGTTCCTTGCAAGAATGGGTTATTGAACGTATGATTTGTAACAAGAAAGTGACCTGCCATATCCATCACGGACTTGGCAGGTCTGTATGTAGCTTTATGTCTTATGAGAAATAAAAATGTATTCAGCATTGCAGCCTTGCTTGGCTGGACTGTTTCTGTAAAGTATGTAGATGGCAGTCTTTTCTTTGACTTCCATCGAAAAACCTTGAGCGATGTTCCGTTTTCCTTCACCGCTGAAATGAAAGATAGAAAGTTGGAGAACCTTATCAAGGAGATTGAATCCTTTGTGGATGCCATTGACCCTGAGACTTGTGCCGGGGAATGGATGATTCAGTCAGGTGCTATGGCTCCTTCCCGGTATCAGCAGGCGGTAAACGACATGGATACCATCCGGACTGATGCGTGGCTGCTGGCTTGCGAACTGAGGGAAGCTGACGGAAAGTCATTGCTGGCAGGCTTGCCCTGGAACCAATGGAACTGACCCCACATTCTACTACTATTCAAAGACAGCCTTCTACCGAGATGTGCTGTCTTTGAATTTGCGCCCTTTCTTGGGGAGACCTGCCGCTTTATAGGCAAGCAGGTCGCTTCCCTGGAATACGATGCCTCTTTTATCGGTATGGATCCGGATAAAAGGAAGCGGACGTTCCTCATGTCTGATGTAGTCATAGATGGTACACCGGTGGATGCCGAGGAAGATACAGGCTTCCTTCACGGAATATCTTTTTTCCGGGAGTATCACAATCGTTTGTATTTGCTGTATATAGTTCATAAGTATTCTTTTGGGTGTAAAGTTACTCATGCAGGTCCATTCTTACAATAGGTAAAATCTTTGATAATGAGGGATATTGTGATGTTTTGAAAGACTTTGTATTACTCATTACTTGTTGCCAAGGTGAGTTCGGTCTTTTCTGAATGATTTATATGGGAATGACTTGCGATTTCTGTTTATGGGATGTATAAGTTCAGAAACAGGATTGGTATAGACGGTGACAGTTCTATTTTATCATCTCTGCCTGCGAGGATATTTTTTTGCAAAGGTATTGCTGTCATCACCAAACGTCAAACCCCTTGCCGAAAATCTTCCTCAAACAAGTTGAGCGTATTTTCTGCCCTGAATTTGCCTTATTGGGCTGCCAGCACTCTGATAAAAGCAAAAAATATCCCTTCGGACAAGCTGAAAAACAGCAAAACAGAAGGGAAAAAAATCAGAGCGTATGGCACAGATTGACAATAACCTCAAGAAGCAGTTGGCAAAACCTCAGACATGGTTCTGCAAGTATTTTCCCAAGCGTATTCGCAACGTCGGTGAAAAGGAAATTGCCGACAGACAGATGGTGTACGATTTCAAAGACGGAAGAAGCTTTGAAGCGGTAGCGCAAATGACCGCAGCAAACATGCAGGAACAATACGGCGAATCCTGCAAGAATATTGTTTTCGTTCAAGTTCCGGCATCCACAAGTCCAAAGAACGAACTCCGTTACAAGGCTTTTTGTGAAAGGGTTTGTGAACTGACCGGAGCTATCAACGGCTATGAGCATGTAAGGGTAATCGGCGGACGGCTTGCCATTCATGAAAACCGGAAGATGGAAAAGGAAATCCGCAAAGTGCATATCATCGATTTTGATGAAGATTGGTTCAGTGGAAAATCCGTAGTGACATTTGATGATGTTATCACTCGCGGCATCACATGGGCTACCTATGCTGACCAGTTGGAGAATTTGGGCGCACATGTTATCGGGGGCATCTTCCTGGCTAAAACTCACTATAAAGTAAACAGACAATGAAACAAAGATTTACGATAAAGGAGGCTTCCATAGCCTTTACAGGGCATCGGAATATTGCACCCGAACAGAAAGATAAGGTGAGAGAACGGCTCAGAAAGGCCGTTTCTCTTGCTTACAAGGAAGGAAAGTACCAATGTATCTGTGGGATGGCTTTGGGTTTCGACATGCTCGCAGCGGAGGAAGTTCTTTCCCTCAGAGCTCGCCTTCCTTATCTGCAACTGATAGCTGTTGTGCCGTTCAGAGGACAAAACAGCCGTTGGAACTTGGCAGAACAGCAACGATATGACCATATACTTGCCAAGGCAGACAAGGTGATTGTGTTGAGTGATACCTATTATAAAGGATGTCTGCTCAGACGAAATGACTTCATGCTGCAGCATTCAAACTTTGTGATTGCCTATTATGACGGAAAACAGAAAGGAGGGACTTATTATACTTGCCGTGAGGCTCGGAAGAGGGGGATGACTGTCGTCAATCTCTTTTAATGCCAAACATTTTGCTGATTCCGACAAAAACCGCTAAAAACATTTTGCTGATTTCGACAAAAATCGCTAAAAACATTTTGCTGATTTCGACATATTGTGTATTTTTGTAATCAAATAAACTCTCAGTATATGTCCGAAAAAATATTCAAACGCAAAATTTATGAAAGAATGCTCCAATGGAAGCAGGAAAGTGATGGACAGACTGCACTTTTGATAAAAGGTGCACGTCGAATCGGAAAATCAACCATTGCTGAGGAGTTCGCCCGTAGAGAGTATGACTCCTATATCAACATCGATTTTTCAATAGCTGATGCAGCAGTCAAAGAATTGTTCTCCCATATTTCAGATTTGGATTACTTTTTTCTGCGGATTCAGTCACTATTCAATGTTTCATTGCATGAACGAAAATCGGTTATCATTTTCGATGAAGTGCAACTGTATCCACCGGCCCGACAAGCCATCAAGCACTTGGTTAAGGACCGGAGGTATGACTATATTGAAACAGGGTCACTTCTTTCCATTAAAAAGAATGTGAAAGGAATCGTAATTCCGAGTGAAGAAACACGTATCTCTATGTACCCGTTGGATTTCGAAGAGTTTTTATGGGCTGTCAATAAATCCCAAACCTACGATTTGATTAGATACTCATACCAAAACTTAAAATCATTGGGTGATGCTGTCAATCGTGACCTTATGCGTAATTTTCGTCTTTACATGCTTATAGGTGGTATGCCGCAGGCCGTAAATGCTTATTTGGAATCGAATGATTTTTCAGCCATAGATGCGGTAAAGCGTAATATTCTCGAACTCTATATTGATGATTTCCGTAAAATAGACCCGACAGGACGTGCTTCACGCTTGTTTACTTCAATACCTGCAGAACTCTCCCGAAATTCGAAGCGTTATCAGGTGGGAAGCGTGATTGAGAATGCAACTGCCTCCAGACTGGGTGAGTTGCTGATGGATATGGCGGATTCGATGACGGTAAACTTTTCCTATCATGCAAATGACCCCAGTGTAGGTTTTTCCCTTCATGCCGATTATGATTGTTTCAAGTTGTTCCTTGCCGATACAGGACTGTTCGTTACACTCGCTTTTATGGATCGCGATTATACAGAAAATGTGATATACCAGAAACTTCTTTCGGATAAGCTTGCTGTGGATCTGGGGTATGTATATGAAAATGCGATAGCCCAGATGCTCAAGAGTGCCGGCAATGAATTATTCTACTATACATTCCAGGAAGAAATAGTCAAGGACGAAGACGGGAACAAGACTGTCCGTAACTATGAGGTGGATTTCCTGCTTTCCCGCAAAGATAAGATATGTCCTATTGAAGTGAAGTCCTCCGGATATAAGTCCCATAAGTCGCTTGATGTTTTCCAGGAGAAATTTTCTTCAAGAATCCTGCAAAGGTATCTTCTCTACACAAAAGATGTAAGAAAAGACAAGGATATTTTCTGTTTGCCTACATACATGACGGGATTGTTTTAGATGAAGACCCATGAGTCTGCTCACGGGTTATTTATAGATGACACAAAGCGGAATCCTTATCTGAAAACCAAAGATAGAATTTCACTTTGTGTCTATTTTCTGAAAACAGACTTGGACTGGTGTGGTGGGAGTCCAAGTCTGCCGGTTGTTTCAGAGGGTGCATAGGATATGCCAGCAATCAATGATGGATTGTCCGGAATACTTAGGCCGATAGACATTGCCCGGATTCAGCGGCTTGATATAGCCGCTTTCCCTGTATTTCCGGAGTGTCTTGTAGCTTATGCCCAGCTCGGCGCATACACGTTTGACGGAATAGACCCCGTTCGGGTCGCATGTAGGTTTCATTTCTCTCATAAGCATTAAATTGTTAGATTGACTATTCCCAATAGCGGAAGCATCAAGGCTGGTAGTTGTTCGAACTGTCCTGATTCAGCATACCGTTCGTTTTCATGTAGCTGATATAGCTTTTGGCTGTCCTTTCCTTGATGTCCATCGCCTGCATCAGTTCGGTTACGAGTTCAGTGTACGTGATTTTCTTCCGGCTTCGGAAGATTTCTTTTATGATACCCTGCAACTCCTCCTTTTTCCGTTTCTCCTTGTCTTCGGCCGGCTTTTCACCGGCAGATACGTGCATGTCCTTCTGTTTGTCCCATGTGAAAAGCAACATGGGTACATCCAACGGACTGCCGTCACGGACTTTGATTGCCTTGACTACGGAATAGGCAGGATTCTCATCCTTCTCAATGGATAGGATGGCTGCCGCTTTTCTTTGCAGCTCCGAGCCGATGTGCCCGCGCAGTTTTATTCCGTTGGGCACAAAATGCAGCACACAGATGATGCAGGTTTTGTAGATTCCGGCCAGGCGGTACACTTCATCCACAATGGCAATGCTTTCCGCTTCATCATTGGCCGAACGGATAAGGTCTGCAATGCCATCCAGTACAACGAGGTGGATTCCTCCGTGCCGGTGGTAATACAAATCCATGCTGTCACGGATCATGCTGATACGCTCTTTTCTTGACATAGGGGCCAGATAGAACGTATGGTAAAAATCCGGTGGTGCAGGTAATCCGATACGTTTGATTGTCTTGCTCAGATTCTTGAATAACTGAAACTCAGACTGCTCAGTATCATAGTGCAACACGGCCTTATCAGAGTAGTTTGGTGAAACTTCAAAGCCAAGCGTGTCGATGTTTTGTGTGTCGTCAGCAAGTGTACCTGCAATCAGGGCTGATACGAAATTGCTTTTTCCGGTACCTTCACCACCTGTTATACATAGAAGGTTGTCGTAGGTCCCAAGCGGTACTCCGTTGACGGAAACCACTGTTTTGGAAGATTCGGGAGGATTGTTGTAGTCCATTTCGCAAGATTTTAAAAGCATCATAGTTTGTGAGTAAAGCTTCTCCAGCATGGAGGTAATCAGTACCTGAAAGTCCGCTGCACTTTTTCCGGAAGCAAAGTAATCGGAAATATCCTTGTCTCCCTTTGCTCCGGATATAGGCAGTTCCATTCTGAGTACATGAAACGAGGACAATTCATCCATGCGTCTGGCAGATTCGTTCCGGCCTGTATCGTCCATATCGTACAGAAAGACAATGTGACGGAACTTACGGTCAAACATCTCAATCAGTGAAGTGGGTATGGCGGCCGTTTCACTGTTGAAACAAACGGCATTGAATCCTTTGGAGGCAAGTGACATTACATCCTTTTCTCCTCCGGTGATAAAGACCATGTCCCCCTTGTTGGGTAACTGTTCCAGACCGAAACAGTACACCTCAGGCATCTCTCCTCCATAAAAGAACCGCATATTCTGATTCCGAGGCCGGTATACCTTGGTAAATCCCATGCCCATGTAAGCAAACATGGGTTCTGTTGCAGATGAACTGATTTTATACATTTTATTGGAACGGTTGTAGCCTTCAAATGACTTTAAGGAATGTACATTGTATCTTTCTAAAGTATCCGGCTTGATTCCATATTGCTGCCAGTATGCAAGTTCAGCAACTGAAAAGGGTTTAACCTCTGTATGGTAATCCTTCCTTATTGGATTGTCATTGTCATTCATGATGATACGTTTTTCTACTGCCTTTTTACGAGCAGGCATATCGTTGTTTCCTGTGTGGACTATGGTGATGTTCAGGTCCGATACAATACGGTTGATGATAGCGACAAAGTCTCTTTTCACGTCCAATCCGTAAAGCATGCCGACGAACCAGAAGCAGTCGCCCGAATATTCGTTATTTCCGAAATCCTTCATCTTGAACACTTGGGCATGCCGGTCATAATAGATATTGCATGAAGCAATCCGGTCTTCGTAGAGCGGATTCCTGAAATTTTTTCCGGGTCGCACCGGAAAGTTGATGTAATGTTTGAACACGGCAAGCCCGCGGCCTGTGCGTTCCAGTATATCTTCCTTGTCTATCATTTGGTTTCAGTTGTGCATTTGTTCAGAAGAATCCCGTCTTTATAATCAGACAGTCGTTTGAGTGCTTCCTCCTTCGCCATACCCGGAATCTTTATGCGGAAACACTTTATTGCCATGAACAGGGAACTGTATGAAAAACGTACGCCACCGGTTTCGGTATATCTGAAACTGATGGAACCTCCTTTCCGCCATCTGTACAGCGTAGATTCTGAGATACAGAAGATGGTCATCAGGTCTTTGGTGCTTATTTCCAAGGCATCGTCTATATCACGATACAACTCTGTTGTGCGCTCCACGTAGCTTTCAATCCGGTTGAGCTGTTCAACCAGTTTCTGAAAAGCAATGCTGTCTATCGTTATCACTTCCATACTATTTGTTCTTTAGATTCTTGATTTGCAGGTTGTCTTTTCCCAATATGTCAAGGTATTCTTTCAGTTGTTGCGGGCTGGAAACGTTGATATTGAGGTTGATCCGGCAGTCTTCTTTACTGCGTCTTTCCTCTGGGGAAAGTAAATCGTACCAATTCATATCCAAAGCCTTGCAAATGTTGCTGATTACATCAAATCTTGCCTTGGTTTTACTGGTCTCAATCTTTGAAATTACAGAGGTACTAACGCCCACTAAACCAGCTACATACTCTTGTGAAAAACCTTTCAATTCACGTTGCTTTCTTAGCATTGTTCCTATATTTTCCATAAATATAAAGTTAGTAGCTTCTAAGCGGAGATTATCTTTCCCAAACAGGCAAATTCTTGTTTCTTGGGCACAAAACATTTCCGTAGAAGCAAGTTCAACTAAAAATTCAGGGAAATAATATAAGAGACATAAAATCAATAGGAACAGTAGTGAATTGGCGTCAAAAAGTGCCATTAGCATCACTATAGGAGCTAATGGCACTAATTTACCTTCAACCATTGCCGAATAGGAGATAGTCAATAGGTAAGGTCTGTATAAACTATATTTTGAAAAGCATAAATGTCTCAAGAAAGCCTTTTCACAAACATCTACATGATTTCTTTGGCAAAGCCTTCCGAATAATACAGATATTGTATGGTTCCAAATGATTCGCCATAATCGGGAAATGACTGATATAAGTTTTTGGAAGTAAGATGTTGTTTGTGAATGTAGTCATTGGTGCAATGCCACACACAGTCTCCGTTAGTGCAAGGTGCAAGCCTATATATATAAATAGGCTCGCACCTTGCACTAAAAAGTGTAGCAGTGGAGTGGCTGAAAATATTTATTATAAAGCATTTGGCAATGTGTTCGTTTTTTAGTATCTTTGAACCGTGATAAAATGATGGCATAGGCATTCAAAAGGGTTTCAAAAAGCCTTCAGAAATGTGCTACAATTTTGCTACATTTGTTCTTTACCTTGATGTTATAACGCTGATATACAGAGAGAATAGGCTGACAAGTTCAGAAACCTGTCTCTCCGCCAAAATCAGCGTAACGAGTTGTAAAACAACAAGTTGCGCTGATTTTTCGTTTAAGGGTGCGCCAAATCTGCGCCAGAATTTTTCAGGTAATTGAACAAACGTCTTTAATCCACCGATATGATGGCTCTAAAAGATGTTAAAAAAATGTGCTCAAAATTTTGTAACGGCAATAGTTCTAACATTGTGGGCTACACACCTCCCACTTTACATAAAGGTGTACGTTGGTTTGTAGATTTTACATCATTAGACCCAGCACGAGGTTTAATGCGTCGTAAGAGATACTATATCAAAGATAGTCTTAGCGTCTCTGAAAAGAAACGCAGAGCAAGCGAAATCATGGATGTTCTTACAAAGCAGCTTACTCAGGGATGGAATCCTTGGGTAACAGATGATGAGAGTCGTGGTTTTGTGTATTTTGACAACTGCCTTGAACGTTATCTTGACTATGTGGACCGCATGGACAGAAAGAAAACGCGTCAAAGCTATCGTTCCAGAGTGAATATACTTCGTGAGTTTATTACATCGCAAGTTAATCCCATCAAGTATGCCTATCAATTTGATATTGGCTTCTGTAATGACTTCATAGATTGGATTTATCTTGATCGTGAGAGTTCTCCACGAACAAGAAACAATTACAGGGGATGGCTTTACGGTTTGGCGGAGTTCTTGATTGCTCGTAAGCACATCAACACTAATCCTGTGGAACATATCAAGGTGATGCCTGAACATGAGAAATACCGCAAGGACTTGACACCAGAGATGCTGAATCAAATGTCAAACTATCTGTGCAGAAATGATAAGTCGTTCTTTCTTGCCTGTCTGATGCAGTATTATACGCTCATACGCCCAGGCGAATTGAGTCACTTGAAGATTGGCGACATTTCTCTGAAGAAACAAACGGTGTTTGTATCGCATGAATTCAGCAAGAACCACAAGGATGCAGAAGTTGGCTTGAATAAAATCGTCATCAAACTTATGCTTGACTTGGAAGTGTTCAAGCAGCCGGATAGCTATTACCTGTTCGGCTCTGACTTCAAACCAAGCAAAGAGCGTATTGGTTCAGACCAATTCAACAAGCGTTGGAAAGTTATGCGTAAAGCTCTAAAATGGAATGACTGTTACCAGTTCTACAGTTTGAAGGACTCTGGCATCCGTGACTTGGCAAATGCGCAAGGAGTGGTAGTTGCACGTGACCAAGCTCGACATAGCGACATCACTACTACCAACAAGTATATCCAAAAGCATGGAGTACAACAGGTAACACTTGGCTTTGAAGGAAATCTTACTTACGATGACGAGGTGGAGTAAACTCACCTTGTTTATAATGCAAATGGTAATCATCTATCACCTTACAGGTCGTAGGCGATTACCATTTGCGTATTAAATAGCCTTTTTCTTTTGTAGCGTTGTATCTCTCGGAGTCTTATTCTCACAAATACAATGAGTGTCAACACTTTATACAAAGATACAACGTTGTATACACAACGTATCTACGCTACATTTTATCCTTTATAAGCTTCCCACTCCACTGCGAAGTGTTACTGAGATGGTTGGCAAACAGACATCACAGCCCGATGGCAACAAGTTGCTATTAGGCTGCCATGACTGTTTGCCAAGGACCAAATACAAAGAAAGCAGTAATTCTAAACACAATCTATCAAGGCTTACGCTTAGAAGACTTGTGTTTAGAATTGCCACTCACTTTGTTTGGACATTTGGTCTTGCCACTCGCAACACTTCACAGTTCCCCACCCTTTATATAAAACTTCTTCAAGTTCCACGAAATAAAAGAGTTTCTTAAAGACTTACCCACCCTGTAAAACAGACGGCTGCTATTCTGCTTGATGAACAGAGCACCATTCTTGTCTGCAAACAGTCAAGAGAGGAGCTTTGTTCCGCAGAACGTGTGACGAATTGAATTGTCAATCGGCAGAGCATCAAGCGAAGATCGATAAGAACCGACCTTCATATTGCTGCTTTTTGATTGACAACACAATTCTAATGTCACACTGTAGCTGCTGACTGTTTTACGCCCACCCTTGGCATTGGAGATTGTTGGATAACCAACATTCCTATGTATGGGATATAAAGTAAGGGAAATGACTATTTTAGATTGATTTCTCCTTAACCTTGTTAGCGGTTCTCGACATGGATGGATATTCCATCTTTATATCATATTGGTGCAATATCCTATATATGTTACTTTTTCCACGGTAGCCAGTCCTCTCCATGATTTCCTTTACACTATAGCCGGCTTTATACATGTTGATAACCAGCTTGTATCGTTTCAATTTTCTATCCTCGAAGCTGTAGGAATACAATTCAGCCTCCAAGTCATCATGCGAAGCCCTATCTCTTTTGCTGAAAACCTTGCATATCAAGTCTAATGTGTCCGCCGTTCTTCTCTCAGGAAACAACTTGTCATGCGTGTCCAGTTCATCCGAGAGGGAAATAATGCGAATGTCCATCTTAGAACAATACTTGATGAAGAACATCATATCGTGGAAATTGTGAAACACATTGTCGAATGACGCAAACACCGCACTGTCTCCATTTGAAAGACTGTCAATGAACTTACACCACTCAATGCGTTTCTTGTCTTTGGTCTCTTCAATGTGAATATTGACACATCCATGACCTTTCATCAAATTGATGATTTCTGTTGTACGCTCAAAGTATTGAGCCTTATTTATATAACCGATATAGTTCATATTATCCGTATTGCTAAGTAATATTGCCTGCAAAGATAATCATAAACCACTGTATTTAGGTATGAATACCATACATATATGCTATATTACTGTGTTTTAAGACGTATTCTCTGTTTATTGGTTCTATTTTTACCAAGAATAGAACCAATGCTTAAAATATTGAGCAGAAAATTATTCTTTTCAGACTTTACTCCCTACCTTTGTCATTAAAAACAAATAAAACATCAACACCACATGAAGAAAGACCATATTCAGTCTCCAATCCGCAGAGAAAACAGCCATATCATACATCATCTACAGCCGTTTGGTAATATCGTATTACCCTTATTTTCGGTATTACTCATATTACTTGTATTTTCCAGTTGTTCATCATGCTCTGGTGGAGGGAAATACGACTTTCGAACACGTCAAGATGCCATAAACGAGTTTCACCAATACCTATTGAAAGTCCGCTCAATTAGCCATTCCAACACAAAAGACTTTGGTGAGACCTTATGTGAATGGCATGAGATAAGCGACACTGTCTATAAGTTCCTTACCAAAGACTCAGTTTTCATCAAGCACCATAATGAGGCAAACGACTTTTTTCTTATCAATGACTCCATAAGAACAGAAATGCTTCACCTTACCGAAACATGGAAATACGGCTATGGGGATGTTCTCACAATAAAAGACATGACTTGTTCCTACAAAGAGGACAAAGAACTTCTCGACGCTGTTCACGAAGCAGAACCTTTCTTTAATGCTTTGGATAGTACAAGCATTAGTGTTTGTGATAAAAATTCAATCTTGAAACGTTACCGTTACTTCTTGTGCGAGACCAAGAGGTCTGGAATAAACAACAAGAATGAGCTGCTAAAATTCATGAGCCAAGAAGATTTCTTGTTCCGTTCTTTTCTTGCACACCTATATGAAATGGACAACGAACCTCTGTCCGACATCACAAAAGACACGGAAACCATCTGCCGAAATATATTTCTGGCAGCCAAGGACGGGAAAATATCATCAAAAGATGTAGTCGTTTACATGTCTATGCGCACTGTGAGGCGATTGTTACAGAACTCTGCAGAATGTGTGGAGAATATTAACCGCCTTGAAATGAAAAACAAGGCACAAGGCAACGCCTATCTTTGGATGATAATACAGCCTTTCATCAGCATTGACCAATTTTCTCTTGCCACAATGACCAAGCAGGAACGAAAGAAATTCAACTATGTCATCTCTCAACTTCCCAAATCAAGAAAGTTTGCTGAGACGTTTGACATCAACTTAAAGGCATTGAACTATCTGTTGCCACAGCAACTACTAAAAATATACGTCTCATCATTTTAACTCCTACTAAGTATGATAACAAAAGAAGTGAACAAGTTTATGGCTTTGGCACCGCTCATGTTGCCAAGGCTCATTGACAGTAAGAAATGTGCGGAACCTGACATAACCGAAGACTCCGCAATACTTTATTTTTCTCTTGAAGAAAAGTTTCCCATTGGGTGTGTCATGGATATGCTTGACGATGATATGGACTTACTTTTACTGTATCATGGTACAAGTAAAACAGCTTCCAACATACATCATTGTTGTTTCTTTGCCAGTCCTAAATTGGGTCAAAGTATGTACAAGGTCAATATGGTGTCACAGCCTAACGGTTTTATTGATGGAATATCCGTAACCATATACGACTCTATCGATGTTTGGGAGGACGAGCTTGAAAGTGATCTTCTTTCACACGAGGCATCTTTTGACTTTATTGAAGCCATGACAGCAGCTAAACTCCTTTCTGTATTCTGCAAAATGAACTATGATGGCTGAACTACTATATAAGATAGCCGACATCATCAATGCCAACAGCAAGGTATATCGTGCTGTTGTTCCTGAAGCAAGGCATGACTATATGATGCACGAGAACGGAAAACTTGTGAAATCATCATGTCTTGTTCTTCGCATCATGTTATCTGGCAAAGTGAAGTACCATATATCCAGAACGGTCTGGAACATATATGAGTATGACATAGCCAAAATCATAAAGAAAATATGCAGAAGAGACGGTGCTTTTGCAGAACGCATTGCAAAATGTGAACCTACAATACACGATGTTGAACTGATTATTCGCAGAGCATCGTTTAAGTCTCTGAAGCTTAAAATTTCAAATTCTCCATTCTATCTGTATGTTGGTGATGACGTATAGATATTTCCAAGTAATACGGTATTACTCATATTATTCAAATAAAAATGACGTACTTAAAGATTGCAATATTCTTAGCATTTTCTCTGTTTTTGTTCTTGTTTCCAGCAAGGCTATACACTAACAGAAAATTCAGAAGAGCATGGCTCGGTATGGCTTACTCAGAAAACTTCAGGTTGTTCACGGCACGAATGCTGTGTCTTGCACTTATCTTGTTTCACCTGGTGTATTACGCTTTGTTTCCTTTGGAGAAAGGCATCATGCTTTCATCAATCTATGTATTCTTCTCGCTTGCTTCTAAGAAGAACATGATACTGCTTCAGACAATAAGAAAGTCACGCATGATTGTTATGGTTCTTGCCTTCACTACCATTGTACTTTCGTTTATTCCACATCTGCTTTCGGTGGCAGTAACCTTAGCGTTTATTCTTGAAGCTGCTTGTTGTTTCCCTTCCAAAGTAAAACATCGTAAAGGTAAAACTCAAAAAGCTCATGGGGAACCTACCAATACTGAACAAATGAAAATGTTGCCTCATTCTTAAAAACTGCATTTATGGAAAAGAATACCCATTCGCTTAATTGGCTTGCTCTTGGTGCTGATTTGATAGACTGCCTGAGATCAAAAGGCAATCATCGTCTTACACGATACGATGCCTTCGTCTGGATGATGGAACATATACAAAAAGGTGTTGCCGTTAGAGATGCTGATGGTGTTGTCGTAAACTCGGCACCTTATTCCGCTTCTTACAAACGCCTTGCGGAAGATTGGAATTGGGAGCGTCATACCGTTCAATCATTTATCGAAGAACTTACGGTTTTGTCGGTCATCACTTCTAAACGACAGGGAAATGTATATGTCTTTTTCATCGGCAAGAAGTCTTACAAACAGCTTGTCTTATGACTTCACATTCCCTATCATTTCATCTCAGAACGATAGCAATGCAACAATCAAATGCGTTCTTCAAAATCTCTGCGAGCTTGCTTGCTGCAATTCAAAAACGACTTGCGCCATCGACTCGTTAAGCAACGATTTTTCAAATCGGTAAGCCTAATTACCGGTTTTGAAAAAACCGTATTAGGCAGCCACTCCAAGGGGAGTTCCTCGGCTGTGTGCCTTCGGGGAGCAAGCTCTGGCAGGGTAATTGTACTTGAAACTTAAAAACAAAGAATATGGCAGGAAAAAAACAGGTCATGGATATGCGCTCTACGACCAGTGGTGTAAGTTCGCAGGAGAGTGACGAACAACAACGAAACTGGACAAAACAGCATTGGGAAAAGAAAGCCAAAGACAGTCTTTCCAACTATGACCCGACACGTGCGAAACTCAACTTTGAAGTCATTAAGGGTGGTATAATTCAACCGATAGACACCTCAAAGACTATAGCGGAAAAGATGGCGGAGAACTTGGCTGCAAGGGGTATCAAAGACCCAAACGCACGTCCCAACGCTGTGATGAAAAGACGGACTGTTGCCCAGTTTATCTTTGGAGGCAATCGTGAACGTATGCACGAAATTGCTTTTGGCAACCAAACAGTGGACTTGACAAAGGGTGCTGATAACTCTTCAATAGTCCGCTGCAAAGACATAGAAGAATGGGCAAAGGATGTATACTCATTCATGGCAAAGCGATTTGGCGAGGACGACATCATCAGCTTCTATGTCCACCTTGATGAGAAAAATCCACATTGTCATTGTACGTTGGTACCAGTAGATCCCGTAAAGAATCGCATTTCATGGAAAAGTGTATTTGGTGATGGCAGAGAAGCAGAGTCTGCTAATATGACCAAGCTTCATAGTGAATTGCAGGAGGCTGTAAGTGAGAAATGGGGATTGGAACGTGGTAGCAATATGGAGGAAACAAGGGCAAGGCATCGTTCCACAGAGGAATACAAACGTGAACTTGTGTCAGAAGTATGTAATCTCCAGTCTACGAGGGAAGACTTGTTGAAGCAAATTCACCGTGCAGAAATCAAACTGAAAGGTATCTCTACCATGATAGCCAATCTGCAAGCCCGGAAAGATGATATACAAACGCAGATTGACCAAATAGCCCAGCAGCTTGGTCAATCCGGTGCTGACAATGACGAATTAGCTAACAAGATCGCTCTGTTACGCAAGGAGATGGAAGGTATAGACGAGAAGTTGGCAGCAAGATACAAGATGCTTGACGATGCCAATGATACTATCAACGAAGCGAAAGCCAGACTTGCGGAAATGAGGGAAGAGCATCGTGAAATGCTTAAAAGTCTTGGTGAGGACAATGATTTGAAAGCTACGGCAATTCAGAAAAACATACTTTGGACTTACAACAAGATGCTGACAAATTCCATAGAGCCACTTATCCCTTCTTTATCAGACCGTCAACAAGAAATCCTTGACGACTCGGGATATAATGACCTTACAACAAACACCGACAACGTAATCAACTGTGCCATGCTCTTGGTTCTCGGCTATATCCGTGAGGCAACTACTTATGCCCAATCTTGTGGCGGAGGCAGCTCACCTGGTACTGGTTGGGGACGTGACAAGAATGAAGATGATGAACATTGGTGGCGGCGCTGCATTGCTCAATCGGCTGCTATGATGCGTCCTGCGACACATAGGCGAAAGCGTGGACGGTAAATATTAGTAATACGAGTAATATGGGTAATAAATGGTATTTATTACCAGTTAAATTTAAGAAGTGATTCACTGAATGAACATATTAACGTGGACTCCATCCGAATCCGCATTTCCAGATAAAGCCTTTGTCTTGCGCCCAACCAACGTAGGACAATGGCTTTTCCTTTGTGGGCAGCAGCCATCGGCATCATCTTCTGTTACACATCGCTTCATCTGCACCTTTTTGGTGAAAACAACCTGAATCAGAAGAAGACCTTCTCGAACACCGTACCGACGGCACCGATGCCTTCGACACGCTCTATATCGGCTGCGAGAAGTTTCCACAGCACGATTTGTACCCAATTTGCGTGGGTGGGGTGAGACAATGCAATAAAACGAGGGAATTACCGTTTTTATGATGTAACTTTGTGAGGTTAAATTTAGTAATATAATATGGAAGATATGAATATCTTAGCATTCTTCCTTTCTTATCCATCATTGCCTATAGATGCATCGGATGAAGTATCAGATGAAGCAATTAAGAGAGGAGATGAATTTCGCACCTATATTTGGGGTGAAAAGGGTATCGATGTACTCCTAAAATCACTTTCATATGTCGATTATGGTAAAGATTTAAAACGAATTCTTTTCCAATTTTACATTATGCCTTGTGATTATGAGCGAATACATATAAAAGAGATTGAACAATACAGAAAAAATGAAAAAGCAATAGGAATACCTATTATTGTAGAACGCTCTTTTTTCCAGTTTTCAGAAACAGAGAGAAGAGAATTTCTTGTATCTTCAATGCTCTCAAAATTTACTATATTGGGAAATGTTGTCAGAAATAAGAAACTTGACACCAACATGACAAAATTGGTTCATGATTTCAGCTATAATTTGAAAACATTTGTATAAGTAGAATGGTATAACAAATGTTGCTTTTGAAGATTTGTTCAAGTATTGAATATTGTATTTTATTGAAGCGGAATCTCTCCTAATCCGCCTTTCAATAAAGTATTTGTCTTGTGCTATAAAAACTCAACAGCACAATTATTAATTGCAGTTCGACCTCCATATTTTCATTCGATTGTTCAAAGTATTGCATATTTCCTTACCCCTCATTGTCAGATTCTGCACGGGGATGCTTTCTATTGCTCCTGATACAGACACATTAAATACCATCATACGTTGGGTTAGACATGAAGCATTATCCATCTTACGCATCAAAGGTACTGTACAATAATCAATGGCTATGTAGTTGTTAGAATATATACTAATTAGGCGAAATTGCTCCACATCTTTAAAATAGATTGTTCGATATGTTCTCTTGCGCTGTTCGTAAATGTCAAGCCTATCGTCATGGATTATCAAAAATGGTATATGAGTAGTTATGTTATACAAAGTCATCATAAACACAAGCATTCCGCCACAACCAAAAAACACCATGCTTCCTATACCGCCAAATACTTTTGTTGGCCATGAGGTATTAGCATCATGGAGTATGAAATATCCACCTGCAGCAAAAGCGAAACAACCAACAGTCAGAAGAATATTCTTCCAAAGGCTATGGTATATTCGTATCTCTTTTATATTTTTATCGGTTTGTTTCATCTTTTTAGTAAACTTCCAATTTTAGGGTATCCCCTTTTAGACGGGCGCCAGTCGGCACCCGTCTAAAAAAGAATCCACAAATTTAACGATTATTATTTGCATATTGTCATGGGAAGCAGGTTTTCGTAATCCGTTCTTCCCTTTTTTAATTCTCTGAGCAGCCTGCAGAAGTAATCCCTGAAGGAGACACCTACCTGTTTGCAGGTTTCTATAAAGGTATTATAGATTGCGGAGTTCTGTATTCCTTTCACGCTTCCGAAGAACAGACTGTTCTTTCGTTGGACAGTGATTGGTCTTATCGCTCTTTCCGCCGCCATATTGTCTATTGAGTATTCTCCGTCATTTCTGTAGGCGAAGATCTGATTCCAGAAGTTCTTCAGATAGTTAAGGGCCTTGCTCATAAGTTCGCTTCGGTTCTCATCCGGATTTGCAAGCAGATCATAAAGCTCTGTCCTTATCCTATCGATGATTTCCGTCGTTTCCTTACTGTTCCTTCTGCGGTAAATCTCGTCTGCAGTAAGTTTTTCCCGGCGATAAGTATCTTCCATGCCGTATAGCTTTGCTATCTGCTCAAGGAAGATTCTTGCCTGCGGGCTTCCCTGGTCGAAGGCATACTTGAACTTTGCCCTTGCATGAGCCAGACAGCAGAGATGATCTATATCCATAAGTTCGTTGTCAAGATACATATATACGTTATAACCGTCACTCTGCAGTGATTTGATTTTTGCATCACCAAGGAACTCCTTCAACACATTTCTGCTCCTTCCTCCATGTTTCTGCAAACCTTCATCGTCCGTTGTGTCCTCATAAAAGAAGATGACAATACGGGCTTTTCTGTTTACCAGACACCACATATAGGTCTTGCGTTTCTTATTGTAAGCGTGGTAACGAAGCCATGTCTCGTCCACATTCACGTTCGCACCGTCCTGAAGGGCAATTTTCTTGAGGGCAGGTATCAGCTTGTTCAGCTGCATGGCACCTTTGTCGGCCCAGTTCAGCAGGTTCTGCACAGAAGTGTTCCAGTCCATATCCGACAGACGGTTTTTAGCTTCCCTGTATGCCGGTGTTGACATCTGGAAGCGGTTGAACATAAGATACGAGAGCATGTTTGCCGTAATGCTTGTACCCGGTACTATCTCGTCATAAAGGCTTGCCCGGACGTCATCCTTCATAGGAAGGAACATGCTTTCAATCCTGCCGTCGGCATACTTCACCTTAAGCACCTCAAAGTGATGTTCCTCAATATGGCTCACAATGTTTCTTATTTTACGGTAGCTTGACGATATTACAACAGAACCCTCAGGAAGCATTGTATAATCGGACTTGTGTATTATCGGGGTGCCTACACAGTTCTTGTTGTATCTCATCCCTTTTCTATACGGTCTTTCCTTGGAATGAGGAGTGGCCGGAGTATCCTGCGCGTCACATGATGCGGCAGAGTCTGACTGTGGAACTTCACCAGCCGGAGCAGTGGGAGTTCCGTCAAAGTCATCCTTGTCGTCATGCTTTCCTTTTACGACCTTTTTGCGGTCAATGCCTTTAAGGCTTTTGGATGAAGCGTAAGTCTGGTTATTCATAAGTGAAAGACGCTCGACAAGGGCATTATGCTTCTTCTCAAGCTTTCTGTATTCCTTGTCGCGGAGCTTGTATTCAAGAACAACCTTCTCTGCATTGCTGTTTGCCTCAAGCAAGGCTTTCAAAAGAGAGGCATTCTCACGTTTGACTTCCTTCAGGTCTTTTCCTATTTCATCAAGTCGTGCTATCATTTCATCAAGCTGCCTGCTCTTTTTCTGATTCTCCTCAAACAGGAACAGGGCGAACCTCTTTATCTGCTCATCATCCATACCTTCAAGGGGTGTATGCTCCTTTTCGGGTCTGTTCATCATCTCTTCAAGATGCTTGCGTCTGAGTGTATTTTCTATGAGTTCTTCCAGTTCCATGTTCTCTAATATTTTATGTAAAGATACTCATTTTCAATGAGATATACAAATATTTAGAGAATTTTTATCGCTGATTGTCAGAGTTTTATCTTTAAATTCTTATACTCGTTATTACTGGAGTTTCAAGTATCGTGACCAGGTCTTTCCAGTCTATCTTATACACTGTCACATCGTCCTTGCGCTCTATCCTCATGAACCTGTAGCCCTTTATGAAGGACTTCTCATGAAGATAATAGGCATTGCGCTCATAGTGTATCATGCGAACCTTGCGCTGGTCTTTAGACATGAACATGTAAACATCGCCGTTCATCGGGTCACGGTGGTACCTGCCGCGGATTATCTCACATATACGCTGAGCCTTGCATCTCATATCATGAAGCTCAGGAAGGTAGTAGAAGTTGTGAAGACCGTTGATGCTCAGCATAAGCCCTCCAGTTTCTCTACCAGCGTTTTCAGCCCCTGATAGTCTAAGCCTTTCTTCTGAATGCACAAGCCCTCACGGGTTCTTATCGTTACCATGATACTTCCTTTATGGGGAGTTGTACGTTTGGGCTTGTCCTCAGTAACATCCTCATGTGTATTGTCGCTTTGGATCAACTCTTCAGGAATACCTTCCACTTCTACAGGTACAACTTTCTTCTGTGTCTTCTTGAACCAGTCATAGAATGCCGTGTAAGGAATGTTGTTGCTAATACAGAATGAGTTGATGGAAACTCCTTTGGGTTCGCCCTCGGTCTTGTAGAGGAACCACAGTCTTTCAAAATCTTTTTCGCTAAACATAATCTTTCGAGTTTTAAGTTTAGCACGAAGGTATGGGAAAGAACCATGCTAGTCAATACGCCAATTTTGGAAGCTTACATCTTTTTATATCGCTTTATTGTGATTACATAAAGTACATTATTTAAGCAACAAAGTTTGTACTTTCTTACTATAATAACGAGTGTAAATTAGAATTATTGCAATGCTTGCAATAATTCGTAACGAGTACAAAGTAGCCAAATTAAACAGAAAGTATATTTTGCATTGAAGTGAAATCCCTCCTAATCCGCCTTTCCTGATAATGCCTTTGTCTTGCGCCCAACCAACGTAGGACAAGGGCTTTTCCTTTGTGGGCAGCAGCCATCGGCATCATCTCCTGTTACGCTTCGCTTCATCTGCACCTTTTTTGGTAAAAACAACCTGAATCAGAAGAAGACCTTCTCGAACACCATACCGACGGCACCGATGCCTTCGACACCCTCTATATCGGCTGCGAGAAGTTCCCACAGCACGATTTGTATCCAATTGCGATTGGTGTGGTGAGATAATGCAATAAAACTAGGAAATTGCCGTTTTTATGGTGTAACTTTGTAAGGTTAAACTAAATAATGAAAAATGAAGAAATTCGTGATTTGCCTTCTCGCTTTTCTTATTTGTGGTTGTAGAAGAACGATTGATTTCGATTTCGACACCTACAAACAATCTCTCCATATCAGTAATGGCTATTTTTATGACTTATGTTTTGAAAATGACTCCGTTCTTCCAAATGGAAAATCATACGAAGGCGCATTATTTTTGATATGGCAAGATTCATTATGCGTACCTCCTACAAAAATTGATTTGAACAACTATATTCCAAATGGATATATTGTTAGCCGTGGTGGAATACCATCATCTGAAAGAAAGATAAAACTAAAAGCGAACTCCACCTATACAATTTCATCCACAGGCTTGGGTGCTGTGGAATGTCGTATTAAGGCTTGGACAAATCGCAATGGGAAAATTTTAAAAGCAGTCAAATATTGACTATAAAAACCTAATCTTAGAATCCTTGAAAAGAAAAGTTGAATGTTCAATCAGAAATTTTACTATATGTGGCAAAAGTATTTCATAGTAATAATTTTGTTCTGTTTGTATGCCTGTAAAGGTGAAAGAAAAGAGCAAAATATAAACTCAATAATAATTGAGAAGAAATGGGCGAAAGATTGCAGTAATGATTCCAAAATTCATGTTTTATCGTCTAATGCTCAATTTGCAAATGGGAAAAAAGTTCTAACGAACAAACAGGAATATATGCAAATGACAAAAGATTGCATATATAATGTAGAAACTCTTGTTGCGAAATATCTTGACGACAAAGATAAAAATCATTATTCTAATAAAAACAATACAATAGATTGTTATTTTAGACAATACTTATGCTATAAAGAAAATATGCATCTTTTTGTATTCGCAAATCTGTATGCATATAGAACTACAAAATATGAAATAAATACGACCAACGCATTTGCTGATAATCCTAAAAATCATGTTATTAATCCTCTCAATGGCAACAATAAGGACTATAAAATGTTGTTAGTGAACTTATCAGAAAGGTCAATATGTAGTTTTCATTAAAGTTTTCAATATGAAGTATATCATAACTTTTGCAATGTGTTTGTTCTTGATGTGCTCTTGTGACAATCATGATTTTGAACTATCTGAAAAGAACAAGTTTTTTACATCAACCAAATGCTGCATTTTTCCATTGAGCCATGGGACAGCCTTAGCAAAGCATATTCTTATGACTTTTTCCTACGAAACCCGAAACCATGCAAGGAAGTTGACACCATTTATTTAGAAAGGAAGATTCCAAATAAATTTGAAGTAATTGAAACTTCTTCTTACACACGAGAATATAATCGCGACCCTTCATTCATAAAATTATTGCCAAATACACAATATATAGTAGCACATACTGGAATGGGCGCCACTGTAAATATTTTCAAATATTATTATACTGACCCTTTTGGTAAATTACATGCTAATGATTCACTGAATGAACATATTAACGTGGACTCCATCCGAATCCGCCTTAATATATAAAGCCTTTGTCTTGCGCCCAACCAAAGTAGGACAATGGCTTTTCCTTTGTGGGCAGCAGCCATCGGCTTCATCTCCTGTTACGCTTCGCTTCATCTGCACCTTTCGGGTGAAAACAACCTGAATCGGATGAAGACTTCCTCGAACACCGTACCGACGGCACCGATGCCTTCGATACCCTCTACATCGGCTGCGAGAAGTTCCCACAGCACGATTTGTACCCAATTTGCGTGGGAGGGGTGAGATAATGCAATAAAACGAGGGAATTGCCGTTTTTATGGTGTAACTTTGTGAGGTTAAATTTAGTAATATTATGGATAGGGGTAGAAAAATTTGCGACGTACTGAAAGCTGTCAGAAAAAAGATTGCTGACATGAATGGCATTGCATACGAGCCAAGAGTTTGCCACTTCAAAGGACATTGCAGTGGAACATGTCCAGCATGCGAGACTGAAAGAAAATATATAGAGTCGGAATTGTCTTTACGCAAACGCATGGGAGAGGCTGTTTGTGTTACAGGTGTTGCCATTGGCATTTTGGCGACCCCATACAATGTATATGCCCAAACTTCGTCACCGTCTGTACCTATTGGTAATGAAGTAATCGCAGCAGACTCTCTGCCAACAAGAGCACAAGTTACAATCAATGGATGTGTGAAAGATGCTGACGGAACTCCTATTGTTGGTGTAATTATTGTTGTAGGAAACAAACGATCCGGCAGCATTACAGACATTGACGGAAACTTTTCTGTTACCTTTCCAAGGGATTCCACGCTACGATTGGAATATATTGGTTATAAAAACAAGGTCTATTCATTCAGCGAACTGGACTTGAAAGGCTTTAACACGCTTTGCCTAACGGAAGAAGACTATAATCTTTTAGGAGAAATGGTTGTAGTTGCACCACAAAAGCCTAAAACAAAGAAGCGTCGCAAGAAAAAACAGGAAGGAAAAATGGTTGTTGAAAATAAAGATTTTGACACAGGGCCATTCTATCCTGGCGGCAACAGTGCCCTGCTACATTTTGTAGAACAAAATTTATGTGTACCTGAAACTTTACAAGGAGCATATCAGCAGCGCATAAATGTTTCTTTCTATGTGTTGGGTGATGGCAGTCTTGCCGATGTTAAAGTCATAACAATTTGTCCTCAAGAGATGAAAGAGGAAGTGTTACGACTTGTAAAAGCGATGCCTAAATGGAAGCCAGCCTTAAAAGACGGCAAGCCGACATGTGCGAAAATTATGATACCAATAGATATTATGCTAAAGTAACTTATGCCACCATTAGAAGCACCATTGATAGGAATTGACCGTCACCGCTTGGCTACAGACGGTGACGGCATCACTACTCTCGTTGCATTTCATGAATGTCCACTTAGATGTGCATATTGCATAAACGCCCAATGCTTCAAAGAATCTCCAGAATGTAAGCTTACTGTTGATAAACTGATAGAACGCTTGATGCCTGACAATATTTATTTTTTGGCTACGGGTGGAGGAGTTACTTTTGGTGGTGGTGAGCCACTGCTGTACGCTGATTTTATAAGTGAGTTTACTCGAAAAATGCCAGAGGAATGGAAAATCACCATAGAATCTTCATTGAATGTACCGAACAAAAATATCTTTAAAGTTGCTCAATTTGCTGACCTTTTAGTGATTGACATCAAAGATATGGACGAGTTTATTTACAAGCAATACACAGGCAAGGACAACTCTTTTGTATTAGCCAATCTCAAATGGCTTGTAGACAATGGGTATGCAGATAAGACCATTATCAGAATTCCTCTCATAAAAAACTACAACAATAAAAGCAATCAAATCAAAAGCAGGGAAATTCTCGAAAGCATTGGCTTTTCTCGCTTTGACATCTTCCGTTATGTTATAAAATAATCTTGGCTTTTCCCCCATACAAATGCTTCCGTACTTTCGCAGTATGGAAGCATTTTCACACTTTGATTTTTCATTATATAACGAGATTGATTCTTCTAAAAAAACGAACTCAAAATTTGCGCGTTAAGAAAAAAGTGTTAACTTTGGTGCATTAAAAACCATAAAATCATTCGCTTATGAAGAAACTATTTTTCACCATCTTCCTAATGGTATTCTCGTTTGCGATAACAGCAAACGCCAAGAAACCCAAAGTCGTATGGCCTAAGGCAGTGCTGACGCTCAAAGACGGCACTGTGCTCAACGGCTATTTGCAGAACGACATCCACTTCATGAAAAAAAACATCTATTTCAGTGAAACACAAAATGGTAAGGATGTAAAATACAAAATCGTAGACATTAAATCCCTTGAGGTGGATAATGCTCTCCAAGACGGCAAGAAACGCACTTTCATCCTTATAGATGAAGACCCTACATTCCAATATTTGGCAACTGTCATTTACAAGGGTAAACATGTTACGGGCTATATGCAGCCGTTTGCTTTTGAAAACACCATCACAAGCAGAACTTTTACAGGCATCCCGTATGTTGCCGGTACCACTTATTCAGGTTGTAGATCATACGACTATAAGGTTGATGGCGGAAAGCTTGTTTACTATTGGATGTTATTTGAGGATAAAAAAATTAATTCCAAAAGAGAAAAATACTCTCAAAAGAAACTGTTGAAAAAGATAAAGGATAAATTCAAGGACTATCCTGCCGTCGCTGAAGAAGTGGAAAAGAGAGGACTCACTGCTGAGCAAATCCACGAGGACCCCACCATTCTTCTTGAAATTCTTGACAAAAGCCTGAAATAACTCCTTGTCTTTTCCCCCATAAAAATGCTTCCGTACTTTCGCAGTATGGAAGCATTTTTCGATTTATCCCTCTCCAAGTCGTGGGCGGACTTGTCCGACCCGCAACTCATCTTTTTCTTCCGCCAACTTGCCACCGACAAGCCTATGGCGGGAATCCAAACGCTGTGCCTGTGCCAATGGGCAAACGTCCTCGTGCGTTGTCGTTTGTACGGCTGCGTTTACCTCGTCCAACACGACAAGCAGCAAGCCACGCTGAGCTTGCGCCAGTTCGTCTGTGCCATCACCGCCCTTGACTTCCTTAAATCATTCCTACATACGCCTCTACCAACGCATCTCTGCCATTGAGTTCTCTATCCTCCGCATCGGTGAATACCCGATACCAAGCATCATCGACATCGTGAACAGCATACGTTTAGCCAAGGGCAACGTATTCGCTGAATGGAAAAATTCCGACACCGCCAAACTCTTTGAAGACCATGGATAAAAAAAAAGGAGTGTGGAGGGTATTTCTTCTAAAAAAGTTGTATTTTTGTGGCAGTTCTACAATGATTAAAATCGCAAAAAAGAATATGATTAAGTATTTCTATTTCATATTGCTGTCTCTTCTTGTCAGTTGTTCTTCAACAGGCATTAAACTGGTTGATGAATACTATATATATCCTCCAGACGAATACTATAATTCATATTACTTGAAATGCAAATTATCAAGCGATAATGACCCAATAATAGATAGCGTGCATATAGTTTATTGGAATGATTCAACCATAATAATTGAACGAAAAGCGAAACATGATAATTGGATTATTAATGCTTTCGATAATAATTTAAAATGTTGCAATAACGATACCGTAGTTGGACCCGTTTCTACATCATATATAAAGGTATTTATGGAAAATAAAAAGTTCAAAAAACTTGTTTTTGAATAGCGTATTAAAATAAGGAGGAGAGCAGTGGATATTCATCCTGAAAAAGTTGCATTTTTCATGTAATATTCAAAGAGGTTGTGCGTTTTATAATAAAAACCATTAAATATATAACAAATGAAAGAGAGACTATTTGCAACCATGTTGCTTTTTACTTGCATCTTGTCGTTAGCTTCATGCAGCAAAAATGATGGTGATTGGGATGCCATGATATGGGAAAAGAACAATTATGAAGAAGCACTGACACCAAGTTTTGGCAAGGCTATTGGCGTGCCAAAGTCTGGCGGTACATATACTTTCAAATGCAAGAATTACAAGAATTTTTGGATTGAATACGTTAATGAGTCGGTGGGTAATAAAACCATTAAAAACGTTCCTTCGTATGATGACAAACCTTATTCCGAAGTTAAAGGCAGCTATACATCTTCAAAGGTGGAAGGAAATACGCTCACTGTTACATTTGCGCCAAACGAAACACAGGATGGACGTTATGTTCGTGTAGCCGTTTCTGCAGGTGATATTTTTGACAAAATCATGTTTGTGCAGAAACCAGAATAAACAACTTGTCTTTTCTCACCATACAATGCTTCCGTACTTTCGCAGTATGGAAGCATTTTTCGATTTATCCCTACCCAAGTCGTGGGCGGACTTGTCCGACCCGCAACTCCTCTTTTTCTTCCGCCAACTTGCCACCGACAAGACCATGGCGGAAATCCAAGTACTATGCCTGTGCCAATGGGCAAACGTCCTCGTGCGTTGCCGTTTGTACGGCAGCGTTTACCTCGTCCAACACGGCAAACAGCAAGCCACGCTGACTTTGCATCAGTTCGTCTGCGCCATCACCGCCCTTGACTTTCTCAAATCATTCTCTCCATATCCAATAAGAATAAGGACATTCGGCAAAGCACGAGCCATCGTTGCCGACTTTCAGGGCGTGCCGTTCTCGACGTTCATATCTGCAGACAACTACTATCAGGGCTTTCTCCACACCAAGAACGAGGCTTTGCTTGGCCAACTCGCCACGCTTCTGTACCCAAAGGTTAAGTCGCGACACCTGACAACACCGCTTTTGCTCAACGCCTTCTATTGGTTCTCGTCGCTAAAGCATTACTTCGCCCGACTGTTCCCACACTTCCTACAGCCGATGTCCAGTTCTTCAGAAGATCTACCCGGCTACGCACCGCCCATCGGCGAGGTGCTACGGACTGCCATGAATGCACAGATCCGTGCACTTACTGGAGGTGACATCACCAAAGAGGAAGCGGTGCTCTCGATGGACACATGGCGAGCACTCACAGAACTCGATGCTAAGGCTAAAGAAGTAGAAGACATCAAACGACAAACGAAATGACAAAAGGACAACTAATATTATTGGACGAAGAAGGACATCCGTCCCTCTTTGCCCCGATAATGATAGCCACGCTTTCGACCTGTGCGCAATTGGAACGTGATAATATCTCATTCCGATTGCAGTCAGGACGGAAGCGGTATATAGAGAAAGGTGGAAAACTCGGGCGCAAGGTAGGCTCTGTAAAAACGGCAGAACAGATGAAAGCCGAATATAGGGAAGTAATAAGTTTACTCCGCAAGGGGTATTCCATTCGGGATGTGGCAAAGTTGAGTGGTAAAGGGGTAAGTACCGTACAACGAGTTAAGCGGTTAATGAAAGTACAATCACAGCAATAAAACTATTAATTTTACGTTCTTTTCAAAGAAAGGGGTTGTGCAATAGTGGCTTAAAGGCTAAAAGCACTACCTTTGTAAATAATATCAAAACAGAGTATAATGGAAGAAAACAATATAACAGTAGATAAAGCTGTCCAAACCATAAAAGGGGCAATTTTGCGAGCTCAACAAAAACAAAAGTTTCTCATGTTAATGTAGAAGAATTATGAAAATATCTGAAATAAAAAACGAATTATTAACAACTTTGAGCCCATGTGTCTTGAACCATGGGTTCAAAGTAAATAAGACGAAATTTTGTCTAAAGAAGAATGACGAAAATAATGAGAGTCAATTTTCTTTTGATTATAACTCATGGGGCGATGAAATTCATCTATTTCCATATGTGCAAATAAAAAATAAAATGATTCATTCTATTTGCGAAGCCAATGGTTTTCATTTAAATTACACAGCATTTATAAATCTCTTGCTGTTGAGAAAAATTTATGATGGAACATATACTGAGGATTCAAAATGGCAATTACAATATGATAGACAAGACCGATTTATTATTTTTAATAAAAGAGATTTAGAAAATACTGAAAAAGAAATGATAAATTTAGTATCATTTGGCTTGGAATATTTAGAGACGAACAATAATGTTTATGCAATAGATAAGATGTACAATACTCCACCTCTGAATAAACAAAATCCGAACTGTTCAGGATTTGATACTCAATGTATAATAGGTCTCATCTCTGCAAAATTAGCGCATAACGAAAATTATGGACAGATTTGTGACTATTATTCGAGTTCTATAAATTCAGAAGATATGTTACAAGATACAAGACATAAGTTTGAAAGTATTAAGAAATTTATAGAAACCCTTTAATGAGCAACATATCCGTATATGTGTAAACACGGCTACAGATATTTCTGCATAGATAAAACTTCATAGAACAGAGTGCAAAATAAACTGTGTCAAGCTATAATAATGATGGTTTAACAAATATCAAATGAGAGAATTGAGTTTTAAAATGGTCATAAGAGCATATTTAATATGTGCTCTTATGACATCAATATTAGGAATTATATCATGCAGTGTTCATGACATAATAAATTGGTTTCCAATCGTATTACTTTATGCTTGGATAATATTGTCTCCAATATCTATTTTAGCATTGATAACTGTATATTTATTGGGAGTTCAAAGAGATTGGATTTGTAAGATACCGTTAATTTGCTTATGCGCATTTATAGTATATTTTATAAACCTAAACTCATCAGAATCTTATTTGATTAATTTTTTTGCAACCCAAACCGTACCATATGACCTTCTATATTACAATAATGGAATAGAGATAAGGGTCAATGACACTATTTTTTCTATTTTCACATGGGTATTATCGTATTTTATATTAGTATTGCTTATTGTTATATCTACAATTATGTATAGATTTTTTAAAAAGCATAGCAAAAGAAAATGACATTCGTAAAGATCAAGGATTAAATCCACGAGGAGCATACTAATTT
>ENA-OPCY01000031-OPCY01000031.1-human-gut-metagenome-genome-assembly--contig:-NODE-31-length-120088-cov-7.050786_pt1 | contig 120088 bp, 110 predicted proteins | sample MGYA00241568_ERZ501487 | MGnify/ENA primary metagenome ERZ501487 (study PRJEB25962, sample SAMEA2042574) | human gut metagenome | biome: human gut; feature: human-associated habitat; material: faeces... | reverse complement strand
AAGCATCTCATACCCTAAAACTTTTCATAGTGTGGGTATCAGCAACGAAACAAGCATCTCATACCCTAAAACTTTTCTCAGTGTGGGTATCAGCAGTAAAACAAGCATCTCATACCCTAAAACTTTTCATAGTGTGGGTATCAGCAACGAAACAAGCATCTCATACCCTAAAACTTTTCTCAGTGTGGGTATCAGCAGTAAAACAAGCATCTCATACCCTAAAACTTTTCATAGTGTGGGTATCAGCAACGAAACAAGCTTCTCATACCCTAAAACTTTTTTCAGTGTGGGTATCAGCAGCAAAACAAGCTTCCCATACCCTCAAACTTTCATAGTGTGGGTATCAGCAGCAAAATAAGTAACTCATACCCATAAACTATTCACGCTGAGGCGTAAGAAGGGTACAGAGGAGCTTGTTCCCGTCTCCTGTGCCCACGCTGAGGCGTAAGAAGGGTACAAGAGGAGCTTGTTCCCGTCTCCTGTGCCCACGTTGAGGCGGGAGAAGGGCACAGACTAGCTTCTTCCAATCTCCTGTGCCCACGCTGAGGCGGGAGAAGGGCACAGACTAGCTTCTTCCTATCTCCTGTGCCCACACTGAGGCGGAAGAAGGGCACAGGCGGAACTTGTCCGGTCTACGGCACCCCTACGTTACGAGCCATGCACTCAATTCATAAATGTGTCGTAAAGGGCACTCCACATTTATTTCATTGACGGTTGTCGCCGTATAAAAATAGAACGAAATAACCTCTTGTGTGAGCAAGCCCCCACCGAGGTATTCCGTTCTATTTTTGCATGGCTCGTAACTTTCAATTTAATCTCCGACACGATTCAGTGTTACATCATCCAAAGTTCCCCAACTGTTCATATTACACTGATATCTCACTCCAATAGTCAGGGTGCCGTCGGTGACTTTGATCCCGGAGATGGTGGGATTCTGCCAGTCGGCATAGGTGGTGAGCATAAAGGGATCCGCCAGCACCATGTCATCTACGATTGCATACAACTCCATGGAAGCATCCGAAGACAGATCACCGCCCTGTGAGAAAGCGGACAGCTCATAAGTACCCGGTTCCAAATCGGTGAAGCTCTGCGCAATGGAGAAGACCATATCGGAAGCTCCGGACCAGAAATGGAACGCTACTTCACCGCTGTGGGCATCCGCAGCCTTCACCTGATAGTCGGTGGGATCTGTATCCCCTGCGTAGGTTACGGTCCACATGGAGGTATCGGCATCTTCGAAGCTGGGATTCTGCACGTAGTTCACCCGCTCTACCGTTACTGTCGCAGTAACTTCACTGCCATCATCCAGAGAACCGGAAACAATGAAAGTACCTCCGGTCTCCGTGTCAATAGCAGCCACATCATCCGCATTCCAGGTAACGGGAACCTGTTTTTCGGACCGATCGTTGTAGATGACACTTACGGTCTCCGGAAGTTCTGCTTCTGTACCGAGATTGCAGGATACGGTAAGCGCGGGGATACTCTCTACTGTCAGGGGTGCCGTAGCACCGTATTTCAGATACTTAAAGACATTCAGAGAAGCCAGAGGATGTCCGGTGAAATCAAACATTGCCTGATTATCCCAGGAGCATCCGCCGTAATACTGTCCGGCATCTTTGGGATCGTAATCGGAAGCGTAGCTGCTTGCCCAACCACTGCCGTATTTTTCCCAGATAGCGGAATTGTCAGCATCTGCAGGACCTACCGGGATCCAGGTGCCTTCCCAGTAGAAGATACCTTCAGCACCGGCTTCACTGGCTGCCGCACAGACATCCCTTACTTCATTTGCCTGTCCCTGCACACTGGCGGAATAGCCTTCTGCAAGATCGCCTGTTCCCTCCACACTGTTGGCGGATCCATCGCCGTCTTCTGCGGTATAGCAATAAGCATTTTCAGCGACATATACCTTTTTGTCATAAGTATCCCGGATATGGATAATTGCATTTTTTAGATCATCCATGGTTCCATGCCAGTAAGGATAGAAGGAGAGACCGACAATATCGTAATCAATCTCTTTCACCTGTAGCCCGGTCAGCAATGTATCCAGCTTCTTCATATCATCGATATTTGTATAGTGTACAGCTACAAGTATATCCTTGCCGGAATCCGCTGCTGCTTCCCGGACAGCCTTGCTGCCGGCGGTCAGAAGCTTTCTCACATTTGTCACATCCGTTTCACCGGACATACCATTGTTGATCTCATTTCCAATCTGTACCATGCCCACATTGACGCCGGCTTCCAAAATCTGAGTGAGACTGTCCAGTGTGTAGTTGTAGAGAGCATCCGCTTTTTCTTCAATATTCATGCCTTGCCATGCCTTGGGAACGAATTGCTTCTTCGGGTCAGCCCAGAAATCGGAATAATGAAAATCGATGCAGACCTTCATGCCATACTGCGTAGCACGCTGACCCAGGGCAATTGCGGTTGCTACGTCGTTGTTACCGCCGCCGTAACCGTTACCGTTCTCATCATAGGGATCATTCCAGACACGGAGACGGATATAGTTCACACCGGCCTGTGCCAGCGTCATAAATACATCCTGTTCTTCCCCGTCGAAATTATAATATTTTACGCCGCTGTTCTCCAGAGCCAGTACTGCAGAGGCGTCCATGCCCCGGTAAAAATCATCGGAAATGCCGTCGACCGGCTCCACATAGATGGTAGATTCCTCCGGCCCTTCCGGCATGGGAAACGCAGTAATATCGGTAACATCTGTTGAAGACGTACTTGCGGATTCGGCTATGGTATCCGTGGTACCGTTGCCCTGACCCTGATTACTACAGCCGGACAGACTGCCCATAATCAGTCCTGCGCTGAGACATAGAGCCAACAGGCGTGTGTGTGAATGCTTTGTAAAATGATGCATAAGTAATCCTCCCGTAAAACTATAATTGCACAACCGATTGCGCGCATATATTATAACATATTATAGCGTATATGCATTATAAAATATTGCAAAACTGCGCAATAAATTCAGAAAACATTGCGCAAAAAGAGCAGCTGTGGCGTATGCACGGCTGCTCTTAAAATTTGTGTATGAATATTGGCATTACGGTGTTCCCAGTCTGGAATCGTAGTAGTATTCAGTACCGGTACGGATCAGAGTGGATAAGTCGGAGGCATGTCCGGTCTGGATATATTCCACCATGTGCTTTTCACCGACACCATCATTGAGATCATAATATAGGTATCGTCGTTCCCTCTGCTGCCCCTCAGTCCAGGCAAAAGCCTCTTCTCCGGATTGTCCTTCCATCAGATTGATAAAAGATGCAGGCAGATCAGAGAAGGACAGCGGAATGTCCGATGTAGTATAAGGATGATGCTCGCCGACGCCTTTTACGAACAGAATAGGGTTCTGTCTGGCCTCAAATGTCCGGCCTTCATCCGACAATTCGGAGTTGAATCCGTGATCCGCCATCACAATGATGACAGAGTTATCATATACACCGGCTTCTTTTAATTTCTTCAGATAGCTGTCTGTCAGAGTCATGGAAGCCTGGATACAGGTAGGATAATCGGAAGATTCCACGATATTTAGGTCTTTGTCATAGCAGAAGGGAGCATGGGCACCCTCTAAATGGATAAAGCGGAAACATTTGTCCGGTGTCGTGGTGATATCGGTGGTCTGAAGGTCGTCGTAGAAAGTACGGTCGCCCCATTCGAAGACATCGAAATCATAGCTGTCCGGAAGCTTACGGACTTTGCCGAAATTATAAGCGATGGCGTAGCAATAAGGCTTCAGGTCATAGGGGGCGAATTTGATTCCCCCCAGTTTTACCAACAGTTTGGCAAAACGAAAATAAGAAGTGACTTCCGCCTGAACCGGCTGCATGTTCTCAAAACGATCCAGATTACCTTCCGCAGTGGGATTCAATTCACTGTCATAGAGTCCCATGCGGTAGGAATCATTCTCCAACGCCTGAAATACCGGTGACTCTTTAAATACGGTATTCAGATAATCGTTATAAGTGCGATCATTTTCATACCAAAAGCCGGACAGAATATAAGGTACCGCATGTTTGGTACAGGAATAAGCACCTACGGTGTTCGTATAATAGGTGAAATCCTCAAAAGTATCTTCCAGTCCCTCCATTTTACCGTCGGCAATCATCTGATTCAGGGTCGGAGCATCTACGGCATCCAGCAACAGAATGATAAAATTGGTATCCTTAGACATTTCAAACATATTTTCCGTCGTGGCGGTCAGCACATCCTTGTTGAGACTATCCCGGGAGGACAGAGACAATGTAAATAGTGTTACAAGCAGCATCAGTGCCATGCAGAAACTTACGATTCCGGCAGCTTTCAAAAATTTCCGCAGATGAAATATCCGGATCAGGACGATAAACACGATCAGCATGATGATCCATAAGCCGATGGATTTATAACGGGAAGCCTGGTACTGATTCCAGTCGATTGCCAGTCCGTCCAGTCCCGGCAGACCAAAGATCAGGAAAGTTCCCTGAATGTAGGAGCAGATCATCAGGAGAGCGAAGCCGGCAGATGCAATCTGATAGAGTGTATGAGAGATCAGGTTGCAGAAAAACAACAGCAGAACAGAGGCGAGTACAGTAACCGCAAAAGTTCCGAGCACTGCGGGGAGCATGGTATACAAAGTGAACCAGAAGCTGGACTGATTGGTTAAAAACAGCTCCGTGGGCGCATACACAAACAATAAAAAGCAGGTAGAAATGGCAATAACGGCACCATTACCCGTAGAACGGATTATATCCGTTAATTTTCTTTTCACATTTTTTTCAGATACAGACATTCTATGATCTCCCTTAAATCTACACAAACAACTCAATTAAAAATACCAGCACACAACAGATCACGGATACCGGGAACAACCCGGCACCGAGCCATGCGGCGATGATTCCGGCGATCAATGCCACCAGTCCGGAGATGGGAGTCTGGGTAGCATGGATGATGGCCGGGAAGGTCATGACAGCCAGTGTCACATAAGGTACATAGTACAAAAAGGACTGAATAAACTGATTCTTAATGGGCTTGCGGATCAGTGTCAGGGGTAAGACACGGATCGTATAGGAGACGGCTGCCATAACGGCAATATAGATATAATTATTCATTTGTCAGAGTCTCCTTTCCGGGTACATTCACTGAATTATCCTGTTTTACCGGGAACAAAATCGCTGCGGCACCGGAGATGATCACGGTTAACAGGATGGTTCTCGTACCTTCCGACAGAGAAGAAATCCCGGGCAGGTAGTTGCAGGCAAAACTCAGCGCGAAGCTGATGGCTACCAGTGCTGCCACGATCTTACTTTTTCTGGCAGGAGGAATAATGATCGCTAAGAACATGCCATATAAAGCAACGCTCAGCGCACTGACCGCACGTAAGGGAAGCGCATTTCCGGCGATGATGCCGCAGGCGGTTCCTCCCGCCCAGGCCGGAGCGGCTAACAGGATCGCGCCGTAGGTATAGTATGGATTCAGAATGCCGGGTCGGGCAATGGTGATGCCGAACAGCTCGTCCGTCACATCATAAGCGATGATCAGACGGTGGAAAAAGGGCGTTCCTGGGGAGAACTTCTGCGCCAGTGCACAGCTCATGAGCAGATATCTGGCATTCGCGATCAGCGTAATGATCGCTACCTCCAGATAGGTTGCCTGAGCAGCCACCAGGGTAAAGGCGGCATACTCTCCGGCGGAAGCATTATTCAGAAGACTGGCAAGGAATCCCTGCAAGGGAGTGAAACCAGCGTGCCTTGCAGCAATTCCCAGGGAGAAGGATACGGCAAAATATCCCAGCGCGATGGGAAAACCGTCCCGCATGCCGTCGCAGAATACTTTTCTGCTGAATTTATCATCCATAATTATAATCCTCATCTTTCTGTAAGGCGCCTTTGGGCGCACCTGCTCTATTATAGCGCACATCCGGATCGGAGAAAAGGAGTAAAATTAATGTATATCGCTACATTTTCCACATAAATATAGGATAAGTAAGTATTCGCGGTGGATCGTGTATGAAAATCAAGAGAAAACGGTGGAAAAATGTGGCGGCTGCAATGCTTTTGCTGTGTGTGGTGCTGACCGGATGCGGTATGTCCGGGGAAGGGAACATCAAACTGCGTGATCTGGATTTTACAGTGCTCAGTGAAGAAAAGATTCCGGAAGAATTAAAAACTGTGATTGCGGAAAAGGGAAGCGAACCTTTTCGACTGACATATAGCGATAATCAGAATCTCTATATCAGCATCGGTTACGGGGAACAGAAGACCGGCGGTTACAGCATCGCAGTGGACGAATTATACCTGACGGACGATGCTGTTCATGTCAGCACAAGCCTCTTAGGTCCCGATATCACCGGACAAAAAAGCGGCGCAGGGAAACCCACTACGCCGTATATTGTGATAAAAACAGAACTTTTGGATAAAACAGTGATCTATGACTGACCCCTGATTTAAAATGTATTTTAAAGCTCCCTCAGATAATGACAAAAGGTAGCGGCTGCCCGGCTCTGACTGCGGCTTTTATCCCACAACATTTTCACCTCGCGGGAAGGAAGCGGTACATTTAAGGTCAGGGGAACGAGACTGCCGTTTTCAAAAAAAGGAGCCGCTAACGGTTCCGGTACAAATCCGACGCCCAGATTGTTCTGAAGCAGTGGGATGACCAGATCAGCAGTGGCTACTTCCATGGCAGGTTCATAGTCCAGATGCTGTTCGATAAATACTTTCCGGTAGTATTCGTAGCTGGCGGTTCCATACCCAAGACCGATGATAGAATGGTGACGGAACTCCTTCAGAGTCATGGGATGGTCGGACAATGCAGCGTAGTCGGGACCGCTTGCCGGAACTTCCCGGAAAGTCATCAGATCTTCACATTCCATGGTATCTCCCAGTTCAAAGGGAGTGGTTACGATGGCGAGATCCAGACGACCATTCGTCAGGGCTTTCAGAATCTCAGGCGTTGTATTGTTTTGAATACGGATTTTAATATCAGGGTAAGTGCGCTGAAAATCATGCAGGTTCCTAAGCAGGAATAAATGCAGGGCAGTCTCGGTGACACCAAGCTCTATGGTCCCGGCACAGATGTCTTTCTCCCGGCACAATTCATCTTCCGCATCCAGCAGATGCTGGCAGGCAATCGCTACATGGGCGTAGAGTCTTCTGCCTTCCTCGGTAAGCTTCAGTCCCCGGGGCTCCCGGAGAAAAAGACGGCAGTCTAACTGATCCTCCAGAATATGTATGATCCGGGTGACATTGGGCTGGCTGCTCTTTAATACCATGGCAGCCTTTGTAATATTTTCATATTTGGCAACATAATAAAAGATTCTGTAATATTCAAAACTGATATTCATATAAAAATAATATGCCTCACATATAAACTATATATTTTTAGTATTCATCAGAATATAGTATAATACGCGGTTGAAAAAAAGTAAACAGAGGAGAAAAGGTTATGCGACATTTGATTGATTCACTGGATCTGTCGGTAGCGGAAACGCAGGAGATCTTAGACCTGGCGGACAGAATTGCAGGAGATCCCGCAGCGTACGCTCACTGTGCGGACGGGAAAATACTGGCTACTTTATTTTATGAGCCAAGCACCAGAACGAGACTTTCTTTTGAAACAGCAATGCTGAACTTAGGCGGCAGAACACTGGGATTCGCAGGGGCGGAGCAGTGCAGCGCCACAAAAGGCGAGACCGTGGCGGATACCGCACGAGTGATAAGCTGCTATGCAGATATTATCGCCATGCGTCATCCGAAGGAAGGCGCGCCGCTTCGTGCATCCATGTATTCTAAAATTCCGGTGATTAATGCCGGGGATGGTGGACATAATCACCCGACACAGACCATGATCGATCTGTTGACCATAAGACAGCGCAAGGGGCGCCTGGATCATCTGAAAGTAGGTTTCTGCGGGGATTTGAAATTTGGCAGGACCGTACATTCTCTGGTAAACAGTCTGGTTCGCTATTCGGGCAACGAATTCTATTTCATCTCTCCGGAGGAGCTGAAGGTACCGGATTATCTGGTGGAGGATACCCTGAAACCGACGAAAACGCCTTACCATGAGGTGATCAGCCTGGAGGATACGCTGCCCAGGCTGGATGTACTTTATATGACCAGGGTGCAGAAGGAACGTTTTTTCAATGAAGAAGATTATATCCGTCTGAAAGATATCTATATTCTGGATCAGGAGAAATTAAACTTGGCGAAAGCGGACATGCCGGTTCTGCATCCCTTGCCAAGGGTGGATGAGATTGCCACGGAAGTGGATGCTGATCCGAGAGCTGCATATTTTCAACAGGTATTAAATGGAAAGTTTATCCGTATGGCACTTATCTTAAGTCTGTTAGACCTTACGGATCCTGTGACGGGAAAGAAGGTGCTTGTATGTTAAACGTAGAATCGATTCAGAACGGTGTCGTGATCGACCATATTCCCGCAGGAAAGGGAATGGATATTTACAGATTGCTGGAACTGGAGTCCAAGACCCAGTCCGTAGCTCTGTTGCAATCCGTAAAAAGTCAGAAATACGGATGTAAAGATCTGATTAAGATCGAAGGAGAGACACTGCCGGAACGCCTGGATATTTTGGGATATCTGGACAGTCAGATCACCTTGATCGTGATCCGGGAAGGAGAAGTTGTAAAAAAGTATCATCCGGTTCCTCCACAAAGACTGGTAAATGTGATAAAATGTAAAAATCCACGCTGTATTACCAGTATAGAGACGAACTGTGATCATATTTTTGAATTATCACCATCCGGAAGATATCGTTGCTTATACTGTAATCAGGAGATGCCTGTAGGGAGGTAGATTTTTATGCAACGCAAAATACATGGACAGATGTCAGAGTCTTTTCTGATCGCCGGGATCCTGTCAATCTCCGGTGGTCTGCAGGATGCTTATACCTATATGTATCGGGGAAAGGTATTTGCCAACGCGCAGACCGGCAATATTGTATTACTCAGTCAGAATCTGGTAGACCGGAACTGGCAGGCGGCACTTCGTTATTTTTCCCCGTTACTGTTTTTTGCACTGGGTGTGGCAATGGCGGAATGCATCCGCATGAGATACCAGAAGGCACAGAAAATCCACTGGAGGCAGCTGATACTGGTAATGGAAATAGTTTTATTATTTGCAGTTGGATTCTTTCCGAATGAGATGGATCTGCTGGCCAATGCCATGGTATCTTTCGCCTGCGCTATGCAGGTACAGGCGTTCCGTAAGGTGAACGGCTATGCTTTTGCCAGTACTATGTGTATCGGCAATCTGCGCAGCGGCATGGAATCCCTGTGCGCTTACGGAAAAACGAAAGATAAAAAGGTATTGCAAAAATCCGGTTATTATTTCGGAATCATCTTCCTGTTCGCCATCGGTGCGGCACTGGGAGGACATATGATCAAATACATAGGAGCGAAGACCATCTGGATCTCCTGTCTGATTTTACTGATCAGCTTCTTATGTATGTTCATTAAAGAAGAAAAAGAAGAGCATCCCGAGATCATGGAAGAAGAGCAGGAGATCCGGGATAATCTGAAAAACATCCGCAAAGAAGCAAAAGATGTGGAGCATATTTTGGAGGATGACTTCCGTTCCCAGATCGAGAAAAAATAACGTAAAGACTGGCGAAAAAGACAGAAATCTTACTAGGCTATGCCTTGTTCGAAATTCCTTCCGGAGAGACCTGGACGCAGGTATTGTTTGCCGGAATGCGCTGATTGCGTTACTCTTAGTATGCATTGGTATCTGTATTGTCAATGTAAAAATAAACACCGGAAATAAAACGATATAATCAAAATTTTAGAACTTCATTCCGTATTTTTCCAGATCAACCCGGTTATTTATCACCGCAATGCCATCTGCCCGTAAGCGGTTTGCCTGTTCATCGGCGCCGCCGAAGGCAAAGGCGCCGGAGAGTTCTCCCTTGGAATTGACGACGCGGTAGCAGGGGATATGGTCGGGATCCGGATTTTTATGCAGGGCATTGCCCACGGCACGGGCCATCTTCGGCTCTCCCGCCATGGCAGCCACCTGCCCGTAGGTGGCGACACAGCCCTTCGGAATCTTTTTCACCGCATCGTAGATCCGCTTTGTGGGACTGTAGGTGACGAGATCATAGCTCTCTGCGATCATGCGCCGGATATCCGCATCGGGTATGGTGCCGTCTAGGATAATGGTGTTCCAGTGTTCTTTATTCTGATGATATGCGGGAATGACGGAAGAGAAGGTGCTGCGCCAGAAGTCCCGCCAGGCAGGATCGGTCTTCACATTCAGATGCAGACAGCCATCCTTTTCATAAGTCCATAAAAAAGCCTTTTTGCTGCCCTTCACCCGTACCAGCTGCCAGTTGGGATCGTGGAAGGGCATTTCTGTATAAGTATCAGGAAAAGACAATCCGTATTCCAGTGCTTCTTCTCGTGTTTTCATGCCGTCAAACCTCCTTTTTAAATCATTTCCTATAATGATGCCTACGGATTGTTCCGTGCTATGCACTCTCACAATCCGCCCCAATATTCGCATATCGTGGGATTATCATCCCACTTTTATGCTCATATCGGGGCGGGGCCCAAGGTCTTTTACCCACTTATGAGCAAGCTCATGTGGTTTTAGACCTTTTGCCCCTGGCATCTTATTATTTTACTATAACTCCCTTTTCTTTTCTATGAAAACATGGTAAACTTTTTCGAGAAACAGGTCATGGAAACGGGCTGCAAAAGCCTGGGAACGGAGATAATATGATACTGATACAGGATGGTTATATGATCGATCCCAAGTCAGGAAAAGAGGGCAACTTTGATATCCTGATCGACGGAGACAAGATCGTAAAGATCGCAGAAAAAATCGAACCGAAGGGTAAGGTGACAAGGATCAATGCGGAAGGACTGTTAGTCGCTCCGGGACTGGTGGATGTGCATGTGCATTTCAGAGATCCCGGTTTCACGGCGAAGGAAGATATCAACACCGGCGCTGCGGCTGCGGCGAAGGGCGGTGTGACCACCGTGGTGCTGATGGCGAACACGAAGCCCACCGTGGACAGTGAGGAGACGCTGAAGTATATCCTGGATAAGGGAGCAGAGACAGGGATCCATGTGACGACCTGCGCCAACGTGACCATGGGTATGCAGGGGAAACAGCTGACGGATATGAAGAAGCTGGCAGCGGCAGGCGCTGTGGGATTCACGGATGACGGTGTGCCCCTGCTGGATGCGGAACTGGTGCGCCATGCCATGGAGATCTCCGCAGAACTGGACATGCCCATCAGTTTCCATGAGGAAGATCCGAAATATATCGAGAACAACGGTGTGAACCGGGGAAAGGCCAGCGAATACTACGGAATCGGCGGCTCTTCCAGAGAGGCTGAGATCGCTTTAGTGGAACGGGATCTGAAGCTGGCGGAGGAGACCGGTGCCTGCATCGACATCCAGCATATCAGCAGTAAGGAAGCGGTAGAACTGGTGCGGCAGGCGAAAAAGAGATGTTCCAATATTCATGCGGAAGCCACACCCCATCATTTTACCCTGACTGAAGATGCCGTGATCAAATACGGCACTCTGGCGAAGATGAATCCTCCTTTGAGAGAGGAAGAGGATCGTCAGGCAGTGATTCGGGGACTGGTAGATGGCACGATCGATATGATCGCTACAGATCATGCGCCTCATACCGCCGAGGAGAAGGCAAAGCCCATCACTGAGGCTCCCAGCGGGATTACCGGACTGGAGACTTCTCTGGCGCTGGGTATCACAGAACTGGTGGACGAGGGGTATCTGACCATGAAACAGCTGCTTCGTCTGATGAGCACGAATCCTGCGGCCATGTATCATCTCGATGCCGGATATCTGGCGGAGGGAGGTCCTGCAGATGTGATCCTGATCGACACCGCGGCAGAGTTCATCCCGGAGACTTATGCCTCCAAGGCAACAAACACTCCTTTTACCGGATGGAAATTAAAGGGTGAAGTGAAAAAGACCATCTGTGGCGGTAAGATCGTATATCAGGAGAAGCAGGCATAGAAGTGACAATATAGAAAGAGAAAAGGACAATCAAATGAAGCAGAAAATCACAGCAACCGTGCTTTCTCAGAAGGAGATCGCACCCAAAATCTATGATATGTGGATCGCTACGGATCTGGCGGCATGCGCGAGGGCCGGTCAGTTCATCGGCGTCTACCCTAAGGACCGCAGCACTCTGTTACCCCGCCCCATCAGTATCTGTCAGGTGAGCGATAAAAAGGATGCCCTGCGCATCGTGTACCGTATCGCCGGACAGGGCACTGCGGAGTTTTCCTCTTATCAGGAAGGAGACAGCGTAGAGATCCTAGGAACCTTAGGCAACGGCTTTCCCACAGAGGCAGCGGAGGGCAAAAAGGTATTTCTCATGGGCGGCGGCATCGGTATCCCTCCTATGCTGGAACTGGCAAGAGAACTTCCGGCATCTGCCAGGAAGCAGATCATTGTGGGCTACCGTGACAGCCAGCTGTTCTTAAGGGATGACCTGGCAGAGAACGGTACGGTATATATTGCCACCGAGGACGGCAGTGTCGGCACGAAGGGCAATGTCATGAATGCCATTGAAGAGAACCATTTGCAGGCAGATGTGATCTTCGCCTGCGGACCGATGCCTATGCTTCGTGCGATCAAAAAGTACGCAGAAGAAAAAGGAATTGAGGCATATATCTCTCTGGAAGAGCATATGGCGTGCGGCGTGGGAGCCTGTCTGGGCTGCGTCGTGAAGACGAAGGAAGTGGATCATCATTCGCATGTGCACAACGCGAGAATCTGCACCGACGGACCCGTATTTGAAGCAAAGGAGGTAGAGATCTGATGAATACACAGACAACGATTGCAGGAGTTACTTTTAAAAATCCCGTCATGACAGCTTCCGGGACCTTCGGCTCCGGTATGGAATATGAAGAATTTGTAGATTTAAACCGTCTGGGTGCGGTAGTGACCAAGGGTGTGGCAAATGTACCCTGGCCCGGCAATCCTACCCCCCGCGTGGCAGAAGTATACGGCGGCATGCTCAATGCCATCGGATTACAGAATCCCGGCATTGATGTATTCATGGAGAGAGACATTCCTTTCCTGAAAAAATATGACACGAAGATCATTGTAAATGTCTGCGGCAAGTCCGTGGAGGATTACGTGGACGTGGTGGAACGTCTGGGAGACGAGCCGTCAGTCAGCATGCTGGAAATCAACGTATCCTGCCCCAATGTGAAGGAAGGCGCCATTGCCTTCGGACAGAAAGCGGATGCTCTATACAATATTACTTCCGAACTGAAAAAGCATGCAAAACAGCCCATCATCATGAAGCTGAGTCCCAACGTAACGGATATCACAGAGATGGCGAAGGCAGCGGAGGCAGCAGGAGCGGATGCATTGTCCCTGATCAACACCATCACCGGCATGAAGATCGATATTCACCGCAGAAAATTCGCCATTGCCAACAAGACCGGCGGCATGAGCGGTCCTGCCATTAAGCCCATCGCAGTCCGCATGGTATACCAGGTGGCGCAGGCAGTTAAGATTCCCATCATTGGCATGGGAGGCATCGCTACGGCGGAAGATGCTATTGAATTTATTCTGGCGGGAGCCAGTGCTGTCAGCGTAGGAGCCATGAACTTCGTGGATCCCTATACTACAATCAAAGTCGTAGAGGGTATTGAAGATTACATGCGCACCTATCATGTAGAAAACCTGACAGATCTCATCGGCGCGGTGGAATAAGCGGACAGAGAACAGAATACGGTATAAAACAGCACAGACCTTCATATATATAGACATATCTGTATATATGGAGGTCTGTTATTGTGGAACTGATCAAGAGAAATATACATATGGACCGGGTGAAACGGTCCACCGTCATGCAGTTTACCATGGAGGAGGATCTGAATCTTCCGGAAGATAAACCGGATATCAGTACCCTGAATCTGGAAAAGGGGGAGATCGTCATAGAAGAGATCCGTCCGGGTATGGACGAAGTGACCGTGCGGGGAAAGCTGGGCTATGCCATTTTGTATCATACCCAGGAGGCGGGCAGCAGTCTGATCCTGTTAAGCGGAGCGCTTCCTTTTGAGGAGAAGATCCATATGGAGGGAACCCTGCCTTCGGACACGGTGGCAGTGGATGGAACAGTGGAGGATTTCACTGTTAATATGATCAATTCCCGAAAATTGAACCTGCAGACACTGCTATGCCTGACCGCCCGGATCGAGGAAATCTACGACGAGGAACTGCCCGTTGGAATCCAGGGGGACAGCGCGGGAGACGGCGTGGAATATCGGATATCTCCCATGGAAGTGACACAGCTTGCCATTTGCAAAAACGATATTTTCCGGAAAAAGGAGGAGATTCCTCTGCCATCCAGCTATCCGAATGTGTATCAGATCCTGTGGAGCAATATATCCCTTCGGGATGTGGAGATGAAGCCTCAGGAAGAGAGTATTTCCATCCGGGGAGATATCCAGATCTTCGTCCTCTATGAGGCGGAGGGAGAAGAGCGGTCCATCCGGTCATACGAGACGACGATCCCCTTAGACGGGACGCTGGAATGCCAGGGCTGCAGGGAGACTCTGCTGCCGGACATCCGCTATGCGCTGGTCAGACAGGAACATGGACAGCCGGAACTGACGATCCAGCCGGACCTGGATGGGGAAGAGCGGATCCTGGGACTGGAATGCGCGCTGGAATTGAATATCCGCCTCTATGAGGAGGAAGAAATTGACATTCTAAGAGATATCTACGGGGTGACGAAAGAAGTCATCCCTAACACAAGGGATGCAAATGTGCGTCAGCTGCTTTCGAGGATCACGGGCAAGACCAAGATAACGGATCACAGGCAGACGGATATCGGTGTCCCGGTACTGCAGATACTTCACAGCGAAGGAAATGTTACGATCGACCACCGGGAGATCACAGAGGAAGGGATCCGGCTGCAGGGCAGTATTGATCTTACGGTGCTGTGCGTTACGGAGAAGGATGAGACCCCTTATATGAGCATCAGAGAACAGATCCCTTATGACTATACGTTGAATGTAGCGGGAGTGACTTCGGAAGATCAGGCACAGGTACACAGTGAACTGGAACAGCTGCAGGTGAATCTCTTAGAGGGGGAAGAACTGGATGTGAAGGCGGTGCTGTCTTTTTCCACAACCGTGATGAAGAATGTTCCGGTGAATGCCATCGAAGAAGTGGAGGAACAGGAGATCGACAGTGCCGTGCTGGCAGGTCTGCCCAGTGCGGTGATCTACATTACCGCACCGGGAGATGACCTGTGGAGCATCGGCAGAAAATATCACATGCCGGTGAATACTGTGAGAGAATTGAATGCCCTGGACAGTGATGAATTACGACCCGGGCAGAAAATATTGCTGGTAAAAGGAATTTAGCTATCGAAATTTAGCCTTCGGTGGTCAGTCCGGCGTCTGCTGCCAGCTTGTCGAACTTCTCCATTACGGCATCGTAGGTCTTCTGGGAGATCTCGGGAAGGGAACCGCCCCAGGTCTTCTCTGCCTGTGCATAGCCTTTCTTGAATGCATCACGCATAGCTTCGATCTTGTCCGGGTCGCCGCCGGTCAGAGCAGTGGCGAACTGGATGATACGGTCGGAGGTCTGGCCCACACCCCAGTAACCGTCCTCTGCGATATCCGCCTGTGCCTGTGCCTTGGTCGCAGGATCTACGGTATAATTGCCGGAACGCAGGAAGGACCAGATATCATTGGCGTTGCCATAGGTGGTAGCCTGCTTCCCCATCATCTGCTCTACCAGAGAACGCAGCTGGCTGGTACGTGCATCTGCATCTGCTTTTAATTTGTTGATCAAAGCGGTGTCCGGCTTATAAGTCTTTTTGGTGGAAGAAGTATTGGTGTCGGTGCTGTGCTCATAGATCACACCGGTATCTTCCGTAGTCTTAGTGGCTGCTTCCTCTGCGGAAGTCTTTTCTTTTGCTGCGCTTGTGCTGTTATAGCTGTAGGCTGCAGCTGCCTGGATAGATGTAACTCCGTTTACGCTCATAGTTTCCTCTTTTCTGTCATCCTTGACTTCGATAAAAATACCTTTTGAGAATTTTTGGTTTCACTTGCTATATCGTCCCATAATAGTGGATTCTTTAGATGATTTTGGGGAAAATAGAAAAATCCGCAGAAACCCCCTCACTCCATTGACAAAGTACACAGGATTGTATAAAATTAAGTACAATATGTGTATACAAGCTATTCTGGATAGCGCAGCTAGGAGACAAAAATGAACGAATATCGGATAAAAGCGTATGCCAAGATCAATTTGGGACTGGATGTGGTCAGAAGACTCGAGAACGGTTATCACGAAGTGAAAATGGTCATGCAGACCGTAGGTATCTATGATGTGCTGGATTTTAAACGGATACAGAACGGCATCGTCATCACCACGGATTCCGGCGAACTTCCGACGAACGAGGATAACCTGGTCTATAAAGCGGCTAAGCTCATGATGGAACAGTATCATATCAGCGAAGGCGTGGAGATCCACCTGGAGAAGCACATCCCCATTGCAGCGGGAATGGCGGGGGGCAGCACAGATGCGGCAGCTACCCTGAAGGGAATGAACAGGCTGTTTGATCTGGGATGTACGTTGAAGGATCTGATGGAACTGGGCGTGAAGATCGGTGCGGATGTTCCCTATTGCGTCATGGGCGGTACGGCTCTGGCGGAGGGCATCGGCGAGAAGCTGACGCCGCTTGCTCCGGCACCGGACTGCTATGTGCTGGTAGCGAAACCGGACATTAATGTATCGACGAAATATGTCTATGAGCACCTGGATGCCCAGGAGATCATAAAGCATCCGGATATCGACGGCATGGTGGAAGCCATCGCCGAGGAAAGCTTACAGGGAATTCTGGATCGCATGGAAAATGTGTTGGAGACGGTAACGGTGAGTGCGTATCCTGTGATACAGACCATCAAGGACCGGATGAAGGAGCTGGGAGCCATCAACAGCCTGATGAGCGGCAGCGGTCCCACGGTATTCGGTATTTTTGTAGAGAAGGATATGGCCCGCAGGGCATATGATAAATTAGAGGAGGAACAGCTGGCTAAGCAGATATTCCTGACGGAATTCTGTGAGTAATGTCAGAGAAGAGGTATGCAGGATAATTTACAGGTGACAATGGATGAGTTTCTGCCACTCAGAGATGTGGTATTCAATACGTTGCGGCAGGCCATTCTCACGGGAGAACTGAAGCCCGGAGAGCGGCTGATGGAGATCCATCTTGCCAACAAGCTGGGAGTCAGCAGGACCCCGATCCGGGAAGCTATCCGCAAGCTGGAGCTGGAAGGACTGGTGACCATGATCCCCAGAAGGGGCGCGGAAGTGGCACAGATCACGGAGAAGAGCATGAACGATGTGCTGGAGGTCCGCAGGGCTATGGATGCTCTCTGTGTGGAGCTGGCATGCGACCGGATCACCACGGAAGAACTGCAGGAACTGAAGAAAGCCTGTGATAATTTTGAGGCGGCGGTGAAGACCAAAGACGTCAAGCAGATTGCCCAGGCGGATGTGGCATTACATGATATTATCGTGGAAGCCACCGGGAATCAGCGACTGATCCAGCTGGTGAACAACCTGTCCGAGCAGATGTATCGTTACCGGTTCGAATATATCAAAGATTTCAGCCAGCATGACCGGCTGGTGGAGGAACATAAGGTCATCTACCAGGCAATCGTGAAAAAAGACAAAGAGACGGCATCGAACATGGCGAAGGTGCATATCGATAATCAGAAAAAGGCAATTATCCGCCAGATCCGTCTGGAGCGGGAGAAAAATTAATAATTTCAATAGTTTTCCAAAAGTATAATCTGTCCGGAAAGTGGTAATGATTTCCATATATCAAATAAATATGGAAAGAGGACTACTGATGGATAGATTATATGTTTATTATGAAAAAATTCGCAACATCGTTCGTAAGAGAGGATTCCTGTGCCGGCTGGTGCAGGGATGGAAAGTCGCTGTGGTGGCACTTGCATGTTATGGCTGGTGGGGAGTGATCTACCCGGAACTGACCATGCTGCCTTCCACCTATGAGATCGTATACGAGGAGCAGGCAGAGGAGACCAAGACTGTACAGAAGGATGCGGAAGTGGTAGAATGGAATTCCGACAGTCAGATTTACTGGAAGCTTCTGGAAGCGGATCCGGAACAGATCCACTTCAAGAGCAGACTGCTTGCGATGTTAAAAAGATAGAAGGAGAAATCCCATGTATCAGGAGAATATAACTGCGCTGAAAAAAGATGCCCCTATCGGTGTATTTGATTCCGGCATCGGCGGACTGACCGTAGCCCGGGAGATCATGCGGCAGATTCCCAATGAGAAGATCATATATTTCGGAGATACGGCGAGAATGCCCTATGGTAGCAAGTCCAAGGAAACGGTCACCGGCTTCTCCAAACAGATTGTGCGTTTCCTGGAAACTTTTCAGGTGAAGACCATTGTGGTGGCATGCAATACGGCAAGCGCCTATGCACTGGATGAACTGGAGAGTGAACTGGATATTCCCATCATTGGTGTGATCAAGCCGGGAGCGAAGACCGCAGCGGAAGTGACCCGCAACGGCCGTATCGGCGTTATTGCCACCGAGGCTACCATCGGCAGCCAGATGTACAATAAATACATACAGGAACTGAACAAAAATGTTACCATCTACGGGAAAGCCTGTCCCCTGTTTGTGCCACTGGTGGAAGAGGGGCTGTGGGAGGATCCCGTGACGGATGAGATCGCCAGAAGATATCTGACGGAGCTGATCGACATTGATATTGATACCCTAATCCTGGGATGCACGCATTATCCGCTGATCCGCTCTACGGTAGGACGGATCATGGGAGATCAGGTGACACTGGTGAACCCGGCATACGAGACCGCCAGAGAGCTGAAGGAGCTGTTGCAGCAGTATAATATTCTCAATGAGGAAGAACCTCATCTGGGAGAAAATAAATATCAGTTCTATGTCAGCGACGGTGCGGAGAAGTTCAAACGTTTTGCCAACTCTATTATTAAATATGGTATTTTGTCAGCGAAGACGATCAAGATCGATGAGTATTAAAAGGACGGATGAAGATGAACCGGGAAGTAGAACTCGTCCTGTCCGGTCTGCACGATACCGAGGGCGCTTCGGATAAGAATGCAGTTAAGACCGCACAGACAGCACAATATTTTAAGAGAAACGACAGCCATTATCTTCTCTATGAGGAGAATATGGAGGGATTCGACGGAGTCTGTAAGAGCCGGATCAAGTTCCGGGATAACCTCCTGGAGCTGACCAGACAGGGAGCCGTGGACATGCATATGATCTTCGAGGAAAATAAGAGACATGTGGTGCCCTACAATACGCCCTACGGACAGCTGATGCTGGGGATTGAGACCCGCAGGGTGCAGGTGGAAGAACAGGAAGATCAGATCTGTGTGACGGTGGAATATATCCTGGACCAGGAGGGAGAACCCTTTAGTGAGAGCTGTTTAAAGCTACATATCCGGGAGAAACAGTAACGATTCGGAATTCTATGCAAAAAAATAGCAGATGCTCATATCTGCTATTTTTTAGTTCTGAATCGTTATTTACTTGACAGGCTTTGCTCCTGCCTTTTCCTGTGCGGAAGCGATCATGCGCTTGAAGAAGCCCTTCTTTTTCTCCGGAGCAGCTTCGGTCTTGCCGTGCAGTCCCTTGACATCCAGTACATAGATACCGCTGACAACGGCCTTAACTTCCTTTTTCACGGGAACACTTTCGAAGATTTTTTCATCACAGATCAGGGATATGATCTGCGGACCAACCTTTGCCTTGATGATAGGAAGCTTGGAACCACGCATCATCTTCGGCGTCTGATCAAGAACCATCTGTGGAAGACCGGCATCTTTCATTTTCATACGTTTCTTATCGATGATCAGCATGGATACGGTCTGTTTGTTGGCATCTAACAGCTCCTGCTGTTCTGCCTGCTTTTTCTGTGCTTTCTTGCCTAAGAAATATAATACTGCAATGATGATAGCCAGAACTATCACGATAACTAATAATGTAATTGCAACCGGACTCATTTTCAGTCCCTCCTTCAGTTAATAGGAACAAATTCCTAAAAATATTGTACCATATATCTGATGAAATACGCAACCATACATTTATGATTTCCGTTTAAATCATCTTTTTCTGATTACCGTGGTATGTTATACTATATCCGGAGGGTATTTATGGACGAAGCATTTGAGATCATAAAAACAGGAATAGATTTTTTCTGCAGTCATCTGGTATTTTTTAATATGTTATTTGCCATCGTGATCGTGTTTTTCCAGCGACGGGATCCAAAGAGCGTGTGGGCATGGCTGCTTTTATTGTATTTTATACCGGTACTGGGATTCGTGTTCTATCTGTTCTTGGGACAGGATATGCATAAGCGGAAAATGTTCCGTATCAAAGAGGTGGAGGATCACATTAGCAAGGATATCAGACAGCAGGAGTACCGGCTGAGATCCCGGGATGTTCAGGAGCTGGATGAAAATATCCGGGGGTATGAGGATCTGGTCATGTATAATCTGGAGGCCGGAGAAGCCATGCTGACGAAGGACAACGATGTGGATATCTTCATCGACGGCAATGAGAAGTTCCGGGCGCTGATGGAAGATCTGCGGAATGCGGAGCATTTTATCCATATCCAATACTACATTATTAAAAACGACGTATTATTCAATCAGATCAAGGATATTTTGATCGAGAAGGCGGCACAGGGCGTGGAGGTCCGGGTGCTGTTCGATGCCATGGGTTGTCGTTCCGTGCGGCACAGCTACTGGAAATGGCTGAACGAAAAGGGCGTGCAGACCGCGGAATTTTTCCCGGCGATCCTGCGGAGACTTCAGCTTCGTATCAACTACCGCAATCATAGGAAAATTGTGGTCATTGACAATAAAGTGGCTTATGTGGGAGGATTTAATGTAGCTAAGGAGTACATTGATCTGGATGAAAAGTTCGGTCATTGGAGAGATACCCATCTGCGGATCCGTGGCAGCGCAGTACTGGGGCTCCAGGTGCGATTTATTTTAGACTGGAATTATGCGGCAGGAGAGAACCTGTTTTTGCGCCCGGAACTGTTCCGGGGGATCGAAGCCGGTACGAGGGATTTCTGTGATATGCAGATCATCAGCAGTGGACCGGATAAGACGACCCAGCAGATCCATGACAATTACCTGCGCCTGATCAATAAGGCACAAAAAAGCATCTATATCCAGACACCGTATTTTATCCCGGATGAGGCGATCCTGAATGCACTGATGATCGCAGTGAAATCCGGAATTGAAGTAAATATCATGATCCCGTGTATGCCGGATCACCCGTTTGTCTACTGGGCGACCTATTCCTATATCGGCGATATGGTCATGGCGGGAGCGAACTGCTACACTTACAATAACGGTTTCCTACACAGCAAGGGCATGATCGTGGATGGAAAGGTGCTCTGCTACGGAACGGCGAACATGGATATCCGCAGCTTTGCGTTGAATTTTGAAGTAAATGCGGTGATCTACGATGCGAAAAAAGCACGGGAAATGGTGGATATCTTTCAAAAAGATCTGGAAGTCTGCCGCCAGATCACCCGGGATTATTATGTAGCCAGAAAGCTGAAAATCCGTATCAAAGAGCAGATCTGCCGGTTATTGTCACCCTTGTTATAGCCCGGAGGATGTGCTATAATGGGCGGTGCTACAATGCTTTTATGCATAAATGGCAGTAATAGAAAGGTATAGGAAGTAACACAATGAAGAAAAAAACATTAGGACTTCTGGCAGCAGTTTTAAGTGTATGCATGCTGGCAGGCTGCGGAGCAAAGGATGCAGGAGACGGCACTGGTACATCAACCGGCGCTGGAACGGAAAGTACCGCATTGAAGGATATGGATGTGGACAAGTATGTGACCCTGGGCGAGTACAAGGGGCTGGAAGTATCCGTAGATACTGTGGAAGTAGATGAGGACGAGTGGGATACTCTGGTCAATAATGTATATTATGGAAACATTACCGCAGAGAACGGCGGAATCATGGATCGTGCCGTGGAGACCGGAGATACCGTAAACATCGATTACGAAGGCAAAAAGGACGGTGTGGCATTTGACGGTGGTACTGCACAGGGATACGATCTGACCATCGGTTCCGGAAGTTTTATTGCCGGATTCGAGGATGGACTGATCGGCGTGATGCCCGGCGAGACTGTGGATCTGGATCTTACATTCCCGGAGAACTATGGAAAATCCGATCTGGCAGGACAGGCTGTGGTATTTACGGTGACGGTAAATTATATTCAGCCCGCACAGGATGGGGAATTCAGTGATGAAGTCATCAGCAATTTCGGTATCGATGGTGTGACCAATGAGGAAGAACTCCGCCAGTATGCGTATGACTATCTGAATGACAATGCACAGCAGAATTATGAGACCAATGTACAGCAGGCAGTGATGGATGCGTTTATGGCAAACAACACTTTTACCTCCGTACCGGAGGCACTGGTACAGAAATATTCCGATGCTGCAGAGAGCAGCATCACTTCCATGGCATCTGCTTACGGCGTGGATGCAGACACATTTACCCAGTATAATTATGGGCAGGATCTGGCAACATTCCTGTCTACCTATGCTGAGCAGACCGCAAAGCAGGATATTGCCCTGCAGGCAGTGGCAAACAAAGAGAATCTGAACATCAGTGACGAAGAACTGGATCAGATGCTTCAGGACCGCGCAACAGCAGCCGGTTATGACACTATCGAGGAGTATATAGGAGAGACCTCCAAGGAAGATTACAGAGAGTACTTCCTCTACGATAAGGTGTTGGATTATCTGGTAGAAAATGCACAGATCACCAACAACTGATTTTTATTGATACGAGCAGTATGCGACCGGCGAATAGGATGCGGGCCGGTTCAGATAGAGCACGTCGCAGCGTGCGGATAGGAAAGATTATGGAATTAACAGACATCAGAGAACTTCATCGGGAAAAGGACGCCTATATCGGTAAGGAGATCACCGTAGGCGGCTGGGTAAGGAACAATCGTGACTCCAAGAACTTCGGTTTCCTGGTGATCAACGACGGAACCTTTTTTGAGCCGTTACAGGTAGTATATGGCGACGGACTGGAAAATTTCCAGGAGATCTGCAAGATCAATGTCGGTGCGGCTGTTGTGATCCGAGGTACCATCGTGGCTACCCCCGAGGCAAAGCAGGCATTTGAGATGCAGGCAGCAGAAGTGATCGTGGAAGGACCTTCTACTGCAGATTATCCCTTACAGAAAAAGAGACACTCCTTCGAGTATCTGCGTACCATTTCTCACTTAAGAGCACGTACCAATACTTTCCAGGCAGTGTTCCGTGTCAGATCCCTGATCGCATATGCGATCCATACCTTCTTCATGGAGAGAGGATTTGTCTATGTGCACACCCCGCTGATTACCAGCAGTGACTGTGAGGGTGCCGGCGAGATGTTCCAGGTAACGACTCTGGACATGAATAATGTGCCTAAGACCGGGGACGGAAAAGTAGATTTCACACAGGATTTCTTCGGTAAACCGGTAAACCTTACTGTAAGCGGACAGCTGGACGTAGAGACCTATGCTTTTGCATTTAAGAACGTATATACTTTCGGTCCCACCTTCCGTGCGGAGAATTCCAACACCACCCGTCATGCGGCTGAGTTCTGGATGATCGAGCCGGAGATCTGTTTTGCGGATCTGAAGGATGATATGATCCTGGCAGAGAGCATGTTGAAGTATGTCATTCGTTATGTATTGGAAAATGCGCCGGAGGAGATGGCTTTCTTTAACCAGTTCGTGGATAAGGGACTGATCGAGAGATTACAGCATGTGGTAAACTCCGATTTCGGTCATGTGACTTATACCGAGGCTATCAAGATCCTGGAGAAGCACAACGATGAATTCGATTACAAGGTATTCTGGGGATGCGATCTGCAGACCGAGCATGAGAGATACCTGACGGAGAAAGAATTCAAGAGACCGGTATTCGTAACCGATTATCCGAAGGAGATCAAGGCGTTCTACATGAAGCTGAACGAAGACGGCAAGACCGTAGCTGCTATGGACTGTCTCGTACCCGGTATCGGCGAGATCATCGGCGGCAGCCAGCGTGAGGACAATCTGGAGATCCTGGAGAAGCGTATGGAAGAGTTGGGACTGAACAAGGAAGATTATCAGTTCTATCTGGATCTGCGCCGTTACGGCTCTGCACGTCATGCAGGCTTCGGACTGGGCTTCGAGCGCTGCGTAATGTATATCACCGGAATGGGCAACATCAGAGACGTTATCCCGTTCCCTCGTACTGTAAATAACTGCGATTTATAATATATGATGCCAGGGGCAAAAGGTCTAAGCCCGCATGAGCTTGCTCATAAGCGGGTGAAAGACCTTGGGACCCGCCCCGATATGAGCATAAAAGTGGGATGGCAATCCCACGATATGCGAATATTTGGTAGGGTGCTATGTGCCGGTGGCACATGTTTAGCACGGACCGAAGCGGAGCGGAGAAGTGAGAGTGCGTAGCACGGAACAATCCGTAGGCATCAATAAATGGAGTGACCTATGAAAAAAACAACCGCCGGCAGAAAAGTGAATAACGTGAAGAGAAGACTTGTGAGTGCTCTTCTTCTGGCAGCGGTAACGCTGACTGCCACCGGCTCTGTCTGGGAATCCCCTGTGGAGACGGTGCAGGCGGCACCTTCCATGGGTGAACTGCAGAACAGTATCAACAACCATCAGAATCAGTTGAATAACATCAACAGCCAGATCAACTCCTTACAGGATGAGCAGGATCTGGTGCAGGAAAAGATTGATGACCTGAATGCGGAGATCATCAACACCATGACCAGTATCGGCATGAAGGAAGATGAGATTGCTGAAAAGGAGACGGAGCTTTCTGACAAGCAGGTACAGATCGATCAGACTCAGGAAGAATACAATATTGCCAAAGAAAAGGAAGAAAAGCAGCACAATGATATGATCACCCGGATGCGGATGATGTATGAGAACGATTCCTCAGAGAATTACGTGAATCTTCTGTTGCAGGGCGGCGGCTTAAGCGGCATGCTGAACCGCATGGATTTCGTGGAGAGTGTCTACGAATACGACCGCCAGAAGCTGCAGGAATATGAAGAGACCAAGGAACAGGTACTGGCACTGTGGAATCAGCTCGAGGAAGAGAAGACCCAGCTGCAGACGGATAAAGATCAGCTGGAGGCTGATAAGGCAGATCTGGAAAGCCAGAAGTCTGAGCTGGATGTCATGCTGGCGAAGAAGAAGAAGGAATCTGCTAACTTCGATGCGGAGATTAAAAAGGCAAAGCAGGAGGCTTCCGTGGCAAAGGCACTGCTGCAGCAGGAACAGAAACAGTTAAAACAGCTGCAGGCACAGGCACAGCGAGGCAACACCGCAGCGGCTACCGGAAGCTACACGACCACGAATTATACTTCTGTGATCGACAATGCATCCGGCAGCGATATGGGTAAGCGGCTGGCAAAATATGCCTGCCAATACATAGGAAATCCTTACGTGGCGGGAGGCACCAGCCTGACCAATGGTGCAGATTGTTCCGGATTTACCTTCCGGATATACAGTGACTTCGGTTACAGCATTCCCCGTACCTCCTATGAACAACGAAGCTGCGGTACCGGTGTGGACTACAGCAGTGCGCAGCCGGGAGACCTGATCTGTTATGACGGACATGTGGCAATGTATATCGGCGGAGGGCTGATCGTACATGCCAGCACCCAACGTACCGGTATCAAAGTCAGCAACGCAAATTATCGTCCCATCCTGGCAGTACGACGGGTCGTTTAGATCGGATCAACGTTCCTATTTGACATAAAAAAATCCCTTGTTTTCGCGGAAAACGAGGGATTTTTTTATGCCGCAACCTCTCCTTTTCGTCAAAATATCCAAAAAATATCCTTGGTGAAATCGCATATAGACAAAGCAAAAAAACTATGATAGGGTGGAATTGTTCCAATCCCGGAGGGGTTGGAACTGTTACAAATTTCTGAAACAAGAATTTCTGATAGACCATTCGGTCGAGATTTCCAATTTTTGAACAGGTACCTTTTATTTTTGTGCGCAAAATTATGAAAAACATGGGGGACCAATGACATACGAAGAATTTAAAAAGGAATTATGCCGGAACGTACAGAATATGGAAACGGCGCAGGACAAGACCATATGTCTGCTGGAACAGCATATGGTATGCTCCGACCCCGCAACGGTTCATGTCATGAATATTATGAACCGTTGTATGTACGGAAGAGACAATATGCTGATTAAGGATGATATGCTTTGTGCATTATGGATCCGACAGGAAAAAGAATATGTGCAGCACTGGCTGGTGCGGCCGCTGTATGAACGATACGGACAGGAAGGATGGCAGAGTATTCTGCCGGAGATCTCGACAGGTCTTACGGATCGTGAAGAAGAGGCTCCCTTTGTGGGAGGCACATTAAGTTATGCGGCGTGCAGAAGTCATATGATCATACGTCCGATGAATTTTTCCAGGTATCAGCAGGATCTCGGAAATGCCGTTTATCGCAAGATTGGAGATCTGGCGCTGGTACTTCATCTGCTGGCCTGTGAGAAGTGTGGGAGCAGTCTGCTCATCCGGCCCTCCGGCGATACGGTACTGCCCTGGAGGCTTACGAAGCAGCAGCTGCTTACGGAAGCCATGATGAACAGCTGCCGTAAGATGCCGCCCAGACTGTTTTTGGGCGAGGATTGCCGCAGGGTTTTTCCTTATCAGGAGGGGATTTTACTGCCGGATGAGGACGGACAGCAGACACTGATCCATCCGGGGAACCGTAGGGAGGGACATCGTGGGTATCTGGTGACCACCACGGGGAGAGTGAACGGTGCAGTGGCTTTTTTCTACCCGGGAGTGAAGGATATCCTGGCAGAGAAAATGGGTGGAGATTACTATGTCGCATTCCCCAGTGTTCATGAGGCCATCATTCATCCGGTGCATTGTATCAATGTCCGGGAGATCCGCACCTCCGTCCAACGCATCAATGCCGTCTACGGAGACGGAGAGATGCTGTCGGACCGGATCTTCTGCTATCACAAGAACCGAAGACTGCTGCAACTGTTGTAAAATGGCTTGTAATGGAAGAACATACTCGCTATACTATTATATATCATTGGAAAGGCAGTGGAGAAGATGAAACCAATGACAGAGAGAAAAGAAAAAATTTATATAGAGATCGTACGTCTGGTGGCAATCCTGCTGGTATTGTACTGTCATACTTCTGTGAACGGACTACTGTATTTTCAACAGGGGAAGGGAAATCGCAGTAGCCAGTTGGCGATTTTTATATATCCTGTGGCAGCGGGATGCGTTCAATTGTTTTTTTATGATCTCCGGCACGTTGCTGTTACAAAAAAAGGAGAGCATCGGAACAGTATTTCGGAACAGATTTTTCAGATTTCTTTCGGTGACACTGGTGGCTGTGCTGGTATATTATCTGTTGGATGGAGAGAATCTGTCGGTCAAGGGATATTTTAACGCGCTGTATAGCGGGGGAAGCCTTACACAGCACTGGTTTCTATATGCCTATTTATCATTTTTGCTGATTCTGCCTTTTTTGCAACGCCTGGTGGCAGCAATTTCCGAAGATAGATTTTATTGGTATCTGTGGGGAATGGGGGTATTGTTTGGACTGGGACTCCCTGCGTTTCAGCAGATAAGTGGATTCGATCCGGTCGGAATTAACGTCCCTTTTTTAGATCAAATTATATTTTATCCATTGATAGGATACTTTCTAGACAGCAGAGTGATTCCTTGGATTGTGGAATCCCGTAACAGAAAGTGGATCAGCTTTAGTCTGATGGCAGGGCTTCTGCTTATTCTTTCCGTGGCGTATTCTCTGAACCGACAGTCTCTGGTAACAGCAGGAACACTTGCATACGCTTCCTGGTTCCATGTACTTATGGTTCCTGGAATATATCTTCTGGCAGGGGTATTTTTTGCCGGGCTCCGGCAGGATAGTCTGCCTGGTAAGATGCTCACTTTCCTGGGGAGCGGTGTATTCGGTACTTATCTGATGGAACAGATGATCCGTGACAGACTTTTCTTTTTGCTCGAAAAGTGGGTGTATCTCATCCCGGAGTATTTTGCCTGCTGGCTGTGGATACTGGTGTGTGTCTTATGTGGTATCCTGATTACAAACCTTTTGAAGCTTATCCCATTATTGAAAAAATTCTTGTAACTATTTTAGAGCGTAATTATGTAAGGGGAAGGCGGATACCCAGTTTACATCAGCTTCACAGTCATGGCAAGACTTGTTTTATTCCTTGCAATCTTGGCCAGCTCCTGATTGTCGAGGAGATAGCGCATGCACAGAGATTCCGCAACAAAAAGCTCAGCGACCTTAACCGGAATACTACCGCCATCCAAGGGAGTCTCTAATGCGCCGCATACAAGGACTACATCTGCCAGTGCAGTGCCCGGTGCGTCAGGGTAATGAGTGATCAGTATGATCTTGGCACCGGCTTTTTTAGCAACGGTCAATGTATCCATCATGTCGTGTGTGGAACCGGAATAGGAAACGAATAAAATTACGTCGCTCGGTCCCATGAGGCTGGCGGCGATCAATTGTGTATGGCTGTCACCGCAATTGCGGAATTTGTTGGAAATTGTTGCAAAGCGTACCCAGATATCATTTGCCAGTACCATACTTCCACCTTGACCCAGACAGTAGACGGTGGTCGCACGCTGCAGGAGCATGGCAGCTTCATCGATGGCGTGGTAGTCAAGAACATTCATGGTGCTGTTGATGGCAGTCTGGAAGGAGGCATATACAGTGTCGCAAAGAGAAGAGGTTGTCATGGATGGATCCAGATGATAGGAGGAATATGGAGCAGGCATGACATTTGCCTGTGCAAGCGCGATCTTCATTTCGTTGTAGCCTTCAAAACCAAGCTGCTTACAGAAGCGGTAAATAGTAGCTTCGGCCATATTACAGGCTTTTGCCAGTGATGAGATTGATAAAAACTGAGCTTCTTCTGCATGCTTTGACAGATAAGCGGCAATGATCGTGCCGGATTTCGTGAGGGTGTCCTGCTTTTCGGAGAGCAGATCCCAAAAATTCTTGTTATTCATAAATTATCCCCTATTCTTATAAGGTATGATGATGGACTAAAAACATATTCGCCTGTTTATGAGCGTTTATGAGCAAACTCATGCGGGTTTAGACTTTTTGATCCTGTTATCATATATATGTAAAAATATTTAGAATTAATAACAACTACAAAATAGTATATGTCAAAATGAAAGATACTGCAATAAAAATGTATAAAATGAAAAAATATTTCATACATAATCACAATACAAAGCGTACCTGCAAATGTCCTAAAATATACGGAAATATACAGATAGCACTATTAAAAAAGGTGTAAAAACGTATTTTATGTACAATACTGCCAATTTCATGGTGGCAAATTAGTATAAAAAGTGCATAGACAAAATGAAAAAATTTTTCTAAAATAAAGATACATTCGAAAGACAAAAATCTTAAGAAAAGGAGAAGGAAAGTATGAAAAAGAGAGTTTTAGCTACCGTATTGGCGGGGACAATGGCAGCAAGCTTATTGGCAGGTTGTGGAGCAAAGGTTGAGACTACCGGAAGCAAGGAACCCAGTACAGCAGAGAAGACGGAAACTGTTACAGAAACTGCAGGTGAGGTAAGCGAAGCGGATATTTCTGCAGATATCACATTATGGACATATCCTATCGGAAAATGGGGCGATGCAGAAACTGTTGATACTTTAGTTAAAAAATTCAAGGAAGAGTATCCCAAGATCAATGTTAATGTAGAATATCTTGATTATACCAACGGTGATGATCAGGTGAACATCGCGATCGAGGGAGGACTTGCACCTGACCTGATCATGGAAGGACCTGAGCGTCTGGTTGCTAACTGGGGAGCTAAGGGATTGATGGTTGATCTGTCCGATCTCGTGGATGAGACAGATAAAGCTGAGATTTATGATTCTGTATTATCCGCATGTGTGAACAAGGACGGCGCTACTTATGAGTATCCTCTTTGCATGACTGCACATTGTATGGCTATCAACAAGACCGTGTTTGAGAAGGCAGATGCAATGCAGTATGTGGATGCTGAGAACCATACCTGGACTACTGAGAACTTCCTGAAGGCAATGGATGCTGTCTATGCTTCCACCGGCAATGCTGTCGGCGCAGTATACTGCAGCGGCCAGGGCGGTGACCAGGGTACCAGAGCCCTGATCAACAACCTCTACGGCGGAACCTTTACAGATGCAGCACACACAATGTACACTGCAGATTCTGAAGAGAATATCAAAGCGATCCAGGCACTTGTGGATTCTGATGCTATCACATTTGACGCATCTATCGCAGGTGGCGATGAGATCCGATTGTTCAGACAGGGCGTTCTGAACGTAGCATTCTGCTGGAACATTGCACAGCAGTTAAATGCCGACAATAATACCGCAGGTCTGACCAATGACGGTGATGAGATCCTGTTCATGGCATTCCCTTCCGAAAACGGAACGGATACAAAGCTTTGCGGCGGTATCTGGGGCTTCGGTATTTTTGACAACGGTGATGCAAACAAGATCGCAGCATCCAAGCTGTTTATCAAATACATGGCAGACAGCGCAGAGGGAACCAAGGATGCAGTTCTTTCCTCTACCTACTTCCCTGTACGTGACACAGTAGAAGGTGTTGATCTGACCGGCATTTACAGTGATGTTCAGGCAATGAGCGACTATGGCACCTTAATGCAGTATCTCGGAGATTACTACCAGGTAACTCCCGGTTGGGCAGAAGCTCGTACCGCATGGTGGAATATGCTTCAGCAGGTAGGAAGCGGTGTTGATGTTGAGACGGCTGTTAACGAATTTGTTACAACATCAAATGCAGCAGCTAAATAATCCGTGAAACAGATAACAAAATCATAGACAGATAAATCCCCTCCCCGGCAGGATTACGGAGGAGGGGATTTTTGACAAAAGTTGTTGAAAGGATGGTGTTTTTATTGAAATCAGCAGTAAAACCATCAAAGCGCAGCCGTGCATTGGTAAGAAAGGAAACAACCGCTGCATATTTATTTTTACTTCCCAGTCTGATCTTCTTTTTGGGATTTGTTATTTTCCCTATTGTATTATGTGTGTGGACCAGTTTCTTTGATTCAACAATGAATTCCGCGGATGTTTTTGTGGGACTGGCAAACTATAAAGAGTTATTTCAGGATAAAGTATTTTTAGGAGCATTAAGGAACACTTTGGTGATCGTAGTGGTATCTGTTCCGGTCACATGTATTTTTTCTTTATGGGTATCTTCCGTAATTGTCAATCTGAAGGGATGGGCAACTTCGCTGTTCCGAATCGTATTTTACCTTCCTGTGGTAACCGGTTCCGTAGCGGTTACGGTTGTATGGAAGTGGATGTTTAATAATTACTATGGAATTTTCAATTATCTTGGTACCACCACAGGACTTATCGATCAGAACATCAACTGGCTTGGTGATGAGAGATATGCACTTGCGTGTATCATACTGATTTTGCTTACAACTTCCGTTGGCCAGCCGATCGTGCTGTATGTGTCCGCACTCGGTAATGTGGATACCTCACTGGTAGAAGCGGCGAATGTAGATGGAGCGAATAACCTTCAGGCTTTCTGGAAGATCAAGTGGCCACAGATCATGCCGACCACATTATATATTGTTGTTATCACAACCATTAACAGTTTCCAGTGCTTTGCGCTGATCCAGCTGCTGACATCCGGTGGACCGAATCATAGCACAGACACCATTATGTATTACATTTATCATTCCGCATTCAAACTGTATCGTTATGGCTATGGTGATGCAATGGGTGTTGTACTTGCTATTATGATCGCAATACTGTCCGCGATTCAGTTTAAGCTTGGAAATTCCAATGATTAGAAGGAGGGATACGGATATGGAAAACAATAAAAAATCAAAACGTCCTTCTATCTATCGGATCATCAGTGTCATTGTCATTGTTATTTTAGCGGTGCTGTTCACATTCCCGTTATATTGGATCATTACCGGATCTTTTAAGACAAATGCAGCGATTAACTCTACGACACCGATCTGGTGGCCCGATGAGTGGACGCTGGCCAATTATCAGAAATTGTTCAGCCGTCAGAATGCACCTCTGTTCCAGTTCAATATTCCCTTCAGCAGCCTGTTCACAGGCAGCAGGGATTTAAAGCTGACATTGGTAGGACCCAGCGTACCGGCAGCGATCCGATGGATGATCAATACGGTATTCATGGCGGTGATGTCTATGATCCTCACCTGTATCACAGCATCCATGGCGGGATACGCGCTTGCAAAAAAACGATTTGTAGGAGGCAGATTACTCTTTACTTTGATCGTATGCGCAATGGCATTACCGAAACAGGTAATTCTCATCCCTTTACTGAGGGAAATGTCGAACCTGAATCTATATAATACCATCTGGGCAGTAATTTTCCCGATCGTAGGCTGGCCGTTCGGTGTGTTCCTGATGAAACAGTTCTCGGAAGGCGTGCCGTCTGAAATGATAGAGGCAGCGCAGATTGATGGGGCGAGTGAAGCCAAGACATTTTTGCAGATTGTAGTGCCCATGATCAAGCCCGGTATCGGAGCATTGGCGATCTTTACCTTTATCAACAGCTGGAATGATTACTTTATGCAGTTGATCATGTTATCAAGTACCAGTAATCTGACGATCTCCCTTGGTATTGCCAAATTACAGGCGGAAAATGCCACAGACTATGGTCTGATCATGGCAGGAGCAGCATTGGCAGCAGTACCGATTATTATCGTATTCCTGTTATTCCAGAAGTATTTCACCAAGGGAATCACAATGGGAGCAGTAAAGGGTTAAAATAAAAAAGATAGAGGAGAGAAGATAAAATGAGGGATATTACGAAATACCAAGGTGTCATTCCTGCATTTTTTGCATGCTATGATGAAAACGGAGCAATCTCAACAGAAGCTGTGAAAGCGTTGACGCGTCACCTGATCTCTAAGGGAGTCAAAGGTGTCTATGTCGGAGGATCTTCCGGCGAATGTATTTACCAGCATGTAGACGAACGCAAACAAGTGCTGGAGGCGGTCCTGGAAGAAGCAAAAGGAAAGCTGACAGTCATTGCACATGTGGGCTGCAATAATACAGCAGACAGTGTAGAGCTTGCAGCGCATGCGCAGCAGGCAGGAGCAGATGCGATCGCATCCATCCCGCCAATTTACTTCCATTTGCCGGAGCATGCGATTGCAGAATATTGGAATGCCATGAGTGCTGCTGCACCGGAGCTGGATTTTGTGATCTATAACATTCCGCAGCTTGCAGGTACTGCATTGTCCATGAATCTGTTGAAGGAAATGCTGAAGAATCCCAGGGTGATCGCTGTGAAGAATTCTTCCATGCCCGTTCAGGATATCCAGATGTTCAAGGCAGAAGGAATCAGACAGCGCGGAGAGAATGGCTTTGTTGTGTTCAATGGACCTGATGAGCAGTTCGTAGCCGGTCGTGCGATCGGTGCAGACGGCGGAATCGGCGGAACCTATGCTGTTATGCCGGAGCTGTATGTGAAGATGGATCGACTGATCCGTGAGAATAACATAGCAGATGCAGAAGAGCTTCAGTACAAGGCGGATGCCATTATCTATAAGATGTGTGAAGCCAAAGGAAACCTCTATGCTGTGATGAAAGAGATCTTAAAGAGAATGTACGGCTTAGAGTTAGGAAGTGTCAGGCGTCCTCTGCCACCACTGGCACCGGAAGATGAAGCGGTCGTTGCAGAAGCTCAGAAAATGATCGAGGATGCGATCGGAGCTTTATAAATTTATACTGAGAGTGTATACAGAATAATGCCGGGGTGTAGCAGTTACTTCGGCTTATTTCTGTATCTGTGAGGAGAAATCCGGAAGGAGTAGAAATGATAGTAGATAGCATACGCAACCTGGAACAGTACCGGGGATTACATAACAATCTGGATACCGTGATCGATTTCTTACAAAACTGTGATCTCAAAGCACTGGCAGATGGGAAGACGATAATTGATGGAGAGCGGGTCTATGTAAATGTAATGGAAGCAGATCTGCGTGATGCAGAAGGCGCAGAATACGAGTATCATAAGCGGTATGCAGACCTGCAGATCGATATTTTTGGGAGCGAGTACCTGGAATGGACAGATCGGGCAGAGCTTACGAAGAGTTTTGATGAAACAGCGGATTTTGGACTGGCAGCAGGTGATGCCGGCAGTGGTATCACACTTGGAAATGACAGATTGGCGATATTCCTGCCCGGTGAATATCATAAACCCAGTTGTAAAACTGCAAAAGATACCCATGTCAGAAAAGCGGTATTTAAAATTGAAATGTTGTCAGAAAGATGAGGATATGAGGATGAATAAAGAGGCACTGTTGGAACAGATCAAAGGTGGGCTGATCGTATCCTGCCAGGCGTTGGAGCATGAGCCACTGTATACAAAAGAGGGCGGTGTCATGCCTCTCATGGCAAAGGCAGCTGCACAGTCCGGAGCGGTGGGTATCCGCGCCAATACTGTACGGGATATTACACAGATCAAAGAAGTTGTGGACCTTCCGGTGATCGGTATTATTAAAAAAGATTATGAAGGAACACCCATGTATATTACCGTCACTATGAAAGAGGTGGATGAACTGGTAGGCTGCGGCGTAGATATTGTTGCTGTACAGGGAACGAGCGCCTTAAGACCGGATGGAAGCAGCGCAGCACAGTTTATACAAAAGATTAAGGAAAAATACCCCGAACAGCTTGTAATGGCTGATTGTGCGACAGTGGAAGAAGGTATTGCATGTGCGCAGGCGGGAGCGGATTTTATAGGAACCACAATGCGGGGATACACGCCGGAGACGAAGGGCTGTGATGATATAGACTATGATTTCATCCGTGAGCTGTGTGAAAAATGCCCGGCAAAAGTAATCGCAGAGGGACATATTCATTATCCGGAGCAGGCGAAAAAAGCCTTGGAGGCAGGAGCTTTTGCTCTGGTGGTAGGTGGCGCGATCACCAGACCGGCGGAGATCACAGCACGATTTGTGGCAGCGATCGAGAAATAGCATAAGGAGGATGGACACATGCGGATTGTGGCTGTAGATATCGGCGGAACAGCAATGAAATCCGGTATCTGGAACGGAGAAAGCATAGAACAGTTGAAAGAAACGGCAACATGTGCATCCGAAGGCGGAACAGCATTGATGGAGCGTGTAAAGAAGCTGATCCATTCTTATCAGGACTTTGATGCGATCGGAATCAGTACGGCCGGAGAAGTCAATACCGTGGATGGCAGTATTTTCTATGCTAACGATAATATTCCGGGATACACCGGTATGCCTGTAAAAAAAATACTGGAAGAAGAATTTCACGTGCCGGTTGCAGTGGAAAATGATGTCAATGCAGCCGCTCTGGGAGAACTTCGTGCCGGGGCAGGACGGGACTGCGCAGATTTTTTGTGCCTGACTTATGGAACCGGAGTGGGCGGAAGCATTGTGATAGGTGGAAACGTTTATCCGGGTGCATCCTTCAGTGCGGGAAGCTTTGGAGGCATTGTGATCCATCCCGAACAAAAAGACGGAACCGACAGCTTACAGGGATGCTATGAGAAATGTGCGTCTACGACAGGTCTTGTAAAGCGTGTGAAAAAAGTAGATGCCGCCCTGGATAATGGAAGAAAAATATTCGACGCTAAGGACAGAGTGGAAATACGGGAACAGATCGACGCATGGATCGATGATATCTGTACCGGCCTGGTTACCTTGTGCTATATATTTAACCCGGGCAGGATCATTCTGGGCGGGGGCGTTATGGCACAGGAATATGTGTTGTCGGAGGTAAACCGGAAGGTTAAGAAACAATTGTCCCCCGGATTGCGTAAGGTTGAGATCGTTCCGGCACAGCTGGCGAATACTGCCGGAATGATGGGAGCTGTCAGCCTTGCTGAAAAATTACTTATTCCATAAGATTCCATAAAAGTGATAGGATAATAGCGGGTGATGCGATCGGAAGGAGAAGAAAATGGAACAGAAAAATATCTTATGCTTTGGAGACTCTAATACACATGGCTATAATTCGAAAACCGGCGGAAGGTTTGGTGTGGAGGAGCGTTGGGCCAAGCTTCTGCAGAAAAAACTGGGAGAAGAATACTATATCATCGAGGAAGGGCTGAGCGGTCGAACCACTTCCTTTGAAGACCCTGTTTTTGAAGGGTTAAATGGATTGAATGCGATTTATCCATGCATGATGACACATGAACCGCTGGATCTGGTGATCATCATGCTGGGAACGAATGACACGAAAGACCGGTTCAACGCGAATGGTTTTATTATTGCAAAAGGCATGGAGCGCCTGGCTCAGAAGGCTATGGATGTGCATGCGGCCTGGCGTGGTCAGCCCAATGTATTGATCGTAGCACCGCCTCCCATCGGAGAAGGTTATGCGTCTACCAGTGTAGCCGGAGAGATGGGGGATAAATGTGTGGAACGTTCCAGACATATTGCAGAGGAATATCGGGAAGTAGCAAAGCGTCTTGGCTGCCATTTCCTGGATGCAGGATCCATTCCCGGGATTGAGATGTATCCTTATGACTGGATGCACTTAAGCCTGGACAGCCACCGTATTTTCGCAGAATATCTGGCGGAATATCTGCCATCTGAAATATTCCGGTAAGGAACGATCACGCCTGCCCGGAAGAAGAATAGAGGAGGACATCCTGAAAGTGTGGGATGTCCTCTTTTTTCTATGCCTTCATTGCTTTCGATTCGCGAAAAAAACATGCAGTAAGCAAAGCTGCTATGGAAGATAGGGCAATTAGCGCTTTAATGCAGCACTCTGGTGGGGCAGGCTTTTGTGCATTCGTAACAGAGAATGCACTCAGTTGCGTTTTTTCGCTTACGAGATTCTTTGTTGACTTCAACATTCATAGGACAAACCTGCAGGCACTTGCCACAATGGACGCATTTATTTTCATCACAATGGACGCGCAGAAGCGAAAAGTAGCTCATCGGCTTAAGAAATACCGTAACCGGACATAGATACTTGCAGAATGCGCGGTTATCTTTCAATACAAAAGCCAGTACAATACCGGAAATATAGTAAACTGCATTCCCTGCAAGAAACATCCGGAACATGATCTCCTCCAGATGAGCGATTTTCATCAAAAAAAGGCAGGAAACCACTGTCAGGGATAGCGCAAACATCACATAACGCAAAATGCCTAACTTTTCTTTTCGGGCCTTTTTCGGCTGCTTGTAAGGCAGAAAATCCAGCACCATAGCTGTCCAGCAGGCATAGCCGCACCATCCCCGCCCGAAGACCAACGGTCCAAAAATCTTTGCCACCGCATAATGAATCGTTGCCGCCTCAAAAACACCCAGAAACAAATAGTACCAAAAGCCCTCAATCTGCATATTTTCGCGGGAGATTATGCCGAGGTACAGCAACATATAGCTCCCTACTGCCAGTTGTACAAAATGTCGGGCATAGCGTTTTCCGGCAGTAAAAAGAACTGTTCCTAATGCAAGACAGCCTCCGATGTAGCTGAAATTCAACAGATAAAACAAGTTATCCTTTGCAATCCATAGGGCGACTGCCACTGCCTCAAATAACAAAAACAGCAGAACTGACGGCACATATTTGCGAAGCATTTTATTATTTCTCACCATTATCTCATGCTCCTCCGGTTTCATTTCTTAAAATAATATTACCTTGATTCGTAAAATCCTACAATACATCATAAACGAATAGCGTAAAATATACGACTGCATTTTGTAAGATCATTGTAAAAATCTACTGCAAGATACAATAATTGAAGATTTGTTAGGAATTTTTGGAGTAGTGCCAATCTCTATCATAACCCCTCAGATACTTTCATACACTGTAAAAAGTATCCTGAGAGGTTTTCCCTTGAAAGACTATATTGAAGAACGAGCTATTGGGATAGCCAACTATATCATCGACCATAATGCCACAGTGCGGCAGACAGCGAAGGCGTTCGGCATCTCGAAAAGCACAGTACATGCGGTAGTAACAATACGGAACGACACGAAAGCAAAATCATATGGAAAATTGAATAGAACTGAAACAAGGGCACTCTCGGGTAGATATCAAGGAGTGCTTTTGCTATAATGAAATCAGATAACCTTGAGTATTGGTGAGGGGAGATAGAAAATGACAGGAATATATGATTGCTTTGGTTATGGTCCAGGATATGATGTCTCTTTTGAAGAAAGGTACAAATTGATTAGAAAAGCAGGATTTGATTGTGTAATGTTGTGGTGGAGCAATCAGTTTGGCAGAGGAGACGGTTATCAAGAGGATGTAAGACTAGCCAGAAGTGCAGGGTTATTTGTAGAAAATATCCATGCGCCTGTGCATGAACAGAATAATCTATCACTGGATAATTTGAGTGGAGAAAGCGTATTTCAAAGTTATCTACAATGTGTAGCGGATTGTTGTGAATATGATATACCAACCATGGTGATACATTTGCCAAATGATTATAATCCTTTAAATCAAACAGGAATCAGACGGTTGGCAGAACTTATAAACAAGGCAGAACAAAAGAATATTCAGATTGCTTTTGAGAATTTAAGTAACATTAAAAATTTGAAAATAGTTTTAAATAAATTCACTTCAAATAATGTAGGCTATTGTTATGATAGCTGTCATCATATAAATTATGCACCGGATGAAGATTTGTTGGGAATGTATGGAAACCGGCTGATGGCAATTCATTTACAGGATAACGGCGGGTTAGCCATAATCAACATCAATTACCATTCGACGGCAATATTAATTGGGATACAGTTATGGAGAAAATTGCCTGTACAGGATACCGGGGAGCTACAACTTTAGAACCAATGAATTGGGATTATTCTCATTTAAATATTTGTCAGTTTTTGGAATTGGCTTATGAAAGGGCAAAAAGGCTTGATTACTTGCGAAAATAATGTAGGTGATGAAAGGATGAAAACAGACGGGGAGTTCAATCAGATTTCTGATTGATTCTGAGGGTTTGGGAGATGCTCCCAACAAGCAAAACTGCATTTTGTGTGTACAAATGCACTGCTTGCCAAGTTGTGAATATAGAAATGAAATCAATCTTGAATTTAGAAAGAACAAGGAAAAGAAGAGGATGCCGATTATAAAATTGTATACTGGATTGGCATTAAAACGCTTGAAAAGGTTTAGTAACATAAAGCCTTTCCAAGCGTTTTCTTTCACTTTCACGGCTTTAAATGGAATATGATGTAGTCAGGATCGGTGAAATTTTTGAAAAAGTATGGTTTGAATAGACAAAAGTCCAGTATTTTGGGAACGCAATTTGATTTCAAGTGGATTATGCTTAGATTAAATAAAAGATCTGGTCTAATCTAAGAATCCTTCTCATAGTATGGGAGAGAAGGACAGGCGATGTAAGGGGGTGTAGCTTTCGCTTGAAACGGACGAAATTAAATTATCGTTTTCATAATCCAAATTCAGCGGAAGATACCGCAGATTTCTTGTGCAAACTCTTAGTAGAAGTAAATGCCGGGAAGGTAGAGAGGGCAATAGAGGATGCTGCATTATATCCAGAGAGAAAAGATTACATATTAGAGAACTTATCGGAAAATAAGGAAAAATTATGTGTGGGGTAAGAAGAGCAAGGTGAGAGCCTTGCTTTTTGCTTTGATATCTAAAAGAAATGAATAATCAACGCTTAAATGAGAAAAAAACACGTTTGAGTGTTGATTATTTTGAAAAAAATGCATATAATAAAAAATAGAAAAGAAGATGAGGTAGCAATTATGTTGATACAATTTAATTTTAAAAATTTTAGATCTTTTAGAGAAGAAGTAACTTTGGATTTGTCTGCCACTAAGATGACAGAATTTTCTGAAAGAGTTGTGACCATAGGAAGTGAAAAGATACTGCCGGTTGCTGCCATTTATGGAGCAAACGCAAGTGGCAAGTCAAATATATACAGTGCATTTGAGTATATGGCCGAGTATGTAGTGGATTCTTTCAAGTACGGAGATGAGGAAGAGAAGTTTGAGGAGTATAGACCTACTCCGTTTTTGTTTGATTCCACGTCAGCAGATGCAGAGTCCAGTTTTGAGGTCTATTTCACTATTCCTGGAGATAAGAACGAGAAGACATATAATTATGGATTCTGCGTTGATCAGGAAGGTGTAACAGAGGAATGGCTGAATTCTAAGGCTAAGACAGCCAGAAAGTACAGTACAGTATTTTATCGTGGGAATTCTGACAGTGAATTAGATTTATCAGGCTTGCCGAAGAACAGCAGGGATAATATAAAGATTGCGCTGGAAAAGCAGGTGTTGATTGCTTCTTTAGGGGCTAAGTTAAAAATTAGCAAATGTAAGGCAATCAGAGACTGGTTTTTGACAAATGAATTTGCAGATTTTGGTGATCCGGTTACTAATTTTTTCTTATCACGCAGATTGCCAAGAGGCTTTGTGGATGATAAGAACGTTCAGCAGAAGGTTGTGGAATACTTTGCATCTTTTGATGAACATATTAAGGATTTTCGGGTAGAAAAGGTTCCGAGTGATGGTGAATCAAAGGAAGAAAAATATAAGATTAATGCGCTTCACAAGAAGATTGATTCTGATGAAATGGCAGAGATACCATTAGGTGCAGAGTCAGCGGGAACCTTGAAGATGTTTGCTCTTTACCCGGAATTGCAGGAAGTATTGGAAAAGGGAAGCGTATTTTTCATTGATGAATTAAATGCTCGCCTGCATCCGCTTTTGGTAAGAAACTTTTTACTTACGTTCTTGAACCCGAATATTAATGTTAACCATGCGCAACTTGTATTCACAACGCATGATACCTGGCAACTTTCAAATCAGTTGCTGCGTCGTGATGAAATCTGGTTTGTTGAGAAGGATGATCGAGGTGTTTCAACATTATACTCCCTTGCAGATTTTGTGGATGAGGATGGAGTGCGTATTCGCAAGGACGAAAGCTATGAGAAGAATTATCTAATTGGTAAGTATGGTGCCATTCCGACTTTAAAGAGTATTGATATGTTTAAGGGTGCGGGGTGTCCGGGGGACATTGGTTCAGCACCGACCGAAGTGGAACGGAGAGATTGAGCATGGCAAAAGGGGATAGAACAGGGAATAGAAAAACAAGAGAGCAAAGAAGAACAATCAAAGTACCGGAATTGGGATATTACTTGATTGTTACAGACACTGAAGGAACTGAACGTTGCTTTTTTACAGGATTGCATCAATCTTTGCCGGAAGAAGTTAGAAACAAACTTGTCATTAAAGTCGTAGAAACAAAGACAAGAAGCATGATTGATAAATGCCTGGAGCTAACAGCTTATGAGGCGCAATATCGTATTCCTTGGATTGTGTTTGACAGAGATCAGGTAATAGGATTTGATGAAATCATCGCTGAAGCAGAGAAAAAAGACATACAAGTAGGATGGTCCAATCCTTGCTTTGAAATATGGATGTATGCTTATTTTGGTGCAATGCCGGCGATTCAGGATTCTTGGACCTGTTGCTCTGAATTTGGACGAGTTTATGAAAGTAAAACAGGGCAGAAGTATTCCAAGGCAGATGAAAAGATGTATGGAAAAATCAGCAATGCCGGTAATGAGGAAAAAGCAATACGGATAGCACGGCAAAAGCTGGAGCAATGCGAACGAGAAGGCAAAAAGAAACCATCAGAAATGTGCCCAGGGACGACAGTACATAGGCTGGTAGGGGAAATAAAAGAAGCATGTATATGTACATGAGAGGGAGAACAGATGGCGTTTATATATCAATATGATTTGGTAAGAAGCGGAGAAGAAATCTTCAATATATATGATAATGATAATATGGAAATCATAGAAAATACTATTCGCGATATATTTGGTGGGAGAGTAAAGGAAATAGATATAGAATCAGAGGATGGTACCAATAGACCATATATACAATTTAAGCTGTATAAATCTGCTACTAATGGGGAATTAAGAAAACTTGGCAAAATGATAAAAGCTCGTATAAATAATTGTCCGGGAATACAAAGACGAAAGCAAAAAGCATATTTTATTGTTGAAGAGGTGGATGATGAAAATAATGAAATTCATGTTGATATAGTTTATGAGAGTTTTGCACATTTAGATGATTATCAACGAAAAGCGGAACAATATTTTGAAAAAATAGATAGTTATAGTAGGGAAAAGAAAAATATTGCTTCTGCCAATATTAAAAATATTATATATTTAGATGTGTATAGCGCAGTGATAGAGAAAGATGTTTTCCCAAGTGATGTCAGAGAAGGCAATTCTTATAGTGTAACAGTACATCATAGAAAAAGAAAGCATAAAGCTTATGAAAAAGGCGTTATACATAAAATGCAGATTGAGATAGAAAGTGTGCCGGAATATGAATTTTTGATTTCAAATCATATCATAAACAACTACGATGATGAGATAGATTACTTCGACATTAGTCTGGTAAAAGAGGACAATGATATTATTGACCGTGCGCAAGAAATATTGAGAGTGGACATCGCATCATTGGAAGGGCCGGTTTTAGAGGAAACGAATCTTGAGGAAAATTGGATATTTAAGATTCATAATGTAGGACAAGCATTGGCCACTTCTTTAGCTGTTCCGGGTGAAACTCCTTCGGTGTATTTTGATTATGGATTACCTTATGCAAGAAATAAGGGGACAAAACCAGATAATGTAATGTTACCAATTAAGGAGGAAGGTAAGATTTTCCTTTCACATATTCATAAAGACCACTGGTTTGGAATTTGCGATAATTCAATTGCTTATAGAGCAAAGTGGTTTACTCCAGATCAACAAAGCATTGAATTCAGAAAGGTCTGCGCTGAAATAATAATGGCGGGCGGAGAGGTCAAGACAATTCCGGCAGGACTACATACTTATTTGGATGGCAAGATAATGGTCTCTTGTGGCGGAAATTCTCGATATGATCCTTCTCGTGTAGCTAAAGCCAGACATGAAACAGGGATGGTAATAAAAGTATGTGGGAAAAAAAGGAATGGAGAAGAACTTGCTATACTGGTTGAAGGTGATCAAGACTATGATTATGTTGAGAATAGCTTTTTGGAAAATGTCGATATTTTGGTTGCGTGCCATCATGGAGGCAAATACAGCTGGACAGTACATTCAGCACTCCCACAACCCAGGTCAGATGATTCATGTGTTATTTATAGTTATGGAATTAATAATTCATATGGACACCCAAGCAGGCGGAATGAACATATTAGTAATGGTTGGATAAATGAACATGATACAATAAATGGAGATTACTCAATAGATGTTATTTTCTAAAGAGAAAGCGATATCGATTTCATTCAATCAGACATATAAAGCATGGAATCTGGCAGTACGTGGAGAACATTTTGATAAGATTGCTCCCATGTAAGGAGGTGCTTTGAATGTATATTATTGATGATGTATGTTACGCAGGAGAGAAAACACAGAATATCAAAGTAAAAGAAGCGAAGGTTTTACGTGGGGGTATGTTATTACTCACGTTTTCTACAGGAGAGCAACGGCTTTTTGATACAACACTGTTGAAGGGATCAGCGTTTGAACCATTGAAGGATGAAAAGGTATTAGCAGATTTTAATATTTTTCATGGTGTTATGACATGGATGAACGGCGATATTGATATTGCGCCAGAGACGATGTATGCTGACAGCTATCCGTATACAGCCCAAAGTGTAAGTGTTGCAGTTGGATAAGTAATACTTTATTGTAAGACAGGCTCATAGTAGGTAATAAAGGAAAAACACATATGGCAGGAAATTGACCAACTATAATGAAATCAACCCCAATCTCTATCATAACCCCTCAGATACTTTCATACACTGTAAAAAAGTATCCTGAGGGGTTTTCCTTTGAAAGACTATATTGAAGAACGAGCTATTGGGATAGCCAACTATATCATCGACCATAATGCCACAGTGCGGCAGACAGCGAAGGCGTTCGGCATCTCGAAAAGCACAGTACATAAGGATGTGACGGATCGACTGGTGCAGGTGAATCCGTCGTTGGCGAAGCAGGCAAGAAAGGTTCTGGATATCAACAAGTCTGAACGACATATCCGGGGCGGACTGGCTACCAAAGAAAAATATCTCCATCATCACTAGCCATTCGAACAACCAATAATTCCTATACGGAAAGGCATCTTGAAATGCCGGAAAAGACCTTATATAATGAATACATATCGCGTATTACATTTATGAGGGGAGAATAGGATGGCAACAGAATTTTTGAACGATGTACGGAGAGAGATGGAAGGACGGACAGAAGACTTTTACGGGGAACTGAAAGCCTTCTATCAGGGAAATGCAAAAGCAGAGCAGCACCTGATGGAACAGACGACACAGCCATTCTGGCAGAGCCTTTGCTTAAGTGGGAAAAGATTACAGCAGCGGGACCTGACGGTGGATATGGAGATGCAGGAACCGGTGCGGCCGGCGGATTACGACGGTCCGAAAAAGGACGGCTATGATTACACCTGCCACCGGACCAAAGCCGTAAAGATGAGACGTACCTATTACCGCAAAGGGAAAAAAATCGCGACCCTGAAGACACCGGAGATCATGGAAGCCCACTTTTTGAAAGCAGATGTGCAGGGGGATATGGCAATCTGCCCCAACTGTGGTCATGAAGGAAAATTATCCAGCTATATCGATGGCTGTGATGCCTGCGGAGCAAAGTTTCTGGTCAGTGATTTCGAGACGAAGGTATCCGGCTTCTCACTGGAAGAGGACGCAAGGCAGAAAAGTATTTCCAACTTTATCAAAGCCGGAGCGACAGTAGGAATCGTAGCGGTTGCCCTTGCACTGCTGGCAATCTGTGCGGGCGGCATTATGTTTTTACTGCTGGCTTTGGGGAGAAATGGTTATAACGCGGTCAAAGCGGCAGCGGCAATGATGCTTGGTATCGGATTTGCCCCGGTGTTTTTCCGTTCTTTGTTTTTCATGGCGATCATATTCATAGTAATGATTGTTGTAATGGAGAATCATAGAAAGCCGAAGATTCAGGACGAGTTAAAAGTAAAGGCTCTGATCCCTCAATTTTCCACAGGTAATTTCCTACAGAATCTGGAGTACCAGCTACGGATGATCCACATGGCAGATACCGCAGAACAGGTGCGCTTTTTCGCCGCCTGTGATCTGAAAGGTACTGTGGAGCGGTATCAGAATGTGGTGGATTGCTGCATCTGCGGCGTACGTTTTCTGGAAGCGGAAGCAGTGGAGGACCGGTACAGGCTGAGCGTGGAAGTGAAAATGCGCCTGACTCAGGATACGGGTAGTAAAATCCGCAACCGCTATGAGAAGCTGCGGTTGAAAATGGAAGGCAGACAGGAGATCGTGACACAGCATGGCAAGGCACTTCGGGAATATAAATGCCCGAACTGCGGTGGCAGTGTGGATATCTTAGGCGGCGGAGTATGTGACTATTGTAATGCAACAGTGGATTACCGGAATTTTGGCTGGATCATCACATCCTATACGAATCTGGGACGGCCGGAGAACCCCTATGCAAAAATACTGGCAGCAGCCCTGGGTATTTACGGAATTATCCTGGCTTTCAGCCTGGTGCTCATGATCTGTTCCGAGGACGGAAAAGAAACCCTGGAGATCTGGCAGAGCGTCGGCAGGTCATCGGAATACCTGGAAGCCGTGAAACAGGATATTGTATATCCGGATGACGTGTTGGAAGGTCTTGCGGAGACGGACAGTGAGGAAGGCAGATTTTCTTCCGCGAAGACCTATGCCTGCGGAGACAGCGAGGCAGTAAAAGAAGCTTATCACGAAGCCCTTTTAGAGAGCGGATTTATCGAGCTACAGCAGTATCCGGAAGGATTTGCTGTATATAAGATCGAGGATCCTTCAGAATATACCGTGGATGAAGAAGAGGAGATGTTCTATCTGGTGATCTGTGCAGAAAATGCACCGGAGGGAATTACAGTAACTGCGACCTTGGTGGATGAAAATTGGGACCCGGTGCAGGAGTAAAACAGAATACGTGAATACGACAAGGGACCCGGGCGAAAGCTTCCGGGTCCTTTTTAGAGGGAAAGTGTTTGTAGTTAGCTTATTGGGTGAGAGGAATTCTGTGGACCACCCTGCGATAGAGCTTCCACAGGAGCACAGCAGGGAAACTGATTGCCAGATATGCTGTGGATAAAAGTCCGGTAGCACCGCCTACGATTGCAATAATTAAAATTCCGATGTTCATGATGGATTCCTCGCTTTTTTGTCAGTCTGTAAAGTGCTTGCTGATTCCTTCAAATACTTTACATACCGTATTATAGTAAACGGATCTCCCCGGGGGAATAGTTTTGCCAGACCCTTAACACTATTTTGTCGGGTTATTTACAGAATCTTTGCAACACATTTACAGAATCTTAACGGGTGGAAACGATCCCGGGAGTTAGGTTTGCAATAGTAGGGAATATCAAGTATAATAGAGAAAAATTGACTGTTGCTGACAATGACAGTTTAAGAAAAATGGGAGGTAGAATATGAGTATGACACTGGAACAGGCTAAGGAGAAGCTTGCAAAGTATGGTCAGGAACATGTTCTGAAGTATTACGGGGAACTTACCGAAGAGGAGAAGCAGGGGATTCTGGAGCAGATCGAGGCTACGGATATGAGTATCCTGGAAGCTTGTAAGCACAAGGAAGATCTGGCAAAAAAGGGAGTGATCACTCCCCTTGCTGCAATGCAGTTAGATGAGATTGAAGCAAACAGAGAGAGTTTCACGGCGACCGGTATTGAGGCGATCCGTGAGGGCAAGGTAGCAGCGGTTCTTTTAGCAGGCGGCATGGGTACCAGACTGGGCTCTGACAATCCCAAGGGAATGTACAATGTGGGACTGACCCATGAGCTGTATATTTTTGAGTGTCTGGTCAATAATCTGCTGGAAGTCGTACATCAGGCAGATGCATGGATCCATCTGTTCGTGATGACCAGTGATAAGAATAACGATGCCACCATCGCATTTTTACAGGAACATGACTATTTTGGATACAAGGCGGAGTACGTGCACTTTTTCAAGCAGGAGATGGCGGCTGCCACCGATTACGATGGCAAGATTTATTTAGAGGAGAAGGGCAGGCTGTCCACATCTCCCAACGGTAACGGCGGCTGGTTCATTTCCATGAAAAATAACGGCATGCTGGATATCGTACATAACGAGGGAATTGAATGGCTGAATGTATTTGCTGTGGACAACGTCCTGCAGCGTATCGCGGATCCCTGCTTTATCGGTGCTACGATCCAGAGAGGCTGTGTCGTAGGCTCCAAGGTGGTCCGCAAGAATGCACCGGATGAAAAAGTAGGTGTTATGTGCTTGGAGGACGGCAGACCCTCCATCGTGGAGTATTATGAGCTGACCGATGAACTGATGAATGCGAAGGATGAAAAGGGCGATCCTGCATATAATTACGGAGTTATCCTGAATTACCTCTTCAAAGTGCAGGATCTGGAGAAGATCATGGAAGAGAAAATGCCCCTGCACATCGTAGAGAAGAAGATCCCGTATCTGGATGAGAACGGAGAACCGGTGAAGCCGGAGGCTCCCAACGGCTACAAATTCGAGAGTCTGGTACTGGATATGATCCACCAGATGGACAGCTGTCTGCCCTTCGAGGTAGTCAGAAGAAAAGAATTCGCCCCCATCAAGAATAAGACCGGTGTGGATTCGGTAGAGAGTGCAAGAGAACTGCTTGTTGAGAATGGTGTCGTGCTGTAAACATTTCGACAGCTTTTCACAACATAAGGTTATTGAGGAAATAACAGAATTACAGTAAGCTGATACTGTAAGAAACGAAGAAAGAAACTCATCCGGATCTGACAGATGAGAGATTGTGCGGTCGCAGCAGTGAACAAATGGTATTGTCCGGTATGCGGCGGATAGGAGAGAGTATGAGAATTTTGGTAACAGGTGGTGCCGGATTCATCGGCAGTCATACCGTAGTGGAATTACAGCAGGCAGGCTATGATGTTGTTGTATTGGATAATCTCTGCAATGCAAGTGAGAAGGTGATCCCCAGAGTAGAAGCCATCACCGGCAAAAAGGTTCCTTTTTATAAGGCAGACATTCTGGATCGTGAAGCGCTGGAGGAGATCTTTAGCAAGGAGCAGATCGATGCAGTCATCCATTTTGCAGGACTGAAGGCAGTCGGCGAGTCCGTACAGAAGCCTTGGGAATATTACGAGAACAATATTGCAGGTACATTGACTCTGGTAGATGTTATGAGAAAACACGGCGTGAAGAGCATCATCTTCTCTTCCAGCGCTACCGTATATGGTAATCCTGCATTTGTTCCCATCACAGAGGAATGCCCCAAGGGACAGTGCACCAACCCTTACGGCTGGACCAAATCCATGCTGGAGCAGATCCTGACCGACATCCAGAAGGCAGATCCCGAATGGAACGTGATCCTGCTTCGTTACTTCAATCCGATCGGAGCACACAAGAGCGGTACCATCGGTGAGAACCCCAACGGTATTCCCAACAACCTGATGCCTTACATCACACAGGTGGCAGTTGGCAAGCTGAAAGAGCTGGGTGTCTTCGGTGATGACTATGATACCCCCGACGGAACCGGCGTGCGTGATTACATCCATGTAGTAGATCTGGCAAAGGGCCATGTAAAGGCTCTGAAGAAGATCGAGGAGAATGCGGGACTGAAGATCTACAACCTGGGAACCGGCGTAGGATACAGCGTTCTGGATATTGTGAAGAACTTTGAAGCAGCTACCGGTGTGAAGATTCCTTATGTGATCAAGCCCCGTCGTGCAGGCGATATCGCTACCTGCTATTCCGATGCTTCTCTGGCAGAGAAGGAGCTTGGCTGGAAAGCTGAGAATGGCATCAAGGAAATGTGTGAAGATTCCTGGAGATGGCAGAAGAACAATCCCAACGGATACGAAGAATAAATAAAACTTAGAAGACCGTATGGTGAAACACCATACGGCCTTCTTTTTGTATAGCGGTCACATTACTGAGATCATGCGACATACAGATACATGAAGATAAAGTGACAGATGCTTCCGCCCATGACAAATAAATGGAACACTTCGTGGGAGCCGAAGGATTTATGCTTCGAGTTGAAGATCGGAAGCTTCAATGCATAGATCACTCCGCCGACGGTATAAATGATACCTCCTGCCAGCAGCCACAGAAATGCGGGTGTAGACAGCGTGTTTAACAAAGGACCGAAGACCAGCACACATACCCAGCCCATGGCAATGTAAATAATGGAAGAAAACCATTTGGGACAGGTGATCCAGAAGGCTTTTATCAGCATACCGACAGCGGCGATTCCCCACACGAGGGCAAGCAGGGTATAACCCAGTTTTCCACCCAGTACGATCAGACATACCGGAGTATAGGATCCGGCGATCAGTACGAAGATCATCATATGGTCTAATTTGCGGAAGATGCGGAGGCTTCTTCCGGTGAGATCTACGGAATGATAAGTGGCACTGGCGCCGTACAACAGGATCATACTTCCCATGAAGATCGCCATCGCCAGAAGATTCTCCTGACCGGACTGAATCCCCGCTTTTATCAACAGAGGTACAGCTGCGAAGACTGCCATCATCATGGCGATGAAATGTGTAATGGCACTGCCGGGTTCTCTTATTGTGATCTGCATAAAAACTCCTCCTTTTCCTGCGGTGTGAGCCGCCTGCGAATCTGATATATTCAGGATTATTTTATCCTGTGATCTTAACTACTATTCTAAAAACATCAAGATGTATTATCAAAAACAATCACAAGTAGTTTTCAAAACTACATCTTGCAAAGCAAATGGTAGCGCAGAAAATGAGAAAAGTCAATATGGATCCTGTATTTTGGGAAAAAAGTATCAATCTTCCTCGATGATCTGAATTTCCAGATAATCAAAATCGATGGCTTCGATGAAACTGTCCCGGGTAAAGCGGGTCTTATTATAACGCTTGAAATCCGAAATATTTATATCCAGCCAGATGGGGGTGGCGAGGTCGAACTTATGACAGACCTCGTTCAGAGTATGGAAGACCTTATGCGTACGGGTGTCGGCACTGCCATCTTCCAGGCAGATATCCTTCAGAATATGATTGCTTTTAATGATTTTTGCCCACATACGAAACATAAGAGATCTCCTTGCATATTATTTTAGTACGGATTATTCCTCATTATAATACAATAAAAGTGCCTAATCAATCTTAAAAAATAATAAAGGTTTTGTTAAAATTATACATTTTTGACAGAAGATATGGTATAATTATGTTAATTGAGTAGTGGGGAATCATGTTTTTATGCAATGACAGAGAAGATTGAGAGGTAATATGGAGTTTAAAGTAGAGAACGGGGACGGAATCGACAGCTGGAAGGAGGTTACGCTGGTATACAGTGCGGCATTGCGTCAGATGGAGACGAAGATGCAGATCCTGAACGATGAATTTCAGCATGTACACCAGTATAATCCTATTGAACATATCAAGGCGCGGATCAAGACTCCGGAGAGCATTGTCAAAAAGCTGAAGCGTTACGGACAGGAATCCACCATAGACAATATGGTAAAATACATAAACGATATCGCGGGCATCCGTATCATCTGTTCCTTCACTTCCGATATCTATCGTATCGCTGATATGATCCGGGATCAGAAGGATATCCGGGTGATCGCAGTGAAGGATTACATCACCTATCCCAAGGCAAGCGGTTACAAAAGCTACCACATGATCGTCAGCATTCCGGTGTACCTGTCGGATCGCACGGTGGATACGAAAGTAGAGATTCAGATCCGTACGGTAGCCATGGATTTCTGGGCGAGCCTGGAGCACAAGATTCATTATAAGTTCGAAGGCGATGCGCCGGAGAACATTAAGAACGAGCTGGTGGAATGTGCGCGGATGGTATCCGATCTGGATGCACGGATGCTGTCTCTGAATGAAGAGATTTTAGCAATCAGTAAAAAGCAGGAAGAAGAAAAAAGACAGAACGCATGAACATCTAAAAGAGCTTTCCTATTGGGAAGGCTTTTTTTAGTAAACTCCCATAAAATGAGGAGTGCCCAGACACCTCTCGGCGCCTGGGCTATTATGAAAAAATTTATCTTATATGCTTTGTTATCCGGAAGCCTTATCTCTTCCTTGACTGTATTTAAAGTATACCAACCAATTATGAACAAAATATGAACACAATGTGAAAGCTTGGTGAATTTTACGAAAAAGCACAGAAAGCCAAAAAGAAACTGTACAAATTGCATAAAAATGTGCAGGTGTAAGAAATACAGTATTCATGGGGTTTTGGTTGTAACCGGAGAATAAACATGATAAAATAGGAGCAGTTGAAAAGGAAAACAGTTCACATGAGGGACAAAATATGTTTGGAGGAAGATGGATGGATACTTTTATGGATAAACTTGCACAAAAGTTGAATGCGCAGGAAATGATCAGAGCCAATTCCGCAGCGGATGCCGAAGAGATGGATCAACTGAAGAGCCAGCTGCGCGAATACGATGAATGCCTGGCACAGATGCAGCAGGTCAATAAAGAATTAAAGGCAATCAACCACGAGATGGAGAAGCTGATGTCCGAGACCATCGCTCCGGAAGTGAAGAAGTTATCCGAAGAGAGCGTAGCTACTATTGAGAAGCTTCAGCAGGAGAATACGGACAAGCTGGAAGAACTGGGACAGCGCTACACTGCCAAGCTGGAGGAACTTAAGCAGAGCACCGAGGCACTGGATGAACTGCAGAAGCATTTGGATGAGAAGTTAAATGCTACCGAGGAAAATGTGCACAAGGAATGCGTAAAGGTATACCGCAATGTACAGGCTGCCGTAGTGGAAGAGAACGAGAAACAGACCGAGGCGATCGCTAAGAAGGTTACGTCCTGCCTTGGGGGCAGACTGAACGGTGTGCTGGGAGTATCGATCGCTGCACTGTTGGTGGCTGCGGCAGATATTGTCCTGCATGTATTGAGTATTCTTCATATCTTCTAGGAAATACGGAAACGAGGTTAGCTATGAGCAAAGAACTTTGGAAGCCGGGGAACATGTTATATCCGCTCCCGGTGGTCATGGTGAGTCTGGCAGACGCAGAGGGGCATCCCAACATTATTACATTAGCATGGGTCGGAACGGTGTGCACCAATCCACCGATGGTATCCATCTCCGTGCGACCGGAGAGATATTCCTATCCGATCTTAAAAGAAACCGGGGAGTTTGTCATTAATCTGACTACGAAGGAACTGACCTTTGCGACGGATTACTGTGGTGTCAAGAGCGGCCGCGATGTGGACAAATTCAAAGAGATGGGACTTACGGCAATTCCTGCGTCAGTAGTGAAGGCACCGATGATCGGGGAGAGCCCGGTAAATATCGAGTGTAAGGTCCGCGAGGTTAAGCCACTTGGATCCCATGATATGTTTTTGGCGGATGTTGTGGCAGTCCATGCCGATGAAAAATATATGGACGAGAAGCATAAGTTCCACCTGGAGCAGGCAGAGCCCATCATTTATTCCCACGGCACCTATTTCGCCTGCGGGGAACAGCTGGGAACTTTCGGTTACAGCGTGAAAAAACAATAAAGAAAACAATAAAGAAACGGGAAAAAGCGCTTGACGTTTTTCTCACGGTTCGGTATCATAATAAAAAACACAATACTGACATTACTATATACTACAAAGAAGTAGCATCAGACGGGAGTCTGATGCTTTTTTTGTTCTTTTATCAGGAAAGTCCGGGTGAAGCATATGACACAGTTAGACAAAAATATCGCATTTAATTTAAAGAGGATCCGCAAATCCAAAAATATGAGTCTGGATATGCTGGCGGAGCGCACCGGGGTAAGCAAGAGTATGCTGGGGCAGATTGAAAGAGGAGTGTCGAATCCTACGGTATCCACCATCGGCAAGATCGTGGATGGATTAAAGGTACCCTTCGAGCAGCTGATCTACGACAGACAGGAATTCATGGTAATGCCTTCTTTAGAGGAGGCACCGGTTTTCCGGGCAAAGGAAGGCGAATACCGGATCTATGTGATGCTGCCCTACGATGCGGGCAGGAACTTTGAAATCTATCAGGGAGAAGTGGCGCCGGGTGCACAGATGGAGAGCGAATCCCACGGGGAAAATACCTGGGAATACCTGACTGTGGTATCCGGGGAAGTGGAACTGTATCTGGAAGATAAGAGCTTCTGTGTGAAGACAGGAAGCTCCCTCTACTTTGCCAGTGACAGAAGACATGTCTACCGTAATGTCGGTGGTGAAAAAGCGGTAGTTACGATGCTCGTTACCACACAGCGGTAGATTATAGAAAACGCCCTCTTTTGATGGCATCTTTGCCGTATTTTGCACGGATATCGTCCAAAGCGGCGTCCAGCTTCTGCTGCTTCTCGGAGCGGGGCGCGGCAAAGTCAAAGAGACTCAACTGGATCGGTTCGTCCTCCGGCACCAGCTTCGAAGTCCGGACGCCTAAGAGCCGTATGGGAGAGGAATCCCACAGTTCGTCAAAAAGTGCACAGGCATCCTCGTACAGGAGATTCACTGAAGCCGTGGGAGTATCCAGAGGCATCTGGTGGGATACATTCCGGAAATCGCTGTAGCGGATCTCTGTACAGATCTGTCCCGCCAGCTGGTGGGAAGCACGTAAGCGCCTGCCTACGGATTCGCACAGGGACAGCAGTACCTTGCAGGCATCCTCCCGCGTCAGGGCATCACAGCTTAATGTAGTGGAGTTGCCGATACCTTTTGCCCGGGAAGGCTCTGTGACTACCGTGGATTCATCGATGCCGTTGGCATATTGCCACAGACTGCGGCCGTGGCTTTTTAAATGTGCTTCTAAGATGGCAGGATCGGTATGCGCCAGATCCCCGATGGTGAGAATGCCCAGCTTACGAAGGGTCTCCGCACTGGAACGCCCACAGGTGAACAGGGTAGAGACGGGCAGATGCCACATTTTCTGCGCAATTTCACTATGATACAGCGTGTGTGTTTTATCGGGCTTCTGAAAATCAGACGCCATTTTCGCAAGGACCTTTCGGTCCGAGATTCCCACATTTACTGTGAACTTGAATTTTTCGAAGACAGAATGCCGGATGTAGGCAGCGGCCTCACAAGGAGAGGCGTAGTTTGCCGCAATGGGAGTATAGTCCATATAGCATTCATCTATGCTGACCTGCTCGATGTCCGGGCAGATATTCGACAGGTGTTCCATGAGCAGCTGGCTTTTTGTGCGGTACATATTGTGGTCCGGAGATGCCATTACGAGATGGGGACACTTGCGCAGGGCATTCACGACCGGTTCGCCGGTAGTGATACCGTAGGCCTTGGCGGGGATGGATTTTGCCAGTACCACACCATGCCTGGTAGCAGTGTCGCCGCCAACGATGGCCGGAATCGTGCGCAGATCCACCGGATCTCCATGCTCAAGCCTGTGCAGGGCGGTCCAGCTTAAAAAGGCGGAATTCACATCAATATGAAAAATGATCGCATCCTGCATGGGAGACTCCTTTCCAAAATATCAGTAAACATCTTAAGTATAGCATACATCAGTCGGAAAGGAAATAGAAAAACCGAACATACATTCTTTCTTTACAAGGTATAGAAATGCTGATAGAATCAATATGTTACAAAGTTATTACAGTAAGAAAGGTATATAGGAAGTCCGGTTGGGACATACTGTATACTGTTGATAGATACCATAGATCGAGAAGGAATTCATGAAGAAACTGACATCTTACTCTAAAAGAGTAAAATATACATATGTGAAAACGACGCTTGCCACACTTTTTGTGAGCCTGTTTTTCCTGAAAGGGTACGCAGCGTTTGAAAAGACCGGAGAGAATTATTTCCATGTATTCTTGAACGGCAACGAGATCGGAACGGTCGGAGAGGCCGACAGAGCAGAACAGCTTTTACAGGAAGCCAGGAGAAATATAGCATCCGGAAGCGATGACATTCTGTTTATGGATGCAGATCTGACAATGGTCGGTGAGGAAGTGCTGTGGGGCACGTTGGACAATGAGGACAGCATGCTGGCAGCCATGGAACGGGAGCTGGAGAACAGCATCCGTGAGACTTCCCACAGATCCTACACCATGAAAGTAAATGAATATATGGTCAACCTTGCCAGCGTGGAAGAGGTTACTTCCCTGCTGCAGGCAGCGGTGGACAAATACGACACCGAAGATAAATTCAGTGTGGAACTGACCCACGACGCGCAGAAAGAATTCAATGTGCTGACCACCGAGGTGGTAAATAAGCAGGAATTGACAGCGCAGGAAGAGCAGAAGGCAGAAGCTATCTATGCGGGAGGCGTACAGATCGCACTGAATCAGGCAGGTGCCCAGGCAGAGGAACAGGGCGAAAAAGATTTCGGAGATTATGATCTGGGTCTGATGACCATGGATTTTGCGGAAAAGGTAGAGATTGTAGAGACCTATCTGCCGGAAAGCATGCTGACACCGTTAGACCAGGCCATCGAAGATGTGATCAAGGATCAGGAGACTCCCGGAGAATACGAAGTTGTCAGCGGAGATACCCTGTCTGAGATCTCTATCAAAGTCAATATTCCCATTGACCAGATCATTGCCATGAACAGTGAGACGCTGACGGATGAGAATTCCACGATCCGTGTGGGAGACAAGCTGATCATTACCGTGCCGGAGCCCGAGCTGTCCGTGGAGCGCATGGAACAGAATTACTACGAAGAAATTTACGATGCAGATGTAATCTATGTGGATAACGATTCCTGGTATACGACACAGACCAAGATCTTACAGCAGCCGTCCGCGGGCTTCCGCCGCGTGGTGGCAGACGTATCCTATCTGAATGACAGAGAGGTGACCAGGGATATTCTGAAGGAAGAGGTTGTTATGGAGGCGGTTCCGAAGATCGTAGAACGGGGAACCAAGATTCCTCCCACCTATATCAAGCCGATCTCCGGCGGACGTCAGTCGTCCGGATTCGGACGCAGAAAGTCGCCTACCAAGGGTGCCAGCAGCTATCATAAGGGAGTAGACTGGTCGGTTCCTACCGGAACTGCGGTATTTGCATCCTGCGGCGGAACCGTTGTGAAAGCCGGATGGGGAAGCGGATACGGTTATTGTGTCTACATTAACCATGAGGACGGCAGACAGACCAGATACGGTCATTTGAGCAAGGTACTGGTCAAGGCAGGGCAGACGGTAAAACAGGGAGAACGTATCGCACTCAGCGGAAATACCGGTATCAGTACGGGACCTCATCTTCATTTTGAGATTCTGATTAACGGCAGCCAGGTGAACCCGCTCAAGTACCTGAATTAGGGTGTTGTATTTACAAATCCCCCAAAATGTGGTATAAGTGCTTAAGAAGGTTTTTTGATCTGAGAATAACAGAGGTAAGAAACAATGGAACAATACGCAATCAAAGGCGGTAATCCATTAGTCGGAGAAGTGGAAATAGGAGGTGCTAAAAATGCGGCACTTCCTATTCTTGCTGCTTCCGTAATGACGGATGAGACTGTTTATATAGAAAATATGCCGGATGTAAGAGACACGAACGTACTTTTGTGCGCTATGGAGAACATTGGGGTGATCGTAAAGCGTACCGATCGTCATAAGGTGACTCTCAACGCATCCAATATCAGTGAACTTGTAGTAGAAGATGAAAATATCAAGAAGATCAGAGCGTCCTATTATCTGATCGGTGCTCTGCTTGGCAAATACAAGCATGCGGAAGTGGCACTTCCCGGCGGATGTGATATCGGCTGTCGTGCCATTGACCAGCACATCAAGGGATTCCGTGCCCTGGGTGCGGAGGTGAAGATTGAGCATGGACTGATCAAGACCCATGCGGAGCATCTTCGCGGCAGCCATATCTATATGGATGTGGTCAGCGTTGGTGCTACCATCAATATCATGATGGCTGCTGTAATGGCAGAAGGCACCACCATTATCGAGAATTCAGCGAAGGAACCCCATGTGGTAGATCTGGCGAACTTTTTGAACAGTATGGGAGCCAACATCAAGGGCGCCGGTACGGATGTGATCCGTATCAAAGGTGTGTCCCATCTGCACGGTACCGAGTATGCCGTGATCCCTGACCAGATCGAGGCGGGCACATTTATGTTCGCGGCAGCGGTGACCAAGGGCGATGTAACGGTGAAAAATGTGATTCCCAAGCATCTGGAGTCCATTACGGCGAAGCTGCTGGAGATCGGCTGTGAAGTAGAGGAGGCGGATGACTGTATCCGCGTGGTGGCATCCAAGCCTCTGCAGCATACCCAGGTGAAGACTCTGCCCTATCCGGGATTCCCCACAGATATGCAGCCGCAGATCACCGTGGCACTGGGACTGTCCAAGGGGACCAGCATCGTGACCGAGAGTATTTTCGAGAACCGGTTCAAATATGTAGATGAACTGACCCGTATGGGAGCCAATATCAAAGTAGAGGGCAATACTGCCATCATTGACGGTGTATCCAGATATACCGGAGCGAATATTTCCGCACCGGATCTGCGGGCAGGTGCTGCACTGGTACTGGCAGCAATGTCTGCGGAAGGCTTTTCCACCGTGGATGATATCCGTTATATCGAGAGAGGCTACGAAGACTTCCATCTGAAATTACAGGGACTGGGAGCGCAGATCGAGTTGGTCGAAACCGAGAGAGATTTACAGAAGTTCAAATTAAAGATCGGTTGATCCTGTCGGGATCGCTGATGCTACAACTGAACGAGTGCTACAACTGAGAAAAAATGTCTGTTGACAAATAGGGCATCTCATAGTAAGCTAGCCTACGTAGAAAAGTTCATATAGACTTTCCCTTATTCAGAGTGGTGGAGATACATAGGATCGATGAAGCCACGGCAACCCCGCAGAATGCGGAAGGTGCCCACCTGAGCGAGCAATTGTCGAACAATAAGAGGATTTGATCAATCGTTAAATCAGTCCGCTTAGTAAAGCGGACTTTTTTGTATCATTCAGAACCATGAAATAGTCTCAATGAGCAAAAGGAAAGCATCGAAGATGCGATTTTGCAAATGAAGATATGAATGATAGGACTTTAGTAACTTATACACTAGACCCTCTTCCCATAGGGAAGCAGAATGGAGGACAAATGGAAAAACGTTTATTTACATCGGAGTCTGTAACCGAAGGACATCCCGATAAAATCTGTGATGCTGTATCCGATGCGGTGCTGGATGCACTGATGGAGCAGGATCCGTTCAGCCGTGTAGCATGTGAGACCTGTACCAACACCGGTTTCGTACTGGTAATGGGTGAGATCACGACCAAGGCTAACATTGATATTCCCGCTATCGTTCGTAAGACTGTGACCGAAATCGGTTACGACTCTTCCGAGAAGGGATTCGATGGCAATACCTGTGCCGTTATGGTGTCTCTGGACAAGCAATCCGCCGATATTGCTATGGGCGTAGACAAGGCACTGGAAGCAAGAGAGAGCCATATGACTGACGAGCAGCTGGATGCGATCGGTGCAGGAGACCAGGGCATGATGTTCGGTTTCGCTACCGATGAGACTCCGGAATATATGCCGTATCCTATCTCTCTGGCACACAAGTTGACCAGACAGCTGACCAGGGTGCGTAAGGACGGAACATTATCTTATTTAAGACCCGACGGCAAGAGCCAGGTATCCGTAGAATATGATGAGAATGGCAAGCCTGTCCGTCTGGAAGCTGTCGTTCTGTCTACCCAGCATGACGAGCATGTATCTCAGGAACAGATTCATGAGGATATCAAGAAATATGTATTTGATCCCGTTCTGCCCGCAGACATGATCGATGCAGACACCAAGTTCTTCATCAATCCTACCGGACGTTTTGTAATCGGCGGACCTAACGGTGACAGCGGACTGACCGGTCGTAAGATCATCGTAGACACCTACGGCGGATATGCACGTCACGGCGGCGGAGCTTTCTCCGGCAAGGACTGCACCAAGGTGGACAGAAGTGCCGCTTACGCGGCTCGTTACGTTGCGAAGAACATCGTAGCGGCAGGACTGGCTGAGAAGTGTGAAATTCAGCTGTCTTACGCTATCGGTGTAGCACAGCCTACCTCCATCATGGTAGATACCTTCGGCACCGGCAAACTGCACGATGACAAGCTGGTAGAGATCATCCGTGAGAACTTTGACTTAAGACCCGCAGGCATCATCAAGATGCTGGATCTGCGCAGACCTATCTACAAGCAGACCGCTTCCTACGGTCACTTCGGACGTACCGATGTGGATCTGCCCTGGGAGAAACTGGACAAGGTGGATCTGTTAAAGAAGTACTTGTAAGTGGAGCGTCCTTTGCGACACATTCATGAATTGAATGCATGGCTCGTAACGTAGGGCTGCCGTAGGCCACTCGGGGAGTTCTGTTTGTATTAAAAACGCTATTTCTGCTAAAAAATACAAAAACAGGAGATTTTGCCATGTAAAAAGCTGTTATTTTCGCTGAGCGTACAAAATGAAGAAATTCCGTACAAAAATTTCTGATTTGGGAATTTTTTTGTACGGAATTCATTGTTTTTAGGGTTTTTACACCAAACTGGAGAGCTACGAAAGCATAGCCACGCTAGAGAACAAGAAAGACCGGGTGTGGGCACTTGCGCACCAATCCCGGTCTTATTTGTTGCGCGGGGCTTAATCAACAAATTCAGTCAATTAAGCCCCGGCAGTCTATGTTACGCGGGGCGTAATCAACAAATTTAATTAATTAAGCCCCGGCAGTTTACATTACGCGGGGCTTAATCAACAAATTCAGTCAATTAAGCCCCGGCAGTTTATGTTACGCGGGGCGTAATTATCAATTATAGTCAATTAAGCCCCGGTAGTTTATATTGTGCGGGGCGTGATCATCAATTATAGTCAACTAAGCCCCGGGAGTTTATGTTATGCGGGGCGTAATCATCAATTATAGTCAATTAAGCCCCAGGAGTTTATGTTATGCGGGGCGTGATCATCAATTATAGTCAATTAAGCCCCGGCAGTTTATGTTACGCGGGAGCGTAATCAACAAATTTAGTCAATTAAGCCCCGGTAGTTTTATTCATAGTGTGGGTATCAGCAATGAAACAAGCTTCTCATACCCACAAACTATTCACGCTGAGGCGGAAGAAGGGCACAGGCGGGCGTTCGCCCGGTCTACGGCAACCCTACGTTACGAGCCATGCACTCAATTCATAAATGTGTCGCAAAGGACGCTCCACATTTATTTCATTGACGGCTGTCGAGTGTGTCCGTTGGACGCACGGTATAAAAATAGAACGAAACAACCTCTTGTGTGAGCAAGCTCCCACCGAGGCATTCCGTTCTATTTTTGCATGGCTCGTAACTTTCAATTTATCGATAGAACTCCACAAGGGAACCCAGCTTCGCCGACATATTCAGCATCATGGCATCCAACACAGTGATGGCGGTCATGCATTCCATGACAACCACAGCTCTGGGGACGATGATGGGATCGTGACGACCGCGGATGGTAAGCTCGGTATTTTCACCGGAGCGGTTCACGGTCTGCTGGGGGCGGAAGATGGAGGGAGTGGGTTTCACATAAGCACGGACGATGATAGGACTTCCGTCACTCATACCTCCTAAAATACCGCCGGAATGATTGCTGGTTTTTGTGACTTTGCCGTTCTCCATGCGGAAGGGATCGTTATTCTCACTACCGGTATGACGGGATGCTTCTGCACCATCGCCGATCTCTACAGATTTTACGGCACCGATGGACATAATGGCTTTTGCAAGGTTGGCATCCAGCTTCTCGAACACCGGATCTCCGATGCCTGCGGGAAGTCCTTCGACCAGACATTCCATGCATCCACCCACAGAATCGCAGGCCTCTCTTGCCTGCTGCAGATAAGCACAGGCTTTTTCATCAGCTTCTGCATCCGGCATGGCGGTGATAGTGGAGCGGGAAGTAGTACGGTCGAACTTTGTAAGATCCGCATCCACGGGACCGATGGAGCGGGTGTAGGCGAATACGGTAATACCCATCTGCTCTAAGATCTTGGCTGCAATGGCTCCGGCAGCCACACGCCCGATGGTCTCACGACCGGAGGAACGTCCGCCACCCCGGTAATCCCGGAAACCGTATTTGGCATCGAAACAATAATCCGCATGACCGGGACGGTAATTCTCTGCGATCTCGCTGTAATCTGCGGAAATCTGAGAGGTATTATGTACCATCAGGGAGATGGGGGTACCGGTGGTCCTGCCTTCGAAGACTCCGGAGAGAATCTCCACCTGATCGGCCTCCTTGCGCTGAGTGGTGATGGCACTGGTGCCGGGTTTGCGGCGGTCTAAGTATTTCTGTATATCTTCCTCGGAGAGAGACAGTCCTGCGGGACAGCCGTCTACGACGACACCTAATGCTTTCCCGTGGGATTCTCCCCAGGTAGTGATCCTGAAAATGTTTCCAAATGTTGAACCGGCCATGGCGGATCTCCTTTTCCAACTGTTCAGAACCCCGCCCATACATTCTTAAAAACGCACGATGAATTGTGCTTTCTCACTGCTGCGCAGGGGTTCTGAATAGTTACCTTTTTATCATAGATTATACGCAATTACAGAAAAAACCGCAACTTTTTTATAGAAAAAGGATGCAACGGAATATAAAATATGCTATCATATTACATAATTGCTAACGGGAAGCAAAAGGTCGAATATACAAATGGAAAAAACAACGGAAGAGAAAGCCAGAGCAAAACTTCTGAAATTGGGGAAAAAGAATCGATGGAACAGGGCGGTAGTAGTGCTACTGCTGTTTTTTGTGATGCCTTTTTTTCATGTTTGTAACTATTGTAAGAATAACGGAAAGCGCTTTACTGTGATGGCGGGAACCTTTTTCCTATTTGCGGTATACAGTAGTTTTTCATTCCCGGCGTTTATTACAGAGGATGTGGGGAATGACTATGAATTGAAAAATGCCGAGACTGCCGACATCTCTCTGGCGGAGGAGAAGGAACCGGATATGGCGGGGCTGGAACTCTTAGAGGATGAGGACGTTCTGGAACAGTCGGATTACAACAGTACTTCCCACGGCTATGCACTGGTAGACAAATACGATGCCTCTGACATTTTGCGGGCTTCGGAGGAAATTGTGAGTGAAAATGCCCAGGAGAACGGAGCAGACAGCGATGCGCGTGAGGCTGCGGAGCAACAGGAATTCCGCTCTGATGACTGGAGACTGGTTCTGATCAACAAGCAGAACTCCATTCCGGAGGATTATACGTTTCAGCTGGGCACCATCCGGGGGTCCATGCAGTGCGACAAGAGAATCTTAGAGGATCTTCTTGCTATGCTGGAGGCAGCGGAAAAGGATGGCGTGAACCTGACGATCTGCTCTCCTTACCGGGATCTGGAGTATCAGAAGATGCTGTTCAACCGGAAGATCAAGAGGTATATGAACCGCGGAATGTCCTATATGGAAGCTTATCAGTTGTCCAGTCAGGCAGTGACGGTACCGGGAGCCAGTGAGCATCAGATCGGGCTGGCACTGGATATTGTGTGTAACGACTATATGTCGCTGGATGAAGGCTTCGGCGATACGAAGGCAGGAAAGTGGCTGGCAGCCAACAGCGGTTGTTTTGGATTTATCTTACGATACCCGGAAGGCAAGGAGAATATTACGGGGATCGAATATGAACCGTGGCATTTCCGCTATGTAGGGAAAGCAGCAGCACCTGTGATCATGGAACAGGGCATAACATTAGAAGAATTCTGGGAGGAATATGTAGAAGATGTATCGATTGATTAAACAGGAAGGACGTGCTAAAAGAGGAGAATTTACCACAGTGCATGGCGTGATCCAGACCCCTGTATTTATGAATGTGGGAACGGTAGCGGCGATCAAGGGCGCCGTATCCACAGCAGACTTAGAGCAGATCGGAACCCAGGTGGAATTATCCAACACCTACCATCTGCATGTCAGACCCGGTGACCAAATTATCAAACAGATGGGCGGACTTCACAAGTTCATGTCCTGGAATAAGCCGATTCTGACAGATTCCGGCGGATTCCAGGTGTTTTCCCTGGCGGGACTTCGTAAGATTAAGGAAGAGGGCGTTACCTTTCGCTCCCATATTGATGGTCATAAGATCTTCATGGGGCCGGAGGAGAGCATGCAGATCCAGTCGAATCTGGGATCTACCATTGCCATGGCTTTTGATGAGTGTGCGCCCAGTAAGGCGGACCGGATGTACGTACAGAATTCCGTGGAGCGGACTACCAGATGGCTGCAAAGATGCCAGGCAGAGATGAAACGTCTGAACAGTTTAGAGGATACGGTGAACCCGCACCAGCTGTTATTCGGTATCAATCAGGGTGCTATCTATGAAGATATCCGTATCGAGCATGCCAAGCGGATCGCTGAAATGAATCTGGATGGTTATGCGGTCGGCGGTCTGGCAGTGGGCGAGACCCACGAGGAAATGTATCACATTCTGGATGAGGTGGTACCTTATCTCCCGGTGAACAAGCCAACCTACCTTATGGGCGTGGGCACCCCGGCCAATATTCTGGAAGGCGTAGAGCGAGGTGTTGATTTCTTCGACTGCGTATATCCGACGAGAAACGGACGCCATGGACATTTATATACCAACCATGGAAAGATTAATCTGTTCAATGCCAAATACGAACTGGATGACAGACCCATCGAAGAGGGCTGCAACTGTCCTGCCTGTCAGAGATACTCCAGAGCTTATATCCGACATCTATTAAAAGCGAAGGAGATGTTGGGCATGCGCCTTTGTGTACTCCACAATCTGTATTTTTATAATACCATGATGACAGAGATCCGCGATGCCTTGGATGCAGGCCGCTTTGCAGAATATAAAAAACACAAGCTGGATTCTATGGCTACACCGTTGGAATAAGCTGCAACTGTCGGAGTTTAGAGGAATTTCATACAATTTTATGCAAAAAGACTTGCTCCTTAAGCTATTTTTGTGTATCATACTTACTTGTACAGAAAGTTTTACAGGCGTAACACGCCGGAATGGAGGAACAAATGGGTATTTTATTAACTGAGTCAGAGGCTGCTGCAGCAGGTTCCGGAACCAGCATGATCGTTATGCTTCTTGTATATGCAGTATTGATCGGTGCAATGTGGTTTTTCTTTATGAGACCGCAGAAGAAGGAACAGAAGAGAGTAGCTGCAATGCTGTCCAACTTAGAGACAGGTGACTGCGTTCTGACCACTTCCGGTTTCTATGGCATCGTGATCGATATTACCGACGATACCGTTATCGTAGAGTTCGGTAATAACAAGAACTGCCGTATTCCTATGGAGAAATCTGCCATCAGCAAGGTTGAGAAGGCTGGAGAGAACTAAAAAGAAGTGAAAAAGGAGCAATGCCGGGATAAGGTATTGCTCCTTTTTACGTGTATGACACACCTAACAACTTGATCTATTTTAATGTGCATAATTGCATTTATGTTAATTTTCAATGTTGAAATTTCATACAGTATCAGTTATTATGAAATAAGTATTTTACGTAAAAAATACAGGAAATATCACAGGAAACGAGGAAAATAACACTATGGAGTTACATATTACCTGTATTCCCGGCGACGGCATCGGTCCGGAGATCGTCAGGGAGACAAAAAAGGTTTTAGACAAAGTTGCGCATAAATATGGTCATAAAATGATCTATAAGGATATTTTAATGGGTGGAGCTTCCATTGATGTCCATGGAGTCCCTCTGACAGAGGAAGCTATCGCGGATGCCAAAGCGGCGGATGCGGTGTTGATGGGATCCATTGGTGGTAATACCACCACATCCCCCTGGTACAAATTACCTCCCGAGAAGCGTCCGGAAGCAGGACTTCTGGCAATGCGCAAGGCGTTGAATCTGTTTGCTAATTTAAGACCGGCAGTGCTCTATGATGAGCTGGCAGCGGCGTGCCCTCTGAAGGAGGAGATCAGCAAGGCCGGATTCGATATGCTGATCATGAGAGAATTGACCGGCGGATTATACTTTGGTGAGCGTAAGACCATCGAGGAGAATGGGGTGAGAAAAGCGACAGATACCCTGACCTATGATGAGAACGAGATACGCAGGATCGCCATCAAAGGCTTTGATATTGCCAGAAAGCGCAGGAAAAAGGTAACCAGCGTGGACAAAGCCAATGTGCTGGATTCCTCCAGATTGTGGAGAAAGGTTGTGGAAGAGGTAGCGAAGGATTATCCTGATGTTACTTTGGAACATATGCTGGTAGACAACTGCGCCATGCAGTTAGTTAAGGATCCCGCACAGTTTGATGTGATCCTGACAGAGAATATGTTCGGAGATATCCTGTCTGATGAGGCAAGTATGGTGACCGGTTCCATCGGAATGTTAGCCAGCGCCAGCTTAAACGATACAAAATTTGGCCTCTACGAACCCAGCCACGGATCCGCTCCGGACATTGCGGGTAAAGATATTGCAAACCCTATCGCCACTGTATTAAGCGCGGCTATGATGCTTCGTTATAGCTTTGACCTGGACGAAGAAGCAGATGCCATCGAGGCAGCGGTAAAGAAAGTATTGCAGGATGGCTTCCGCACCGGCGATATCATGTCTGAGGGCTGCACACGGGTAGGTTGTACCGAGATGGGAGACCTTCTGGCAGAGAGAATCTGATGTCTTTTGCCCCCCGGAAGCACATTTATCCGGTATAGAGAAAATAAGGAAGAGAAAGAGAGATATAATTATGAGAAGTGATTCCGTTAAGACAGGAACTGCCCAGGCACCCCACAGAAGTCTGTTCAATGCGCTGGGATTTACCGAAGAAGAGAGAAGACGCCCCATGATCGGTATCGTCAGCTCCTTCAATGAGATCGTACCCGGACATATGAATCTGGATAAGATCACAGAAGCTGTAAAAATGGGTGTAGCCATGGCAGGTGGTATGCCGGTAGTATTCCCCGCCATCGCTGTATGTGACGGTATTGCCATGGGACATGTGGGAATGAAGTATTCCCTGGTGACCAGAGACCTGATCGCCGACAGCACCGAGTGCATGGCTATGGCACACGGATTTGACGGTCTGGTATGTATTCCCAACTGTGACAAGAATGTTCCCGGACTTTTGATGGCGGCAGCCAGAGTGAATATCCCCACTATCTTTGTATCCGGCGGTCCTATGTTAGCCGGACATGTACACGGACAGAAGAGAAGCTTATCCTCTATGTTCGAGGCAGTGGGAAGTGTGGCAGCCGGTACCATGACTATGGATGAACTGGCTGAGTTCGAGGAAAAGGTATGTCCTACCTGCGGTTCCTGTTCCGGTATGTATACCGCGAACTCCATGAACTGTCTGACCGAAGCCATTGGTATGGGACTCCGCGGCAACGGTACGATTCCCGCCGTATATTCCGAGCGTATCCGTCTGGCAAAGCATGCCGGCATGAAGATCATGGAACTGGTAGAGAAAAATATCCGTCCCAGAGACATTATGACTCCGGAAGCTTTTCAGAATGCCTTGACTGTGGATATGGCACTGGGATGTTCTACCAATACCATGCTGCATCTGCCCGCTATCGCAAGAGAAGCAGGTGTGGAACTGAACCTGGAGATCGCCAACGAGATCTCTGCCAAGACTCCGAATCTGTGTCATCTTGCACCTGCCGGCCCTACTTATATGGAAGACCTGAACGAAGCAGGCGGCGTCTATGCGGTAATGAATGAACTGTCCAAGAAGGGACTTTTGAACCTCGACTGCCTGACTGCTAACGGTACGACCGTAGGAGAGAATATCAAGAATTGTGTCAACAAGAATCCGGAAGTTATCCGTCCTGTGGAGAACCCCTATTCCCAGACCGGCGGTATTGCTGTACTGAAGGGTAACCTGGCACCGGACAGCGGCGTGGTCAAGAGATCTGCTGTGGCACCGGAGATGCTGGTACACGAAGGCCCTGCCAGAGTATTCGACTGTGAAGAAGATGCTATTTATGCTATCAAGTCCGGGAAAATCGTTGCAGGCGATGTAGTAGTGATCCGTTATGAAGGACCTAAGGGCGGCCCCGGCATGAGAGAGATGCTGAATCCCACCTCTGCCATTGCAGGCATGGGACTGGGCTCCAGCGTGGCACTGATCACCGACGGACGTTTCTCCGGAGCTTCCCGTGGCGCATCCATCGGACATGTCTCTCCGGAGGCAGCAGTGGGCGGTCCGATCGCACTGGTGGAAGAGGGCGATATTATCCGTATCAACATCCCGGAGAACAAACTGGATGTACTGGTATCCGACGAAGAACTGGCAGCCAGAAGAGCAAAATGGCAGCCCAGAGAGCCTAAGATCACGACCGGCTACCTGGCAAGATATCATGAACTGGTGACCAGCGGTAACCGCGGTGCGGTACTGGAAGCACCTTCTCAGAAAAACTAAGCAACCATTAAAATAACCGGAGGGATTTTGCAATGCAGTTAACAGGATCGGAAATTCTGGTAGAATGCCTGAAGGAGCAGGGGGTAGATACCGTATTCGGTTACCCCGGCGGGGCAATCCTTAATATTTATGACGCACTTTATAAGCACAGTGGGGAGATCAGACATATTCTGACTTCCCATGAACAGGGAGCGGCACATGCGGCGGACGGCTATGCGAGAGCTACGGGAAAAGTAGGTGTCTGCATGGCTACCAGCGGACCCGGCGCTACGAACCTGGTCACCGGTATCGCTACGGCTTACATGGATTCCGTACCGATGGTAGCGATCACCGCAAATGTTACCTTACCTTTACTCGGCAAGGACAGCTTTCAGGAGGTGGATATCGCCGGCGTGACCATGCCCATTACGAAGCATGGTTATATTGTGAAAAACGTGGAGATCCTGGCAGATACCATCCGCAAGGCATTCCATATCGCCAGGAGCGGAAGACCCGGTCCTGTCCTGATCGATATTACGAAGGATGTGACGGCAGCTACCTGTGAGTACACGCCCATGACGATTCAGCAGGAGGAGAGAGTGACTCGTTACACCAGGGAAGAATTGATGCTGGTAGCAGAGATGATCCACAAGGCGAAAAAACCATACATCTATCTGGGTGGCGGAGCCATCATTTCCGAGGCTAGTGCTGAGGTGGCAGAATTTGCAGAGCTGATCGATGCACCGGTATGTGATACTCTGATGGGTAAGGGAGCCTTTAATGGAAAAAGTGAGCGCTATACCGGCATGATCGGCATGCATGGTACCAAGACTTCGAACCTGGGAGTCAGCGAATGTGATCTGTTGGTGGCACTGGGTGCCAGATTCTCCGACCGTGTGACAGGTAACCCGAAAAAGTTCGCGGAGAATGCAAGAATCATCCAACTGGATGTGGATGCTGCGGAGATTAATAAGAATATCCGTGTGGACGCCTCTCTGGTAGGCGATCTGAAGAAAACTCTGACGGAATTAAATGCCTGCCTGTCCAAACAGGAACATCCGGAGTGGATGGCGCATATAACGGAACTGAAGGAAAAATATCCTCTGAAATACGATGACGAAAATCTGTCCTGTCCTTATATCATGCAGGAAATTGACCGCGTGACGAACGGAGAAGCCATCATCACCACAGACGTGGGACAGCATCAGATGTGGGCGGCACAGTATTATCATTATACGAAGCCCCGTACCTTCCTGTCTTCCGGGGGCTTAGGTACCATGGGTTACGGTCTGGGAGCCTGCATTGGTGCGCAGATCGGACAGCCGGATAAGGTCTGCATCAATATTGCAGGCGACGGATGCTTCCGCATGAACATGAATGAACTGGCTACTGCCAGTCGTTATAACATTCCCATTATCCAGGTAGTCATCAACAACCAGGTGCTTGGCATGGTAAGACAGTGGCAGACACTGTTCTATGGGAAACGCTATTCCCAAACAGTACTGAAGGATAAGGTGGATTTCTGTAAGGTGGCAGAAGGACTGGGCTGTACCGCCATCCGCGTGACCAAAAAGGAAGAAGTGGCACCCGCTATCGAGAAAGCCATTGCCCTGAAGGCACCGGTAATGATCGAGTGTATGATCCCGGAGGATGATAAGGTATTCCCCATGGTTCCGGCAGGAGCCCCCATCAGTGAAGTATTTGACGGAGATGATTTGAAAAGGCAGTCCTGATGAATAAGACGACGAAGAGATTACTTTTTGCGGTGTTGATATTACTACTGTTTCTGTTGACAGTATATTTTGTCCTGGTATTTTATTACAGGGAAGGCTTTTCTCTGAATACCTGGATTAACGGAGTGTACTGTACCGGAAAAACGGTGGAAGAAGTGAATTCGGAGCTTTTGTCACATACAGAAGCTCCGAATGTTGTCATCGTGGATAAAGCGGGAGAGGAATACACGATCGCTCTCGCCGATGTGGATTATCGCGCGGACTTTGGCAGTGCACTGGAAGCGTACAGACAGGAACAGAATCCGTATCTGTGGGTGGACAATGTTCTGCTTCATTCCAGGCGGACCCTGGCACCTGCGGTGACCGTGGATGAGGAGGCGCTTCGCAGAGCCTACAATGCCCTGGAATTCGTACAGACGGAACAGGAGAGAATAACAGATTACAGCCTTACCAGGGATACGGAGGGGGCCTATGCCTTCACAGACGGACTGAGCGACCGCATCGATCTGGAGAAGGCTTTTTTGGCATTAAAAGAAATCGTGGAGAATGGGCAGGAAACACTGAACCTGCAGGAGAGCGGATGCTACTATGAGATAACACCGGATGAGAGTCAAAAAACTCTGAGGAATCTGTGGAAAGAGATCGAGAGATTTCAGACCTGCGATATTGTCTACTGCTTCGGTGAAGAGAGACATCCGGTAACAGCGGCGGACTGTGCTTCTTTTCTGACTGCGCAGAACGGACTGCCGGTGCAGGATGAGAAGGGAAGCTTTGTGTTGGACGAGGAGGCTGTGGCGGCGTATGTGCAGAGCCTGGCGGAAGAATATGACGGCTATGGACGAACCAGACAGTTTCACAGTACCCGTGGGGATGTGATCACCATCGAGGGCGGAACCTATGGTAGCAAAATGGACCGGAAAAAGGAGACTGCCTACCTGCTGGAGCATCTGTTGGATCCCAGTGTACATACAGGCATCCCACAGACACATATCCCTATTTATGAGAGAGAAGCCTTCTGCTATGGTAAAAATGATATTGGTGACACCTATATCGAAGTGGATATGACAGAACAGAAAATGTACTATTACGAAAAAGGCGTATTGAAGCTGGAGACGGAGATTGTGACAGGCAATATGCGGCGGCGTATGGGAACGCCGGAAGGCGTCAATTTTGTCTATAATAAGCAGAAAAATCGTGTTTTACGGGGACCGGGGTATGCCTCTCCTGTGAAATTCTGGATGCCTGTGAAGGGTGGTATCGGTATTCATGACGCCGGATGGCGCAAAGAATTCGGCGGGGACATCTACCAGACTGCGGGTTCCCACGGCTGTATCAATACGCCAAAGGATAAAATGGAAGAATTGTTTGATTGCGTGCAGATCGGCACCCCTGTCGTAATGTTTTATTAATGAATGGTAACTATTTAGATATTATTTGCATAGAAATGCAAATAATATTGCTTACGCAATACATAAATATCAACAACGGTCCTTACAAATGCGAGCATTTGAAGTACCATTTTTGATATTTACGTATTCTAAATAGTTACTTTTAAGATAATACAGACATTTTCTGATAAATTGTCCTTGCCAGACGAACAAATTGAAAATAATTTAACAATGTAGTTGACTAAAGCAAATGAAAAGCTTATTCTATACCTATGCTTTTTATAAAAAATTTAGAAAATATCGAGGAGGTCTTTGAAAATGGCAAGAGTGTATAACTTTTCCGCAGGCCCTGCAGTACTCCCTGAGGAGGTATTACAGGAAGCAGCCGATGAAATGCTGGATTATAGAGGAACCGGCATGTCCGTAATGGAGATGAGCCATCGATCTAAAGCCTATGATACGATCATTAAGGAAGCGGAAGCTGATCTCAGAGAACTGATGAATATCCCGGACAACTATAAGGTACTGTTTTTACAGGGTGGTGCGAGCCAGCAGTTTGCCATGATCCCCATGAACCTGATGAAGAACCGTGTAGCAGACTACATCGTAACCGGTCAGTGGGCGAAGAAGGCATACCAGGAGGCTTCTCTGTACGGCAAGGCTAATAAGATTGCTTCTTCCGAGGATAAGACTTTCTCTTATATTCCCGATTGCTCCGATCTGCCCATCAGTGAGGATGCAGATTACGTGTACATATGCGAGAATAACACCATTTACGGTACGAAATTCAAGACCCTGCCCAATACCAAGGGTAAGCCCCTGGTTGCAGATGTATCCAGCTGCTTTTTATCCGAGCCGGTAGATGTGACAAAATATGGTGTGATCTATGGCGGCGTACAGAAAAATATTGGACCTGCAGGTGTGGTTATCGTGATCATCCGTGAGGATCTGATCACCGAGGATGTACTTCCCGGTACACCGACCATGCTTCGTTATAAAATCCATGCAGATGCGGATTCTCTGTACAATACTCCTCCTGCATACGGCATCTACATCTGCGGCAAGGTATTTAAATGGCTGAAGAAGATGGGTGGTCTGGAAGCAATGAAGGAGCGCAACGAGAAAAAGGCGAAGATCCTGTATGACTACCTGGATGAAAGCAAGCTGTTCAAGGGTACCGTCCGCAAGGAAGACAGATCCCTGATGAATGTTCCGTTCATTACCGGAAATGAGGAGCTGGATGCCAAGTTCGTAAAAGAAGCAAAAGAAGCCGGTTTCGAGAACCTGAAAGGTCACAGAACCGTAGGCGGCATGAGAGCAAGTATCTACAATGCAATGCCCATCGAAGGTGTGGAGAAGCTGGTAGAGTTCATGAAGAAGTTTGAAGCGGAGAACGCTTAAGGGGGAGAAAAATGTTTCAGATCAATTGCCTGAATCCCATTTCCAAAGTGGGACTGGATCGTCTGACAGCAGACTATAAAGTAACCGATAATATGAATGACGCAGAGGGCGTTCTGGTCCGCAGTGCTTCCATGCATGAGATGGATCTGCCGGAAAATCTTCTGGCAGTAGCGAGAGCCGGAGCCGGTGTCAACAACATTCCTCTGGATAAATGTGCCCAAAAGGGTATCGTAGTATTCAATACGCCCGGTGCCAACGCCAATGGCGTAAAGGAACTGGTGATCGCTGGTATGCTGTTAGCTGCCCGTGATGTGGTAGGCGGTATCGAATGGGTCAAGGCATCCAAAGACAACGCTGACATTGCCAAAGCCGCAGAAAAAGAAAAGAAGAAATTCGCCGGTACGGAAGTAATGGGTAAAAAGTTAGGTGTCATCGGTCTGGGTGCTATCGGCGTCAAGGTGGCCAATACAGCAGTAAGCCTTGGTATGGAAGTCTATGGCTATGATCCTTACGTATCCGTCAATGCTGCTTGGAACTTAAGCCGTTCCGTCAAGCATGTGATGAATGTGGAAGAAATTTATGCAGACTGTGATTACATTACGATACATGTACCGCTTCTGGATTCCACAAAGGGTATGATCAACAAGGAAGCCATCAGCAAAATGAAAGATGGCGTGGTCCTGTTAAACTTTGCAAGAGATCTGTTAGCAAATGAGGCAGATGTCCTGGAGGCATTAAAGAGCGGCAAGGTAGCCCGTTATGTATCTGATTTCCCGAATCCTACGACAGCAGGACAGCCCGGCTGTATCGTGATCCCTCATCTGGGCGCAAGCACCGAGGAATCCGAGGATAACTGTGCGAAGATGGCTGTGGAAGAGATGATGGATTATCTGGAGAACGGCAATATCCGCAACAGCGTAAATTATCCTGCCTGTGACATGGGCGTATGCAGCCAGGCCGGAAGAATTGCCATTTTCCATAAAAATATTACCAATATGCTGAATCAGTTTACCGCAGTGATCGGTGAGAAGAACATCAATATCTCCGATATGACCAACAAATCCCGCGGTGAAGTGGCATATACCATGCTGGATATTGAAAGTGCGGCAACACAGGATCTGGTAGAGGCTTTGCAGAAGATTGACGGTGTCTTCCGTGTACGTGTGGTAAAATAGAATATCAAATAAAACATGCAGGAAAGTTACAGACAGGCATTGGGTGGAATATATCCGGTGCCTGTTTTATTTTTCGCAAAAGCGTTGTATGCTATGAGGGAATCTGTTATACTTGGCATGGGCCAAAGACGTAAGCCACAAGAGAAAGAAGGAACAAAACAGATGAAATTTGATATGCATTGTCATACAAAAGAAGGATCTATGGATGGAAAGGTTCCTATTGAGGATTTTATTGCGGAATTGATCCGCAAGGGTTTTGACGGTATGTTGGTCAGCGATCATAATTCATATAATGGTTACCGCGCGTGGAAACGAAACATCAAGGATCAAAAATATAAAGATTTTGTAGTGTTGAAGGGGATTGAATACGATACCATTGATGCCGGACATATTCTGGTGATCATGCCGGAGACCATTAAGCTGAAAATTCTGGAGCTTCGGGGATTGCCGGTACAGATCCTGATCGATATCGTGCATAAGAACGGTGGGATATTAGGACCGGCACACCCCTGCGGAGAGAAATATTTAAGCTTCACCAATACCCTGAAGAAGCGGAATCAGATGGCGGTGATGAATCAGTTTGATTTCCTGGAAGGCTTCAATGCCTGTGAGAGTGTAGAGAGCAACCATTGCGCCAAGGTACTGGCGGAAATGTACGCGCTGCCAACCTTCGGTGGAAGCGATGCTCACAAAACGGACTGTGTCGGTATGGCGTATACTGACATCCCGGAGCAGATTCATTGTGAATCCGATCTGATCCGGGCGGTGAAGCTGGGAGAAGGGATCAAATGCGGAGGATCTTATTACCGGGGTACTACCAAAGAGAAGATCGGAAAAGCCAATAATATTCTGGTACAGTCCTTCTGGTTCTACAACAGACTGGGAAGCCTGTACCGGCATCACAGAAGAAAAACGGAAATGCATAAGATGGTATAGGTCCCCTGGACCTATACTTTTTAATTCATAGGAAATTTCTTCCTATGAATTAAAAACGCTCCGCAGGGATCGCACTGCGGCGGTTATGAAATATGTCGCAAAAGCGACCCGCCGCAGGCGGAGAATCTCGCAAGCGAGATTCTTTTTTATACAAATCGTAATCTGAATTCATAAATTCTTAAGATGCTTTTACTATGGAAATAGGGTATAATATGCATAAATAAGTAAGCAATATGGAAGGTTCCGTAGAACTTGCTATTAGGGCGAATCTTTAAGATTACAGACCACAATAAACGTAATTAAGAGGAGAGAAATATATGAGAAAAAATTTAAGGGGCAGAAAAGCAACCGCGATCGCGCTGGCATCCGTTATGGCAATGTCGCTTGCAGCCTGCGGCAAGCAGGATGGATCGAATCAGGGGGGACAGACAGAACAGAAGGAATATGTATATGTTCCCGAATACCTGGAGCTGGACGATAATACGAATTCCAGCTACAGTAACATGACAGTACAGGGGGATAAGCTGTATTATACAAATTACCAATGGGATGAAGCTTCCGGTGAGAGCAAGGTCATGATTGGAGCTTATTCGCTGACAGACGGTTCCAGGGAGGACCTGCCGATCACCATTAATGCGGACGGCGGTGGAATCTATTCCATGCAGGCAGATGAGGAAGGTAATATTTATACTGCGGAATTTGAGTGGAATGCCACCGAAGGTGATGACGCTTATACACAGCAGACAACGGTATTGCACAAGTACGATGCATCCGGTACGGAGCTGATGGCACAGGATATCACGGACATCATGCAGCAGGATGAGAATAATTCTTATGTGGGCAGCATGTGCCTGGACGACCAGGGCAGATTTTATATCAGCTCTGATTCACTGATCCGGCTGTTTGGCAGTGACGGACAATTTCAGGGAGCTGTGCAGACGGACAGCCAGTGGATCCAGGGCATGGGAAAGGCAAAAGACGGCAAGGTATACCTGGCTTATTATGACCAATCCGGCAATGTGAAGCTATCCCAGATCGACTTTGACGGCAAAGCATTAGGACAGACATATGATAACTTCCCGAACACGAACGGTAACGGAGGATTATGTGCCGGAATAGACAATGATCTCCTGGTCAATACGGATACTGCCCTGTATGATTATAGTCTCGCAGACCAGAAGACTACCGAAATATTGAACTGGCTGGACAGTGATATTAACGGCAGTTATGTCACATATGCCGCAGCCACCGCAGACGGTAAGATCCTGGCAGTGGTCAATGACTGGAACACAGGGGAAACTGACCTGGTGAAGCTGACCAAAACCAAGGCCAGTGAGGTGGCACAGAAGTCCCAGATCACGATCGGAACTCTGTATACCTCCCAGAGCCTTCAGGCAGCAGCCGTAGCCTTCAACAAGCAGAGTAATGAATATCATGTCAATATTAAAACATATATCGATGATAATAACTGGACCGAAACTTCCTGGGCGGATGGCATTACAGCCATGAACAATGATATTACTTCCGGAGCCGGGTGCCCGGATATCCTGGATCTGTCCAACCTGGATGTCAAGGAACTGGCTTCCAAGGGTGTATTTGAGGATATGACACCCTATCTGGAGAAGAGCAGTGTATTAAGCAAGGACGATTTCTTTGAAAATATTGTAGACAGTTATACCTATGACGGAAAACTGGTGGGAATTCCGAAGAGCTTCACCTTAAGCACAATCGTCGGTAAGACCTCCGAAGTAGGCGATAAGAAGGGCTGGACCATTGACGATATTATAGCCTATGCAGGCCAGCACGAAGGTGCTTCCCTGTTTGAGGGCATGACCAAGAGCGGTATGCTGTACACACTGTTAGCCTATGATCTGGACAGCTATATTGACTGGGAGACGGGAAAGTGCAGCTTTGATTCGGAAGATTTCCAGAAGGTACTGGAATTTGTCAATACCTTCCCCGAAGAGTATGACTGGCAGAATGACGACAGATCTACACCGGCGAAGATCCAGTCCGGTGAAGTACTGTTGAATATGACAGGCATCTATCAGCTGAACAGTATTCAGGAGGAGGAAGCTATGTTCGGTGAGCCGGTAACCTATATCGGATATCCTACCTCCGGCGGTGGCAGCGGTACTTATATGCAGGCCAGTGAGCTGTATGCGATTACCGCTAAATCCTCCAACAAGGACGGCGCATGGGCATTTATTGAGAATTACCTGAATCAGCCGTTTGATGATTTATATTCCTATGGACTTCCCGCCAGAAAGTCTGCACTGGATGATATGGTGGAGAAGGCGATGAATGTGACATATATGACAGATGAAAACGGTGAGCAGATCCTGGATGAGAACGGGAATCCGATTCCGGAGAGTGGTACTTCCAGCATCAGCTACGGAGACTGGGAATATTCCTATCACATTCCTACACAGGAGGAAGTAGCAGTCCTGCAGGATCTGATCAGTGTGGCTGAGCCTTCCAGCGCAACCGGTAATGATGAGATCACCAATATCATCACCGAGGAAGCGGAAGCATTCTTCAAAGGTCAGAAATCCGTAGCGGATGTGGCGAATGTCATTCAGAGCCGTGTACAGGTCTATGTAAATGAAAACAGATAAGGAAAGGCTTGATTATCGTGAGCAGGCAGCAGGTGGATCAGAAGCGGAAGCGGCATCACAAATTGGATAAGAGAATGCAGAAACTGAAGAGAAGCTCGGGGCTTTTTATAGCCCCAAGCTTTCTTGGGGTACTTGCTTTCTTTTTTCTTCCTTTTCTGGTTGTGATATTTTATTCGCTGGTGGATAACCCTATCAGCATGAACTTTGTATTTTTAGATAACTTTGTAAGTGTAATAAAAAACGCGGCATTCCGTACGGCAGTGCATAATACAGTGGTATTTTCCGCAATTGCGGTGCCACTGGCCGTGGTTTTGTCCCTGCTTCTGGCAGTGGTACTGGAAGCAAAGCTTCCTTTCCGGAGTCAGTTCCGTACCTTTTTCTTAAGTCCCATGATGGTGCCGGTGGCATCCATTGTATTGATCTGGCAGGTATTGTTCCATTATAACGGTGCGGTCAATGATCTGTTGGGAGTCTTCGGTGTGGAGAAGATCGACTGGCTGAAGTCTGGCTACTCTATTATTGTAATAGTGATCTTATTCCTATGGAAGAATCTGGGATATAATATGATCCTGTTCATGGCAGCACTTGCCAGCATCCCCAGGGATCTGCTGGAGGTGGCGAGACTGGAAAATGCCACATCGTTACAGACCTTTTTCTATATTAAGATCCGGTATTTGTCTTCCACCTTTTTATTTGTGACGATCATGTCCCTGATCAGCTCTTTTAAGATCTTCCGCGAGATCTATCTGCTGACAACGGATTATCCTTACGATTCCATCTATATGCTGCAGCACTTCATGAACAATAAGTTCAAAAGTCTGGATTATCAGACGCTGTCTGCAGCAGCGATACTGATGTCTCTCGTCATGGTCGTGATCATCGGACTTCTGTTCGCAGTGGAAAATCATTTCGGAAAGGATGTGGAAGGCTGATGGAGCAGAAGATGAAAAAACCTGTCCCACCGGAGCTTAGAAGGGCGATCCGGTTCAAGAAGAGAAAGAAGATATATGAGAATATGCGCATCAGCATAGCAACAGTGATCGCAGCCTTTTTTGCCATACTGTTCCTGATGCCGATCGTTCTGACGATCACCAACTCTTTCATGTCATCTTCGGAGATATCAGCGAATTATGGTTCGGTCTTTGCCACGAATGATAAGGGCGGTAAGGTCTATATTTCCGAAAAAGTGAATTTGAAATTTATTCCGGATATCGTATCCTTCAGCCAGTATACTACGGTACTTTTGAAAAGCCCGGAATATCTGCTGAAATTCTGGAATTCCGTGATCCTGGTGGGACCGATCGTACTGTTTCAGCTGATCGTGGCATCGCTGGCGTCTTATGGATTCGCCAGGTACTCGGGGAAGCTGAGGTCATTGGTATTTTTCTCCTATGTGATATTGATGTTGATGCCGTACCAGGTAACGCTGGTACCCAATTATCTGGTGGCGGAAAAGCTGAACATACTAAATACGTACTGGGCCATCTGGCTGCCCGGAATCTTTTCACCCTTTGCAGTCTATCTGCTGACGAAGTTCATGAAGAGAATTCCTGTGGGAGTCATGGAGGCGGCACAGATCGACGGTGCCGGAGAGTGGCAGATCTATCGGCTGATCTGTATGCCGTTATGCAAAGGAGCGCTGTGTTCCGCAGCCATCCTTGTATTTATCGATTACTGGAATATGGTGGAACAGCCGCTGATCCTGTTATCCGATGCGGAGATGCATCCATTGTCCGTATTCTTAAGCAAGATCAATTCCGGAGAGATCGGACTGGCATTCGCCGTGGCTACGATCTACATGGTGCCCAGTCTTCTGGTATTTCTCTACGGAGAAGAATATCTGGTAGACGGAATTACCTACCAGGGCGGTGTCAAAGGCTAGGAACACTGATTTTTGATGAGATACCGGCATGGATCCGACTGTCGGAGTACAGATAGAAAGTGAAGTATAGAGGAGAAGCAAGATGAACGAGAACGGTGGAAAAAAGAGAAGAGAATGGGTAAAAAATGCAGCCATTATATTCTTGTCGGTAATGTTGGTGCTGACATTTTTCTCCAACACATTTATGAACTATTCCCTTCCGGAAGTGGCGGCACAATATGTACAGTCCGGCACCATCACGGCGAAGATCCGCGGAACCGGCACGGTGGAGAGCGGAGATCCCTATAATGTGAAGATAACGGAAACCCGTACGATCTCCAGCGTCCTGGTGAAGACCGGGGATAAGGTGGAGAAGGGAGATCCCCTGCTGTTACTGGAGGATAAGGAAAGCAAGGAACTGAAAGATGCCCAGGCAGCACTGGACAAGGCAATGCTGGATTTCGAACTGGCACTTCTGTCCGGGGATATTTCCAATACGGCCTATACAAATGTACAGACTGGTCAGATAGCATCGGTAGGTACCTATCAGAGCCGTATCGTTGCGGCAGAGGCGGAGATTGACAAATGGCAGAAGCAGGTGGATGAAGCTACGACAGCTATCAATCAGTTAAAGACCGCACAGGTGAATGTGGAAGCCGGCGGAGCTCCAGACACCAGTTCCGAACAGGCAAAAGTAGCAGAAGCCCAGGCGGCATTGAACAATGACTGGGTCAAGATCGCAAAGGATAAGATCAGTGAGTGGCAGGCAGCCAAGGCAGCCTGCGATGCCACTATCGAAAAGTACGAGGAATGGATCCTAAGCTCAGTATCCGGCAATGAAGGATACCCCAATCAGGTGCCCGAAGATGAATATAATGTTGCCAAGACCAACAGAGCAACCTATCAGAGACTGATCAATGATAAACAGGCACAGATCAATGCAGATACGGCAGCTGTGACAGCATATAATAATAAAGTGAACGCCCTGGCAGAAGCTAACAAAAAACTGGCAGAGAAGCAGAACAGCAAAACAAATACAACCAGTTCCCTGACGGTACAGACCCAGAACTGGCAGAACGAACTGGACAGCAGAAATGCAAAGCTGAAGGCAGCACAGGACTTTAAGGCACAGCTATTGAAGGATATTTCCACAGAGTTGAATTTGGATTACCAGTTAGACAGCCTCAAGAAGCAGAGAGATGATATCGCAAAATTGCAGGAGAATGCGGTAGGCGCCAGCATCGAAGCACCCATTTCAGGAACCATTACCGGCGTAACAGTCAAGGCAGGAGACGAGGCACAGCCGGATACTGCACTGGTGACCATGCAGCCGGAGGGTAAGGGCTTTACCATGAGCTTCTCCGTGACCAATGATCAGGCGAAGAGACTTTCCGTGGGAGATAAGGCAGATCTGGTGAACTCCTGGAGATACAGTGATATGGATATTACCCTGGCCAGTATCAAGCCGGATACCACAGATCCCGGACAGAAGAAGCTGCTGACCTTTGATATCACCGGAGATGAAGTGACACCCGGACAGTCCTTAAATGTATCCGTAGGACAGAAGAGTGCCAATTACGATCTGATCGTACCCAACAGTGCCATCCGTGAGGACAGTAACGGCAAATTTATCCTGATCGTGGAGTCCAAGAGCAGCCCCTTAGGTAACCGCTATGTGGCAACCCGTGTGGATGTGGAGGTACTGGCAAGTGATGACACCCAGTCCGCGGTGAGCGGAGCTTTATATGGCTATGAATTTGTTATTACGACATCTACCCAGCCGGTAGAGGCAGGAAAGCTGGTCAGACTGGCAAATAATTCATAAGCGTTTAATCTTACAGGAAGGAAGAAACAGACTATATGTTTCGGATGCAGATACAGAGTAAAAAAAAGTGCATATGGTATTGCGGTGCGGCAGTATCCTTCCTACTGTTCCTGCTATTGAACCTATGGTGTGATCATCTGGTCAATATGCAGGATGCCCAGCAGATGGCCGGACGCTGGAGTGAAAAAAAGGATGTGGCACAGATCAGCTGCTTTTTCTCCTCCAAGGCGGAAGTGACGGAGGATACCATTCAAAGCTTTGAGTATTCGCTGAAAAATGTGCTGCAGGAGGCCTCTATTACAGAGACCTCAGAGAATCCAAGTGCCAGACTCTGGGTGGATGCTTATAGCGCAGACGGTAAGATCACCCTGGTGAACGGAAGAAATACACTGGATGCCAATGCGATTGGAATCGGAGGGGATTTTTTCCTGTTCCATCCGTTAAAGCTGATCACCGGCTCCTATTTTTCCGGTAACGATCTGATGCAGGACTATTGTATCATCGATCAGGATGCGGCATGGCAGCTGTTCGGCTCCAATGATGTGGTGGGAATGACCGTATATATCGGGAATGTCCCGCACATTGTGACCGGAGTGGTACGCAGACCCCAGGGCAGAATGGAAAAGGCAGCAGGCTTAACTTCCACGGTAGTCTATGTATCTTATGAGACACTGGAGACCTACGGGACCAGCAACGGTATCAATCATTATGAGATCGTTATGCCGAACCCTGTGGATGAGTTTGCTTACGGCAAAGTAAAAGAAGGGATCGGTATAGACGAGAAAAATGTCGAGATCGTGGAGAACAGCAGACGGTATTCCCTGCCCAACCGGATCAAAACAATCCTTTCCTTCGGAACGCGTTCCATGAACGGCAAAGCCATTATCTACCCCTACTGGGAGAATCTGGCGAGAGGCTATGAAGACATTATTGCATTTCTTACGGTATTTATGCTGCTTCTGCTATTATATCCGGTAGTGACTGTTATCTGGTGCTTTGTACACTGGTGGCGTCATAAGGGCTGGACCTTGAAGGATGTATGGCATACCGGTAAGGATCAGGCAGAGCGGGCTGTGGAACGCCGCAGGGAGAAAAAACACCCCCACAAGGAGAGGGATGTTCTGGAGGAACTGGAGCGGGAACTGGAGGAAGACCCTTATGCAGACAGTGAATTCTCCTGGCTGACGGATGAACCGGTGGAGGGAACAGAGCCTGCGGATGCAGCTTCGGAAGAGCCGGAGAAAGCGCAGACAATGAAAATGCAGACAGAGGAAACGCAGACACCACAGGAGACAAAAGAGGAACAGCAGTCGTAAAACAACAGACACAGACAAGAAAAGGAGAGGGAGAATGAAAAAGAAAGGGAAAAAACTGATCAGTATCGCGTTGACCGTGGCAATGATCGCAGGGCTGACTGCCTGTGGAAAGGGTAACGGCGGGAACGGAAACGGTGGCAGCAGTGCGGCCGATTCCAGCCTTGCAAAACAGTATGTATTTAAGGAACAGGCGCTGGATCTTAATATGGATTCAGACAATATGAATATTGATCTGCTGACCAGAAAGGGAGATACGGTTTACCTTCTGTTTGAGACCTATGAATATTTCGAGAACGGCAATCAGAGTAAGCTGCATCTTACTACAATGAAGCCGGACGGTACAGTCATTGACACTGTAGAACTGCCTATGTGGAAGGAAGGAGAGGCTCCGGCGACTCCGGCACCTGCACAGGGCGGTGAGGCTTCTGGGGACGGAAATGAAGCAGTGCCTCAAACAGAGCAGGAGGCCAGCACACAGGATATTGCGGCAGCGGATATGGATGTGGTTGATGCACCGGCAGGGAACAGCAGTTATACATACACATCGCTCAACAATTGCACGATCGGTTCGGATGGAAATGTCTACGGAATACGCAATTACTATAGTGAGACATATTCCGACGATGATTACACCAGTACGAATGATTATGCATTGATCTGCTGGAGTGCGGATGGGACTATCAAATGGGAAGCTGATCTGAATGATATGAATACAGAAGAAAGCTATTCCTGGGTATATAGTATCATCCCCAATGAGGATGGAACCCTGACACTGCTGTTAAGCGGTGATAAAATAGAGAAATGCACTGTGACGGAAGAGGGTATCACAGACCGGAAGGATCTGCCTGAGACAGTAGCAACACTGTTCAACAATGCAAGCTCTAATATCATTACGCCGGATGGCAAGGTGCAGATCATCTATTATGATGAGAGCAATTACACGGATATGTATATCGCAACCTATGATCCTGCAACAGATACGGTATCGGAGGGAATAAAGCTTTCCTCGACACTGACCAACGGCGGTTATTATAATATGGTGCCCGGAGACGGTGACATCCTGTACTATGCCGATAGTAACGGACTGTTTGGTTATAATGTGCAGACACAGGAGTCGAAGCAGATCATGAGTTATATCAATTCGGATCTGGCTACCGGCAGCCTGAACAATTTCCTGGTACTGGACGAGGAACAGTTCCTGGGCTTTTACTATGATAACAACGAAGGTAAAATATGCGGCGGTCTGTTCACTCACGTGAAGCCGGAGGATATCAAGGACCGGATCGTCCTTACACTGGCAGGTAACTATATCGACTATGATCTGAAGAGAAAAGTGGTAGAATATAATAAGTCCGGTGACACCTATCGTATTGTAGTTAAGGAATACAGTACCTACAACACTTCAGAGGATTATACTCTTGGTGTGAAGCAGTTAAATAATGATATCATCTCCGGAGGAATGCCGGATATTCTGGTCGTGGACAGCAATATGTCAATGGACAGCTATATTGCCAAGGGACTGGTGGCAAATGTGGATGACCTCATTGCAAAGGATGAGGAATTATCGAAAAACGACTATCTGCAGAATGTCTGGGATGCGTACCGTGTGGACGGTAAACTGTACTATGTGATTCCTTCCTTCTATATCTCTACTATGGTAGGAAAAGAATCTATTTTCGGTGACCGTACCTCCATTACTATGGAAGAACTGCAGACGATCCGGGATACCATGCCGGAAGGAACCGCACTCTTCAGTGATGAGACCAGAGACAGCTTCCTGTATACTATGATGAATTATTGTGGCAGTGATTTCGTGGATGTATCCACCGGAAAATGTGCATTTGATACGGATAATTTTGTGGCAATGCTGACCTATGCAGCCGGGCTGCCGGTAGAATATGGAGAGGATTACTGGGGAGAGGATTACTGGAATAACTATGAATCCCAGTTCCGTGAGGACAGAACCCTGCTGGATGGCATCTCCATCAGCAACATCCGTGATCTGAACGGTACGATCAACGGTGTCTTCGGTGAGGATATCTCCTTTGTGGGCTTCCCGACCGATGGCGACATGGGATCCGTATTATGGGCAGGTAACAGGATGTATGCCCTGTCTGCAAAATCCAAGAACCTCGACGGTGCATGGGAATTCCTGCGCTACTATCTGACACAGGAATATCAGGATAAGATACAGGAACAGGAATACAATCTTCCGGTACTTCGCAGCACCTTTGAGAAGAATGTGCAGGATGCTACGAAAAAGCCGTACTATATGGATGAGAACGGCAACAAAGTGGAATACGATGAGACCTATTACATCAACGGTGAGGAAATACTGCTGCCGCAGCTGACACAGGAGCAGGTGGACAGAATCGTAAGCTTTGTGGAAAGCGTGAATAAGAGGGGATACTATAATGAGGCAATCTCCAATATCATTTCAGAAGAAGCCGGTGCATACTTCTCAGGACAGAAGAGTGCGAAGGATGTGGCAGGTGTCATTCAGAGCCGTGTACAGGTCTATGTAAACGAGAACAGATAAACGGAAGATAGTACTGCGTAGAGCAGAATAGTAAAAGATGGCGGTCTGTTGAAAAACAGGCCGCCATTTATAGTAAGGTGCTTCAGCTAAGGCGGATGGGAATGCCCTGCTTTTTCAGATGTGTCGTCAGGGTAAGCTCCTGTCCGTGCTCCCTTAGCCACTGTTTATAGATCCGGTAATCCGGCATGATGCGCTCGACCATGTTCCAGAAGTCCTTCGAATGGTTCATATGAGTCAGGTGGCAGAGCTCATGGACTACCACATAATCCAGAGGACCGGCAGGACCGTAGATCAGACGGTAATTGAAGGATAAAGTCCCTCTCGAGGAACAGCTTCCCCAGCGGGTCTTCTGATCTCTTATGGTGATGGAGGTATAGTGCCCGCCGGTGAAGCGGTGGTAGTATGCCACACGGTTCGTAAACACTTCTCTGGCAGCATTCCGATATCGGTTTTCCAAAGCCTGCAGCCTGCGGAGCTCCGCAACGGTCAGAGGCTGATTTTCATATAGATTCATGAGAGTGCCTTTCACATACAGGGATGTTGATCCTCTGGGTATCTTTGTAAGTTTGAACAGATTAAATATACTGCGTACGGCTTGAAAAGTAAACGCAGAAATTGTAGAATAGTGCGTGACGGCTCGTGGACAAAACCGTTACAGGAAAGGAAAACAGTAAATACTATGGGTAAATGTATTTTGATCGGCGCAGGAGACCTCACGATGGGAGAGCTGTCTGTGACGGAGGAAGATTATGTGATCGCGGTGGACGGTGGCTTAAGCTACTGCGGGATCCTGAATGTGGAGCCGGACCTGATCATCGGAGATTTTGACTCGATGAGCGAACAGGAGAAGCTTGCTGTGGAACAGTTACAACAGACCGTTCCGGAGAAGATCTGCCGCCTGCCGGAGTGTAAGGATGACACAGACATGTTGGCAGCTATCAAGCGGGGGCTGGAGCTGGGCTATACCGATTTCCGTATTTATGCGGCCACCGGTGGGAGATTTGATCATACCCTGGCGAATATCCAGTGTCTGCTGTATCTCAAAAATCACGGTGCGGTGGGGTACCTGGTAGACGGTACGGGAATGGTGCTGGTACTGCAGAACGAAGCCGTGCATTTCCGGAAGGAGCTGGAGGGCACCATGTCGCTGTTTGCTCTGACGAAGGAGGCAAAAGGCGTGAATATCCGCGGCATGAAATATTCTTTGGAAAATGCCGTGATCACCAACGATTTCCCCATCGGGATCAGCAATGAATTCCTGGGAGAGGAAGCGGAGGTGTCCGTAGAGGACGGTGAACTGGTATGCATGATCCGGTACTATGAGGATGAAGTATAACCATGTAAGCCGGAATGACCGCCTGCGGCAGTAAGTCCGGGGATACCTATTCCTTCAAAGTGGAGAAATAACAGTTGAAAAACGGAAAACTGACGATCAGAGAGATGGCGTTTTTACGAAAAAAATCTTTAGAAAATCTTTTGTTTTTTCTGTAGGTGAAATTAGAAATTATAACTTAGAATCAGAAACAGACAGGGGAGAGGATCCCCTTGCCGCATGCGGCAGAATGAGAGGGAGTCATGGAGAATCATAAATATCATATTCTCATCGTGGAGGATGATAAGGAAATCCGGGATGGTGTGGAGATTTACCTGAAAAATCAGGGTTATCAGGTATGGAAAGCTGCCAACGGTAAGGAAGGACTGGAGATCGTAGCACAGGAAGAGATCCATCTGGCTATTCTGGATATTATGATGCCGGTGATGGACGGTGTGACGATGTTAATGAAGCTGCGGGAGCAGAATCACGAGTTCCCAGTGATCATGCTGTCCGCCAAGTCCGAGGAAGTGGATAAGATCATGGGATTAAATATGGGAGCGGATGACTATGTGACCAAACCCTTTACACCGTTGGAACTGTTGGCGAGGGTGAATTCCCATCTGCGCAGATATTCCAAATATCTGACGGCGGTCAGTGGGGAAGAACAGGAAAAATCCCATGTGTATACCATCGGTGGACTGGAACTTAACGAAGAAACCGTGGAAGTGACGGTGGACGGAGAAGCAGTGAAGCTGACTCCTATGGAATTCAAGATCGTACAGCTCCTGATCAAGAATCCGGGCAGAGTATTTTCCGCGGATGAGATCTATGAGCGTATCTGGAACGAGAAAGCGGTCAACACCGATACCATTATGGTACATGTGCGGAATATCCGCGAAAAAATCGAGATCGATCCGCGAAATCCCAAGTATCTGAAAGTGGTATGGGGTGTAGGATATAAGATCGACAAACAATAAATGCGGATGTGGGAAACAAAGCGTTTCGGCAGACAGAGGGAAATGACCGGAGAGGTGTAAGAATGGAACAGGTAACAGAGGCTGTGAAAGCGGAGACAACAGAAAACAGGGAAAACCGAGGAAACAGAAAGCCTGCAGTCAAATGGCTGATCATCGGACTGATTGTCAGTCTGGCAGCTTCCGGCATTTTTACCGCCTGCTACGGAATCTTCGAGCGTAGAGCGGAGAGCAGGAGGAACGAACAATACATTGCGGATCCGCTGGAGACGTCGAATACGATTACTTATCTGTATCAGAACTGCTATCTGCTCTACCGCGATCTGTATAACAAAGAACACCAGACTTCCTTAAGTTATGGGGAATTATATATGCAGCCCACGGAGGGAAACGAATGGCTCAATGATGACCGGAAGCGGGCAGAAGTGGCATATGGAGATACGGAGGAGCTCACGATACCGGAAGGAGCAGATCCAGAAAACTATGCGGCTCAGGGAATCTTGGCGGCACAGACCGGGGAATACCTGGAAGAACATTTTAATACCCTGGAAAACTCCTTTGGTCAGCTGAATAATTTGTATGATTACAGGATCCGGGATACTCAGACCGGAGAGATCCTAAGTAATCTGGCGGATACGGATATCGTGGCGGAGGACCAGAGCTTTTATCTGACTTTTGTATTTGACGCCTATGGAAATGATGCCACCTTAGGGAATACGGTGATCGGATCGGATACGACAACCCTTCGCAAGACGGCGGCGGAAGTGATCCGTAACTGCGGTCTTACGCGCATGGTGGATGCCAATATGGGCAATGTGATCGATGCCGGTCATAATACCATGTTCCGGCTGGAAATGCCGAAAAATTGTGAGATCACCTTCTGCATTTCCAGACAGGCGGCACAGAGTCTGGGACAGAACGGTCAGTATATTTATTATGATCAGGACATGAACAATGTTAGTGTTTACTTTTCCATGGGAGATCAGTATACATCCTACTATCTGTCCGGATGTCAGCAGATGTTTCTGATCCTGGCACTGCTGATCTTTCTGCTGGCGCTTGTATTACCGGGACTTGAGGAAGAGAGAGCCTGGGAGAAGGTGGTTCTGCTGAAGCTGCCTGTCGAGGCGATCGTTGTGATCCTTGTGGTGATCGCCGGCATTGGAAGTGAACAGGTGGTAGGACTGGTATCCTGGGTAAGGAGCGGTCATGCGCTGAGCACGGTTTTACAGGGAAACAATGCGCAGATACAGATGTTGACCACAATACTGACCTATGCATTAAATGTTCTGGCAGTGGCAGCCTTGTTTTTCATTGCCTGGTGCCTGGGTGTGTCCCTGCGGGCAATGCGGGTCCAGGGAGCCGGAACGTATTTGAGACAGCACAGCTTGTGCTATCTGTTAGTGCCTCTCTGGAAAAAACTATGGAGAGGAATGAAGAAGGGATTTTCCATTGGCAGGGATAAGGTGGTGGATGTCTATCATGATGCAGAGCATTTTGATGTGACGAAGGATGGCAAGAAGCTGATCCTGCGGATCGTATTGTGGAATGCCCTGATTCTGGTGATCGTATGCAGCCTTCCGCTGGGAGGAGTGACGATCGCGGTCATTTATTCTGTGGTACTGTATTTTGTACTGCGGCGTTATGTCAGCAAATTGCAGAAAAAGTACGGATTGCTGTTAAAGGCTACCAATGAGATAGCTCAGGGTAATCTGAATGTGACCATAGAGGAAGATCTGGGCGTGTTTGAACCCTTTAAACCACAGATCTACCGGATCGAGGAAGGCTTCCGCAATGCGGTGGCGGAGGAAGTGAAGAGCCAGCGGATGAAATCGGAACTGATTACGAATGTATCCCACGATCTGAAGACGCCACTGACAGCTATCATTACCTATGTAAAGCTGCTACAGGAGCCGGGAGTGACGGAGGAACAGCGGAAGGAGTACTTAGAGACGCTGGATCGTAAATCGCTGCGCCTGAAGGCACTGATCGAGGATCTGTTCGAAGTCAGCAAGGCAAATTCCCAGAATATCACGCTCGACATCCGTGATGTGGATATTGTAAGCATGGTGAAACAGGTCGAATTTGAGATGGAAGATAAGCTGGCGGATGCCGGACTGGATGTGCGGGTGAGCATGCCGGAGGAGAAGGTCATCGTGCCGTTAGACAGTCAGAAGACCTTCCGGATTTTTGAAAATCTGTTTGGCAATATTGCAAAATATGCTCTGCCGGGAACCAGAGTCTATGTCAGCGGTTTTACGGCAAAGGATGAGGTGACCATAATCTTAAAAAACATCACAGCGCAGGAATTATCCGTATCGGGAGAGGAACTGACCGAGCGATTCGTCAGAGGGGATGCTTCCCGTAACACGGAAGGAAGCGGACTGGGACTGGCAATTGCAAAAAGCTTTACAGAAATTCAGGGCGGAAAGTTCCGGATCGAACTGGACGGAGATTTATTCAAGGTGGTGCTGAACTGGAAAGTAAAGCCAGAGAGTGGGAACCACGACAATTCCGGGGACACAGTGACGGCCGGAGAAAAAGAAAAACAACCACTGTAATCATAAAAAGCATTACATTGCAATATTAAAATAAATCAATAAATTGAAGCCAAAACATCCACATTTGCGTAGAAATACGTTAAATGTGGATGTTTTCAATTACAAATGAGTGTGCTACAATAATGGAAACTTCAAGGAGATGTATTTCGTATCTGAAGAGTGAGCAGCTGTGCGGAATGCGCAAGTTGTATGAAGAGAAAAAGGAGCAGTAAACAATGGGAATGACAATGACACAGAAGATACTTGCACAGGCAGCGGGCCTTGCGCAGGTACAGGCAGGACAGTTGATCGAGGCACAGCTGGATCTGGTGCTGGGTAACGATATTACCAGTCCGGTGGCAATCAAGGAAATGGATAAAATGAAGGTACAGGGAGTGTTCGATAAGGATAAGATCGCACTGGTACCGGATCATTTTGTTCCCAATAAGGATATTAAATCTGCGGAGCACTGCAAATGTGTCCGTGAGTTTGCAAGACGCAATGAGATCACGAATTATTTCGAAGTGGGAGAGATGGGTATCGAACATGCCCTGCTTCCGGAGAAAGGTCTTACCGTAGCCGGAGATGTGATCATCGGAGCGGATTCCCATACCTGTACTTACGGCGCTCTGGGTGCATTTTCCACCGGTGTGGGAAGTACCGATATGGCAGCCGGTATGGCTACCGGCAAGGCATGGTTTAAAGTTCCTGCGGCGATCAAATTCAATCTGACCGGCAAACCCGCAGAATGGGTCAGCGGTAAGGATGTGATCTTACATATCATCGGCATGATCGGTGTTGACGGTGCACTGTACAAGTCTATGGAATTTGTAGGAGACGGTATCGCCAATCTGTCCATGGATGACCGATTCACCATTGCCAACATGGCTATCGAAGCCGGCGGTAAGAACGGTATTTTTCCTGTGGACGAGAAGGCTGTTGCTTACATGGAAGAACATTCAAAACGCCCCTATAAGGTATTTGAAGCAGATCCGGATGCACAGTATGATGCAGAATATACTATTGATCTGAGCACCTTACGTCCCACTGTGGCCTTCCCGCATCTGCCGGAGAATACACATACCATTGATGAGATCCACGAGATGGAGCCAATCGCTATTGATCAGGTAGTGATCGGATCCTGTACCAACGGACGTATCGACGATCTGCGCACCGCAGCGAAGGTACTTGCAGGCAGACATGTGGCAAAGGGCATGCGCTGTATCGTGATCCCCGCCACCCAGTCCATCTACATGCAGGCAATGGAAGAGGGACTTCTTAAGACCTTCATCGAGGCGGGAGCAGTGGTAAGTACACCTACCTGCGGACCCTGCCTCGGCGGATACATGGGTATCCTGGCAGAGGGAGAGAGATGTGTCTCCACAACCAACCGTAATTTCGTGGGACGTATGGGACATGTAAAGAGTGAGATCTATCTGGCGAGTCCCGCAGTGGCAGCAGCCAGCGCCATCACCGGCAAGATTTCCTGCCCCTGTGAACTCAAATAAAATAAAAGAGGTAATAGAAAATGAACAACGCAAAAGGAACGGTTTTTAAATTCGGAGATAACGTGGATACCGACGTTATCATTCCCGCAAGATATCTGAATTCCTCCGATCCCGCAGAACTGGCTACCCACTGCATGGAGGACATTGATAAGGATTTTATCAAGAATGTGAAAAAAGGTGACATTATCGTAGCGGAGAAGAACTTCGGCTGCGGATCCTCCAGAGAGCATGCCCCCATCGCCATCAAGGCGGCAGGCGTCAGCTGCGTCATTGCAGAGACCTTCGCCCGAATCTTCTACCGCAATGCCATCAATATCGGGCTGCCCATCATTGAGTGTCCCGAGGCATCCAGGAAGATTCAAAACGGTGACGAAGTCGAGATCGACTTCAATACCGGCGTGATCAAAGATCTCACCACCGGCGAGAGCTTCCAGGGACAGGCATTCCCCGAGTTCATGCAGAAGATCATTGCTGCAGAGGGACTGATCAACTACATCAATAGTAAAGAAGATTAGGAAAAAAGTTTAAGAAAAAGAGCAGCCTGTGCTGCTCTTTTCTGTGGTTATCGAACCACTGCCTTATCTACATCTATCACCGTATAGAAGTCCGGATGGTTCATCTGAATCCGTTTCGTGACAGAGTCAACCACCTCCTGATCGGAGACGGGATAATCATAGGGGACTACGATGTCAAAAATGATATTCGTGTGGGTCGGTCCCTGGACAATGCGGAAATCATGCATACTGAGTTTTGGATCGATCTGATCCAGATAAGTGTTTACCTCCGCTTTCAGGGACAGTGTCTTGGGATCATTGGTGCTGACGGGATCCATGTGGATCACCGCATTACAGTTTAATTTGCTGCGCAGTTCATGCTCAATGGTATCGATCGTATCGTGCAGAGTCAGAATATTACCATCGGCGGGAACCTCAGCATGCAGAGAGATCAGTGTTCTGCCGGGTCCGTAGTTATGTACGATGAGATCGTGGATCCCGGTGACAGCATCATAGGAGAGTACGATATCATTGATCTGCTTCACAAACTCCGGCTCAGGGGGCTGTCCCAGCAGAGGACTGATGGTATCTTTCGCGGCAACGAAGCCGGAGTAGAGGATGAACATACCCACCAGCACACCACAGTAGCCATCGATAATGATGCCGGAGGTGGCGGAGACAATGGTGCCGATGAGAACCACCGTAGTTGCCACCACATCGCTTAAACTGTCAATGGCAGTAGCCTTCATGGCTACGGAGCTGATCCTGGTACCGATGCGGCGGTTATATAGTGCCATATAGCATTTTACCAGGATCGAAAATACCAGGATGCCAATAATGACAGGGGAGTAGTCAGGAGCTTCCGGATGGAAGATCTTGCTTACAGAACTTTTTACCAGTTCGAAGCCCATGAGCACGATCAGGATGGACACTAACAGTCCGGAGATATATTCGATCCGTCCGTGCCCAAAGGGATGATCGGAGTCCGGCTTCTGTCCGGCCATCCTGAAGCCCACCAGCGTAATGATGGAGGATGCCGCATCCGACAGATTGTTGAATGCATCTGCCGTGATGGCAATGGAATGACTGAATAAGCCTGCCAGAGCCTTGGTAGTGAACAGGATCAGGTTGAAACAGATCCCGACGATACCGCAGAGCACTCCATATGCCTGACGAACACCGGAATCTGTAACGTTTTCATGATCCCTGATAAATATTTTTGCCAATAATGTAACCATAAGATAACCCCTTTTCCCAAATGAGAGTTTAAGAGATATTATAGCGCATATGAAGGGAAAATACAAGTGCAAGAAATCAGCGGTTGCTATTGCGCATCCGGCATTTTCAGTGTATAATCTCTGTGGATGTAATATAGAAACTTTTATAACGGATCCTGAGGGCAGAGAAATCGCCCCGGAAACGTACAGGTAATGATAATGAGCATAATGTAAAAATGGAGGAACGATCGATGAGAAAGAAACCGGTTGTATTAATGATCCTGGATGGCTATGGATTAAATGATAAGACAGAGGGCAATGCCGTAGCAATGGCGAACACCCCTGTCATGGATTCCCTGATGAAGGAGTATCCTTATGTACATGGTAACGCCAGTGGTTTGGCAGTAGGACTTCCCGAGGGTCAGATGGGTAACTCTGAAGTAGGTCATATGAACATGGGTGCCGGCCGTATCGTATATCAGGAGCTGACCCGTATCACCAAGGAGATCCAGGACGGAGACTTTTTTAAGAATGAAGCTCTGTTAAAGGCTATTGAGAACTGTAAGAAGAACAACAGCGCCCTGCACCTGATGGGTCTGTTATCCGATGGTGGCGTACACAGCCACATCACCCATCTGTACGGTCTGCTGGAGCTGGCTAAGCAGCAGGGACTGGAAAAAGTATATGTTCACTGCTTCTTAGACGGACGTGATACTCCTCCCGCCAGCGGTAAGAGCTATGCAGAGCAGTTAAATGAAGAAATGAAGAAAATCGGTGTAGGTAAGATCGCTTCTGTAATGGGACGTTACTATGCTATGGATCGTGATAACAACTATGACCGTGTACAGCTGGCTTACGATGCCATGACCGAAGGCAAAGGTCTGACCGCTGCCTGCGGTATCTGCGGTATCCAGGAGTCTTACGACAGAGAAGAGACCGATGAGTTTGTAAAACCGACTGTTGTTGTAGAAGACGGCAAGGCAGTCGGACTGGTGCAGGACAAGGATTCCGTAATTTTCTTCAACTTCCGTCCCGACCGTGCAAGAGAGATCACCAGAGCTTTCTGTGATGATGACTTCAAGGGATTTGACCGCGTGAGAAAGGATATCACCTTCGTATGCTTCTCCGATTACGATCCTACCATTCCTAATAAAGAAGTGGCATTCCACAAGATCGCCATTACCAATACCTTCGGTGAGTGGCTGGCAGCACATGATATGAAGCAGGCACGTATCGCCGAGACCGAGAAGTATGCACATGTAACCTTCTTCTTCAACGGCGGTGTAGAGCAGCCCAACGAGGGAGAGGATCGTATCCTGGTAAATTCGCCCAAGGATGTAGCCACCTACGATCTGAAGCCCGAGATGAGTGCTCCCGCAGTATGTGAGAAGCTGCTTGATGCGATCCGTTCTGAAAAATATGATGTGATCGTGATCAACTTTGCTAACCCCGATATGGTAGGTCATACCGGTGTGATCTCCGCAGCCATCAAGGCTATTGAGACCGTAGATGAGTGCGTAGGCAAGGCAGTACAGGCAGTGAAGGATGTGGACGGCGTTCTGTTCATCTGTGCAGACCACGGTAACGCAGAGCAGATGATCGATTACACCACCGGTCAGCCTCATACCGCACATACCACCAATCCGGTTCCTTTCATTCTGGTAAACTACGATCCTGCATACACTCTGAAAGAGGGCGGATGCCTGGCAGATATCGTACCTACCCTGATCAATGTGATGGGTATGGAGCAGCCCGCAGAAATGACCGGCAAGTCTCTGTTAATTAAGAAATAGTAACTGTATCATATTACTATGACAAGAAATGATTCCTCAGGCATTTTGCACGGTGCCTGGGGATTTTATATCTAAATTTTCTTATCAGCAGGAGGAAGAATTATATTATATGGAACAGAAGAGAAATCTGGTAACTTTAGGAAGTACGGGAATTACTGTGGAGAAGAACTCCTTCGGAGCGCTGCCCATCCAGCGTATCTCCAAAGAAGCAGCCATCGGACTGCTTCGCAAAGCCTATGCGGCTGGCGTGACCTTTTACGACACTGCCAGATACTATACCGACAGTGAAGAGAAAGTGGGCGCTGCTTTTGAGGGTATGCGGGATAAAATATATATCGCTACCAAGACCGGAGCCACCACAGCAGAGGGCTTCTGGAAGGAGCTGCACACTTCTCTGGAAAAATTAAAAACTGACTATATCGACATATACCAGTTCCACAACCCGGCATTCTGCCCGAAGCCGGGAGACGGTACAGGACTCTATGAGGCTATGCTGGAAGCGAAGGACAAAGGTATGATCCGCCATATCGGTATCACGAACCATCGCCTGAATGTGGCACATGAAGCCATCGAAAGCGGACTGTATGAGACTCTGCAGTTTCCCTTCTGCTATCTGGCAACGGATAAGGATCTGGAGCTGGTACAGGATTGTAAAAAAGCAGGCATGGGATTTATCGCCATGAAAGCACTGTCCGGCGGACTGATCAATAATTCAGCAGCGGCATATGCATATCTGGCACAGTTTGATAATGTACTTCCAATCTGGGGAGTGCAGCGGGAGAGTGAGCTGGATGAATTTTTGTCCTATATAGATAATCCTCCTGCATTGACACCCGAATTACAGGCGGTGATCGACCATGACAGAGAAGAACTGCAGGGAGAATTCTGCAGAGGCTGCGGCTACTGCATGCCCTGCCCCGCGGGAATCGAGATCAACAACTGTGCCCGCATGAGTCTGATGATCCGAAGAGCACCTTCCGCCGCACAGCTGACGGAAGAGATGCAGGCGAAGATGCGTAAGATTGAAGAGTGCCTGCATTGTGGCAGATGCAAATCCAAGTGTCCCTATGGACTGGATACTCCGGCACTGCTTGAGAAAAATTATAAGGATTACTGTGAGATCCTTGCCGGAAAAGCGTATTAACGCATAGCAGATCTGAATAATAACCTCCTTATGGGACATACTTACCTAAGAAATAGTAAGTTAAGGATGCCTGTAAGGAGGTTTTTTATGGAAAAATATCTGGAGATCATCGAAGTACACGGAAGGGAGATCCTGGATTCGAGAGGGAATCCCACGGTGGCTGCTGTCGTTACCGTGAAGGACAAAGAGACCGGCAGATGCACAAAAGGTATGGCGGCAGTGCCTTCCGGAGCCAGCACCGGTCAGTTCGAGGCCGTGGAACTCAGGGACGGTGAGACCAGGTATTTCGGTCTGGGCGTGCAGCATGCCGTGAAAAATATAGACGAGAAAATTGCAAGTGTTTTACTGGGAGAAAATGCCCTGGGGCAGATCCGTATCGACAGAATTCTACGGGAGACGGACGGCACGGACAACAAGAGCAGCTTAGGTGCCAATGCCATGCTGGCAGTGTCCATGGCGGTGGCAAGAGCAGCTGCGGAGGCACTGGGCCTTCCCCTGTACCGTTACTTCGGAGGAATCTCTCCGAGACTTCTGCCGGTACCTATGATGAATATCTTAAACGGCGGAAAGCATGCGGCGAACACCGTGGATTTCCAGGAGTTCATGATCATGCCCGTGCAGGCTAAAAACTTTGCGGAGGGGTTACGGATCTGTGCGGAAATTTATCATAATCTGAAAAAACTGCTGGAGGAGAAAGGCTTGTCCACCGGAGTCGGGGATGAGGGCGGCTTTGCACCCAATCTGCCGGATGCGGAGAGCGTGCTGGATTTCCTTGTGGAGGCGATCGAGGCTTCCGGATATGTCCCGGGACAGGATATCAAGATCGCCATGGATGCCGCCAGCAGCGAACTTTATAATGAAAAAACGGGAATGTACCATTTTCCCGGGGAGAGTACGCTGAAGGGAGAGGAAGTCCTGCGGGATACCGGAGAAATGATCTCGTATTATGAACGGCTCGTGGAGAACTATCCTATAATCTCTATTGAGGACGGACTGGATGAAAATGACTGGGACGGATGGCAGGAGCTGACGAAACGGCTGGGGGAGAAGATCCAGTTAGTGGGAGATGATCTGTTTGTCACAAATACAAAACGGCTGGATGCCGGGATCAAACTTCATTGTGCTAATGCCATTCTGGTAAAAGTCAATCAGATCGGAACCTTGTCCGAAGCCTTCGAAGCGGTGGAAATGGCACACAAGAATGGTTACAAGGCGGTGATCTCCCACAGATCCGGCGAGACGGAGGATACCACCATAGCGGACATAGCGGTGGCACTGAATGCCGGACAGATCAAGACCGGAGCACCCTGCCGCAGCGATCGTGTGGCGAAGTACAACCGGTTGCTTGCCATGGAAGAGGAGTTAAAGGATGCCGCGGCGTATATGGAGCCGTTTCGCAAGATCTGAATGGCTGCGCAACAAAATGTAAACTACAAAAAATAAAAAATGTATAAACAGGAGGATTTTCATCACCGGAAATCCTCCTGCTTTTATAGTAAAACGATAGAAAAATACATGAGTGAAAGAAAAAGTCAGAATTAATAAATGTGTAAATATACATAAAATAATAGAAAATATGCACTATATACAGAAGATAAAAATGATAGGCTATTTATATTGAAAAAGATTCTCATAAATATGCAGACATATGTGCGCGATGCACGTACATCCAAGAGACCAGGCAGAAGAAGTGAAAACACGGGAAGTGGCAGATACTTCATGTGTATTTCAGTTGACAGTCTTAGAAAAGTGTTGTAATATAACAAAAGTCGTTGTCGGAAAGTAAAGTACATTTTACGTGCGTGTATACTTGCATACAAATGCGAAAAATGCATTTTATTAATGTCCGTAGGCAAAAGAAAAGCAAGGAGTTGAAGAGATGCTTAAATATATTGCAAAACGTATCGGTCTGGCGCTGATCACGATTTTTACAGTAGCAACACTCACCTTTTTCCTGATGAACATGGTTCCCGGTGGACCGTTCCTCTCGGAGAAGGCAGTAAGCCCCGCTGCACAGGCAGCCCTGGAGGCAAAATATGGACTGGACAAGCCTTTGTCCCAGCAGTATCTGACGTATATGAAAGATGCTTTGCACGGTGATTTCGGAGAGAGTCTGAAGCAGAGAGGAAGAACCGTTACTTCTATTATAGTATCCAAGTTCCCTGTATCTGCAAGAGTAGGTGGACTTTCCGTTATCGTAGCGCTGTTGGTAGGTATTCCTCTGGGATGTCTGGCAGCTACCCATCGCGGCAAGACGCTGGACAGCGTGATCTCCGTGATCTCCACCTGTGGTATTGCGGTACCAAGCTTCGTTATATGTACTCTGCTTCTGTATTTCCTGGGAAGTAAGGTAAAGATACTGCCCACCTATGGAATCGGCACCTGGAAGCATTATGTGATGCCCGTGATCGCACTGGCATTGTACCCAACTGCTTATATTATGAGACTGATGCGTTCTTCCATGCTGGATGTTCTGGGACAGGATTATATGAGAACCGCTACGGCGAAGGGAGTAAAGCCTTTCTTCCGTCTGTTCAAGCATGCACTGAGAAATGCACTGCTCCCCGTTATCACCTATGTAGGTCCTATGATGGCTTATACTATGACAGGAAGCTTCGTAGTAGAGAAGATTTTCACGATTCCCGGTCTGGGCAATGAATTTGTCAGCTCGATCATTAACCGTGACTACACCATGATCATGGGTACCACCATTTTCCTCGCAACACTGATGGTTGTCATGAATGTGTTGGTGGATATCGTATATAAGCTCGTCGACCCCAGGATCAAGTTGAAGTAAGATTAACAGGAAGGAAGATACCGATGAAAGAACCGAATGCTATGAGCTTTCATGTAAAATATAAACCGGAAGATTTTATGCCGGCGAATGAAGAAGAGAAGCAGAGCCAGGTCATTATGCGTGAGAGCGTGGGCTTCTGGCAGGATGGCTTCCGCAGACTTCGTAAGAATAAGGTTGCCATGGTCAGCCTCTTCGTTATTATTGTAGTTATGATCTTTTCCTTTATCGTGCCTGCATTTTATCCCTATGATTACAAGACACAGATCAAAGGAAGTGAGAATCTGCACCCCATGCAGTATTCCGAGAAAGAGATAGAGCGTATGGATGCGGGAGAGAAGGTATTCCCCCATGTGCTCGGTACCGATAAAATGGGCCGTGATTATGCCATCCGTGTTATGATGGGAAGCCGTATCTCCCTGCTGGTTGGTCTGATCGCTACTGCCATTATTTTTGTGATCGGTTCCCTGATCGGTTCCATCTCTGCTTTCTTCGGTGGATGGGTGGATCTGATCATCATGCGTATTGTGGATATTATCTATACGATACCGGATTTCCTGCTGATCGTACTGCTGTCCTTTGCGTTAAAGGATCCGCTAGCAAAGCTGGCACAGCTTCCCGGATTCGGATGGATGCAGATCGTAGGATCTAACCTGATCAGTATCTTCATCGTATTCGCATTGCTGTACTGGGTAGGAATGGCACGTATGGTACGAAGCCAGATCCTGACCCTGAAGGAAAATGATTATGTCATGGCAGCCAAGGCTCTGGGAGCCAAGGATGGCCGTATCATTAAAAAGCATCTGCTGACCAACTGTATCGGTACTCTGATCGTTACCACCACACTGCAGATCCCTTCCTCTATTTTTACCGAGAGCTATTTAAGCTTCTTAGGTATGGGTGTGGCAGTTCCCCTGCCTTCCCTTGGAAGCCTTGCAAGTGATGCTATTAACGGAATGATCACATTCCCTTACCTGTTGTTTGCACCCTGTCTGCTGATCAGTCTGATCATCTTAAGCTTTAACCTGTTTGGTGACGGACTTCGTGACGCATTTGACCCGAAGCTTAAGAATTAATGGAAGGAGTAGTGAAGATGGATAACAATTATCTGGTAGATATACAGCATGAACGTCTCTCTTTCTTTACTCCTGCCGGAGAAGTAAAGGCACTGAACGATGTCTCCATTCACCTGAAGGAAGGGGAAGTATTGGGCATCGTAGGAGAGAGTGGTTCCGGTAAATCCGTAACCGCATACAGTCTGATGGGACTGACCGCTTATCCCGGTAAGCTGATAGGCGGAGAGCTTCACTTCAATGGACACGAAGTGGAGAAAATGACCGAAAAAGATTTTTCCAAAATGCGTGGTAAAGAGGTATCCATTATTTTCCAGGATCCTCTGACCAGCTTAAATCCCGTATATACCATTGGTAATCAGATCATGGAAGTGATCCGTCTGCATACCGATGCGGACAAGAAAAAGGCATATGCAAGAGCAGTGGAGCTTTTGTCTCTGGTAGGTATCAATGAACCGGAGAAGCGTATGAAGCAGTATCCCCACGAGCTGTCCGGTGGTATGAGACAGCGTGTCATGATCGCAATTGCGCTGGCATGTGAACCGAAGCTTCTGATCGCTGATGAGCCTACTACCGCACTGGACGTTACCATTCAGGCGCAGATCCTGGAGCTGATGATGGAGCTGAAGGACAAGCTGGGCATGGCGATCATCATGATCACCCATGACCTGGGTATCGTGGCGAGCATGTGTGACCGTATTGCAGTCATGTATGCCGGTCGTATCGTGGAGACCGGTACCTGTGACGAGATCTTCTACCATCCGAAGCATGAATATACCAAGGGTCTTCTGGAGAGTATCCCCCGTCTGGACAGCACGAAGCATGAGAAGCTGATCCCCATCGAGGGTAATCCGGTGGATCTTCTGAATCCTCCCGAGGGATGTGCATTCGCACCCCGCTGTAAGAACTGCATGAAGATCTGCCTGAGAGAGAATCCTCCCAGAACAGATTTTAGCGAGACGCATTATGCACACTGCTTTATGAACCAGAAAGTCTGTATGGAGGGAGGAAATACCAATGAGTGATAAGTTACTTCAGGTTGAACATTTGAAGCAATACTTCCCCGCAGGCGGCATGGGTAAAAACCGTAAGTTCGTGAAGGCCGTGGATGATGTCAGCTTTTTTGTAAATAAGGGTGAGACTCTCGGACTGGTAGGAGAGAGCGGCTGTGGTAAGACTACCACCGGACGTTCTATCTTACGGTTATATGAGCCCACCGGTGGTAAGATCACATTTGACGGCAATGTGATCCTGGATGTTGAAAATAAAGTAAAGGTAGATATGCTGCCTTACCGTCAGAAGATGCAGATGGTATTCCAGGATCCTTATGCAAGTCTGGATCCCAGAATGACCGTAGGAGATATCGTAGGGGAAGCCATCGATATTCATAAGCTGGCTGCCAATAAGAAGGAACGTCATGATATGATCATTTCCATGTTGGAGAAGGTTGGACTGAACTCTGAGCATGCGAACAGATATCCTCATGAATTCTCCGGTGGACAGCGTCAGCGTGTCGGCATTGCGAGAGCACTGGCAGTGAACCCTCAGTTCATCGTCTGCGATGAGCCGATCTCCGCACTGGATGTATCGATCCAGGCACAGGTGGTGAATATGTTCGAGGAGCTGCAGGAGCAGATGGGACTGACCTATCTGTTCATCGCACATGACCTCTCTGTCGTAAAACATATCTCCGACCGTATCGGTGTTATGTACCTGGGCAAAATGGTAGAACTGGCAGACAGCTACGAGCTGGTAGCACGAAGCCTGCATCCTTATACCAAGAGCCTGATCTCTGCAATCCCCATTGCAGATCCCATCAAGGCAAGAGCAAGTAAACGTATTGTTCTGCAGGGAGATGTACCCAGCCCCTTAAATCCTCCTACCGGATGCCGTTTCCGCACCAGATGTCCTTATGCGGATGAGTGCTGTGCACAGAAGGAACCCGAATGGAGAGAAGTGGAAAAGGGTCACTACGTGGCTTGCCACCATGTGGAGAAGATCAATGCCTGAAATTAGGTATTGACAGCTGAGCAATTTAGCTGTTTAATATAAAGTTATACAAAGCATAGTGCTTTTGTATGAAAAGAAAGAGGAGGATAACTTTATGAAAAAGAAGTTAGCTATGCTGCTCACCGCAGCAATGCTGGTAGGTTCTCTGGCAGCATGCGGCAGCAGCGACAATGGTTCTTCTGCAACCGGCAGTGCCAGTGCAACTGACAGCACCAAGACCGATGCAGCAGCAACCGAAGTTAGTACTGAAGGCAAACAGCTTACCGTTCAGATCGGTCCCGATCCCGAGACCATCGATCCCGCACTGAACAGTGCAGTAGATGGCGGTAATATGCTGCTTCACTCTTTTGAGTGTCTTCTGACAATTGACCAGGATGGTAAGATCGCTCCCGGACAGGCTGAGACCTGGGAAGTATCTGAAGATGGTCTTACCTGGACCTTCCATCTTCGTGATGGATTAAAGTGGTCTGACGGCAGTGATCTGACCGCAGACGATTTCGTATACAGCTGGAAGCGTGTATGCGATCCCGTAGTAGCAGCTCCTTATGCTGAGACTGTTCTGGGTATGGTTAAGGGCTTTGACGAGGCACAGGCCGGTGATCTGGATGCTCTGGCAGTATCCGCTCCCGATGCTAAGACCCTCGTTGTAGAGCTTTCCAATCCCTGCCCTTACTTCGAGTCTCTGGCAGCATTCGCTACCCTGAGCCCTGTTCAGCAGGCAACCGTAGAGGCTAACGGCGATGCATGGGCTACCGCAGCTGAGACCTATATCTCCAACGGACCTTTCTACATTACCGAGTGGGTACCCGGTTCTCACATTACTATGTCCAAGAACCCTAACTACTGGAATGCAGATGCGATCAAGCTTGGCAGCATCAAATTCGTACTGATGGAGGATTCCAATGCAGCTTATACTGCATACCAGTCCGGTGATGTACTGTTCATCAAGGATGTTCCTACCCAGGAGATCCCCAGCTTACAGGGTAACCCTGAGTTCCATGTAGAGCCTAACCTGGGAACTTACTATCTGTCCATGAACCTGGAAGATCCTGCATTCGCAGATGTAAATGTTCGTAAGGCTCTGAGCCTGGCAATTGATCGTGATTATGTAGCAAATACCCTGATGCAGGGAACCTACTCTCCCGCATACAACCTCGTAGGTGAGGGCTGGGTAGATACCGACGGCAGCTCCTTCAATGCAAATGCTAACGGTGGTCAGGGCTATATCTCCGATGATTTCGAGGCTAACCTTGAGGAAGCTAAGCAGCTCTTAGCTGATGCCGGCTACCCTAATGGTGAAGGACTTCCTACCATCACCTATACTACCAATGATGCAGGTTACCACAAGACTGTTGCTGAGTACTTACAGCAGGCATGGGGCGAGCTTGGTATTAACGTAGAAGTAAATATCGTTGAGTGGTCCAGCTTCACTCCGATGAGACGTAACGGTGAGTACATGGTAGCACGTAACGGATGGGTAGGAGATTACAGCGATCCTTCCAATATGTTAGACCTGTTCTGCACCGGCAACGGTAACAACGATGGTAAGTTCTCCAACGCTGACTTCGATGCAGCTATGGAGAAGGCAGCTTCCACCATGGATACCGCTGAGCGTTCCGCAGCTCTTCATCAGGCTGAGGATGTTCTGATGGAGCAGGTAGGATGCATCCCTGTTGCTTACTACAATGACTTCTGGCTGCAGAGCGAGAAGATCACCGGTATCTGGCATTCCGCTTATGGTTACTGGTACTTCATGTATGGTGACATCGCAGAGTAAGTTGCGGATCTGATCATTCAGAATAAAAATAAAGGATCCCCGTGAGATCGTAAAGATTTCCGGGGGTCTTTTTTGTGCCGCCTTTTCGGTACTGTCTTGTAAAATGTTGTTGCAATTGTGTATAATATATGGTAATATAAAATCTGCTTGACATTAGGAGGTGTGAAATGGAAGCATTAAGAGTAGTAATCAACATAATTTTTATATTGGTATGTGTAGCACTGACAGTGTTAGTATTGATGCAGGAAGGTAAATCCGCAGGACTGGGTTCCATCAGCGGCGCTGCTGAGACCTACTGGGGCAGAAATAAAGGACGTTCCATGGAAGGTATGCTGGTGAAGATCACGAAGATCCTTGCAGTATTCTTCATGTTACTTGCAGTCGTACTGAATCTGAACGTATTTTAATCATTACGAAGGATGACACTCTTGTGTGCATGGCATACAAGAGTGTTTTATTTATTCATAGGAAATTTTTTCCTATGAATAAAAAACGCTCCGCAGGGATCGCACTGCGGTGGTTATGAAATATGTCGCAAAAGCGTCCCGCCGCAGGCGGAGAATCTCGCAAGCGAGATCCTTTTTTATATTAAGAGAGGTTACATGAGTAATAACGAAATCAGAGAGAAGAGAAAAAAGGTAATCTGTGATCTGGTGAAGGATGATTTTTACGTTCCGATGAAGGAAAAGGAACTGGCAATATTTCTTCAGGTCGCAAAAGAAGACCGGGAAGAGTTTCGTGAGATCTTGCGGGAACTTTTAGCGGAAGGAAAGCTAACCCTGACCGTTAAGGGTAAATATATGAAGTCCAACGGTAAGGTTCTGACAGGAACTTTTATCAGCAATGCCAAAGGCTTTGGATTTGTGGAAGTGGAAGGAAGGGACGAGGATCTGTTCATTCCGGAGGACAAGCAGGGCGGAGCATTCCATAAGGATACCGTGGAAGTGGCACTTCTGCCTGCGAAGACCGGCAAACGGCAGGAAGCGCAGGTCATCCGTATCATTGCCAGGGGAATGACCCAGGTGGTGGGAACCTATGAGCAGTCCAAGAGTAATTTCGGTTTTGTCATTCCGGATAACACGAAGATAGCACAGGATATTTTCGTGCCGAAGGAGTGGTCGAAGGGGGCCATGACCGGACATAAGGTCGTGGTGGAGATCACCGGATACGGCACGAATACGAAGAGTCCTGAGGGCAAAGTCGTGGAGATCCTGGGACATATCAACGATCCCGGTGTAGACATCATGTCTATCGTACGTGGCTTTGATCTGCCGGTGGAATTCGGCGAGAAGATCATGAACCAGGTGGAGAGGGTATCCCAGGAGGTATCCGGGGCGGACTGTGCCGGCCGCAGGGATCTGCGGGATGTGACCATGGTCACCATCGATGGAGAGGATGCCAAGGATCTGGATGACGCTGTCAGTGTATCCTTTGACGGGACATATTACCACTTAGGAGTACACATTGCAGACGTGACGAACTACGTGCAGGAGAATTCCGCACTGGACAGAGAAGCATTAAAACGCGGCACCAGCGTCTATCTGGTAGACCGCGTGATCCCCATGCTGCCCCATGCACTGAGCAACGGTATCTGTTCCCTGAACGAAGGTGTGGACCGGCTGGCATTAAGCTGCCTGATGAAGGTGGATGAAGAAGGCGAGATCGTGGACTATGAGATCTGCGAATCTGTGATCCGGGTCAAGAAACGGATGTCTTATACCGTGGTGAAAAAGCTGCTGGAGGAGCCGGAGTGTGTAGAGAATAACGCTAGTGCGCCGGATGGAACCGCCGGGGAAAGCACAGGAACCGTAACAGACTATTCCCAGTACAGGGAACTGCTCCCTATGTTCCAACAAATGGCTGAACTCGCGGACAAACTGCGGAAGAAGAGACAGAAGAGGGGATCTATTGATTTCGATTTCCCGGAGTGCAAGATCCTGTTGGATAAGGAAGGACATCCGCTGGATATAAAACCTTACGAGCGGAACGTGGCTACTATGCTGATCGAGGATTTCATGCTTGCAGCAAATGAGACAGTGGCGCAGCATTTTTACTGGCAGGAGCTGCCCTTCGTCTACCGCGTCCATGATGTGCCGGATCCGGAGCGGATCCAGAAGCTGTCCACGTTCATCAGCAATTACGGGTATTACATGAAGACGCTGGGGCGCAGGAACAGCAAGGTCTCCACGGAGGAGATCCATCCCAAGGAGATCCAGAAGCTGTTACAGAGGATCGAGGGGACTCCCGAAGAGCCTATGATCGCCAGACTGACCCTGCGGAGCATGAAGCAGGCGAAATACAGCACGGAATGTACCGGACATTTCGGACTGGCATGTCAGTATTACTGTCATTTTACCTCACCGATCCGCAGATATCCCGATTTGCAGATCCACCGCATTATCAAGGAGCAGCTGCGGGGACGCCTGAAGGCAGAGAGAGTGGAGCACTACCGGGATATTCTTCCGGAGGTAGCTAAGCATTCTTCCGAGATGGAGCGCCGTGCCGATGAGGCAGAGCGGGAGACGGATAAGCTGAAGAAGGTAGAATATATGGAGCAGCACATCGGAGAGGAATACGAGGGTGTGATCTCCGGTGTCACCGGTTGGGGACTGTATGTGGAACTGCCCAATACCGTGGAAGGGCTGATCCATATTTCCACGATCCCGGGCGACTATTATCACTACAATGAGGCAACGTGTGAGATGGTGGGAGAGGCTACCGGACGTTGCCTTAAACTGGGAATGCCGGTGCGGATCGAAGTGGAAGACTGCGACCGTTTTATGCGTACCATCAATTTCCGGCTGGTGGATAAATAAATCCGCGGTCACAATGAAGCCATACTTCATATGAACCCGGGGGCAAAGGAAAATGTCAGTTCATTGACAAATGTAAAAAATATAGTAAACTGTAACTATTCAGAGCCGTAAAAAAGCTCCGCAGGAGTGTTTTATGAACGGGTTTCTGAATAGTTACAAGGTTTTAAGAGGTAGCCATGGCAAAAGGAAAAGAGTCCCAGAAGCTGATCGCGAACAATAAAAAAGCATATCATGATTTTTTCATCGATGAGACCTATGAGTGCGGCATTGCCCTGCATGGCACGGAGGTAAAGTCCATGCGGATGGGGAAATGCAGTATCAAGGAGGCTTTCGTCCGCATTGAAGACGGAGAAGTATTCGTCTACGGAATGCATGTAAGTCCTTATGAGAAGGGGAATATTTTTAACAAAGACCCTCTTCGTGTAAAAAAGCTGTTGCTGCACAAGTACGAGATCAACAAGCTGTTGGGAAAGATCAAGGAAAAAGGGTATACATTAGTCCCTTTGCAGGTATACTTTAAAGATGGTAAGGTCAAGGTAGAGATCGGGCTGGCACGTGGTAAAAAGCTCTATGACAAGCGAGAAGCCATTGCCAAAAAGGATCAGCGCAGAGAGGCAGAGAAGGAATTCAAGGTCCGCAATCTGTGATCCGCAGGCTCTGATCCTGCAATGCTTTACCGCAAGTGCTTGACAGTGTGTGTGCCATCAAGTATACTTGGTCTGACAATTGAATAAGGGGTAGTAAAGGTTTCGACAGGGGTTTTGCAGCTGGAGAAGCGAGTCGCATGGTAATGCGTTAAATGGCCAAATTAAAATTAAACGCTAACGATAATTTAGCATACGCTGCCTAATGGCAGCAGTCGGCCCTAGGGCACTCACACCTTAGGATCCCGGCTTCAAACATGTGAGAAACGACATATGCAAAGCTTTGCGCATATGGGCGTAACATGAAGCTACTGAAATGCTCAGGGTGTTTATTCCCGGGGCGCGGAGGGAATGTCAAAGAATAAACTACACTCGTAGAAGGACAGGGAATAGGCTTTTGGACACGGGTTCGACTCCCGTCTACTCCATAGAAAAAGTGCCGCAAAAACGGCACTTTTTGTTTTTCGTGTAGCCTCAACCAAACTCAGTATAAGTGGTATAATTTCCAAAGAGTTTTACAAGGGAGTAATTGACAAGCTATGAAAATGAAACACAACAGACCTCAGAAACGTTTGATAATACAATTGTCATTATGGCTGGCACTGCTATTGACATTCACCGGCTGTGCGGAAAGCACCGTCACGCTGCAGGACAATACCTATGCGATAGAGCAGCCGGCGACGATTCCCTCCGAATTGCTGGAGGCATCGGAGACCGCAGCATCGGAATCCGAATCCGGACAGCCGCAGGAAAACTCTTCGGATACACAAGAAGCGCAGCAGGTCACATCTGCAACAGATACTCCGACAGGAGAGGGCACGTCAGCATTTTCCATCCGGGAGATTCCGGCATACTCCGGCACGCCTTATACAGAAGTCAATGGCAACAAACCTTATTTCACAGAAGCGGATCTGACCACACAGTCCTTCGAGATATACAGCGAGCTGGACAGCCTGGGGCGTTGTGGCGTGGCATATGCCAACGTGGGACAGGATCTGATGCCGACAGAACCGAGAGGGGAGATCGGAGCCGTGAAGCCTACCGGCTGGCATCTGGTGAAATACGATAACGTGGACGGAAAATACCTATACAATCGCTGCCACCTGATCGCCTACATGCTGGCGGCGGAAAACGCCAACCCACAGAACCTGATCACAGGAACCAGATATCTCAACGTGCAGGGAATGCTCCCTTTTGAGACGAAAGTCTGCGATTATGTCAAAAATACAGGGAACCATGTTCTGTACCGCGTCACTCCTATTTTTGACGGGGATAACCTGTTGGCAGACGGCGTCCTCATGGAAGCCTATTCCGTGGAAGATGCCGGGGAGGGAATCTGCTTCTGTGTATTTGCCTACAATGTGCAGCCAGGGATCGGTATTGACTATGCCACCGGTGATAACTGGGCGGAAAGCAGCGGAACCTACCAAAGTACAGCATCGCCTGTTGCGGTAGAGACTCCGGTACCACAGCCTGAGACCGATACCGCGGTGCAGACATCACCGGAATCGTCGGCACCACAGGAATCCCAGGGAATTACTTATGTGCTGAATACCAACACTATGAAATTCCATTATCCCACATGCTCCAGTGTGGATGATATGAAAGAGAAAAACAAACAGATCTACACCGGCAGCAGAGAAGAGGTCATCAATATGGGATATGTTCCCTGCAAACGATGCAATCCCTAAAATTTGGTACAAAATTGGTACAAAAAAATAAAAAATCCCAGACCCCATTGATTTTACGGCACTTCTAGCAAAAAAGGTAACACAATTGATATTGTGTTACCTTTTTGCTTTCACATAGTATATCGGTACGCTCGCAGAAAACTTAACCCCTTTTTTGAAAAAAATTGAACCCCTCATTTGCCAAAGTAAATGCAGCCCCGGGACGTATATGTTATAGTTCACAGATATATAAAAACGCCGGATTTATGCGACTTACACTAATTTCAAGGAGGAATCAGATGAATACAGCACAACCAATTCGTAACCTGGAGGATCTGAAAAATTTTAAAAACTACTATAAGGAAATCCACCCCAATACCAGAAACCAATTGTTAGTGATCCTGGGCTTGAATACTGCACTGAGGATTTCGGATTTGCTTACTCTGCGGTGGGAAGATGTTTATAACTTTTCTCAAAACAGATGGCAGGAGCATATTGAGATCATTGAGCAGAAGACGGGAAAGACCTCCTGCATCTATATCAATCATAATATTCACGCATGTCTTCAAAATTATCAGGCACAGCTTCGAAAGGAGCAAAAACCTATTCAGCCAGAAAAGTATCTTTTTCCCCACAGCAATAAAAATGAACCTATCAGTCGGGTGCAGGCTTTTCGCATCATCAAAAAGGTGGCAGCTTATTACAATATCCCCGGCGTGATCTGCTGTCATTCCCTTCGCAAAACCTTCGGATATCATGCCTGGCAGCAGGGCGTACAGCCGGCAATGCTGGTCAGCATCTATAATCATTCGTCTTATGAAGTGACCAAACGATATCTTGGCATTGAGCAGGATGACCGGGATAAAATTTTTCAGGAGATCATACTCTGAACACAAGGGTAACACAATATCAAGTTTGTTACATTACGATTACTATTTCCAAAACACAGCAAATTATAAGGAAATAATCGATTCAAGGAGGAATGGCTATGCTGAGATTATCGGTGAGAGATGAAGAGTTTCTGATGATCGGAGACGATGTGAAGATTGTATTTTTGGGAAGCAGCGGCGGACAGACACGTATCATGATCGACGCCCCCAAGGATGTGAACATCGTACGAAGCAAGGCCATTGAAAAACGGATCCAGGATCCGGAGCTTCTGGCGACGATCCCAAAGTATTACAAGAATCCGGAAGGTGCCGCTAAGAGGAAAAAATCCAACGTCGTGATCGTACAGAACAAATAACTTTAGATATTGTGGGACAAAAGCTTGCTAACAATGCGGAATCCTAGGGCCGCAGTAACTATTAACCACACACCGCAGATAAACGGATGTATCTGCAACACTTTTTTACACATGGAGGTAAATTATTATGGTAGTACAACACAACTTAACAGCAATGAACTCTAACAGAATGTTAGGCTTAACCACAGCATCCCAGGCAAAGTCCACCGAGAAGCTGTCTTCCGGATACAAGATCAACCGTGCAGCAGATGATGCAGCAGGCCTGTCCATCAGTGAGAAGATGAGAAAGCAGATCAGAGGTCTGACACAGGCTTCTTCCAACGCGCAGGACGGTATCAGTGCAGTACAGACTGCTGAAGGTGCTCTGAATGAAGTTCAGGACATGCTGCAGAGAATGAATGAGCTGGCTGTAAAGTCTGCTAACGGAACTAATTCCGAAGACGACAGAAGCTACATCCAGAATGAAATTGATCAGTTGACCACTGAGATTGACCGTGTAGCTGAGACTACTAAATTCAATGAGACCTATTTGCTGAAAGGTGATAAAACAGCTGCTACAAAGTATACATACTCCTATAAGGAAGATACCGCTACCGGTAAGGCATCAGCTACTTTTGCTCAGAATAATACAACAGGAGCTACAGTAACTACAAATTTTACTGATCCTACTTCCGCTATTGAAAAGAAATCCCAAAATGATTTTATCAATTACCTTAAAAAAACGGGTGTTAAAGTTGAAGGTATTGACAACGATGCAGATGGTACTGTAGATAAGACCACATTATCTGTTACATCTAGCAGATGGTCTATTGCAGATGATGGCACTGTAACCGACAAGGAGAACAATGTGACCCTTGGAAAGTTAAAAGCAACTGCAAATAAAGTTACTTCTAGCACTGTAACTGCAAATACGCTCACCGCGGCCACGTTTAAAGGTGATGCTATGAAATATTATGACAAAGACGGAAATGGCATCCCTGAAAATGCATTGGATTCATATTTTTCATCTACAGGAACTACTGCGGACAATGATTTAGCTACTACAACACGTACAGATGCAAAGAAAGTGTATGATGCAGCAGGTAATGAGGTAGCATTGAACAAAGATGATGTGGTTGCTAAAGATGATTTAGTTGGTTCCTTGACGTTAACATTGCATGTTGGTGCAGATGCAACCAGTAATAACCAGATAAGTGTTACATTAAATGCTATGTCTGCAAAGGGCCTTGGTGTAAATGGCCTGAAGGTAGATGGTACCGATGACAGCAATGCACTTGGCGCTGTTGAGACCATCAAGGAAGCTATCCAGAAAGTATCCACCCAGCGTTCCGCACTTGGTGCTGTACAGAACCGTCTGGAGCACACCATCAACAACTTGGACAACGTTGTAGAGAATACCACCAGCGCAGAGAGCCAGATCCGTGATACAGATATGGCTACTGAGATGGTTAAGTACTCCAACAACAACATCCTGGCTCAGGCAGGTCAGGCTATGTTGGCTCAGTCTAACCAGTCCAACCAGGGTGTACTGTCTCTGTTACAGTAATCTTAACCACAGTTTGATCCAAAATATTATTAGAATTAGTTGTGTAAAAACTAACATAAAAAGGTTCCGCCGGAGGATTCCGGTGGAACCTTTTTGCTGTGAACAGCCTGAAAATACAAGTAATAGGACACTTAGTAAAAATGCACAAAATCCAAATCCGTGAAAATAGCCAATTTCAACATGCTGAATTTTGTATACTTATATCTCAGAAATTCATAGGAAAACAGCCCTCTATACCTTATAATAAACGTGGGTGTTGCCAAAACGGTAAGCGGTTCGCCTTTCGCCAGAATGGGAACATTTTGAGAACTTCCAGTATTATCGGAGGTGATACGAATGGGAAATTTAACGAAAGGTACATAAATGATAGAAACAGTGGTTGGCGCTGTCGGTATTGTAGTCACGATGATCAGCATCATCGTGACCGCGATCAGTATCGTGCAGACCAGTCAGAAACGAAAGCATTAAAAAAGCAACCGCCCATTGCCCAAGGTGTAGGTTGCTTTTTTAGAACCATAAACTGAGGCGAACCGTTGCTGTACGGCAGCACTCTTTTTGTGCCTTAATACTAACACTTTTTTTACGATGCGTCAACGTTTTTCGCATACTTGCAATCATTCTGCAAATGCTATAGACTAAGAGTAATCTACATTGATCTGAAAACAGTAAAGGAGACCACTATGTGCACAGCAGCAACTTATAGATCGCAGGATTTTTATTTTGGCAGAACTTTTGATTATGAATTTAATTACGGAGAAGAAGTGGTGGTGACACCGCGTAATTACTCTTTTCAATTACGGCATCAGAATGCACTGACTGAGCATTATGCCATGATCGGTATCGCTCATATGGTAGGGGATTATCCGCTGTATTATGATGCGGTCAATGAGAAGGGTCTGGGCATGGCAGGTCTTAATTTCGCAGGCAACGCCGTATATCGTAAGCCCAAGGAGGGCAGAGACAATATCGCACAGTTCGAGTTCATTCCCTGGATCCTGGGACAGTGTGCTACGGTGCAGGAAGCCCGGACGCTGTTAGCCCACATCAATCTGGTGGATACGCGGTTCAGCGAACAGTTTCCAACATCACAGCTGCATTGGATCCTGGCGGACAGGGACGAGGCGATCACGATAGAGGCAACCCGGGAGGGACTGAACATCTATGATAATCCCGTAGGAGTATTGACGAACAATCCTCCCTTTGACAAGCAGCTGTTCCGGTTGAATGATTACAGCTATCTGTCTCCGGACCAGCCGGTGAACCGTTTCTCAGAGCAGCTTCAGCTGCAGCCGTACAGCCGTGGCATGGGAGCTATGGGACTGCCCGGTGATCTGTCCTCTGCCTCCCGTTTTGTCCGGGTGGCTTTTACGAAAATGAATTCTGTATCGGGGACCTCGGAGTCTGAAAGCGTCAGTCAGTTTTTCCATATCTTAGGAAGCGTGGCTCAGACGAGAGGATGCTGCCGCCTGGAAAACGGTAAGTATGAGATCACCATTTATACTTCCTGCTGCAATGCAGACAGGGGGATTTATTATTACACTACCTATGAGAACCACCAGATCACAGCCGTGGATATGTATCGGGAGAACCTGGATGGGGAGATCCCCGTGCATTATCCCCTGGTGCAGGGAGAGCACATCTTACTGCAGAATGCGGCAGATATAACGGAGGAAAATCTGTAAATGGATGTAGAACAGAGAGAACATGTAGTGTCCGGCTTCGCCTTCTATTCCGAGAAGGATGCCGGACTTGCGGAGCAGGAACGGCAGAAGATCGCCTATCTGGATAAGCACATTGATCATGCGGATATGCAGTCGGTTCTTGCCATATATAAAAAAGCGCTGGAAGACCGGGTGTTCCGCACTCCGGTGGGACTGGAGTACCTGAGGGAGTTGCAGGGAGAGCTGCGCGCCCGGGGAGAAGAACTGGGGGAGGAAGTACCTCCGATACCTCTGTGGACGAACTTTGCCGATGTCAGGACGAAAACGTCCCCTGCCAGAAGACGGATCCAATCGATGCCGGAAGATGGGGGCAAAAAGGTGGGGCTCCACCTGTCAGTGATCATGAACATCGTGATGATTGTGGCGATCATTGCCATGTTTGTGATCACATTGAACTCCGACCAGCCCAATATCCTGAATTACGAGCGGAATCTTCAGAATAAATACGCTTCCTGGGAACAGGAACTGACCCAGAGAGAGCAGACAGTGCGGGAAAAAGAGAGAGAACTACATATAGAAAATACAGGAAATACAGGGAATACGGAGACCGAGGTTTCACAGAATTGACATATTTTCGCGCTATACTATGTCTACAACAGAAAGGTGAGGGTATGTATGGACAGACTGAAAATACTGGTAGTAGATGATGAGAGCAGAATGCGTAAGCTGGTCCGGGATTTCCTGGTGAAGAGTAATTTTGAGGTGCTGGAGGCTGGGGACGGCGAGGAGGCACTGGATATTTTTTATAAGGATAAGGATATTGCACTGATCATTCTGGATGTGATGATGCCGAAAATGGACGGCTGGCAGGTATGCCGGGAGATCCGTGTGAATTCCAAAGTTCCTATTATTATGCTGACAGCCCGCGGAGATGAGAGAGACGAGCTGCAGGGTTTCCAGCTGGGAGTGGACGAGTATATTTCCAAGCCCTTCAGTCCCAAGATCCTGGTGGCGCGGGTGGAAGCGATCCTGCGCAGGACGAACCAGTTAGGGCAGGACGAAGCACTGACCTGCGGCGGGATCACCGTGGATAAGACAGCACACCGCGTGATCATAGACGGCAAAGATGTGGACTTAAGCTATAAAGAATTCGAGCTTCTGACCTATTTTATGGAAAATAAGGGAATCGCCCTGTCCAGAGAGAAGATACTGAACAACGTATGGAACTATGATTACTTCGGGGATGCCCGTACCATTGATACCCATGTGAAGAAGCTGCGCAGCAAGCTGGGCGAGGAAGGCAATCTCATCAAGACCATATGGGGAATGGGGTACAAAATGGATGAAACAATGGAATAAACAGCAGAAGAAAAAAGTGCATTCTATCAGGGGACAGTTCGCCTGGATATTTATCGGGCTGATGATCGGGACGATCCTTTTGTGCCTGCTGCTGAATTACATGTTTTTAGGCAGAGTCTATATGCAGAGCAAGATGGATGTCATTCACGATGCTTATGAGACGATCAAGCAGGCGGCGGAGAGCGACAGCTATGGTTCCGAGGAATTCGCCAGGGAGCTGGATGACGTATGCAGAAGCTATAACATGACAGTGTGTGTCATGGACGTGAATTCCAACATGAAATATGTATCCATCAACGGCGGTGAGAGACTGGAGAACCGTCTGATCGGCTATGTGTTCGGCTTCCGAACGTTTCCGGATAATGAGCGGGTCGTCGAGAACGGTGATGACTATGTGATCCAGAGAACCGGGCAGGAGAATAAGGAATATTTAGAGATCTACGGCAGGCTGAACACCGGAATTTCTTTCATCATGCAGACACCACTCTCCAGTATTCAGGAGAGTGCTAAGATTGCCAACCGTTTTTACGTGTTGGTCGGCTGTCTGGGAGCATTGGCAGGCGGTATCATTATCTGGTTTGTCTCCAGACGTGTGACAAAGCCGATCCTGGAGTTGAACGATATCTCACAGCGGATGGTACAGCTTGATTTTGAAGCAAAATACCAGGGCAGGGCACACAATGAGATCGATCTGCTGGGAGAGAACATTAATAAACTGTCCGATTCCCTGGAACAGACGATTTCGGAACTGAAGACTGCGAATAATGAGCTGCAGCGGGATGTGGAGAAAAAGGAAGCTGTCGATGAAATGCGTAAGGAGTTCCTGGCGAATGTCTCCCATGAACTGAAGACCCCCATCGCTCTGATCCAGGGCTATGCGGAAGGACTGCAGGAGGGCGTCAATGACGATCCCGAGAGCAGACAGTTCTACTGTGATGTCATCGTGGATGAAGCGGCGAAGATGAACAACATGGTGAAAAAGCTTCTGACGCTGAACCAGCTGGAATTCGGTAACGATGTGGTGACTATGGAGCGTTTCGACATTACGGCACTGGTGAAAAATTATATCCAGTCGGCGGCAATTCTGACCAGACAGAACGATATCACGGTGCGGATGGAAGACTATCCTCCCATCTATGCCTGGGCGGATGAATTTAAAATAGAAGAAGTATTTATGAACTTTTTCTCCAACGCGGTGAATCACTGCGAGGGTGAGAAGATCATTGATGTCAAAATGGAGCAGAAGGATGGCAGGGTGCGCGTATCGGTATTTAATACCGGCAAGCCGATCCCGGAGGATTCCATCGGCCACATCTGGGAGAAATTCTATAAAGTAGATAAAGCCAGAACCAGAGAATACGGCGGCAGCGGTGTGGGACTGTCCATCGTGAAGGCAATCATGGATTCCATGAACCAGCCTTACGGTGTGATCAATTACACCAACGGTGTGGAATTCTGGTTTGAATTAGAGACAAAATAATGATTTTAAAAGGATATATTTTTATATGAGGGAAGAACAGATGCAGGAGGCACCGGTAAAGGTGCTGTTAGTCGGTGTGGACATTGGGCAAGAAGCGGATTTTGAGCATTCCATGGAAGAGCTGGCAAGTCTGGCAGAAGCCGCGGAGAAGGAAGTCGTGGGTCAGATCGTACAACGGCTGGACCATGTGAACAAAGCATTGTATATCGGAACGGGCAAGGTGGATGAGGTACGCAGACTGGCGGAGGAGAGAGGTGCACAGGAGGTCGTATTTGACAATTCTCTGACGCCTTCGCAGGTGAGAAATCTGGGGAAAGAGCTGGAGCTTACCGTCATTGACCGTACGAACCTGATCCTTGACATATTTGCCATACGGGCACAGACCAGAGAATCCAAACTGCAGGTGGAGACAGCAAGACTGCAATATATGCTTCCGAGACTGGTAGGTATGTACGATGCACTGAGCCGTCAGGGCGGCGCCAGCGGCAGTATGAGTAACAAGGGTACCGGTGAGAAGAAGCTGGAACTGGACAGACGTAAGATCGAACACCGGATCACGGAACTGAAAAAGGAGCTGGAGGATGTCAGCAGGACCCGGGATGTGCAACGCAGGAAAAGACAGCAGTCCCGGACTCCGCAGGTGGCGCTGGTGGGCTATACCAATGCGGGAAAGTCTACGATCCTGAATCGTATGGTGGAGCAGTTCGGAGAGCTCCCGGAGAAGACAGTCATGGAAAAAGATATGCTGTTCGCCACATTGGAGACCAGCGTCCGCAGTATAGATACGGGGCATAATAAGCCATTTTTCCTGACGGATACGGTTGGGTTCATTCATAAGCTGCCTCACGGTCTGGTAAAGGCATTCCGCTCGACTCTGGAAGAGGTAAAATACGCAGATCTGCTGGTCCAGGTGGTGGATTTTTCCGATGAAAATTACAGACAGCAGATGCAGGTCACTGCCGATACTCTGAAGGAACTGGAAGCAGGTGACATTCCGCAGATCGTGGTGTATAATAAAGCAGACAAATGCGGCATGGAACCGCTGCCGCAGAAGAGACAGGAGCACTGGTATCTCGCCGCAGGGCAGAATACCGGTATCCGTGAACTGGCAGAAGCCATTGAGCAGCAGGTCTATGCGGATAATGTGGATTGTACTTTCCTGATCCCGTACAGCGCGGGAAATGTAGCTTCCTATCTTATGGAAGAGGCGCAGGTTTTTTCTACGGAGTATAGGGAAGACGGTATTTTGATCCATGCGGACTGCCACAGGCAGGACATGGAGAGATACAAAGATTACGTGGTGCAATAGATCATGCAATGCAGGGAGGATATTATATGGAACAGAATACACAGCAGGACAGAGCAAAGCTTTTGGAACAGCAGGCAAGGGAATACCTGATGCGTTCCGATGATCCGATTTTTACACAGTATGTACAGCAGTTGATTCCCAGAATACAGAAACAGCCCCAGTATGTGGAGCAGTTACAGGCAGAGCTGGATAAAAGCGTGGAATACTGGCACCAGAGACAGAAACTGAATGCGGAAAGAGCAGAAAGTGCTGCCGCAGGGCAGATACAGGAGTCCGTACAGCCTTCTACACAGGAGCCCATGCAGGAACAGCCGATAGGGCAGGCTGTTGGGCAACCGGCAGGACAGTTCACTGGGCAGCCGACAGGACAGTTCGCTGAGCAACCGAGAGGACAGTCCACTGTGCGGCCGGCAGCAGAGACAGCAGTACCGGGGACGAAGAAAAAGCAGAATGCGGAATATTTCATTGGAACCATTGCTCTTTCTGTGATGGGAGGCGTATTTATCCTGACAGCCCTGGTGCTGATGGGAATGTATTTCATGAACGGATGGATCAAGGGAATCTCTCTGTATGTGGTATCCCTGGGCGTAGTGCTGTTAGCAGAGCTGTTGATCCGGAGAAAATTACCGAAGCTTGCACAGATATTTTCGGCGATCGGCATGGCAGCTTTGTACCTGTCCACCATGATCAATACGCTATCCTTACATAATTTCGGAATGCTTCCCGCAGCTTTGATCATTGGTGTGATCACCGTAGGCACGGTATTGCTGAGCCGGAAACGGGATTCGCTGATCCACAGACTGCTGGGGATTGCTTCCTGCTGGCTTTGCGCCTATCCGTTATCCATGTCCTCCGGGTTATCGATGGCGGAGGTCCTGATGGTAATGGGATTGATCCTGATTCTGAGTATATTGTGCGCCTGCGTACCGGTGCACAGATTCCATACGGCATCACAGCTGATCCTGTTTGCCAGTACCACAGTGCTGTTTCCGATGGTTGTAGGCTGCGTCGTGTGGACACAGAGCATGTCGGTTGGTGTTGGAGTTGCCGCTTATAGTGTATTTTTCCTGATAGCTCATCTGATACTGGTGGCACAGACCCGTTATGCGCAAATAGAAAAGCAGACCGGACATGTGGTGAAAAGCGGAGGACTGCTTGCAGTATACATCGCATTTATTCTGGTATCCGGAATCATGACGGGTGCGGGTATGGATGATTATTGGAGAGCAGCAGAGACGGATGGATATATAGGCATTTTTACTCTGACAGGAATCGCATTTGTTATCACAATACTGACTGTGATCGCTTTGCGGAAGGCGGAAAAAGGATGGCAGAAATGGCTTCCGTGCTATTTCTTTAGTTTCGTGACTTTCTGTGGATTTTCAGTGATAGAGAATGATTGGGGAATTGTGATCTGTGCTACGGTATTGCTGATAGCAGTAAAAATACTGTCACGTCTGGCAAAAGGGGGCCTTGCTGCACTGGATGCCATCCTTACTACGGTATATTGTATCCTGCTTCTGATGAACGGAAAGGAGATCCCTTATGCTTATGTACTTTTGGCGGGAACGATCCTCAGTATGTTCCTTGTGCATGAATGGAGTACCTACCAGGAGATCGTGCTGACTTTTTCACTGGCATTTTTTGCTTTGGCGCATTTGATGCCTATGATAAAGCTGCCGGCATTTTCCGGAATTCTTTTCGTGAGCATTCTGCTGTTCAATAATGTGAATTGTATGCGGGGTAAGGGAATCCTCGTATTTAACGTATTCGTACTGATCGGACAGGTCGGAGCACTGATCGGTCTGGCAGCCCCGGTATATCGGAATTCCTACATTACTTATTTATGTATGTTTGTGTTTGTGCTGGCTTATCTGGTACTGACCCTGCAGGAAAAATATTATAAGAACTTTAAACACAGAGAACTGATCCTTGTGATATTCCTGACCTATATGGCACTGATCGTCAAAACGAATATCCCTGTGATCAACAGTATTCTGATCATGCTGATCGCACTGGTAAGCGTGACTGCCGGTTTCGTAAAAAAGGATAAGCCCGTCAGAATCTATGGCTTAGTGCTTTCTCTGTGTACTTGTGGTAAAATAGCTTTATATGATTACTGGGGCGCACCGATCCTGCAGAAGACCATACTTTTCTTCGTGGTAGGTGTAATTGCTCTTGTAATTGCCGGAATCTATATTATACTGGAAAAGAAATGTAATGAGTGATGTAAGAGCCAGCAAGAAAGAAAAAGGAACAAAATTATGACAGGACGTAATAAAAACATTGTATGCGGAGCCTTATTATGCACAATGATGTTATCCATGACAGCCTGCGGTAACGAGATCCCGGATCTGACGGAAGAGGAATCCCAGCGGGTCGGAGAGTATGCGGCAGTGACTTTGTTAAAATACGATGCCAATAATCGTAGCCGCCTGGTAGATCCCGAAATGGTGATCGCCAAATTGGAAAAGGAAGCGGCGAGGGAAGCAGCAAAAGCAGCACAGGAAGAGGCGAAAGCAGAAGAGACGGGTAGTACCGGTACCACGGAAGTGACGATGCCTACGGCGCAGGAAGATATTACTGCCAGCATGGAAGAATTTTTTGGACTGCCGGAGGGTGTCAGCATTACCTATGAGGATTATATGGTAACAGATTCTTATCCCGAGGACGGGGCTACGGATGAGTATTTTGAATTGGATGCATCCACTGGGAAGAAACTGCTGGTGCTCAGATTCTGTCTGACGAATGGAACAGAGCAGGAAGAGAAGATCGATCTGCTAAATACGAACTCCAGATATATTATTACAGTGAATGACAGCATCAGGGCAAATGCACTGACTACCATGCTGCCGAATGACATGTCTACCTATGAGGAGACACTGGAACCCGGACAGTCACAGGAACTGGTACTATTACTGGAAGTAAACGAAGATGTGGCAGGTGCCGTACAGACGATAGCACTTCGTCTTAAAAATGCATCAAATGAATATACAATTCAATTATTGTAGATATTTTTTGAAAAAAATAAAAAACAGTGTTGACAAGTGGAAGATAGGGTGATATACTCAGTTTCGTTGTCGCGGCAGTGCCAAGACGACGAAACAGCTTCCGATAAGACTTAAAAAGTTTTTGAAAAAGTTGTTGACAGATACCGACAAGGTATGATAAGATACCAAATGTCGCGAAAAACGAAAGTTTTTCAAAACAAAAAAGTTTTTAAAAAAGTTGTTGACAAACGAAAGCGGTCGTGATAAGATATCAGAGTTGCCGCTGAGAACAACAGCAACGAAAGTACTAGCTCCTGCGAAGCAGGAGGTTATGATCTTTGACAAATAAACAGTAATGCAACCCTGAAAATTCCAAGATTTTCAGAGAAATTCAAGAACAAGCAGATCGATCGAAAGATTGAGAAGCTACCCGAATTAACAGTAAACAATGCCAGATAAAACTGGCAGGAAAAAAACTTTTTAACATGAGAGTTTGATCCTGGCTCAGGATGAACGCTGGCGGCGTGCCTAACAC